>Ga0114932_10004271_pt1 | contig 13487 bp, 17 predicted proteins | sample 2SBtaG_2_FD_87286 | JGI IMG/M metagenome (GOLD analysis project Ga0114932, IMG submission 87286) | Deep subsurface microbial communities from Kolumbo volcano to uncover new lineages of life (NeLLi) - 2SBTROV12_ACTIVE470 metaG | ecosystem: Environmental > Aquatic > Marine > Volcanic ...
AAAGGACGGCGTTAAAGTCATCGACTTTAATAAGATGTACGATACGTTGTACAACACCACCGACAAACGTTTAGACGTTGGGCTGGACAAGTACCCGAACGAGGGTCCCAGCCTTATGCAACTCCTTGAGCAGAACGGTGGGGTGCCCACGGAAAAGGCTGAGGAACTTAAAAAATTCCTAGAGCGGGGCAAGGAACTGCAATTTGCTCTCAGCACCGGGGCCGACGACTTCTTGAACACTGGGGAAAACCAAGCGTTAAAAGATTTTATTGCGCGATTCGCTGGCGCACAGGGTATTGCGGGACTTACTAGAATGGTTGGCATGTCGCCCACGATTCAGACGACTGGCGCGGGTGCGCAAGTACTTCGGAACCAATTTATCAACCTACCCAATATGGTTGTGAAAGACATTTTAATCGATGTCTCAAGGCCCGGTGTCGAAGGGGCACAAACGTTACGAGACTTGATGCGGGCAGGGGCAACCCCTCAAGAACAGAATCGTATTTACTCGCGGCTCGCGCGTAATTTGCTTGCCTCGCCCACTTATCTCAGTTCTGTGGCAGTGCGAGGTGCAGAAACGGCAGTAGAAGAGCAACCTACGCTAGGTCCCGTACCGCAAGAGCAACCTGCGGCGCAACCCATGGTGATGGGGCCTCCCTTACCGCCGCCAATGCCCGCAGCGCAGGCTGCGCCGTCGCCAATGCCTGCACCACAAGCTGGACCGCCGCCACAAGGCGGGGCGAATCCACAACAACGGCAACAGTTCGCGGCGCTTTTCCCTAACGATCCAATCTCTGGACTGATCCAACAACAGGGCATTGGATCACTACCTCAAGCTCCGGGTTAACAACCGCTATGCTTCCCTTCGGCGGATATTAAATAAGCCAGTTTTTTGTTTCTTCGCCCAGAACGCGTTGGGCAATGTCAATTTTGTCCCGTAGCGCCTTGATAATTTTTTCATCCACCGTATTTGGGCTGATCAAATCGACATACAGCACATGTTTGGTCTGACCAATTCTATGCGCACGGTCCTCTGATTGCAGTCGAATCTCCAGATCATATTGATTGCTGTAGTAGACCATGTTCGTTGCAGCCGTCAGCGTCAGGCCGTAACCCCCGGTGCGCGGGTTGGCAACAAAGAAACGTAGCTCGCTATCCGGGTCTTGGAATTCTGCAACCGTTTTGTCGCGCTCTTCTGCAGGCGTGGCCCCATAGAAAGTACTGACGGACCTTGGGCCGTAGACCTTGGTAAGTTGTTTTTCTATTTGTTCAATATCGTAAACCCAGCTAGCCCAGACGATGACCTTGCCGTTCATTTCACTAATCACATCGAGCAGTTCGTTCATGCGATTGTTGGGTATCGCCTGTATCTCGCCATCGTCAGTTTTCAGGTGCCCACAACAGATTTCCTGAAGCCGCATGATCTGCGTCAACACACTCTGCGTGGTGGACAACTCGCCCTTTTCCAGCATGGCCAGTGCCATTTCTTTCATTTGCTGGTAGGCCGTTTCCTGCTCTCTTGTAAGCGGGACATGACGACGCATATAAATTTTTTCCGGTAGGTCCAGACAATCTTCTTTCAGTATGCGACTGCTGAACGATTCCAACTTGTGGTTCAACTCATCAAGGTTGCGGTATCCGGTAATTTCTTGGAAGCTGCGGTTGCCAAACTTGCGCGTCTTCATCACTGCGTACCGCCCTTGGAACGCATAAAAAGACTCGAACCCCAAGATGTCTGTCCCCAAAAACGCGCACTGTGCGTACAAATCCATAGGGTTCTTGGTGATGGGACTTCCCGTCAATATCCGGCGGTACTTGGCGTCTTTCCCAAGCGCCACGATGCTTTTCGTGCGTTTCGCAGAGCGGTTTTTGATCGACGTGGATTCATCGACGGCAACCAAGCACTGGGGGTTGCCTTTCACAAACCACTTGGCGACATCGGTGCCCTTTTTTGAGGAGAACGCCTCGACGTTCATTACCAATATTTTCAAAGATTCGGTATCGTTTCGCAGCGCCAACAACTCAGCTTTAAATTTTTGCGTCAGGTTGGGTTGCCATAAGACCACGGCACTTGGCACATCGTCCGGCATGTGCAAGGGTATTTCTTTGGCCACCCAGTTGCCGTACACGCCTTTCGGTGCGATGACCACGGCGGCATTGATCTCCCCCTCGCAATACAACTTTGCGAGGGTATCAATGGTGACCTTGGTTTTGCCTGTGCCCATTTCGAGAAACAACGCCCACGATTTACTGTCCCAACTGGCGTCGAAAACTTCTTGTTGGTGTTGGTAGGGCTGGGTTTTGAAATTAAATTGCATGGGTTCCTGAAACTGTTTGACATATGTGATGGTATGCGATTATTCTTGGTTTGGGAAGTGGCTAGCGCCACTTGAAACACGAAAAACGAGGACCACACCTTGAGTAAATCGCTCTCTGATCTCATGGCTGAAGACAGCCAAAACCCACTGGAACTGCCTACGAACGAAAGTTTGTCTGGCGTGCAAAAGCTGGCTAATGACATTTTAGCGGCGCAATTATCCGTTGAAAATCTGGAAAAGGATTTGAAGGCAGCGAAGCAGACATTGCTAAAGCTGACTGACGAAGACTTGCCCAGTCAAATGGCAGAAATTGGTCTGACCAATTTTACGTTAGCTGACGGCAGCACAGTGGAAATAAAAGAAACCTATGGCGCGCGCATTAAAAAGTCCGATGAGGACAAAGCGTTTGATTGGCTGCGTGCAAACGGGGAAGGCGACATTATCAAAAACACTGTGACAGTGCGTTTCGGTAAGGAGCAGGACAACGAGGCGATGGCCTTGGTCGATGAACTGCGCAGCAAGCACTGGGAACCAGAGGCGAAGCAAGAAGTCCACGCCGGAACGTTGAAGGCGTGGGTCAAAGGACGCATCGAAGACGGCAAAACGTTGGACATGGATTTATTTGGCGTGTGGGTAGGACAACGAGCAACCATTAAGGAGTCATCCAAATGACTGAGAAAAAGACACAAGTAGCAAAAAAAGCGACCACTGCCGTAGTGTTGGCAGGCCCTGCCATGTTTGAAGCGGATGCAGGGGTTGGCATGGACCTGAGTCAAGACGACTTGGCCTTGCCGTTTTTAAAAATTGTATCCTCTGAACTGCTTCAGCAGGACGAAAATCTGGCAGAAACGGCCAAACTGGGCGACATGGTGAATTCTGTGTCTCGACAAGTTTACAGCGCCAAATCCCCCATCAAGGTCATCCCTTGTCACTATGAACGTCGGTTCCTGATGTGGGCACCGCGTGGTGCGGGCACCGGGGCTCCTATAAAAATATTTGCGCCTGATGAGCCAAGGCCACCTACGACGCGGTCAAAAGAAGACAACCGCGAGTACGTGGACGGTGGGCAGGGCGAGTACATTGACGAAACTCATCAGCACTATGTCTTGATTCTAGAAGACGGCGGCACTATGTCTAACGCCTTGATTTCTATGAAATCGACGCAGCTTAAAAAGAGTCGTCAATGGAACACGATGATTGCCACGCGCAGCATGGTTGGGGAGAACGGCGTGCCGTTCCAGCCACCCCGTTTTTCACACGTCTACAACCTGACGACGGCCAAGGAGGAAAACTCCAAAGGAGTCTGGCACGGTTGGAAAATCGATCTCGATGGGCCTATTGAAGACCCTAACTTGTACCATTCGGCAAAAGCCTTCCATAGCGCCATCAGTGCTGGGGATGTGCAAGTGAAGCACGAAGAAAACGGTTCGGCTTCGTCCCCATCTAAGCCGGTTCCACAGGACCTCGCTGACGACGACTTCCCGTTTTAATCCTCCTTCCGGCGCTCCGTGCCGCCGACAAGGGCTATCCAGCATAGCCCTACGCACGGATTAGGACGTTATGAATATTCGCAAATTTGCACAGATTTTTGATGGTCTGAAGCAAGCGCACGGCACGTTTACCATTGAGAGCAAGTCCAGCAGCGGCAAGACTCAGGGGAAGGCGTCTGTGGTGCGCGAGCCACGGACCAAACAGCATTGGGAACGACATTTCGACGGTACACAGTCGATAGGCATCATCCCAATCAATGAGAACAATGCCTGCCGATGGGGATGTATTGATATCGATCAATACAACTTCGACCACAAGGCTCTGATTGACAAAATCCAAGCTGCCAAGCTGCCGCTAGTGGTGTGTCGATCTAAGTCGGGCGGTGCCCACGTGTTTTTGTTCACGGATGATTTTATCCCGGCACAAGACATGCAGGACGTGCTGACACAGTTGAGCGCGGGCCTTGGTTATGGCGGCAGCGAGATTTTTCCGAAACAGGTCAGCCTCAATCTTGAACGGGGTGACGTTGGCAACTTTTTAAACATGCCGTATTTCGACCACGAAAACGGATTGCGGTATGCGTTTAATCTGGATGGCACGGCAGCTACGTTTGATGAGTTTTTAGAACTTGTCGATCAGAACGTCCAGACGCACGAACAGGCTCTTGCGTTGGTTGTGGAGCAAGATGTTGCACTGCCCGTACCCGATGGTCCTCCTTGTTTACAGATTTTGTGCAAAGAGGGTATTGGCGAGGGTGCGAGAAACAACGGTTTGTTCAACATCGGCGTTTATTTGCGTAAAGCGCACCCGGAAACGTGGGAATCTGAGATTCTCAGCTACAACATGAACCACATACACCCGCCATTGCCGCTGGGCGAGGTCAACATCGTTGCGAAGCAGCTTGAGAAAAAAGACTACGCCTACAAATGCAAGGACGCGCCGATCAATGCGTATTGCAACCCAGAGCTTTGCAAGACCAGAAAATTTGGTATCGATGCGGCAACGTCCGGGGTGCAAATTGCCAACCTGCGAAAATACAACAGTGTGCCGCCGGTTTGGTTTTTGGACGTTCAGGGCAAGCCTCTAGAACTAGGAACAGATGATTTGATGGTTCAGTCGGCTTTTCAAAAGGCGTGTGTCGATCAATTGAACTTTTTTCCAAGAACGGTGCAGAAGGCACAGTGGGAGCAGCGCATCAATGCGTTGCTTAACGAAATGTCCGATACCGAAGGTCACGTCATAGAGGTCAGTCAAGACGTGTCCGTCAACGGTCAGTTTGCCGATCATCTAGAAGAGTTTTGCACCGGTCATCAGGCGGCAGATGAGAAAGAGCAGATTTTGCTCAAAAGGCCATGGACCGATGAGGAAGAAAAGACGACCTACTTCCGACTCAAGGATTTAGAAGCGCACCTTATCAAAGCAAATTTTAAAGTTTTTAAAACACACCAGATTGCTCAGAGACTACGCGATTTGAACGGGGAAGCGGCCCAACTGCGGATACAGGGAAAGGTCGTTCGCCTTTGGAAAATACCCAGCCACGAGCAGACCGTCAGCAGAATTGAGCCCCCTAAATTTGGCGAGGAAGAGGACATACCGTTTTGATTATTTTGGAGGGGTTTGAGGATGCCATCATGGGGATTGGCGAATCAGTAGATTGGGACACCACTCGCGTTATTTATGATTACGAACAATGTCTTTTGATCCTCATGGCGCAACACAATTGGAGCGAGGAAGAGGCTATCGAGTGGCTGGAGTTTAACGTCATCCGCGCGGACATGGGCCCGGGTAATCCGGTGTTCGTGTTCTCTCCCGACTACATTGACGCGTTGTCCGTAGAGGCCCCCGGCGGGGTGTTGCACTAATGCAACGTATTTTTGGCCCGCCCGGTACGGGCAAAACCACAACCTTGCTGAACCTAGTCGAGCAAGAGTTATCCAGAGGCACGCATCCCGGACACATTGCGTTTTTTGCGTTTACGCGGAAAGCCGCCAACGAGGCTAAAGAGCGCGCCTCCAAACGTTTCGACCTCGATCCAAAAAACGATCTGCCGTATTTCAGAACATTGCACAGTCTGGCATTTCACCTGACAGGGCTCCGCAACGATCAATTGATGACCGCTGACCACTACCGCGAGGTTGAGAAGGTCACTGGGGTGGATTTTATGGAGGGCAGCGTGTCATCTCGACACGAAGTGGAGGAGGAACTCAGCAACAGTTTGCGCAAAGAGACGCCTTTACTGAGGCTGATAACGTTAGCGCGATTGAAAATGACCTCTCTCAAGGATGAATACAATCTCAGCGACTTAAAGGAACCGTGGATCGAAGTCGATTTTGCGGCCAACTCTCTCAAGGCTTACAAAGCCAAGCACGGCCTGTTCGATTACACCGACATGCTGGAACTTTTTGCGAACACGGCGCACGTTGCGTGCCCGCAGTTCAAGCTATCGATGCTGGATGAGGCACAAGACCTGTCGCCTTTGCAGTGGAAAATTGCGCACGCTATCGACGGCAAGTCAGAGCGTATGTACTGCGCGGGCGATGACGATCAGGCCATCTACAAGTGGTCTGGGGCCGATGTGGAGCATTTCATCAATCTGGATGGCGGTAGTGAGGTGCTTGAGCAAAGCTATCGTGTCCCCTCCAACATCCACGCCATTGCGGAGCGCATTTGCGGACGCATCAAACGCCGGTTCCCGAAGAAATACCTACCAAAAAAAGCAGCGGGTAGGTTGCAGCGGTTGAGCGATTTTTTTGGGTTGGACATGTCTCACGGCTCTTGGCTCTTCCTAGCGCAAGCAAACTACTTCCTTGCACCCGTACAGCAGTTTTTAAAAAGTCAGGGCTATTACTTTGAGTATGGCGGCGGGGTGCGTAGCGTTAGAGACAAAATTCGTATCGCACTGTCCGCGTGGTCGCGATTGCAGAACGGTGAACCGATTTCTTTCGACGCAGCCAAGGCGTTGTATTCGTTTATGTCGGGCAATGGGGTGCGGGTCCAGCGAGGCTACAAAAAGATCGTGGGCGATCCAGAGGCGTTGTATTCGTTCGAGGACTTGCGCGATTACAATGGCCTGTTAGCGGCGCGAGAGATGCCATGGAACGAGGCATTGGACAAACTACCAGACGTAGACGTGGCCTACATAAACGCCTTAGTGCGTCGGGGCGAGGATTTGGAAGCAGAGCCCCGCATTCGATTGTCCACGATCCATGGCGCGAAAGGCGGCGAGGCGGATAACGTGGTACTGTTTACGGACATTACCGCCGCTGCAGAGGCCAGTATGGCCAATGACCCCGATTCGATGCACCGCGTCTTTTACGTCGCGGTCACGCGCACGCGCGAAAATCTCTATACGCTAGAGCCCACCGATTTTTACAGGAGTTACGTTCTGTGAGCCCCCGTGATGCAAAAAGCTACTAAATTGCAATTTCCTTTGTTTACTGCTGAAACTGAATGGACCGCGCCTTTTGAACTCAAAGATTTAACCGATGCGAAAGAGATAGCTATCGACCTAGAGACTCGCGACCCCAACCTCAAAAAAATGGGTCCGGGTTGGCCTCGTAAGGATGGCGATGTAGTGGGCATTGCCGTCGCCACAGACGGCTTTGAAGCGTACTACCCTATCGATCATTTAGGGGGCGGTAATCTCGACAAGCGACAGGTGTTACGTTGGCTGGCCAAACAGCTATCCACCAACTGTCCGAAAATTATGCACAACGCGCCTTACGATCTGGGATGGCTCAAGGCGCTCGACGTGCCCGTCAATGGGCCTATCATCGACACGATGATCATGGCAGCACTACTGGATGAAAACCGCTTCAGCTACAGCCTGAACGCTCTCTCCTACGACTATCTGGGACAGGCAAAGTCAGAAAAGTTGCTGACGCAGGCGGCTGTTGATTTTGGTGTGGACCCAAAAGGCGAGCTTTGGAAGTTGCCTGCTCAGTTTGTCGGTCCTTACGCCGAGCAAGATGCGCGGCTGGCTTACGATCTGTATAAGTTTTTCCGCGTGGAAATTTCAAAACAGGATCTGCAAACCATCTTCGATCTAGAAACGCGACTTACACCGTGCCTGATCGACATGACACACCGGGGTATACGCGTCGATCTAGAACGTTGCGAGCGATCCAAGCAACAACTTTTAAAAAGAGAAAAGCAGACGTACCGCGACATCAACAAAGAAGCGGGCTTTGAGGTCGAAATCTGGGCGGCAACTTCTTTGGCCAAAGCATTCGACAAGCTGAAAGTTGCCTATCCACGAACGGCCAAGGGGGCACCCTCTTTCACGAAAGCGTTCTTAAACGACAACCCTCATCCGTTCGCGCAAAAGATTGTGCAGGCCCGGAACCTCAATAAAATCCAAGGCACCTTCATCAACAACATTATGAAGTTCGTGAGCCAAGATTCGCGCATCCATGGGCACATCAACCAGTTACGCAGCGACGACGGGGGCACCGTGTCCGGTCGCCTGTCCATGGCGAATCCCAACCTGCAACAGATACCAGCGCGTGACCCAGAGCTAGGTCCGATGATTCGCAGTTTGTTTCTCCCCGAAGAGGACGAACTGTGGGCAGCTATTGATTACTCGCAGCAAGAGCCACGCATCTTGACCCACTATGCCAGCGTTTTTGGCAATTGGAAGGGACTGCCGCTGGGCGGTGCCCAAGAATTCGTGGACGGCTACACCAACGATCCCGACATGGATTTCCATACCATGGTTGCCGACATGGCGAACATCAGCCGTAAACAGGCCAAGACGATTAATCTGGGCATGATGTACGGCATGGGCGTCCGTAAACTGGCAGAGCAACTCGATTTGGAGTTTGAGGACGCCAAAGAACTGACGCAGCAGTACCACAAGCGGGTGCCGTTTGTGAAAGAACTGATGAATGGCGTCTCGCGGTCCGTGGACCAAAAAGACGACGGCTCCTTGAGGTCGTTGAAAGGGCGCAAGTGTAGATTCGACATGTTTGAGCCCATGGGCTACGACGTGCAAAAGGCCATGCCTTTGAAAGAGGCGAAAGCCACCTACGGCGAAACCGCACCCCTGAAGCGCGCGTACACGTACAAGGCGCTGAACAGGTTGATACAGGCATCAGCCGCAGACATGACCAAGCAGGCCATGATCGATCTATATGAGGCCGGAGAGCGGCCCTTGCTGCAGGTTCACGATGAGTTGGGTTGCAGTGTGAAAGACGCGGATCACGCCCGGCGGATCAAGGCCATTATGGAAGCCGCCATAGAGCTAAAAGTCCCTAACAAGTGCGACATTGATCTTGGTCCAAGCTGGGGCGAAGCGGCTGAAATATAAGTTGCAGTCGTATGCGACTTGCGAGATAATCTCGCGCATGGATACAACGAAATGGAAGTCGATACTGGTGCCAATGCCGGTATATCGACAGATCAAAGAGATTGCCAAAATCGAAGACCGAACGATTAGCGGGCAACTTCGCAAAATTTTTACTGAGTGGAAAGACGACCGCTCGAAAGAAGCTCTTGAACTGAGCCTTGGCGAAAAAACAAACCGCTAGCTTTTTAACGTTTTTTTTCTATTACCTTTGAGTTACGTTTTATGAACGCGGCTCAAAGGTTTTTTTTGGATTACGTTTTCCCATAAAAAAACCCGGCCTGTCGAGCACGCGGGCCGGGCAACGCGCGGGAAAGGGGGGGAGACCCCCTGCTCTAAACTAACTAATTCAAAAGCCCGCCGTCTGGGCACGCGGACGGGAACGCGATTGGAGCGGAAGTGAACGCCGCAGCCCAAAGTGTCTAGTTTACAACAATTCTACCCTTGGAAAGGTAAGCCCCACGTATACTTCTGCGTCGGGCCAACCACCGCAGGCTTCGTACAACTCCGATAGCGCCTTCGCCGCACTTTTGGCGAGCTTTAAGTTTTTTTCCTTTTCAATGCGCTCGCGTTTTCGGTACTGCGCTTCTGTCTCAATCAGGCACGTTTCTTTCGGGTGGGTGATGCCTTGGTCGTCTTCGTACTCTGGTTTTTCCCAGACTTGCCCGAATTCATCCTCACTGACCATTTCCCACGTGTCCATGACCTCATACGTGGTTTTACCGTCCGCGTCGGTTTTCCGGCTGCGGGGAAGCGATTCGTACCAGTGCAAGTTATGCGTCATGTCCGGCACAGGAATGGTGGCTACCCGGTGTTTTTTCTGTTGGAAGCTGCTGTCGTATTCGACGGTGTAAACGTTCAAAAACAAATCCGCGTGCTGCATCCAGAACTGGTTGTTCGGATCGACTACTTGATACTCTTCGTGGAAGTCGGGATTTTCGACCTGCAATTTTTCCAACTTATCTCTGCACGTAATAAGCTCTTGCCGAAGATGTTCGTTGCGCTGTTCTTCGAGCCGGTTCTTGCGTTCCAGATTTTCAATTTGGGTTTTCAAAAATTCGTCCATTTGGGTCACGTTCTCTGTCATCACTTTTCTCCTGTTAGGCCAAAAAATTTGGCCATGGCTTTCATTTTAAGGGTGTTCACTACCTTTTCAGGTAACAGGCGTTGGAGCTTGTTAATCGATTCCTCCAACTCTGTTTTTTCCTCGTCAGACCACTGGTCCGGCAATAGCCGCATCACCAAAGCTTGGTAAAGGGCCTCCTCAATCGTCGTAGGGTCCTTGTTCATGTTCAATTGCATCCACTTTCTCCAATAAAGTTATTAAATGTTGCTCAATGATCGAGAGCCGCTCATCTAGCGACGACAGCAACTTTGTTGCCTGCTCGACTTCCTCCTCGCTGAACGCCAATTTAAGGTTGGCTTTCAAGAGTCTTTCTCCAAGTGATCCAGTCGCAACATCCGTAGATGGTCTGAGATCACCGCGCAGATGCCTTCCAAAGCCCGGGCCTTGGCGTCCGCATCCTGCAAAAAAGCTTGTGTTTCTTGATCCGAAAAAATGTGCTTAGGTCCGTATTCTTTTCTAAGCCCGTCGTTAAAATTGTGCATGGCATACATCAATTGATCGAACTGATGTTGCACTGATAAGACCTTTGTCATTTCACTTTTTCCGAATTGTTAAAGCGCGCGTTAGGGTTCATTGCACAACCCGATCAAAAACGTCAGCGCCAGACACGCCGCGCCAAACCAAAGAGCTTGCGGCCAAGAGTACTTTGAGTCGGGCAACCAGCCCGGTTCGGGGTCTTCTGCGCACGGCGCTTGGTTCGGTTTTTTTCTCACTCAACTCTCCAAAACCGCACCGTGTCTTTGTTTTTGTCGGTGCGGCTGACCAGCTTGTAACCATAGTGGCGGTTTGCCAACACCCGAAAACTTTCGCCCTCGCGCGATCTTTTCGCGCCGCCCTTAGTCGTGTGGTCGATAGTGAACACCACACTGTCTCCCACCCCCATATTGGCAAGAGCCTCGTGCGCTTCTCTTGCGCGCTCATGCGTGGTGCGCGGCAAGGGGATATTCTTATCAACTTTCATACGCGTCTTTTCCGATTCTAAAGAGAACCTCTCTCATCATCTCAACAACGTCTAAGTCCATCTCATCGAGTTCATCGATGGTTATTTCTAGAATTTCGCTCAAATCATGGTCCAAACGGAAGTTGATTTCGTTTGTCCTCACGGTAACTATGTCAAACAGTTTCATATTGCTTATCGCTTTTTTCCATTGATTGAAATGGGACTTTATGCGCTGTATCGTATGGTGTCAACCTTTCGGACTGCACTGCTATGAAAAAATTAGATTTGAAATACCGGTATCACAAAATTGTTGCCGAACTGCGCCGTTTTTTTGAGGCCGCACAAAAAGAAATTTTGGGCTTTGCTCAAGATCTTCGCGATATTTTTGACGACCAAAAAAAATGGTTTTTGAACAAAATCAATAAAAAATAAAAGCGTCGTAAGTTGTTGATTTTTAAAGAAAAAATTAATTATAGACATAGGATGCCCCGTATGCGATAATGTGCATACAAGTTAGTTGCCCTAGCTTGCATGGTCCGTGTTCCACGTGGAACACCGATCTCGTTCTTTAACAACTTGGAGAAAAGTGAATGACTGAAGTCATAGCTAACCCTGCGTTCGTGTACGACGACGGCGGTCGAAAGGCCGCTGGTTACAAAGGCAGCGCAGGCGACTGTGTTTGCCGGGCCGTAGCCATCGCAGCACGGCTCCCCTATCAAGAGGTCTACGACCGACTGGCAGAGGGAAACGCCTCGCAGCGCAAGTCAAAGCGAAGTAAAAACACGCAAAGCCGATCCGCCCGCAACGGTATCAACACCACGCGGAAATGGTTCAAGGCCTATATGAAGGAGTTAGGTTTTGTCTGGACCCCTACCATGCAAATCGGAAGCGGATGCCAAGTGCATCTCAAAGCCGATGAGTTACCTTCGGGACGTTTGGTATGTAACGTGTCCAAACACCAAGTGGCAGTAATCGAGGGCGTTATTTACGACACCCACGACTGCTCCCGGAAGGGAACCCGATGTGTGTATGGATACTGGCGACTGCCTAGTTAAACAAACGGGGCCTTCGGGCCCCACAACTTGGAGAAAAAATGAACAAGTCTATTGATCAACAAATTAAAGAGCTTCGGGAAGCTCTTGGGGACGCAACAGTGAAAGCTGCCTCACTAAAGTCGATGCACGCAGCAATAAAGGCTGAGGACATGGAAGCCGTCAAGGCAACGTGGGAGTTGCAATACGCGGTCAGCAACGAAAGTTTGCATGACACTCTCAGTAGAGCGTTGGGTATTCTCAATGGAGAAGCGTGAGGACAACTTGGAGAGGGGCCTTCGGGCCCCCACAACTTGGAGAAAGTGACATGCAATATTATCGCGACAAATATGGGCAGATCTACAAAACCATTTACGTGCGACCGCATGAGCGCGGTGACGCGAAACTGGGCCGCGTCACCAAAGATTACTCTGTGGTCAAAGACGATGGATGACTTGATAAAGATGCTGCGCCGGCACGATTGGACTTACCAACACTCCGACGATCCCGGCGCGTGGCGCAGGGGAAACGAAAGTGCAAAGGCCATTAGAAAAGAGGCTCAACGGGTCGGGCGGGGTGATCTGGTCGAACAAGCCCATTTGATGGTTACCAACAAAAACTACCACCCGGCCAAGTTCGTCGCGTGGGTGGAAAGGTTGCGCGCAGAAGACAATGGTTCCAACGCCAACATTCCCAAAACGCAACACTAAGGCTGCGGATGTTGGCGGGTTGGTTTTTGGTTCGCGCTTTGCGGTTCACGTCCCGGGGTTCAAAAAACGCGCCTCTATATAGTACTTTTCAGAGAAATATATTTTTTGAAAAAACAATTTCAAATATGGCGGTACAGGCGGTACGGCGGTACAACGCAGGCAGAATGCGGTCTGCAGCCGTACCGGTGGTGTACCGGGGTGGTTTTTGGCGTTACACACAAAACGTTAAATCGCTTAACTACATAGGAGTTTTCCGGAAAAATTTTTTTTATTTTTTTGAATTGCTGGAAAAGTACTATATAGGAACGGAAAAAAAGGATGGCACTTGACAGTGCGCGCAAGCGTTCGGATAGGGTGACCCAGATCGATCAAATAACAAAAGGACAAAGATGATTTTGCTATTTTTGAAGGCCATGGATTGGTTGACCCCAACGCCAGCACCTGTATCGCCTCGATTATTGGCGCGGATGAAACGGATGAAAAAACCAGTGGACAACCAACCTTGCCCATGGGAGAGTTCGCATACA
>Ga0114932_10004273_pt1 | contig 13484 bp, 8 predicted proteins | sample 2SBtaG_2_FD_87286 | JGI IMG/M metagenome (GOLD analysis project Ga0114932, IMG submission 87286) | Deep subsurface microbial communities from Kolumbo volcano to uncover new lineages of life (NeLLi) - 2SBTROV12_ACTIVE470 metaG | ecosystem: Environmental > Aquatic > Marine > Volcanic ...
AGCGGGCTCATCGGGGCGACCCGACGAGCCAGGACCCCTGGTCGCGAGACTCTGGAGAGGCGAGTCGCTGATTCGCTGTGGAAAGCATCGATGTGTAGAGAGCCGGTGTTCCCTTCGGGGGGCACCGGCTCTTGTCTTTCCGGACTTCCGAAAGATCGGCACCGTGACCCCGACGGGGACGTTGCGCGCCGGTATTGTTTCGGCCATGTCGGCGGAAGTCTCAGGGGCCGGGCTGGTCATCGGCATTCCGCACGCGGGGATCGCGATCCCTGCGGAGCTTCGCGACGCCCTCCTCCCGCACGTCGACGACGCCTTCCTCCGAGCCCAGTCCGACGCCTTTACCGACCGCATCTACGCGGTGCCGGGGGCCCGCTGCGTGGTGTATCCGTGGTCGCGCTACGTCGCGGACCCGAACCGGGCCGAGGATCAGCGGACCGAGGGCGGGGTGCTCCCGACGACCGACTTCAGCGAACGCTCCATCTACAAAGAAGGGCGTCGGCCGGGGATCCACGAGCACCACGTGCGGGTCCTCGAGTACCACCGGCCGTATCACGAGCAGGTGGCGACCCAGGCCCGCGACCCGCGCACGACCTTCTACATGGACGCCCACTCCATGATGGAGACCGCGCCCGTCCGCTCGCCGGACCACGGGCGCCCGCGGCCCGACGCCGTCCTCGGCAATCGCCCGTCGAGCAAGCTCATCGAGTTCGGGATCGGCGACCGGCTGTCCTGTCCGGTGGGGCTGTCCGAGTTCGCCCGGGGTCGGCTCGCCGCGCTCCTGCTGGACACGCCCGCGCCGCCCGGGCCCCCCGGCTCCGAGCCCGCCGGGTCCGTGACGATGAACGATCCCTTCTCGGGCGGCTACGGCGTCGCCACCCACGCGAACCCCGCCGCGGGCGTGCCCGGCCTGCAGGTCGAGCTGAATCAGCGGCTGTGGGTCGTGGAGGAGACCTTCGAGGCGATCCCTGGACGCATCGAGTGGATGGCCGACGTGGTGGCGCGGTGGGCGCGCGAGGTGCTGCGGGCGCGGGCAACGATTCCCATCTGAGGCCCGCCGGGCGGCCCGGCGCCGACGTAGTGGGAAATTTTGCCCACGCGCCGTTGCCCACGCGCCGCGGCCCGGCGCCGACGCGCGGCCGGGCAGGGCCCCCCCACCTCCCCTAGCTGCCGTCGATGATCTCCGCCATGCGCTCGAGGACCCAGTCCATGCTCTGCGAGCCGGGGTCGTCCAGGCGGTCGTGCTCTTCGTTGGTCTCGCCCACGATGATGCCGAGGTCGGTGCCGTCGAAGCGGTGGTTGGGGTCCTGGTCGCGGAGCGTGAAGGAGTCCCCGTGCACCTCGAGGTTCCAGGCCACGTGGCCCGGCACGATGTCCTCGATGTCCTGCAGCTCGTCCAGGCCGGACACCTGCCATGCGTCCGTCGCCTGCTCGATGGGGTAGTCCCAGATCACGCCCTCGGCTTCGGTGTACTGCTCGATGATCGGGCCCCAGCCGTCGCCGGTGACGAACTCGTCGCCCTCGTCCGCCCAGCCGTGGGAGTCGCCGTCCAGGTCGATGAGGAAGTCGATGGGCACGTCCGACCGCAGGGTCGCCAGGGTGTGGGTCCAGACCACGCCGTGGGAGTGCCCCAGCAGCACGATCCCGGTGGGGTTCTGGAACTCGCCGATCCACAGATCCCGGATGTCCTGGAGATCCGCCAGCATCTGCAGGAACCCGAACTGCACGGGCGCCTCTTCGCTGTACGGGAGGACCGCCTGGCCGTTGGCGAGGTGGTTGTAGAAGGCGTCGGCGTACTGGAAGATCGCCACGCTCCACCCGTACGAGTTGAGCAGATCGCCGATGCGCTCGGCGGTGCCTTGGCTCACCAGGTTCTCGCGCGGGAACGCGGGACAGTTCGTGAGGCAGTGCCCCGAGGCGGCGAGGATGACGAAGTCCGGGGACTCCTCGGGTCGAGGCCCGTCGGTGCCGGGCTCCCACTCGACATCCTCGGAGACACACCCGGCGAGCAGGATCGCCGACAGCAGCAGATGACGCATCGGGCGCATCCTGCCGACGCGGGCGACGGAACGCCGGCAGAATCCCCGCTTCATGCCGCACCTCCGCATCCTTGCCCTACTCCTCGTCGTCTTCGTCGTGGGCTGCTCCTGCAAGACGACCCGGCCCGGCCCCGAGCCGAGCCCCACCCCCGAGGCGCCCTCGGTCGACGCGGCCACCGCCGAACAGCTCGACGAGGCCCGCGAACGGAAGGGGTGGGGAGTGATCGAACTCAACGGCGTCCCCACCACCGTCCGCTGGTCCGACGGCGACTCCTTCAAGTTCAAGTCGGGCGAGTACAAGGGGGACGGCGTGCGGTTGCAGCGCTACAACACCCTCGAGTCCTACGGCCCCGTCCATCGCTGGGGCACCTGGACCGGCGACGAGCTCTACGCCATCGCCAAGAGCTCCCGGTTCGTGGCCTCCGAGGCGGACTGGATCTGCACGACGGACGGCAGCCGCGACGGCTACGGGCGGGTCCTCGTGGACTGCCCCGACGTGGCCGAGCACATGGTCCGCAAGGGCCACGCCCACGTGTTCGCCATCGACACGGCGGCCGATCCCGCGCTCCTGAAGGTCCAGAAGGAGGCGCAGGAGAACCGCGTGGGCATGTGGGAGAAGGGCGTGCCGACGATGATCATCACGTCGCTGCACTCGTACGCCGAGGACTACGCCAAGGAGAAGGGGGTCGCCTACAACCGCACGGTCAGCGCCGCGACGGGCGACTCACTCCTCGTCGAGCACCACGAGGTGTACGCCACCTGCCAGGAGATCTGCGACGGACCGAAGGACGACCCCGTCTGCATGACGTACGTCCCCTTCGAGATCCGCTACCGCAACAAGCCCGACTGCCTGTGGCCGAAGAAGAAGCAGAAGTACGGCGTCGCGGGCAAGGCCGTCCCCGCGCAAGACGCGACGCCCGAGAAGGAAGAGCCGACCCCGGCGGCCGAATGATCAGGCCGGGTCGAGCCGGACCACCGTCTTCTTGAAGTTGGTCTGCGCGGTGTACGGGCACCGCCCGACGTGGGAAGTGACCGTGTTGACGTAGCGCTGCTCGTCCAGGTCGGCCTTGGACTTGTGGAAGCTCACGTAGGTCCCGCGCCCCTTCACTCGGTCCGTGACCACGACCGTCAGCTCGATCCACTTGCCCGTCTCCACGTTGGTGACCCGCACCTTCCCCCCGTCCTCGAGGCCCCGCTCCCGGGCGAGCGCAGGGGCGACGTGCAGCGGATTCTCGGACGGGAGACCCGTCGCGGGGGTGTGCTTGCCCGAGTTGAATGTGTCGATCGCGAACTTGGTGCGCTTCGGGTCGTCCGAGAGCCCCGACCGACCCGAGTTGAGGATCGTGCCCTCGGGGATGGCGATGTCGCCCGTCGTGGGCACGAAGAACTCGAACCGCCGCGGCCGCTGGAAGATGTCCCGGAAGGGCACCTGCCCCGGGTCGTCGTAGTCGAGCAGGTACCGGCGCGTGCCCACCCCGCCATACACGAGGTGACCCGCCTCGAGCAGATCGTCCCAGGTGATCGGGCTGCCGTCGTCGTGTTCGGGGCGGCAGTACATCACTCCGCTGCGGCCGGGCCCGTCCTCCATGTAGTCGAGGATGCGCTGCCACAGGAACGGCCGCGAGACCTCCCCGCCGACCCGCGGCAGCCCGCCCCCGACCTCGGGCGGCTCGTACCGCTCCGCCAGGTAGCCCGACATGAGGTGCGTCGCGAGGTCCGGGTTCACCATGCGGACCATGGCGTCCTCGCGGACCCGTCGCGTGATCTCGGCCATGACGTCGTAGACGATGGTCGCGTCGGTGCGCGTCTCCGGCGCGGCCTCCTTGCGGGGCGTCGACAGCGACAGCCGCCACTCCCCGTTCTGATAGACCTTCGCGGCCGCGGCGTGGGGGGGCGACGGGATGATCAGTCGCGCGTGCTCCACGGCGAACGGGTCCGGCACGGGGTCGATGACGACGATCTGGGTGTCGTGCGCCGTCAGCTTCTCGATCCACCGGTCGCGCCCCATCATGTTCGCGGAGAAGTGCGTCCCGAACGTGATGATCAGCTCGCGGTCGACGCGCGCCGAGGGGTCGCTGTAGTCCAGGACCACGCGGTCGTCGTCGCGCATCATCAGGTGGTAGGCGTCGGTCGGCAGACCCATGCGCGCGGCGGCCTCGGCGGTGCCGGCGGTGTCCACGCGGATGCGCCCGAAGAAGAACTGCGAGCTCAGCCCCTGGACCTCGGACTCGGCGTTGATCTGCCCCGGGATCCGCAGCGTGCCGCCCGCCGTCTCGCCGCCCGGCCGCAGCCCGTACTTGCCGACGGCCGCCATCGCGTTGCCCCACAGGCAGTGGGCGACCGAGCCGCTCGTCTGCGACAAGCCCACGGAGGGGATGTTGATGGGCACCACGTCGGCGTCGGCGAGCTTCGCCGCGATGTCCCGCAGGCCCCGCTCCAATCGCTCGACGTAGCGCTCTTCGGGGGCGGCGCGACGGGCCACGGCGGCCACGTCGAACTCGTCCGAGAGGGCCATGTCGCGGAAGGACTCCCAGGACTCCTTGCCGCCGTAGAAGTTGAGGAAGCGCCGGTCGATGGCGCCTTCGTGGACCGTGAGGAGCTCGTGGGCCACGGCCAGGGCCAGCTGGGGGTCGGAGTTGGCCTTGACGTAGAGGACGCGGTCGTCGCCCAGCCGTCCGGCGACGTCCCGGGCGGTCTCGGACTCGAGCACCTCGATGAGGTAGCCGTCGAAGTCCTTTCGCTGCACGAGCGCCCAGTAGGCGCCGGGGTGCGTCACCAGGCCGTTCCAGCCGTTGAGGATGTAGAAGCGTCCGGGCCCTTGGAAGGCGTTCTCGAAGGTGAGGAACGGTCCCTCCTGGCCCGTCAGGAATTCGTTGTGTACGGCGCCCGCGTTGAGGCAGTGCTCGGCGTTCCCGGCCAGGTTGCGCGCGCCCAGGAGTCGGAACACTTCCTGGAACGCGAAGATCGTGAAGTAGTCGATCTGTCCACACCCGTACACCAGGATCTGGGTGTCGGGAGAGCGATGATCGAGGATCAGGTCCGCGAATCGTGAGATCGCCCGCTCGTAGGTCGTCGGGTTGCGCGCCGAGTCGTAGCGTTCCTTGATCGAGGGGACGAGGTGGATCGGGAAGAGCGTGCCCTCGTGGCCGGTGGACGACTGCAGCTTCGCGCAGCCCTTGGTCGGCGCGCGCTTGCCCACGCGCCCGCCCGTCGAACGCTTCGTCGCGGCGCCCGCCTTCTGGTGCATCTTCACCCCGCCCTCCGCGCCCTCGACCGCCGCCTGGGGCGCGCCGCGGACGAGGCCCGAGTCGCCGACGCCGCAGTAGGCGCAGGACAGGCGACCGGCGTGCGGCGGATGGCCGGCGGGGAGCATGTAGGCCGGGGTGCCCGTCAGGTCGGCGAGCTCGGCGGTGGAGGTGATGGTGCGGATCGACTCGGGGATCGGGCCCTCGTCCTCGCGGTTCCAGCGATCCCGTCGGCGGATGCTCGGCGCCGCCGCGTCCCGGGTGGGGGGCGGCACCTCACGGCGGTCCGCGCCGTCCAGCCCGATCGCCATCGTCTGCCCGGCGCGGTCGTGCACGTCGCGGTCGACGGTCTTGATCTCGTAGCGGTCACGCCACCCGCTCGTGCCCTTGGTGTCGTGGGACGAGTCCTTGCGCAGCCGGCCGAGCAGCCCCCCGCCGCGCCCCTCGATCGACTCGCTGAGGCGCTTCTTCACCCGGCCCTTGAGCTTCCCGAACATGCGGCCCGCGATGCTCGGGTCCTCGCCTTGGGCGTCCTCGCCGTCGTAGGACGGCTTCCAGTCGAGCCGGCCGGGGTTCAGGAACTTGTCGTCGTCGTCGCGTCGCGCCATCGGGCCTCAAGATAGCCGTGGGATCGGGCGCCGCTACCAGCGCAGGGGCATGAGGGACGCCGGGCGCTCCACCGTCGACCGATGCAGGGGGCGTCGGGCGGCGGAGTCCCACCCCCCGAGGATGCGCGCGTGGATCGACGCGTCCGGGGCGAATCGTCGCAGCTCCGCGCGGGGCATGCCGCCGTCCCGCAGGCCCTCCCCCAACGCCCGCCAACCCGCCGGGGACAGCGCGGGGAAGACCGAGACCGCGGCCCGAACCTCCGGGCTCGGGACCCGACCGGCCTCCGCGGCGCAGAGCCCCATCCCGTAGAGCAGGTACTCCTGGTCGGCGACGGCGGGGACCCACGACTCGACGAGCGTCGCCGGTACCTCCTGGAGGGCCGTCGCGCCGCACCCGACGCCGATGAGCAGCGCGGTCCGCTCCCGCGTCCCCCAGCGACGCACGATCGCCTCCCACTCGTGCACGATCTGCAGCCCGTCCCGGGCGTTGCTGGCCGCGTCCCCCCCCAGCGCCATGCCGTAGCCCTCCACCAGCGGGGCGCGGTCCTTCGCGGTCACGTGGGCCGACAGCGCCAGGAAGGTGTCGTGCCGGTCGTGGCCCACCCGCGGACCCATGCGGTGGGCGCCCGCGGCGGCGAGGGCGTCGGCGCGGGCCGGAGGCGGGGCGTTGATCGAGCGCTCGATGTTCATGAGCGGCGACAGGAGGAACAGGGCGACGGACCAGGCCCCGATGTCGGCCAGGGTCCCGATCTTCTGCGTGCCGACCCACCGCCCGGCCTCGGCGCCCAGGAGGATCGCGCAGAGCGCCAGCGGCAGCAGCCAGTAGCGGTAGGCGAGGGGATAGAACCAGCGGTCCTCGGGGAGCAGCGAGAGCGGGACGATCCAGGACAGGGCCACGGCCGCGAGGATGGCGGCGTCGTCGAGCTCCTCGAACATCCAGCTGAGGATGATCCGGGCGAACGCGGTGAAGGCGAGCGCGAACCCGGCGACCAGGAGCATCACGCCGCGCCACTGGAGCTCCGGGTTGTGGGCGCCGCCCTCCAGGGCGCGACCGATCAGCACCACGATCGCGACCGGCCCCGGCCCCGCCGCCCCCGTGCTGCCCGAGGACAGGGAGAAGTCCGTGAACGTGGTCCGGACGAACTCCGCGAGCCCCGCCGGCCCCTCGGGCAGGAGGAGCGCCGAGACCACGATCCCCACGAAGACCCCGCCGAGGATGGTGAGGCAGAGGCCGGCGCGCTCGACGTGGGAGTAGGTCCCGTCGCGTCGCCGGGCCGTCGCCATGACGACCACGCAGAGGCTGAAGACCGTCCACCCCGCCACCGGGCTGAGCAGCAGGGAGACCCCCAGGCAGACCCCCGCCGCCGCGGCCCCTCCGACGCCCCCGCCGCGTCGGAGGTCGAGGACCAGGAACGTCGCCATCAGCTGGGGGAGGAGGGCCTCGGGGGTGCGCCCGTTGATGCCCGCGAGCTCGAAGTGGAGGCCCGGCCAGGCCGTGGCGAGCGCGGCCGCGGTGATGAGGCCCGCCGCCCACGCCCCGCCCGCCGCCTTGGTGGTGCCCTCGTCGACCTCGAAGTCGTGCGCCGCCAACACCGCCGCCCAGGCCGCGGCGAGGCCCGCGACCGCCGCCCCGAAGCCCGTCGCCACCAGCTTGCCCGCCAGCACCGGGTCGACGCCGAGCGCGATCGGGACGGCGGCGAGGAGCGCGACCAGGTAGGTGCCGATGTCGCCGCCCTGGACCGACCCGATGAGGGCGGGCGGGGGCGCGCCCCCGGCCACGGCTTGGGAGGTGAGGAGGAGATCCCACTCGCCCAGGACCGAGAACGGCCAGCCTCGGGGGCGGTGCATGGCGAGGTGGGCGGCGACCCACATGAGCATCGAGATCACGGCGCACGGCACCGCGACCTTGATCATCGACTCCTTGGGGAGGGAGGGACCGGCTTCCACGCCTCGTCAGCCTACCGCCCCGTCGGCTTGTTCGCCTTCGGAGAGACTTCTGGATCCCCGTCCCCGCGCGCGGTACCCTGACCCGCTGACCATCCCTGAAATCGGCCCCCTCACGGAGAAGACCGTGCCCGCCGAGCCCGCAAGAAACCGGAAGCCGTCTCCGCGCGAACAACGCCACTCCCCCGAGGAGCAGGCGCGGCTCCTGTACAGGGAACAGCAGAAGCAGTCGATGAAGGTCTTCAAGACCGTCCAGGGCAAGGGCGGCAAGAAGATCGTCGAGGACCTGGTCGGCGGCAAGGCCTCCGGCAACCAGGGCGACCCCTCCCGGGGCCCCGCGGGCAGCAAGCTGGGCCCGGGCGGCGGCGAGGCGAACAAGACCGACCCCGAGAAGGCGAAGAAGGCGGCCGAGTTCGCCCAGAAGCTCGCCAAGAAGACCCTCAAGAAGCCCCCGAAGCCTCGCCTCGAGGTCGCCCCCGAGATCCCGCCCGAGGTCGAGAAGGCGGCGAAGGAGTCCGGGAACGCCACGGACGGCGGCAAGGGCGCCGAGGGCGGCGACGCTCCCCCTGCTCCGCCCCCGGCGGCGAGCGGATCCGGCGGCGGCGGGGGCGGCGCGGCGGCTCCCACGCCCCCCAAGGGTGGCGGCGGCGCGCCCGCAGCGGCCGACACGAAGGCCCTGGGCAAGGACCTGGTGAACACCACGCCCACCGAGTTCGCGCAGGACATCAAGGTCCGCGGCGGCGAGCTCGAGAAGGCGGGCAAGAAGGACGAGCAGGACGCCCAGAAGAAGCTGCCCGAGTTCAAGGCGCAGATGCCCGGCGAGCAGAAGGCCGAGGGCGAGAAGACGCTCGCGAAGCCGACCACCAAGCAGGGCGTGGAGGAGGGCGGCGAAGGCGCGGACGCGAAGCCCCTGAAGCTCGACCCGCAGCTCGCCGTCAAGGGCGACAAGCTGAACCTGCGCAAGGACTTCAACAAGCTCCAAAAGGAGACGCCCGTCGAGGCGAAGATCCAGATGTTCGAGGCCAAGGCCGCGAAGATCTCGACCAAGTCGACGGTCAATACGAGCCCCGGGCCCGCCCCCAAGGTGCAGCTGAGCGGGAGCTCCGACCCCGGCCGCGCGGGCTCACAGGCGTCCGACGCCGACACGAAGATCGCCGAGGCCGAGGCGCAGCACCGCCAGGCCATCGACGACGGTCCCGGCCCCGAGCAGGTCCAGCGGCAGGAGCTCGAGGAGAAGTTCGACGCGAAGGTCGCGGAGATGCCCGCCGTCGCGGAGGTGCCCGAAGACCCGAAGATGGCCGAGTACCTGGCCAAGGGGCACGACAAGGCCGTCTACGACCAGGCCGACAACATCATGAAGCCCGAGTTCGACGCCCACCTGAAGAAGGCGGACGCCGAGCTTCAGAAGGCCGTCGACGACCGCGAGAAGGACCGCGAGGCCGCCGTCGCCGACACGCAGAAGACCATCGACGACGAGAACAAGAAGGCCCAGGAGGCCCAAGAGGCCGAGATCACCCGGGCCCGCGGCGAGATCGAGAAGGGCCGCAAGGACACCAAGAAGAAGCAGGCCGAAGAGCTCAAGAAGGCCAAGAAGAAGTCGAGCTCCGAGAAGAAGAAGGCCGAGAAGAAGATCTCGGACCGCAAGAAGAGCGACGACACCAAGATCAAGAAGAAGTTCGCGGACGCCAAGAAGCAGGCCGCGGGCAAGAAGGAGCAGGCCGAGCGCAAGGCCGCGCGGGCCAAGAAGCGCGCCGAGGAGAAGAAGAAGAACCAGTCCTGGTGGGAGCGCGCGGCCAGCGCCGTCAGCGGGTTCCTGGACCGGATCTGCAGCCTGGTCGGCCAGATCTTCGACACGCTCAGCACCGTCGTCAGCGGGATCCTCAACGCCGTCAAGGACGCGGCGTGCGCCATCGTCGACGCGGCCGTCGCCTTCGCGAGCAAGGCCCTCGACCTCCTGGGCGACCTGCTCAAGAAGATGGTCAGCGGCTTGCTGGGCAACATCTTCCCCGGCCTCGCCAAGGCGCTGAACGAGCTGATCGACAAGGCCGTCGACATGGCCAAGGCGGCCGTGAAGAAGTTCGGCGAGGGCCTCAAGAAGATGGTCACGGCGGCCATCGACGCGCTGAACAAGGCCGTCACCGCCGTCATCAACGCCTACAAGACGGCCATCCAGACCGCCCTGACCATCGCCTCGGCGGTCGTGTCGGGCGACTGGGAGAAGGCGCTCAAGGCGCTGCTCGAAGGCGCGCTCAAGCTCGCCGGGATCGCCCCCGAGGCCTTCTACGCGCTGGTGGGCAAGGGCATGGACACGATCAAGAAGATCGTGGACGACCCCGGCGCCTTCGTCGGCAACCTGATCAAGGCCGTGAGCACCGGCTTCAGCCAGTTCGCGGGCAACTTCCTCACCCACCTCAAGAACGGAATCGTCGGCTGGCTCACCGGTCAGATGTCCGAGACCGGCCTGAAGCTCCCGAAGGAGTGGAACGCGAAGGGGATCTTCGATCTCGTCCTTCAGATCCTTGGCATCACCAAGGCCTCGATGAAGAAGAAGATCGAGAAGAAGATCGGCAAGAAGAACATGAAGCTGCTGGAGACGGTCTGGGGATACGTCGAAGCGGCGATCACCGGCGGTCTCGAGGGGCTCTGGGAGCACGCCAAGGACCACCTCGGCAAGCTCTGGCAGACGGTGCTGGACGGCGTGTCCAAGTTCCTGATGGAGAAGATCGTGATGGCGGCGGTCACGAAGATCGCCTCCATGTTCAACCCGGTCGGGGCCATCGTGCAGGCCATCCTCACGGCCTGGAACGTCTACAAGTTCATCAAGGAGCAGGCGTCCAAGATCATGGCCCTGGTGACGAAGGTCGTGGACTCCATGGCCGACATCGTCGCGGGCAAGATCGGCGGCGCCGCGAACAAGGTGGAGTCGGTGCTCGCGAAGGGCATCCCCATCGCCATCTCCTTCCTCGCGAACCTGCTCGGCCTCGGGGGCATCGCCAAGAAGGTCAAGGAGATCATCGGCGCCCTCCAGAAGAAGGTCTCGGACGCGATCGACAAGGTGATCGACAAGCTCTGGGAGCTGGGGAAGAAGGCCGTCGAGGCGATCACGGGCAAGGGCGGCGACAAGAAGGAAGAGACGAAGGCCGACTCGGAGAAGAAGCACAAGGAGTACATCGCCGAGGCCAAGAAGGCGCTCGAGGTGCCCGCGCCGAAGGACAAGCCCTACAAGGAGGTCCGCAAGGAGACCGAGGCCATCGCGCGGGCCCAGGAGGCGAAGTACAACAAGCTGCTCGAGAAGCCGATCGTGATGACGATCACGTTCAGCGACCCCGAGAAGGACCTCGAAGACCAGGACATCGACTTCAAGATCAAGGTCGCGCCCAACGACAGCCACGGGGCGGGCGATCGCGACACCGGCGGCAACGCCTACAAGGCCAAGAAGGTCAACGGGGTCATCACCGGCAGCTTCGGCGACTGGCCCTGGGGCGCGTCCCCCACGTACCCGACCGCGGGCACCCCGCACCCCGCGAACGAGGAGTACAACAGCAACAACGGGACCGTCCCGAAGCCCAGCGGCACGTACAAGATCGGCGGCGGCACCGACTGCAACATGCACACGAACCAGTGGCGCGCGAAGATCACGGCCGAGCTCGCGACCCATCGCACGCGGGCCCAGGCGGCGGATCCCACGCTGCGAGGCGCCGCCCTCGAGAACCTGGCCAAGAAGGCCGTCGAGGACGACTACGACGGGATGGCGTACCAGGACATCTACCTGGTCGGCTGGTCGGAGCACCACATCCACCCGTGCAACTGGGGCGGGCCGCACGCCGCGTCGAACCTCATCTACTTGCGGAACGCGGACCACGACAAATACTCCGGCTTCTTCACCAGCCACAAGGCGAAGATCACGAAGCTCGTCGAGACCTAGGCCTCGAGGCAGCAGGGGGACCACGTGTCCGGCTTGGATGAACTGATCGCAGCGGCCGCGGGGCCCGACCCGACGGCGCGAATGGACGCGTTCCGGGCGCTGATCCCTCGCGGGGAGGAGGCGTTCGATCCGGTCCTCGCCGCCCTCGACGACGCCCGTGGATCGAAGGCGCGTCGGCTGGGGCAGCTCCTCCTGCGCCTCGAGGGCGGGGACCAGGTCCCGAAGCTGATCCCCCTGATGAACCACGCCAGCGTGCCGCTCTCGGTGGGGGTCCCCTGGCGGCTGGCCCACTTCCGCGACGCCCGCGCCGTGCCCGCCCTGCTCCAGGCGTTGGCCGCCCTGCCCCACGCCGGGATCGTGTTCGCCCTCGGCGAGATCGGCGACGAGGCGGCGATCGGGCCGCTGCGGGAGCACGTCGAGACGACCGCGGCGAACACCGTCCCGGACGCGATCGTGGCGCTCGCGAAGCTGGGAGATCACGACCTCGCCTCGAAGCTCGCCGTCCTGGCGACCCGGCCCCACTCGGACGAGCTCCGGGCGGCCGCGACCGGTGCCATGGCGTCGGTTGCGTTCGAGGGCCAGTGGGAGGCGGTCGAGGCCGCCGCCGCGGACCCGTCGGACGACGTGCGCCGGGCCGCCGTGGACGCCCTGTACGCCCTGGGCACGGCCCGCGCGGCGAAGATCCTGGCGGAGCTCGCGGCCGCCGAAGGCCCCTACTCGGACTACGCGACGGAGCGGCTGCGCGGGATCACGGGCGGGGTCCCCGGCGACCTCCCCGAGGGCGTCGTGCTGCGCTACGGCGGCCCCATCACGGTGCAGTGGCTCATCGGGCAGCTCGCCATCCCCCGCCGAGGCGTGGACGCGCTGGACGAGTTCGTGCGCGTGACCGGGCTCCGGATCGGGTCCCGCGAGCAGGAGTACGACGCCGAGCGATGGCCCGCCACCGCGCGGGTCGCCGTGGAAGCGGCCGGCTTCCACTTCGATCCGGGGGCGCTGGTGCTGTACGGCCGCCCCCGGCCCTTGCCGACGACCTGACCGTCCCGTGTCGCGCGACTCCGAGGAGCTCGAACGGCTCCAGCGAGCCTTCGACGGCCTCCGCCTCGGCGACCTGCGGGTGGGGGAGCAGGCCGACGAGGGCCTGGCCCGGCTCGCCGCCGGTCCGGCCGTCCGCTACGGCCTCGACCGCCGCGCTCCGGGACCCGACGTGTGGCGGGTCGACGCCTCGGGTTGGACCCACCAAGCGCCCTCGCCGCGGGCCTTCTTCGCCCAGCTGATCGCCCTCGACCTGGCCGCGGGGGAGGACGTCACGGCCGCCCTGCGCAGGTTCCGGTGGGCCACCGAGGGGGCCTCGCCTTTCCCCGCCTTCGAGGACGCTCGACCGCGCGGCGGGGAGTCCCAGTCGGCCTGGTTCGTCCGCCTCGGGATCGCGGGCGGGGACCACGCCATGGGGGCGGCGCTCGAGTCGGGCGAGCCCTTCGACGGCGCCCGCGAGCGCGACCACCTCCGGCGGTTCCCGGGGCACGTCCCGGCCCTCGCCCACCGCCTCCAGCGGCTGCTCGACGCGGGGGACCGGGAGGGGGCCAGGGCGGTGGCGACGACGCTTCGCTCGCTGCCTCCCCACCGGCTGGCCGGGCAGGCGGGCCTGCTCGCCGCGATCACTCGGCTGAACCCCTGAGCCCCCCGTCGCCCCCGGCGACGGGCCCCGCCGAGTACGATCTCCGCGTGC
>Ga0114932_10004276_pt1 | contig 13483 bp, 9 predicted proteins | sample 2SBtaG_2_FD_87286 | JGI IMG/M metagenome (GOLD analysis project Ga0114932, IMG submission 87286) | Deep subsurface microbial communities from Kolumbo volcano to uncover new lineages of life (NeLLi) - 2SBTROV12_ACTIVE470 metaG | ecosystem: Environmental > Aquatic > Marine > Volcanic ...
AGAACTATCTGATATTACTGGTGGGTTAATTAAGGGTAGCGTATACGGATTCCTTTTAAGTTCGATTGGTTCTTTTTTTGGATACTATACTCGTGGTGGTGCTAAAGGAGTTGGAACTTCAACAATTCAAAGTGTGGTGATATCTTCTATTGCGATTTTAATATCGAATTACTTCTTGGCATTGTTGTTGTTTGAGAGAGCTTAAAAATGGATAAAATAAAAGTTGCTAACTTAAAAAAACGTTTTGATGAAGGGCGTTGGATTTCAGATGGATTGGACTTAGATGTTCCTGCAGGAAAGACAACTTGTATTATTGGTCAGTCCGGAGAGGGGAAATCTGTTTTATTAAAGCAGATGATAGGTCTTATCAAACCAAACAGTGGAGAGATTTTGGTTGATGGGGTAGATATTGTTAATTTAAAGGGAGAGCAGCGAGAAGAAAATTTTAAAAAGTTTGGCTATGTTTTTCAATTTGCAGCATTGCTTGACTCGTTAACAGTATTTGAAAATATTGGCATAGTTGACTTAGAACTAGGAACAGATCCTGATGAAGTTCGTCAAAAAGTATTAGAAAAAATAGGGTTAGTAAACTTAAGAGAAGATGTTATAGACAAGTATCCATCAGAATTATCAGGGGGAATGAAAAAACGGGTTGGTTTGGCAAGAACGTTAATGGGTAATCCTGAAATTATTTTATATGATGAACCAACAACTGGTTTGGATCCTATTACAGCACGTGTTATTCATGAGCTTATTGCGGATATGCAAAAGCAATTATCATTAACTTCAGTAATGATATCTCATGATGTTGAAGTATTTAAGTATGTAGATAAAGTTGCTTTGTTGTATCAGGGGAAAATTATTAGTACCGTTGATGCTGATACAATTTGGGAATCAGATGATCCATATATTTATCAGTTTATCCGTGGTTTGACAGAAGGACCGATTCAACGAGAGATTCCTGATGATAAAAATAAAGCGTAAAGTTTAGGAGTTGTTCATGGAAGAACATAATGCTATGCAACTTGCTCAGAATGTAAAGGAAATTAATCCTAAATTTGAGCTGTTGAAAAATGAAATACATAAAGTAATTGTTGGAAATGAATCAATTATTACATTGAGTTGTATTGGAATGTTGACTAATGGACACGTGCTATTAGAAGGGGTTCCTGGAGTTGCAAAAACAACTCTTATTAAAACAATATCTCAAGCATTAGGGCTTTCTTTTAGTAGAATTCAATTTACTCCAGATTTGCTCCCAGCAGATATTGTTGGAACGCTTGTGTACAATCCAAAAACATATGAATTTGACACTAAGAAAGGTCCCTTATTTGCAAACTTAGTCTTAGCTGATGAGATTAATCGATCACCAGCAAAGGTACAGTCTGCATTGTTAGAGGCTATGCAAGAAAGGCAGATTACTATTGGATCTTCAACATATGAATTAGAAGAGCCATTTTTAGTTTTTGCAACTCAAAACCCTATTGAAAATGAGGGAACATATCAGTTGCCAGAGGCGCAGGTTGATAGATTTATGTTTAAGTTATTGGTTTCATATCCAACATTAGAACAAGAAAAAGAGATTTTAAAAAGAATTTCTATGCCTGCATCGGTTCATACTGTAATGACAATAGATGATATTATCTCTGCAAGAAAAGTTATCGAGAAAATTTTTATTGATGAAAGATTATCTCAGTATATTTTAAATTTAGTATTTGCTACACGAGATCCTTTAGCATATGGATTGGATAAGCTAAAGGGTTTATTGCAATATGGAGCTTCTCCTCGAGCAACAATTGCACTTTTGAAATCTTGTCAGGCATATGCCTTTTTGCAAGGCAGACATTTTGTTACGCCTGAGGATATTAAGTTTGTAGCAAAACCAATTTTAAGACATCGTTTACTGTTAACATATCAAGCATTAGCAGAGGATATTACACCAGATCAGATTATCCAGCTTATCTTAGAAGCTGTTCCTGTTCCATAGATATATTGACAATAAGCAATTGTTCTCGATATTGTATGGAATAATGCTTGTTGAAAGGGAAATTATACATGAGACAACCATTATGGGTTATTAATACCTCTTTGCTTGTTATTTTTTTAGTAGCAGAAACAGTATTGTTTTTGTTACATGCATCAATACCACGCAGAGTTTCTTTAGAGCCTGGGACTATTTCTGAGCCAGAAAAAAAGTCTATAATGGATGATATTGATCTGAAGAAAATTTATGGTGTCAGTGATTTGTTTGGTACTTATGTAGCAGAAGTTCCTGTATTGGTTAAAGAGTCAGAATTTCAGATTCCTCCAATGCCGGATATTCCTTCTGTTATTCCGTTAAGTATACCTGTAGAAAAGGCTCCAGTATTTATAGCACCTCTTGCAGTGACACTAAAGGGTATTGTTTATTTGCATGATGAGCAAAATAAGAGCATGGCAATTGTACAGTTTAACGATTCAAAACAAGAGCATAATTATAGAATTGGCGATATGATTAAAGATTCGCAAGTATTAAAAATATTTCCGAATAGAATTATTGTTGTTCGTGCTAATGGACAGCAAGAGACCTTGTATTTGCGTGAAGCTGATGCTCATAAAGATTTATCATATGAAGAACAAAAAGCTGTAGCTGCTATGAAGATTATACAGAAAGATGGTAAGTATCACATACCACTTGATATATTTGTTTCACAAATACATAGCTTAGGGCAATTTGTAGATATGCTTGATTTAACAACGGTGTATCAAAAAGGTAAAAGTATTGGTTGTCGAGTTGGTAAGGCGACTGTAAATACTTTGGGAGGAAAGTTAGGATTTATCCAGGATGATATTATTACTCAAGTTGACTCTATTCCTGTAACAGATTTAAATAGTAGGGTTGAAGTATATGATCATGTTATTGGTAAAAAATTAGGCGATAGTATAACAGTTGCATTAGAAAGAAATAACAAAATAGTTCGTTTAACATATGTATTAAGCGATGAAGTGCAACAACAGTCAACAGCAAAAACTGTTGCTCCTAAGGCAAAAGAAACCCAACTTACTTCAGGAGCGTTATATGATATTGAACAGCAAAAGAAAAAAATATTAGAACAAAAAGTAAAACTAGCTCCAACAGCACATCAAATACAAATGGATGAGCAGAAAAAACTATTAGAAGCACGACGTAAAAATATATTATCAAATAGATATGGCGCTGCAAAAGCAGGCAAGGATATAATATAAAAGATATGAAATGTTTAAATAGATGGTATAGTTTGTGGATGATTTTTTTTGGTGGTGCTTTATATGCGTCTGACTTTGGTATGTCTTCTGCAGATGTGTTAACACCTGCTCCTTCAGAAAAAAAATTAAGAAATAAAATATTTTCTACAGTACAAAGTAATCCTAGTTATACACCTCACATTGCTTCTGAACCTAGTGATACTATCGATTCATCAGAAAACATGCAACTAGCTGGTCTTGAACAAGAAATGGGTGCAAAGCAGCTACCTTCTTCGCGTTTGCGTGATCCCGTAACAGCTGAATCTCAGGATGCTACGCCTTCTTCACCATCAATGCTTGATAGTCGTAGAGAAGCTTTAGGGACACAAGCTGTTCAGGAAATAGCTAAAGAGCCTACTGCTTCTGAAATAGATCAAGCGGATCAAGATAATCCTTTTGCAGCACGAGAAGCACCAAAGGAAAGATCTTTTGAATCTCTGCCTCAAGTGAATTCTTCATCTCCAGACAGATCGATAGAGAATAGGGAATCTTTAGGTAGGGATATACCTGTAGGACAAGATCTAGTGTTAACAGATCTTACAAAGCTTGAGTCAAATGGTACTGTGGATACATCTGATAAAGAAAAAAATGTGTTGTATCAAAGTCCGGCATTTGTAGATGATCATTCAACAGTAGCATTTAATTTTGAAGAAACTGATTTAGCAAATGTTGCAGCTTATATGGAAAATATTCATAATATAAAATTTATTAGTGAAGATATTTTATCTCCGAGTAAAGATGCAAAAGGTTTAAGCGGTCATAAAATTACTTTTAGAACAAATAAAATACTTTCTAAAAAAGAAAGTTGGGATTTGTTTTTAACGTTTTTACATATAGCGGGATTAGATGTTATTCCTATGGCTCAAGCAGGATTTTATAAAATTGTACCATTTGCTAAAGCAAATAGTGATGCTATACCATCTTATATAGGCGTTAATTCAGAGTTGTTACCAGACAATGATATGATTGTTCGTTATGTATATTTTGCTCGTAACGTTGATCCTGCAAATGTGCAAAAAGTTATTTCAAAAATGCAGGGTGGTTCTGCTAAGCTTGATGTTTTTTCAGAGTTAAAAGCTTTGATTTTTACCGATAGATCAAGAAATATTAAATCATTAATGCAAATTGTTCATGAGCTTGATCAGTCAGTCATGCCGGAATCGTTATCTGTCATAAAATTGAAGAAGGCTAATGTCAACGATGTTATTAATTTATATAAGTCGTTAAAATCTTCTCCTGGGCAAGGTGGTCGTCAGACACAACCTGTTTGGTCTGGTAAGAAAGAAGCTTCTTTAGAATACTTTCCTCAAGACGTTGCAACTTTTGGAGATACAAGAACAAATTCTTTAATTTTACTAGGATCTTTAAAGGGTATTAAGCGGATAGAAGAGTTTATTGAAAAATACGTGGATATAGATGTTGATCAAGATACTCCTCCTGTTTTTACGTATCAATTACAATATACTAAAGTGAGTGCAATTCAGCCGATTTTAAGTGCAATTGTTAAATATGGTCCAAGTGCTTCTCCTTCTACAGGAGGAGCCGGTGGAGCTTCTGCTGTTCCTGCAGGGGGTGTGCGTGATGGGGTACAATATTTTCAAAATATGACAATTGTCCCAGAGCCTCATTCTAATAAATTAATTATTAATTCAACAAAAGAAGACTTTGAAGCCTTAAGGCCTTTAATAGAAGAACTTGATATTCCTCAAAAACAAGTTGGTTTAGAGGTGTTAATTGTGCAGGTTTCTAATTCAGATGTAAAGACTCTTGGTTCTCAAATTAGTGCCCCTGGTGGAGCTAACTCTCCAAATACTGAAACAACTCCATGTCAAACTTTTGCTCGTAGTATCAGTGCACAAACAGCAGCTTTGACTAATAGTGTTGTGGTTACACAGAATGCTACAACAAATGAAAACTCTATAAAATCAAGTTTGTCAAAATTGCTTGGAGTTTCTTCTGTTACAGAGGCTGGTAGTCTTTTGCTAACTTTTGGACAACCTATTTGGGCAATCTTTAAAGTGTTAAAGTCAATCACTTCAACACATGTAGTTGCAAATCCATTTGTGGTTGTTTCTAATAATTCAGCAGCAAATGTTACGATCGGTGAGGAGCGTCGTGTTCGCTCAAGTGTTACAACTTCGGGAAATACAGAGTTGACAAGAGGATTAACTCCTACACAGGCAGCTCTTGGGTTTACGATAACGCCTCAGGTGAATAAAGGCAATATTGTTAATATGTCTATTAAGGTTGAAAACAATCAATTTACAACGTCTGCAAGTGTTGATGAAAATAATGCAACTCAAAGTAAAAAAATTGTTGAGACAACGGCTTCAGTTGCAAATGGAGAAGTCTTAGTCCTTGGTGGACTTATGACAGAAACTCAGACAATGGCTTCTCGTGGAGTGCCATTTTTAGAACACATTCCTGTCTTAGGTTGGCTGTTTAAGTCTAAAGAAAAAAGAGTACAGAAAGATCACTTTCTTATCTTTATATCACCTCGGTTACTGGATCCGGTTAATGATAAAACTGCTGTTGATAAGTATACAAAATATAAAATGGAAGAAGCGGATGAAAACATGAAGCTTATCGATGAGTTTGATTGGTTTACAGCAAAAAAAGATCCAATACAACGAGCATTTTTTGGCTCAGATGCAACACGAGGGGTAAAGGAATTAAGTTCTGTAAAGTTTCGTAAAAAAGAAAAGAAAAAAGCAAAAAAACAAAAAACAAAAAAAGTGAAAAAAGCCAAGAATAAAAATGATCAAAGTGAGATATCTCTAGATCAAGACTTTTTAGACTTGAATAATTCATCAACATATGTGAAAAACTCTATTTTTAATAGTGCTCGCCCTAGGAAAAAATATGGTTAAAGACGTACTTATTCCAAGCAGGTTGGGGCAATATTATCTTTTTCCTAAAAAAGTTTTAAGCTTTGATATTACACCATTTGCAGTACATGCAATATTGGTAATTTTTACAGGTAATAATGTTCAGGTTAAAAATAACAAATCGATTCTTTTAAAAGATTTTTCTATAGCTTCTATTGTTGCGGCTATTAAAAAAATTGCTACTTCCATTGGCTCATATGATGAGGTTGTTACTTCACTTTCAAGCACCACAATTGTTTTTAAAGAGTTACAATTGCCTTTTATTGGTAGAGAAAAGCTTAATATGATTGTTTCATATGAAGTTGAATCTTTATTGCCTTTTGCTTTAGAGCAAGCAGTCATTGATTTTATGATTCTTGAGGAGGATGCAAAAAAAGGATCTTCAACTATTTTAGTAGCAGCGACTTTAAAAGAGAATATTGATAATCAACATTCTTTATTTGAGAAAGCAGGTATTCCTTTACACATGTTAACAGTTGATATGTTTGCATTATATAGTTTGTATCGACATGGAGTTTTTACACAGAAAAATGGTGCAAAGCCTGTTTCGGGTTTGCTGCGTAAAAAGTTTGAAAAAGAAATTGAACAAGCTTCAATAAAGTCTGAACAAAGTAAAGTAGAGCTTTTTGTAGATTTTGGGTTTGATGTTACAAGAATCTTATATATGCAAAATGGGTTATTAAAAACAATACGAATGATTCCATATGGAGTTGCTGATATAGCACAACTTATTAGTTCAGATTTGGAATTATCATCTTATGAGGTTATTCAAGAAATTATTGTAAAAAGTGAAGAAGATACTTATCAAACAGAAGTGCAACAGGGCTTGGGAAAGTTATTTGATGAAATTAAAAAGACTTTTGCTTTTTTTGAAAAGCAAGTAAGTGGTTATACAAAGCCTAAAAAAATTATTTTTTCAGGTTTAGGTTGTCATATTAACGGATTTGTTGACATTGCTCAAACACATTTTGATATTACGGTAGAAGAAGTATCAGTTCAGCAACTTTTTGAAAAAATGAATATAAAATATTCAGCACAAATAGCAGTGGATGTAGAACATGTTATATCTTTAGCTACAGCATTATTTACGAAATATAATCAAGATATTAACTTCTTAAAAAATATTGCAAGCAAGTTTGATAATAGGTTGTTTTATCAACAAGTATTTATGATTATATTGCTAACAGTTATGTGCATAGGGGGAATTTTTTGGAAAAGTTCTACAGAATTGCAGCGATGGAATCAGGCTTATATATCTTCGAAAAAAGAGTTGCTTAGAACGATAGAACATACCATGAATATAGATATGAAAAATGAAAAAAACTTAAAAGATATTGTGCAAAAAACAGATACGGTTTTGCAAAAAGAGCATAAGTTATGGTTCTCTTTTTCTAAGCAAACAGAGCAATCTTATTTAGAGTACTTACAAGACTTAAGTGTTCATATTGATAAAGAGTCTATTGGTTTAGATATAAAAAAGTTATCTTTAAATCCAGATAAAGTAACATTGGTTGGAGTATTGAAAAACTTTGAATCATTAGAAGTGTTTAAAGAAGAACTATCAGAATTAGAGTTGTTAAGTGTAGTTGAAGCACCAAGAGAGCTATCATTTACGATAGAGTTAAAAGTCAAAGAAAAGAAGGGCTAATAGTATGTTTATTAACTCTTTTCATAATTTTATACGTGGTTTGGATAAAAAAGAATTTATTCGTTATAGTGGAATATATATAACAATATGTATTATTGCTATTGTTGTTATTATGGTAAGGCATATATATTTGGTTTCAGATGCAAAAGTTAAAGTACAGCAGTTGAATCAAACACGGACAAGCATTCAAAAAATTTTGACGAAATTTAGTCAAGTAGATCAACAGAAAAAAAAGGTTGATAGCTTATTAAAAGATAAAGGTTTTTATATTCAAAAAGAATTTCAAGATCTTGCAAAAAAGCAAAAAATTAATGCTTTAGAAAAACTTTCAAAAGAAAAATTGCAGAATGGTTATACAGAAGAAAGTGTACAGATTACATTGACGCAGATTTCTACGAAGCAATTGTGTGAATTACTACAAGATATTGAAAATCAACCAAGAATTTATATAAAATTTGTTGATATAACAAAGGGGAGTGCACGAAAAATAAATGTATCAATGTCTATTGCAACATTGATACCAGCTACAGAATAGGGGTTTAATAGAGGAATAATGTTATGGGACAAAAGAATACAATAATTATTAACATTGTTAGCTTTATACTAATTTGTTATCATTCGACATTGTTTTTGCTAGAAAAGCATGAACATCATAGTCATCATGTTAAAAGCTCAAAACAGTCTGAAGTTCTTATAGATTTTTCATTTAAACAAAAAAATTTAAAAGATATTTTAAATGACTTTGCTCAAATGAGAGATATGAATATTGTATATCCTGAAACAGAAAATATAACTTCTAAAGTAACATTTGATGCGGGTAAAAAGATTACAATGTCTGAGGCATGGGATTTTTTAACTATGATTTTGGATCAAGCTGGTTTTGTGCTTATTCCTCAGGGTGGAAATATGTATCGTTTAGTTGCTAATAAAAAGTTTTTTACAGAATCTATACCGTTGTATATTAATACTGATTATACAGCATTACCTGATTCTTCTGAAAAAGTTCGTTATGTGTATTTCTTTAATAATATTCAAATCTCTAAACAACAAACAGAAATTACTCCGATTATCAAAAATATTTTACCAGAACAAGATTTTGCGCAAGCCTATATTCTAGACTTAACTTCTAATGCTATGATTTTAACTGCAAGAGCAGAAATTATTAAATCTGTGATGAGGTTGATGTCAGTTTTGGATGAGAGTGGCTTTAAAGAAGCGGTTGAGATCTTAAAGCTAGAATATGCTCAAGCATCAGAAGTAACAAAAATGTTAACAAATATGATCAGTGGTGCAGATCAAGCAAAAGGTGGAGGATCTGGGGGATATGTTTCTTTGATTGGTTCTGGTCAAAAGGCACGATATTTTTCAGAGTATGCAAAAATTGTCAATATGGATGTTGAGGGATCAACGAAAAAGTTTAACTCTGTTATTATCATGGGAAAAACGGATGATGTTGAAACCATTAAAGATTTTATTAAAAAATATTTGGACGTTGCTCAACAACAAGGAAAATCATTTTTTCATGTTATTGAACTACAGTGGCTTCAGGCAAGTAGTTTTGTAACAGTATTGAAAAGTTTAGTACAAGGACAAACTGCTACAGGGCAATCAACTTCAAGTGTTGGATCTTCTCGATTGGCATTTGACCAGCAGATTCAAATAATTTCAGAACAGCAGTCTGCAGGTGGAGGAGGATCGGGATATGGATCTGGAGGAAGTACTGGAGAATCAGGTTCTTCAGGTTCTGCTGGAGGAAATAGGTTAATTATAGCTGCACCAGAAAAGGATTGGAAGCGTCTTGATTCTCTTATTAAAGAAGTTGATGTTCCTCAAAAACAAGTAGTTATAGAGGCTCTTGTTATGGATTTAGATTTAGAATTTGTCAGAGAACTTGGATCTCAAATAAGAACAAGAGGTCTTTGTCCTTCTATCTTTCCAAAAGATATGCAAGCACAGGCTGCGATGGTGTCGAATCACGTTATTAATCAAACAACTGTTGGGGATACAACAATTAATAGTTTAACAGGGGATTTATCTCAAATTTTAAGTCCTGAAGACGGAGGTGGAGGAGAAAGTCCATTTTGTACGGGTACTGGGGGGGCAACAACATTTATGGTTGGTTCTGGTAATAATGCGACTAATGGAGTATGGGCTTTTTTTCAGTTATTATCAACTCATTCATCTGCCAAAATTTTAACAAGGCCACTTGTACTTGCTTCAAATCATAAACAAGCCTTATTGACAAGTTCTATTACAAAGCAGCTTCCTGGGGGAACAACAGCAGGAACTGCACCGACTGTTAACTATTCTACAGCAGATGCTCCAGTACAAATTAAATTTACACCTACAATTAGTGAAAATGATACTATTAGTTTACAAGTTAATATATCACTTAATTTATGGCAAGATGCAGCAGCAGAGTTTTCAGGAACACAGACACAAAGAGAGTTGAATTCTACATTATCAATGAAAAGTGGCGATATTGTAATACTAGGTGGCTTAACAAAAGAAACTGTACAAAGATCTAAGACTTCTGTGCCTATATTAGATAATATTCCATTATTAGGAAATTTATTATCTAAAAAAAGACAAACAACAACAAAAGATCAATTATTTATTTTAATAAGACCAACAGTTGTTGCTCCAGATAAACAATTAGAAACAAGTGCACTTACAAAAAATGCTATGAAGTATATCACGAATGAATTTTCTAATTATGAAGATGCTTTTACTAGTTTAAAAGATCCTGTGACGCGTTGGTTTTTTAATGATAAAGATCGTCAGTCAGATAGAATAGAGCAGAAGTTAGAAAGTTTGGCAGATTTAGATCAACACATAGATAGTGGTGAATCAGTAGATGTAAGTATGGAATCAAAAGATAAGCATTCGTCTTTGCAAGTTGAGTGGCTTACAGATGAAAACTTGATGAAAAAGAAAGCTGTTCCACAGAATAAGAATATTGATCATTTAAGTAGACAGCTTAAAGATGCTGTTAATCCATTTCAGAGATTACAATTATAAGTTAAGATATCTTTCAATGGATAGAAGTCTATTATATTTTGCAATGAAGGCTCCTGTGTGCACAGCTCCCGCTTTAATAAAGTTTGCATTTGTGCCCATAGCAAGGTCGCTTGCAAAAGTATCATTGGTTTGACCTGTATCACAGGCAATGATAAAAGCTCTATCATTTTTTTTACAAGAATCAATTGCTGCTATGGTTTGGCTAACTGTGCCAATATATTCAGGTCTAATAACAACAATGTTAGCAATCGAGTGCAAAATACCTTTTCTGATGAGCATAGGATTTGTACAAAATATAGTGTCTCCTGCAATAAGAGTGGATTTTAAAGATTGAGTTAAGTTTTTCCACCCATCTTGATCAGAATCAGAGATTCCATTTTGAATGTAAGAAATAGCTGGATAAAGGTTTATAAGTTCTTTGTAGGTATCAATAAGTTCTTGAGAGATGAGAGTTTGATTATTCCAAAGGTATGTTTTTGTATCTTGATCATATAGATCAGATGCTACGATGTTTAGTCCTATTTTGTAGTTGTAAGGAGTAGTTTTAAAGACATTTTGTAATATATTAAAAGTTTCTTGTATTGTGACAAAAAATGGAACAAAAGAACCATAAGCGCCAGTTGAAGTAGGTTGTTTTTTGAGATGTAATATTTTTTTTGTATGATGTTGTAGTACAATTGTTGCTTCAAGATTTTTTTCAAAACTGTTTTCTTGAGGAATGAGTAATAATTCCTTAATATCTTGTTGGTTGTTATAGGTTCTGCCTTCAAAAATTGATGTAATGGGACGAGGAATTTTTAACTGTTTTGTTCCAGAGATGCTTTGAAGTAATTCAAAAAGTTGGACATTCTCAGCAGCAGCTTGAGCTTTAAATAAGGCTTGACTAACAACAAGCGTTACATTGCCACCAATGGATGTTTTTTTTATTGATGTATCAAGATCCATTAATTCAGAATCCATAGCCAGTACATTAATTGCTTTTTGCTCAAATAAAGGTGCAATTTTTGTATTTATATATGTTGCGGCTTGTTGCATACCTTTTTGAAAGAATCGTTCTGCTTGATCATAAGCATAGAAGGTACTATGTCGTTGCTGTGTAAAACCTGATGGTATTGAACTCTTAATTGTTTGATTATTAGCTAAAGTAATAGAACATTGCAGAGTCGGTATACCTTGCGCATTAAATATTTCTTCAGCATAAAGACGTTTAATAATCATTGTTGACTCTGTATGTGTTGTACTTTTTGTAAAATAGCTTCAGCTAATGATTCTACATATTCTTGATCTAGTAAAGAAGTCGTATCTGTATAGATTGAGTTTGTGTATACAGAACGAGTTTTCTTGTCTGATTTTCTAGTTATAATTGCTTCTGCAATATTTGCAATATGATGAATTAATTTAACAATAGCAGATTTTGTTTTTTGAGGATCTTTGTCAGTTTTACTATTGATAATAATATCTGCAATATCATCAGTCATGTCAGCTACTTCTGTAATAAGTGTGGTTGATAGATGAGATTGCTCTTGAGTATAACTGGGAAAAAAGAAGCATATACATGTAAGTAAAAAGAATAAGCTAGATTTTTTATTCATGACTATCTCCTTTTTTACACTATTTTTTATTTTTTTCTTGATCAGAGCATTTTGCCATATTTTCCATATGTTTGATATATACTCTTAACACTCTTTTTTTACTTGCTTTTTCAATAGTAAAGCAATAGTTTTTATAATAAATTCGCTCTCCTTTTGTAGGTAAGCGTTGAGCTTGCTCTGTTAAAAATCCACCTAAAGTAACAGCAGTTTCAACATGGAAGTGAATGTGAAGATAATCTTCTAAACGATCAAGGTCAGCTGTAGCATCAACAAGCCATTCTTTATTTTTTTTAATCACTGTAATTTTATCAGATCCTTCATTTGGATCATGTTCATCAGTGATATCTCCAACAATTTCTTCTAAAGCATCTTCTAGGGTAACAAGTCCAATGGTGCTTCCATATTCATCAAGAACCATTGCCATGTGAATAGATTGTTGTTTAAACTCCTTTAACAACTCACTGACTTTTAAGCTATCAGGCACAAAAATAATTGGTTTAGTAATCTCTTTAAGGTTAAATTTATTTTTATTAAGTTGTAAATTTATGAATAAATCTTTTTGATATACAATACCGACTATATTTTCTGGATTTCCTTCAAATACAGGAAATCGTGAATATCGATAATCTTCAAATAATTTTAATAATGTTTCTATGTCACTTGAAACGTCAACACTGATGATATTGCTTTTTGGTATTAATATTTCCTTAACATGAGTACTTCCCATACGGAAAATATTTTGTAACATGCTAATTTTTTCATGTTCCATGATTCCTTTTTTCTCAATATAATTAATCAGGAACCGAATTTCTTTTTCTGAAATAATTTGATCACCATCTGAAGATTTATCACTTTGTGCAAAATATTTTGATATTGCAAGTAGTGGTGGCGAAATTGGTGATAAAACTTTAAAAATGATATTTGCAAGCCATAATAAAGACGATAGCATGCTACTCTTTGCCTGTGCGATACTTTTGGGAATAATTTCTCCAATAAGTGAAACAATAATTGTTCCGGCAGCAATACCGACAGTAAATCCTACACCTTCTGGAAGATTGAGTTCTGCAAAC
>Ga0114932_10004277_pt1 | contig 13482 bp, 12 predicted proteins | sample 2SBtaG_2_FD_87286 | JGI IMG/M metagenome (GOLD analysis project Ga0114932, IMG submission 87286) | Deep subsurface microbial communities from Kolumbo volcano to uncover new lineages of life (NeLLi) - 2SBTROV12_ACTIVE470 metaG | ecosystem: Environmental > Aquatic > Marine > Volcanic ...
CATGGGTCTTGATCACCCGGACCGGGTGCAACGCCTCGCCATCATCGATATCCTGCCCAGCCATCATGTGTGGTCCAACGCCGACGCCCAATGGGCAAAGAAATCCTGGCATTGGCTGTTCATGATCCAACCTTGCGCCGAAGAGATGATGAACGCCGTGCCGGCGCGTTGGTTCATGGAACAGAAGCTGTCGAAGCCGGGCATCGGCTTGGGCTTCTTCGATCCAGCGGCGTTTGATGAATACGTGCGCTGCTTCAACGAAAAAACCATCCGCGGGTCGTGCGCTGACTACCGCGCCTGTGCCAGCTGTGACTTCGACCAGGACAACATCGATTTCGAAGCCGGTAACAAACTCACCATGCCGACCCTGGTGACTTGGGGTGCACGCAGCCACACCGGCACGGTCTGGGGCGATCTTGTGCCGATCTGGAAAAGCTATGCCGAGAATGTCACCGGCGGCCCCATCGATTGCGGCCATTACGTGCCGGAGGAAGCGCCGGATGAGCTGTACGCAAGATTGGCGGGTTTTTTTACTGCCTAGGACCGAACCCGTCTCCCGGAACCCACTTCTTCGTCATTCCCGGGTTTGACGATGGAGATGACGGCATTAAAGACGATTGTACCAGATGGAAATGTTCCGGGAGTACGATGCAAATCAGTTGGACACATCGGTCCGGCCAACCCGGCCATCATCATATCGTGACCGTGGCGACTTAATGTCGCCGCGTAAGTGCGATGTGATCCCCCGGAGGGAGCGTTCCGCAAGTCGCAAGCTGAGTAAATACACATCGGTCTGGCCGACCCGGCCATCCCCAGACCTCACGCTGTGTGCGGGGCAAAGCCCGTCAACCGGGCACCATCACCTCGCCGCGCATGATCAGGCGTGCGGTGCGCAGGATGCCGGCGCGGACGATTTGGATTTCCGGGCCGCTGCCGGATGTTTCCAGGCGCACCTCGATCTGGCCCGACGGGTGTTCGATGACGAAGTCGCGGGGGTTGGCATTGGACGCCTTAGCCAATTGATGGGCGATGGTGCCGGGCACCGACGCGGCCGACGACACACAGCACGCCCCCGTCACCGCATGGGTGGCGTGTAATTTCAGCGGCGTGAAGTAGCGCGAGGCGATGTCGCCGTCGCCTTGGGCTGCCGCCAGCAAGCCGACCTTGGGGATCACCTTGTCGGCGACGTCGCCGAAGCCCATGCGCTCGCCGGCTTCGCGGCGGATGGGTTCGATGCGTTCGATCAGTTTCTCCGTGAGGGCGTCCAACTCATCCCGGTTCTCATAGCCGGTGATGCCAAAGTCCGTGGCCCGCATGAGGATCATCGGCATGGCGACATCGACACAGCTGACTTGGGCGCCACCAATCTCATCGACCAGATTGCCGGTCGGAAAGAAAGCGCCGGATTTCGAGCCGACGATGTCCATGAAATTCAGCATGATCGGTGCCGCCGTGCCGGGCACCCCGTCGATTTGGGCGTCGCCGTCATACTTGACCCGGCCACCGGGAGTTTGGATCACGGCCTCGATACGGCTTGACGTGTTTTCATTGTGGATCAGGACGCGGGTTTCCCCGTCGCTCGCTGCAATCAATCCCATCTCAATGGCCGCCGGGCCGACGCCGGCCAGCATGTTGCCGCAGCTCGGGTTGGTGTCGACGATGGGCTTGTCGATAGTTACTTGGGCGAACAGGTAGTTGATATCGACGCCGTCCATCTCAGAATTGGAGATCATGGCGACCTTGCTGGTCAGGGTGTCGGCGCCGCCCAGGCCGTCGATCTGTCGGGTATCGGGAGAACCCATGGCGGCGAGCAAAATACCGTCCCGCTCAGCAATGTCGCCCGGCAGGTCGGATTGTCTGAAATAGGGCCCACGGGACGTGCCGCCGCGCATGAACAGGCACGGGATCGCCCGTTGATTCATGCCTGAGCCTCGGTCGCCTTCTTCTTTGCCTTGGCGCCCGACCAGGCGCGGAAGATCATCACCCCGAAACCGACGGCCAGGAAGCTTGCCGACACGGGCTCCGTGACGAACAGCCACATGCCGTCATCGGAAAGCAGCAAGGCTTGGCGGAAGGCCTCTTCCATGTTCTTGGCCAGAACGAAGGCGATGACGAAGGCGGCGGCGCTGAATTCCGTGCGGCGCATGCCATAACCGATAATCCCGAACAACAGCGCCACGGCCACGTCCAAGACGCTGGCGCGGCTGGAATAGGACGCCACGATGGCGGTCAGGAAAATGAAGGGATACAGCAGGCGCGGCGGCAGGTAGGCGATAATCCGCCCGATCAGCGGCCCGCCCCAATAGCCGATGACGCCATAGCCGACGATGCCCAGGAGGCCGGCGGCGAACAGGGAGAAGATGAGCTCCCGACTGTAGGCCGTGTCGAAAATCTGGGGCCCGACCTGAATGCCATGGATCAGGAACACGCCGATCAGCACGGCGGCGACGGTGCTGCCGGGAATGCCGAGCGTCAACAGCGGGATCATGGAGGGGCCGGAGACCGCATTGTTGGCCGATTCCGGTGCGGCGATGCCTTCAACGATGCCGGTACCCCAATCATCGGGGTTCTTGGCCCGGCGCTTTTCTTCACCGTAGGCGACGAAACACGCCACCGACGACCCCAATCCCGGCATCATGCCGATGAAGGAGCCCACAATGGAGGACCGCAACATCAGTGGAATGCAGCGCTTGAATTCCGCCCAGGTCATATGGTTGGCGCTGGGATTACTTTCATCGGTCAGGTTCATGTCGGAAAGCGCTGTCTTGCCGGATTTCTCCGCCTGGATAATCACCTCAGAGATCACGAACACGCCGATCAGCAACGGCACCAGGGCGAAGCCCTCTTCCAATTCATTAAAGCCCATGGTCATGCGGGCTTCGTTGGTGATCGTGTCCAGGCCAATCATGGCAATCAACGCACCGAACAACGTCGACAGAATGCCTTTGATGATCGACTTGCCGACCACGGAACCGATGACCACGAAGGCCATGACATAAATAGCGAAGTATTCCGTGGGACCAAAGGTCTTGGTGTAGCTGGCGATGTAGACCGCGCCGAAGATCAGGATGATCTCGCCAAAGAAATCCCCAACCACGGACGCCAAGGTCGCGGTCTTCAAGGCCTTGCCGGCCTCGCCCCGCAGGGTCATGGGGTAGCCGTCTTGCATGGTCGCCGCAGAAGCCGCCGTGCCCGGCGTGTTGAATAAGATCGCCGCGATGGACCCGCCATAACGTCCTGATTTACCGATGACATAAAGGAACGCCAACGCGGGCAAGGCGCCAAGATGAAAGGACAACGGCAGCAGCATGGCGATGGCGGCTGATGCTGTCAGCCCAGGCAGTGCGCCGAAAATGATGCCCACGAGAGCGGCCAGAAAGGTGAAAAAAAGGGCTTCGGGATTCGCCGCCAACGCACCAAAACCGGCTAAAAGATCTTCCATAATTTATGTCCCTCTAGAGACCGACTGGATTCAGTTGCCCGAGATCAGGCCGGAAACGGCGGTGAAGTCGATGAGGTCACCGGCGGGGTCATGCAGCCCCATGAGCCCCATGAAGATGTATTGATAGACAACTGCGCCAGCCAACGGATAACCGATCAAGGCTACCGGATTGCGGTTGCCGAAGGCCATCATGATCAGGGCCAGCCCGATCAGGGTGGACAGGAAATATCCCAGTGCCGCGAACAACGCGATGTAAAGAATACCGCAGCCGATCACCCAGAAGACGCGGCGCACATCCGCGTCGCGAAAGCCGAAATCGTCTTCTTCGTAAACTTCGATGGGGATCATTTCACCGCCCGGTGATGCGGGCGCGCTGCGGTTATCATTGTTGCGCATGGCGTTGACGGAAATCAGCGCACCCAGGACAAGCATGGTAACGGCGATGAACATGGGCACGAACCGGGGTCCGATGGCTTCATCGGAACTGGGATCAATGTCCCAGGCCAGGATGGCAAAGAATCCGGCGATCACGAAGATGGCGGCAGTGACACCAAATTCAATCTTCGTTCTGTATCGAAGCGTCGCCATACCGGGGTCTCCAAAATAACTAAAAAAAATACCTCCAGGGCGGAACGATAGGTGGACGTGCCGTCCTGGAGGTAAATGTCGTTGATGTCTCTATTTCTTCATCAGCTTGGTGACCAGGGGGCCAAACTTTTCATAGAGCGTATTCAGGTTGGCCGTGGCGCCGTCCGCCGTGATGTGGAACGCGGCCAAGCCGGACTTCTTCATAAACTTTTTGAAGCCCTTCTTGCCGGCGACGCCCTTGATGGCGGCTTTGACCTTGGTTTGCGCATCGGCCGGCATGCCCTTCGGTCCCCACACGCACATGGGACCGGCGACGTTGATGCCCGGCTGACCGGATTCGCTGAACGTGGGCACGTCCTTGTTGGCCGGGTCGCGCTTGTCCAATGGCACGCCGATGGGACGGATGTCGTTCTCGAAGCCCTTGCGCAAGTGCACACCGTTGAAGGCCACGTCGACTTTTTGGGCGACCAGGGCGGCACGGGCTTTGGACCCGCCCTTGAACGGAACTTTCTTGTTCTTCAGGCCCGTGGCGTCCAGGAACAGGTGCCCGATGAGGGCGTGCATGGTTGTCGCGCCCGACGTCGACCAGCGCACGGTCTTGCCGCTGGCTTTCATCGCTTTGACCCACTGGCCGGCGTCCTTATGGGGACTGCTGATATGGACCTGCAGCGAGGTCACCAACTGGGTCATGCATCCGAGACTGACGAAGTCCTTGCGCGGGTTGGCCGGCGATTTCTTCGCCGACAGATCGGCCGACGCAAAGGTGCCGGAATTGATGATGTAAAGCGTATAGCCGTCGGGTTTCGCCTGCTTGACGATTTTCGCCGCCTGCATGCCGGATCCGCCCGGCTTGTTGACCACGACCATGGGCATGCCGTTCATTTCCGGCACTTCATGGACGTAACTGGCGAAGCCGCGGGCCGTCGTGTCGGTGCCGCCGCCGGCCGAGAAGCCGACGTAAAGCTTGATCGGTTTGTCGGGATATTCCGCCTTGGCGTCAGTGGCCGCGGCAAAACTCATGGCGGCGCCGAGGGTCAGGGCGCTGCTGGTTTTCAAGATCGTTTTGAACGTCATTCTGCATCCTCCCAGATGTCTAGCGTGTAATCGCCTTTTGCTTTCCTATTCGAGGCCGTGCCAAAAAACACAGCCTCAACTCCGCCCCAACGCGGAGCGCCTGCCTGTTTCAGCAGTATAATCGGTTCTATTCTTATTTCTATTGCAATTAAGGGAACGTAATTTGCGAATTACGCAATGGATGCACGTTCATTGCCGAGAGCTATTTTTTTCCGATCAGGATGGTGGCGCCATCGGCGCCGGTCTTCTCGGTGTGCAGCGTGCCGGCGGCAAGCGTGCAGACCTCGCCCGGCAGGTGCGTATCGGACCCCGCTTCGGTGACCAATGTAAATTCACCACTGGTGACCATGACGAAAGCGGAAAAATCGTGGATATGCATGTCGACATCCAGGTTCGGTTCAAATTCGACAATCTGCGGATCGCCGAAACCCTCTGCCTGTGCCTGCTGTCTGAAATCCGCCTCATTCATTTCCGGCCTCCCCGAAAAATATGAACACCCATGGGCGGACCATAGCACGAAGCCGGCAACGGTCACAGACGAAACCTCAGCGTCGGCGGTATGGCCGCTTGCTTGAATATTTTGTTGCAAAATCTTCAGAAGGGACTGCTGGGGTCGGCGGTCAGGGCGAAGGTTTCCTTGCCGGGACCGAAGCGGCGCCAGCGGCGTTCCTCGGCTTCGGCTTGGATGATGGCCGGCGTTCTCTGACGATGGGCGCCGACGGCCTGTTCGGCCGACAAGGTATCGACCACCTCCCAAATATCGGCGCCACGGTCGAAGCGTACGGCATAACGCATATTCTGTTCTCTACTTTTCACATGCCCGTTTTTGGTTTCCGGTATCAAGTATGGGATGAAGTTGTTTCAATTTCGTGAATCTTTGGAAATCTCCGACGTCATGTTGGATCAATCGCCGCGCAGGCGGTCCAGGGCGCGGCGCTGCTGTTTGGTTGGGCGCCCTGATCCGGGTTCGCGGGCCGCGGGTTTACGCCTGATTTCCTCGGCCTTTTCGGCAGCGTTGCGCGGCGCCGGTGGAGACAGGTCTTCGTATAGGTCCTGGGCTTCCGTGGCCGGGCCGCGGCGCACCCCCAAATCCAGCACTTTCACGACCCGCACCTGATCGGCTTTCGGGAAGGTCAAAACATCGTCGGGCCGCACCAAATGATGCGCTTTCTTGACGATTGTGCCGTTCACCCGGAGCCGGCCTGAGTGGACAAACTTGGTGGCGATCGTGCGGCTCTTGTAAAAGCGCGCGAACCAAAGCCAGATATCCAGACGCCGGCCCGTGTCCGATGCGCTGGCCTTGGCCACCTTCAGCGGTTTCCCGCGACCAAATCGCCCAATTTGGCGAACGGTGAATCGGGATTCATTTTGCCGGGCGGGCTCGGCGGCTTCGGACCGGTGCGACCGGGGCTGGGCTTTTGGCGGCGGAACACGGTTTCGCCACCTTTTTCCTGGCGCCGGTAACCCAGATGTTTCAGCACCTCGGCCATGTCATCAACACCACAGCCGATGAGGTTCATCAATTCCGCCGGCGCCGCGAAGGCACCGCCGCGGCTCAGTTCCCAGGCCCGCGATGCAACCCGTTCAACAATGTCAACCCGCACCGCCAGACCGCCCAAGGGCCGGTATCCGATGGCTTCGTAAAAACCGGGTGCAACGCCGGCGGCCATGGGAACGGACATGCGCCCGGGTGACGGCACCGGGGTCGCCTGGGTTGCCGCGTCCAGGTCATAAAGCAGGGCCCGCAACGCAATGGCGGCCGGTTTCAACAGATCGGGCACGAACAAGGACTCACGTCCGATATGGAATCCGGCCTTGCGCATGGCCTGACGCCCGGGCCGGGTCAGAGCGGCAATCTCGCCGGCGGCCATGGCCCGCGGCATGGACCCCAGGTGTTCGCGCAACTGGAACAGCAATCCCCGCGGCGGTCCGGGCGGCAATGCGTTGGGATCGGCAAACAGCGGCGCCAGTTGTTTTCGAAGTTCGGCCGCCAGCCAGCCGTCAAGGCGGCCGGTCACGCCGTCTCGTTCGGGGCCGCTCAATAAATCAAAGGCCGGTACGTGGACCCGTGGCCGGAGTGCGCCGTCGCCTTTGACGGGCCGGCCGACGGCTTCACCGTTCCATAGAACGGCCGGCGCTTCACCGGCCGGCAAGGACAGCGCAAAGGCATTGTGGGGCGCGGCGCGAAGGCGTGCCACCCGGGTCTCGATCTCGCGGCGCAGGACCTGGCCGGCGGCCCGGTCGATGGCCCGCGCACTGACCGCTTCGTCGGCGCCCGCCGTGGCGGCGTCGGCGATGAACCGAAAACCCGTCAGCTGGCCAACCGGGTGGCCTTCGACCAGCACTTCCCCATCCGCCCTGACGGCGCCCAAAATCTCCGCCTTGTCCTGCAGACGCTTGACCAGGACGGCGGTGCGCCGGTCGACGAAACGCTGGGTCAGGCGCTCGTGCAGGGCATCGGACAGGCGGTCCTCGATGGCCCGGGCGCGCTCCTGCCAATGGGCCGCGTCGGCCAGCCAATCGGCGCGGTAGGACACATAAGTCCAGGTCCGGACCCCGGCGATGCGTTGGGTCAGGGTGTCGATGTCACCGTCCAGCCGTTCCAGGTGAGCAACCTGGGCGGCGATCCAGTCCGTGGGGATGCGCTCATCACCGGTCCGGAGATGGCGGAAGATCGCCGACAGCAAGCGCGCGTGGGCGTCACTCATGACCTTGCGGAAATCGGGAATGCGGCAAATCTCCCACAACAGGCGAACGGCGTCCGGATTGTCGGCCAACCCGACCGTGTCGGGTTCCGACAACAGAATTGCCAAGGCCCGTTCATCATCGGCTTCGCGGGCCCGCACCAGGCCCGGTTGCGCCGGTGCCATGGCCAGGCTGCGGCGCAGCATTTCCGGCGAGCGGAATTCCAGGTTCCAGTTGCGCCAATAGACGCGCCGCAGGGGCTCGAACTCATGCTCTTCGATGGCTTGGACCATGTCTTCGTCGAAGCCGGCGATCTCCGTCGTCGTGCCGAAGGTGCCGTCGTTCATGTGACGCCCGGCGCGGCCGGCGATCTGGGCCATCTCGGCCGGGCTCAAGGTCCGGTGCAGGCGGCCGTCGAACTTCCGGGTGGCGGCGAAGCAAACATGGTCAATATCCATATTGAGGCCCATGCCGATGGCGTCCGTGGCAACCAGATAATCTACTTCGCCGTCCTGATACATGGCCACCTGGGCGTTGCGGGTGCGCGGGCTGAGCGCCCCCATGACCAGGGCGGCACCGCCGCGCTGACGGCGCACCAATTCGGCGATGGCGTAGACGTCGGGCGCCGTGAAGGCGACCAGCGCGCTGCGGGCCGGCAGGCGGGCGGTTTTCTTGACGCCCGTATAGCGCAGTGTCGACAGGCGCGGCCGGGTGACGAATTCCGTTTCCGGCACCAAGGCACGGATCAACGGCCGCATGGTCTCGGCGCCCATGAACATGGTCTCGAACCGGCCGCGCGCCCGAAGCAGGCGTTCCGTAAAGACGTGGCCGCGGTCCGGGTCGGCGCACATCTGCACTTCATCCAAGGCCAGAAACGCCACCGGGCGGGTCAGCGGCATGGATTCCGCCGTGCACATGAAATACCTGGCGTTTTTCGGCAGGATTTTTTCCTCGCCGGTGATCAGGGCGACCTGCCCAGCGCCCTTGATGGAGACGGCGCGCTCATAATTTTCCCGGGCCAGGAGACGCAGGGGAAATCCGATGATGCCGCTTTCATGGGCCAGCATGCGCTCCATGGCGAAATGCGTCTTGCCCGTATTGGTCGGGCCAAGAACGGCGACGATGCGCGGATGATCAGTGGAAATCTGCATGATCACAGGATCGCGCCTCGCCCGGGCCAAGGCAAGATACGTTGTTGGCGAAGGCCGGGTTGGCGAAGGCCGGCCGCATCGGTGAAGCCATTGTTGAATTTATTTTGTTCATATTATGTTCTGGCTTCTCTTTCGAATGACCGGGCTTCCTCATGGGCCTATCGTTATCCCATCAAACGCACAATGAATGTCAGTCGGGAGCGGGACGATGACGACACTTCAAATGGCAATCTTGGAAAAAGTTCTGGCGATATCCGTTTATGCGATGGTGATTGCGGCCCTGGCCACCTCCCGGCATTTGGCAGCGCTCGGTTGAGGCGCGGATCATGATGACCCCGCAGTTCCCCAATCCCCACGGCGCCCCGGACGAACAGATCATCACCCGTCTGGCGGCGGATGACTTTGCCGATTTCTCTTCACCCCTCAAGGGTGACGCGATGGCGGCGGCCCTAATCCCCAACGGCAGGCCCCGCCTGCCGGTCCCCAGGGCCGTCGCTATCGAACTTATTGGGGATGTCTCGGTTGACCGGGTCGGCGACGTCGCCATCGCCGATATTCTGGCGACCCACGACCGCCGGCTGATCCTGCATTCCCGGACCTTCGTCAAACAGGGCGGGGCCTGGCAGATCGTCACCCCGACGGCCCACTAAGAAAATTAAGCCCGCCGTCCGGCGCCCCCTGTTCGCAGCGGGGCGTCTTGCTGTAGTATCCGGCCCCACTGGTTTCCCCATGGCGAGGCGACCGACGATGAACGAGAGCAATGCCGAGCGGTCGCAAATCGAGGCCGTGATCGACGATTATTTCCAGGGCATGTACCGGTCCGACACGGCCCTGCTCGGTAAGGCCTTTCATCCTGACGGACGGCTGACGGGCTACGACGAAGGCAAGCTGATCAACAATCCCATTGCCGGTTTCATCAAATTCGTCGGCGGCGTCTCGGCGCCGAAAGACGACGGCGAGGCCTTCGACATGGAAATCCTGTCGCTCGACATTTCCGGTGACGCGGCGGCGGTCAAGGTCCGCGATCTCTACAAGGGGCTCAGGTTCGTCGATTATCTGACGCTGCTGAAATTCGACAACGGCTGGAAAATCGTCAACAAGACCTTTCATCACGCCCCCAGGGGGTCAAACGCGGCAGAGACCTGAGCCTCATTTGACGCCCTCCGCCGATGCCGCCGCCCGCTTGACGTGCCAGCGCACGAACTTGTCGTCGGCGAACTCACAGACCCCCCATTTCCCGGTGCTGTCGCGGCACGTGCCGGTGCCGTGGCGCTTGCCGTCGGCGAACATGCCCTCGTAGCGGCTGCCGTCGGGAAAGGTCAGCACGCCGACGCCCTGGCGGACACCGTTGAGGAAGGTGCCGTCGTAAACGATGCCGTCCTTGCCGACCCAGATGCCGCGACCGTGCTGCACGGCATCCTTCCATTCGCCCTGGTAGCGGCCGTCGGTCTGCATCAGCACCCCGTGGCCCTGGATGCGGCCGCCCCGGAAGGTGCCTTCGTAAACCTGGCCCGAGGCATAGCGCAGCTTACCTTGGCCATGGGCCTGACCGTCCTTGAACTGGCCCACGTAGACGTCGCCGTCGGTGTTCTTCGAACGCCCCTTGCCGTGCGGCACGCCGTTGACGAAATCCCCTTCATAGGTGTTGCCCGATGCATCCGAGCGCAGGCCCTTGCCGTGCATGACGCCGGCGAAGAAATCGCCCACGTAGCGTCCGCCGGCCGCCAATTGCAGGATACCTATGCCGTGGAAGCGGCCGTTCTTCCAATCGCCTTCGTACTTGTCGCCGTTGGCAAAGGTCTGCAGGCCGCGGCCGTTGCGCTTGCCCTCGGTGAACTCGCCTTCATAGGTGCTGCCGTCCTTGCGCACCCAGACACCGTTTCCCTGGCGCTGGCCGGCCCACCATTTGCCCTCGTAGCGCTCACCGTCCTTGCCTTCCCAGGATCCGTCGCCGTGGCGCAAGCCCTCGCGCCAACCGCCGAAGTAGCGCTCACCGTCGGCGGCATAGAAGCGCCCCTCGCCGTGCTTCAGGCCGTGCCGCCATTCGCCCACGTAGCGGTCCTTGTCCTTGCTGACGTAGCTGCCGATGCCGTGGGGCTTGCCGTTCAGCAACTCGCCCTCGTATTTGTCGCCGCTCTTCCAGGCGACGGCGCCGCGGCCGGTCTGTTTACCGTCGACGAAGGCGCCGGTGTAGGTTTTCTCGGCGTCCTCGTAGACGCCCTGGCCGTGCCAGCGGCCGTCGCGGAAATCACCGACGAAGCTGTGCCCGTCGGCGTCCGTCCAGCGGCCGCGGCCGTGCGGCGTGCCGTCGACCACGTCGCCCTGGTAGCGGTCGCCGCCGGGCCAGCTGATGGTGCCCTTGCCGGCCGGCTTGCCGTCGATGAAATCGCCCGTGTAGGTGCGCGTCGCATCCTTGTAGGTGCCGCGGCCGTGCCACACGCCGTCGACGAAATCGCCCTCATAGGTATAACCGTCGATGCTCTTCCAGCGGCCCTGGCCGTGCTGGATACCGGCTTTCCATTGGCCGTCGTAGACATCGCCGCGGGTCGCCGTGAAGACGCCCGAGCCATGGTTCTTGCCGGCCAGCCACCCGCCGTCGTAGCGGTCGCCGGCGGCGCCGACCCAGACACCTTGGCCTTGCGGCAGGCCGTCGACCCAGCCGCCGACGTAAATATCGCCGCCCAGGTTCTTCCAGGTGCCGTGGCCGTGCTGGCGTCCCAGCCGCCATTCGCCGTCGTAGCGGGTGCCGTCCTTGGCGATCAGGATGCCGTTGCCGTGGCGCAGCCCGCCGGTCATGGCGCCCTCATAGCGGTCGGCCTGGACGCCGCCCCGGTAAAGTTGCAAAACACCGGGCCCGGACGCACGGCCGTCGGCGCAGGGCCCGAGCCAGGTGATCCCCGTGTGCGGCGGGCTCGCCCAATCCCAGACCGAACACTGGGTGTTCGGATCCTTCAGCCAATCGGCGCCGGCATCGGCAGCCCCAATGGCGCACAAAAATGACGCGATAACGGCGCGCCTTGCCCAGGCAAACAGCCGCGCAGACCTGTATTCGGACAGCGAATCGCACATGATGTTTAGTTTAGCATGTTTCATCGGCGGCCGACGGTCATTCCCGCCGTCCTTTGGTCATTGGCACCGCCATTCCCACCAGCCTTCGGTCATTCCCGCGAAAGCGGGAATCCAGAATGTGGCCCGCCGTGCCCGCGGTTCTGGATTCCCGCTTTCGCGGGAATGACGGTGAGGGAACGGCAGGGCTGACAAATACGCGCGAATCAAAATATGGAAGAATGTTCCGCCGCCATCCAACATCTCCCGTACGAAATGTACCCAATTGTACGCATTCGTACGCAAATGTACGTAATTTTGCGAAATACGAAGCGCGATTTCCAATGAATCCAATGGCTTACCCCTGTCCACATTTGCGACGGTTTTTGCGACTTTGGTCGCATATGTCCGCAAAGGGAGACGTTCTTGACGAGGCTTGTCGGCGAACACCCACGTGAGGTCTGGGGATGGGATTACGCTCTGACTCTCGCCATACGCCAATGTGAGGTCTGGGGATGGCCGGGTCGGCCAGACCGATGTGTCCTTCGTTGCTGCGGCGTCTTCGGCGGGACCGATGGAAAATACCTCGTCGGCGCCCACGCGGCCCCTCATGGAATCCTCGGTTTCGGCGGTCACCGTGTAAGCGCGTCTCGCCAGCCGCTTGCCTTGCTCTCCGCAGGGAGTCAACAACGTGATCCGGCATTTAAGAGTGTCAGAGGGCAACAAGTATCAATCCTATTCACATGGTTTAAAATAACTATAATAGGAAAATATAACATTTTCATGTTCAAATGTCAAGCGGATTCGGCTCGAACAGAAAGCCAATGAATCCATTCAACGACGCGGGATGTCCCTGCCGGGACGGATGCAACGGCGGCCCCGAGGGTATTAGGTGCAGCGGCAAGATGGCTGACCGCGCCCAAGACATTGCCGGCGCAGGTGGCTCCGAAACCATCATGTGGCGGCTCGCCGTGAAACGGCCGGCACCGACCACGAAAAGAACCTTGACCCCGGCGAGGACAACGGCTGGAGAGCTTAACCATGACAACGCGATTAGAGAACCTGACCCCATCCCTGGCAAATGTGTCGTTCGTGCAATTACATTCAAAACTAATTGCGATAGAATGTGTCCGGCAAAGGAGGACGGACACGCATGTTGAAGAAGTTTACGTCAATTCAGAATGTGGGAAAATTCAAGAATTCTGGTGCTTCCGGCGATACCAGTCTTGAGAAGCACACTATGATCTATGGACCAAACGGCTACGGGAAGACCACGCTTTGTACGATCCTTCGATCATTGTCGGACGGCAACCCGGAACCTGTAATTGGCCGTAAAACGCTTGGTTCAACCAACGCACCCAAGGTGGAGATACTGATGGACGGCGGCGGCGCCGCGTTCGACAACAGTGCTTGGAACCATAACCTCCCCGATATTACTGTATTCGATGGGACCTTTGTTTCGGAAAACGTATTCTCAGGCGACGTCGTTGACATCAA
>Ga0114932_10004280_pt1 | contig 13475 bp, 17 predicted proteins | sample 2SBtaG_2_FD_87286 | JGI IMG/M metagenome (GOLD analysis project Ga0114932, IMG submission 87286) | Deep subsurface microbial communities from Kolumbo volcano to uncover new lineages of life (NeLLi) - 2SBTROV12_ACTIVE470 metaG | ecosystem: Environmental > Aquatic > Marine > Volcanic ...
ACAGTCGAGCGCATTCAAGATTGAATCCGTTCTGTTTTTCGTTGCTCTTTCAACAATAGTGAACATCTATTCATTTGTGTTTTACACAAGCGTTCTTCTTCCTCGTCTAGATCTCTGTCAAGTGCTTGTTCGAAGCATCGGATCGCATCGGTGAAATGTTCCATCGCGGCATAAGACGAACCCATATTGTAGAGTGTCCTACCTGTTACCATTGTAGGATCCATCGAAATAGCTTGGTGGTATGATTGAATACTTTCAGAGAATCTACCGAGTTGATGCAAAGCATGACCTCTGCCATTATGCGAACGGACCCGAATTTCCCTTTCTTCTCTTGGTGCTGATGAGATTGCTTTCTCGAAGCAATTGAGAGCTTCAATTCCCTTATCTTCCCCCAGTAGAGTCAAGCCCTTATTGTACCATTCAATTGAGACATTCACGTCGTCTTGGTTAGGTGATGTAGCTTGACCACTGTGAAGTTTCGCTTGGGCTGCTGCTGCTAATAGATCAACTCCTGCGGCAGGAACATTTTCCTGCTCTTCTTGCATCAGCAATTCTTCTGCTTTGGTTCGGCATTGAAATCCCTTTTCTGCGTGACCAGCCGCCTCTAGTGCATCAGCCATCCCGCTCCATGCTTGGGCGGTCGAACCGTATTCCTCGATAATCCTCTTCCAAATTTGAACCGCTCCAGCGTGGTCGCCATTTTGTGTTGAATCACGAGCTTGTTCTATCAGAACAACATGAGTATCTTCTAGAGCAATCAAGAGGGAACCGTCTCCAGTATCCTCTTCATGTGAACCATCGTCGAATACTTCGTATTGTGCTGGATGAATTTCCTCGTGATTGGTTTCTGTTTCTTCTTGAGGAACTTCTAGAGCCAAGTCTGAATCATCTTCCTCTTCATCCGTCTCTGAAATCGAATCAGAGGCGATTTCCAATGTTGCACCACCCTCTTCATTTTCAGGCAAGGCCAACTCCTCGTACAAACTCTGGGCTTCTTCGTGAGTGTTGTCAAGTTCTAAGCAATATGATATTGTGTTCAACGCATCTTCGTGCAAGCCTAATGCGTTGAGACATAGTCCACAAAGATACCAGAGTTGAGCAGATTCAGAATAGTCACCTTCTAAGGCCGGAGAAATGAGATTCAATGCATTCTCGTAATCTTCCCTTTCGATTAGATTGTTAGCATCTCGAAGAATATCATTTTGCAGGTTTTCTGGTTCTTCCATAACCTTAATCGGTTCTGCCATTAGTACAGGCAACTCTTCAGTTTCTTCAATTTCCTCCTCACGTGAAGCGATTGTAGCGAGGAGATCATCTGTCAATCCTAATTCCAAAGCGGAATTTGCATATCTCTTTGCCAACAACAAATCTCTACCATCCAAAAGTATTGCAAGGTTTGCAGCGGTTGGAGCATGGAATCTATTAATCAAAAACGCTCGTTCAAATGCGACTATTGCACCTTCTTCATCGCCCATTTGGTGATTGACGACTCCTAGGCCATACCAAGCTGCGGAGTTATCAGTCTCAGTTCCGATACAGAATTCATACGCAATCTTCGCGAGAGTAAAGTCTCCTCGCCTTGCGATTTCATTGGCTTGTGCCAAGGTGTATTCGACCACGTGATGAATGGCGTGAAGATTCATGGATAAGAGTTCTGAAAGGATGAGCCATCAGGGAACTCTGAAATCAAAGATGTTAGTAGAGATTCACGGTGGTCGTCTGAGCCTAGCTGAAGGCAGTGAATTTTTCCTACTGAGTTCAATGCTTTTCGGATTGTTGACATGGTATAGTGCAAACGTCCAGAGATATTCATCAGGACTTCGGCTATTCGCTTTGCTTGGTGTAATTTCGATGACTTCCTTACTTTTCCTCAACTTGTCGTGATCTAATGTTCATACCTCATCGTACAGATATTCAGTGGGAATACTTCGGTCCGCCAGGCCCCCACCCCGACATAGAAGGCGTATGTGGAAGGCGAGTGAGAATTATTCAAGAAAAGAATCTCTCTAAGTTTGAGAAGTTTATCAGCGCATTGATGAAAGCGCCAACACATGTCAATAGGGATCTTGACGATCTTAACTCTCTGATGTGGGAATTGATGGACGGTAATCGAAATTTTGCTGAGATTGTTCAATTAATGGATTCAACATTCCATGAGCGAATGATTCCGACTACTGAGAGGTCCCTCGCATCAATAGATCAATTGGTTAAATTGGGGTATGTGCGAATAGATCCACTAGTTGATGAAAATCTGTCTGCATAGTTCAGTCGACAGGCGCCGGGTCTTCTGAACGATTTTCCTCGTCAATTCGTGATTTGGCTACTGAAGCGAAATAGGCTATCATTGGAAATGTGATAAGGAGTCCAAAACAGCCAATGAGTGTTGCAATACCATACAGAGTCTCTTGCACTGGGTCTAATACGAATTCCGAGATAGAGACCAACTCATGCTCAGCCATGGTGAATCTGACTTCTATCCCTTCTTGAGATATCAGTTCTCCTTCTTCTCTAATCTCAATAATCCAGGTGGTCAGCACTTTTTCATCATCTACCAGAGCCTCTGCCGCTATTTCCGCGCTTTCAGGATCTGCTGCTTGCAAGTATCCAACACCTTCTATTGGTAGTGTGAGAGAAATTCTTCCTCGCAAGGTCCCAGAGCCTTCATCGAGTTCGAGGCTATGTGTATAGGCAGAAATACAGGATTCTGATACTTCGTCGAATTCCTTGCAGTTGAATACTTCATCACCGTCCATGCCGAGCAATTCTGATGAATACCAGAGAGAGCTCGTAGAGGTGACAGTCAGTACAGTATCGCTTGGTGCATTCATTACACTGATATTCAGCCACGTCGCTGCAGAAGAGGTCGAGACGAACCATGCAGATTCATTCTCATTTGACTGCGCTAATTCATAATTAATCTCATCATTTGTTGTCTCGTATCGATAATACTCACTGTCTAGTGTATTCGAATAAACCGCGTAGGATAGGACAATGATCAAGACAAGTCCCATGCCTATCATCGTCCGAAGCATGTTCGGGTTGCGTGAAAGGGCCTTCTTCATCAGGGGAGCGAATCGAGAGGTGGGTTTGAACCCTATGTGGAGTCTGTGAGAACGGACCACTGCGGGGCGAGTTATCCCAACCAAGTCATCACGGTTATATACGGCCTCAAGGTCGCCCGGTCGCTACAAGGTGACTCAATGACGACCTTTCACGACGTCCCAGCCGATCTGCTCATCTCTGACCTCTCTCAGAGATTAGCCGATAACGATGCCATCAGTGCTCCGGAGTGGGCCGAATTCGTCAAGACTGGCACACACCGTGAGCGTCCTCCAACACAGTCAGATTGGTGGTATACCCGCTCCGCCGCCGTGCTCCGAAAGGTTGCTCTGAAGGGCCCGATCGGCGCAAATCACATGGCGCAACTCTTTGGCGGTCCTAAGGACCGTGGAGTCAAGCCGAACCGTGCAGTTGCCGGTTCGAGAAAAGTTGCACGAACTGTTCTCCAACAGCTCGCTGCTGCTGAACTGATTGTAGATACTTACAACACCGCTGGAACAGTTACACTAGGAAAAGTAGTATCACCCAGTGGCCAGGCATTGTTGGACGAATCCGCTCATGCTGTTCGTCCACAAGCTGAAGAGAAGTACCCGGGACTGACCCGATATTGAGGTGATTGGATGGCACGACACAAACCATTCGGAAAGAAGCAGAGACTCAACAAGGTCACTAAACAGAACCGCAGGGTTCCTGTCTGGGTTATGCTCCGCACAGCCCGTAACACAGTATCTCATCCTAAGCGCCACCACTGGAGGCGCTCCAAGCTCCAGAGGTGATTGAGATGGTTGAAGTCAAAGAAATGGTCATCCCGCTCAGGGCTGCATGGAGAGTCCCTCGTACTAAGAGGGCTAACAGAGCGATGGCAGAGGTCAGAAAGCATGTCGCCAAGCACATGAAGCTCCAAGATGGAGAAGAGATGTACATCGATTCAGAAGTCAACGAGGTCATTTGGGCTCGTGGTATGCAGAAGCCTCCTCGCAAGATCAGAGTCGTCTGCACAAGAGATGAGGGATTCCCCCTCGAAGTTAAACTCGCGGAGGACTGAAAATGGGCAATATTCGACCTTCATTCATCAAGACACGTGCAAAGCGTCTTTTGGAGATTTATCCGGACAAGTTCACAGATAACTTCGATACGAACAAGGACTTGGTAAGTGAATTCACTGACGTTGATAACAAGAGGATGCGCAATTGGATTGCGGGTTACATCACTCGTTACATCCAACGTCGCACTGATTGAACATTGACTCGCCCGCTGGGCTAATCAGTAAACCCACTCTCGCATGGAGTGGTAGCGATGGGTGAGAGAGCCAATATCTTGTATCCATCGTATTCTGATCGAGTCTGTATCGTTTTGGTCGAACCAGCGATTGATGGCAATATTGGTGCTGTCGCTCGCTCAATGCTGAATTTTGGCTTCACCGACTTGAGGGTAGTTGGTAGAGAGGGTGATTGGTCGGAAGAAACTAGGAATCGCGCTAAGAACGCTCAGAATATTCTTGACTCTGCTCGTGTATCCTCTTCTTTGGAGGAAGCAGTGGATGACTGTTCCTTGGTTATTGGCACATCTGGGAAACGCGAACATGGTGACAAGATTTCATTTCGCCACTTCCTTCTTCCCGATGAATTGCCTAATCGACTTGATGATACATCCGGACTTATTGCACTAGTATTCGGAACTGAAGGCAAAGGGCTCTCTACAGAAGATCTCCATCTCTGTGACTTTCTTTGTACAGTGCCAACGTGGGAAGGATATCCAATTCTCAACCTCAGTCATGCTGTGACACTTGTGTGTAGCTCATGGTTCGTAAATGAGATTTCTAATGCTTCTCGAGGAGATTTGGAAAAGTTGAGTTCAGTTGAAACTGTGAGGCTATTATCGCCGGAACTGCGACGCCAGTTTCGTGATGATGTAAGTCGGCTTGCTCAGGCGGTCCCAGTTCCTGAGAATAAGAGAAATGGAATCGAAGAAACTCTCACTAGAGTAATACTTCGTGGCATGCCGAAGGACGATGAAATATCCCGAATTTTAGGCGTCATTAACAAAGCGACTCAAGCGTTTGAAGATGAATAGTCTTGGGGAGTCCAACTTGCCCAACTCTTAGGCGTCTCGCGAACGTGCATTGCAACTAATCTGAGTTGATTAGAATAGGATGAATTGATGTGTGGAGAGACCTGTTCGAACGCCCATTTCGCTAGATTTTCAGCAGTTGGGACGAAGTCAACAATGACTGTTCGATGACCGTCTCCCATTTGTTCAAGAGCTTTCAGAGCATCTTCATCTCCCGAATATACAACAAATGAGTGGTCAACAATATCATGAATCTGCTCAGTCAAAATTTTCGACACATCACTAAAATCGATTAGCATCCCTTCCTCCGATACACCTTTTTCCGTAACGACATCACCTTCTATCTCAGCCTCCCATCGATATCTATGGCCGTGCATGTGTCGGCATTTGCTCTTGTGATTAGGAACTCGATGTCCGGTATCAGTCTCAACCCATCTGCGTATTTTTGTTGTCATTCTTTACCCTCCTCAAATTCAAGACAAATTGAATTGATGCAATACCTTGGGCCAGATGATTCATGGAAGAGGTGTCCGAGGTGCGAATCACACTCTGAACATCGAACCTCAATCCTTCTCATGCCGTGACTTAGATCCTCGACTTGTAGAATTTGAGCATCGCTTGATTCATCCGAGAAAGAAGGCCAACCACACCCTGAGTCGAATTTACTGTTCGATTCAAATAATGTTCGACCACAATCAGCGCAGTTGTATTTCCCATCTTCGAAATGCTTGTCAAATTCTCCAGTGAACGGACGTTCGGTTGCATTTTCTTTCATGACTTGAAATCTTAATTGTGCTTTCAATGCACCAGTCAACACCATATTCCATGGCGCAATATACTCCACTGGGTCAGCGCGTCCTATTGCATGGAATGCTAGTATTCGTTCAACATCAGCTCCACTGGTACCACTACTACGACCCTTTTCATCAGGATTGTAACTGGTATTTGTGTTAGCGAAGACTGTATCAAAGTCTAGACCCAGAGTTCTACATGCGACTAGGGATTCTCTGAGAATCACCTCTTTATCGCCATTGATGTAAGGGAGCGAGAACGACACTCTTTCACTATCCCAATTTCCTATTGCAAATGCATCACCAATCGCTGAATAAAATTCAGGCCTACAATCAGGATAGATGGCATGATCGCCAGAATGTACACCTAGAGCAATAACAACATCGGAATCTTCTCGATTTGCGACAGTAAGAGCATATCCGTAGAGAATTGATGCAAAGATTGCATTACGATTTGGAACTACAGTATCTTTCATCTGCGCCTCTTCGTAATGCCCTTCAGGAATATCAAAATCTTCACTTGTCAAGGCAGAATGAAACATCGACATTACACTAGACAAATCCCCTTGATGATGTTCTACGTCATACCCATTCTTCCGCAAGTAGGCAATATTTGCCTCAGCACGTTCTAATTCGATTTTGTGTTTCTGACCATAATCATATGAAATGCAACTTACCTTGTAACCGTCAGCAAGTAATTTCAGCAACAGGCCTGTGGAATCCATACCACCTGAGAGCGCCATAACTGCCCGCATCAGAGAACCCCCATCCACTTGTGTGTCTGTAGGCTCAAGCGCCAACCTGGGCTTTGTTTGACTAGTTTTTCTACCACCTGGAAGGATTTACCATTCTCTTCTACTGAATCAGAATCAATGTAGCATGGTTGAATGAAATGATGGTCAAATCCATCCTTCAAACCATCGTACATTTCCAAACCCTGACCACAATAGACAACTTTCAATTCGTCTCCAGTGCGCTGCTTGATTTTGGAATTCGGATACAGTTGATCCTTAGGAGAAACACAAATCCAATCGATAACCGGATCGACAGGAATCGTCCCATTGGTTTCAATGGACAGATTGATTCCATATTCTTTGAGAATTGAGCCGATTGTCGCCAAATCCTGCATGGCTGGTTCTCCACCAGTGAAAATAACTCGGTCACAATTGTAGGACAGTACTTCGTCTACAATCGAATCTAAGGTGCGTTCCTCATAGGTGAGGAAATCGGTATCGCACCATTCACAGCGTAGGTTGCAGTTTCCAAATCGAACGAAAACATGTGGAATACCTGCATGGAAGCCTTCACCCTGTACAGAGTGAAAGATCTCAACAATTGGGTATAATTGTGACATATCTTCAACTCAATCTCTAATCAATTGCATCAATTCGGAACGCGCTTCTGCCTTGTCGAAGAAAACTCCTCGCATGGCTGAAGTGGTCATGATGGCATTTTGCTTCTTGACGCCTCTGCATTGCATGCATCCGTGTGAAGCTTCGATGATGACTGCACAACCAAGTGGGGACAGGTGTTCTTCAAGATCATCGGCAACATCCTTGGTAATCCGTTCTTGATTTTGCAATCTCCGGGCGTGTAAATCGACAATCCTTGCGAGTTTACTGATGCCAACGATACGTTCCGTAGGGATGTATGCCACATGTGCAATTCCAGTAAATGGTTGGAGGTGATGTTCACAAGTACTGTGGAATTCAATGTCCCTCAATAGGACGATTCCATTGTATCCTTCACCATTGAAGGTTGAATCTAGAACGTCTGCTGGAGATTGGTCGTACCCTGAGTAGATTTCATCCCATGAATTGATTACACGAGATGGAGTCTCGAGAAGACCTTCTCTTGAAATATCATCTTCGATGTACTCTAGTAGTGTTTTTACAGCATTTTCTGCTTCTTCACGTGAGACCATTCAATCATCTCCAATACGACCATGTCGGGCGTCAATAGCATCGAGTTGGTCGAGCATTTTCCGGCAAGCGGTGCGGATCGCATCTGCGACACTGACGAATTTCCCACTATCGCCAACATGTTGTTTCAGGTCATCCAGCAATTCTTGTGGGACGTCTAAACTGACTTTGGGCATGAATTTCCGCGGAGGATTCGCTATTTAGGTATTACTGGAGTAATACTCGAGTAATATCAATCAAAATATTCCGCTAGTCCAGGATGTGCAAGACAGATTCTATCTGCTCGCTGGCGTAGCTGGTTCAGATGAGCCAATAATTCTTCTTTGTTACATCCCTGATCAATCATGTTAGAGAGGACAGAAATACCGCCTTGAATTACTCCAGCGTCAAGGTAAGCATCATTGCTGATTTCACCGGCAGAACGAAGCGCTGCGAGCGAAAGTGACATCTCTTCAGAGGCTTCTTTCGCCTCTTCACTACTGAGTTCGCCCCCATCCAACCTGTTGCCGATTTCACTAAGCATGTAGGAGCCTCCTGCATGCTCCTTTTGACGATTGTTTCGCATCAATTCTAATGTTGCACAAGTTCGACTAGGACTCCACCCGTCGAAGATGGATGAACGAATGCAATTCTACTCCCTGAAGTTCCACTCACAGCCTCTTCATTGATCATTCTACACCCCATTTTTTTGAGTTGCGAAATCATGGAATCAATATCTTCGACTTCGACCGCTAATTGTTGAATCCCTTCACCCCTTCGTTCGATGAATCGCCCTATCGGGGAATTATCTCCGCGTGGTTCAAGTAACTCAATTCGGGGTAATGACGAATCATCAGGAGATGAAAAAAAGCGAATGTTCACACCTTGTTCCTCATTGACCTCGTCATCATCTTGAGTGAACCCAATTGCTGTCCAGAATGGAGTATATGTTTCCAAATTCTTTGTTGCAATCCCTATATGGTCAACTCTAGGACTCATTTCAAACACCACTTGGAGAAATCCACGTACCGAATACGTCTCGAAGAACAGAATTGACCTCGCCTAATGTTGCTTCATTGAGGTAAGCATCAATCATTGGGTCAAGTAAATTCTGACCTGAATTAGCAGCTTCGCGGATATTCGATAATTTCCTTTCGACAGTTTCACCATCGCGTAGTTCTTTCATCTTTGATAATCTCAGTATTTGCTCTTGGGCTAATCCCATATCGAGTGTTTGAGCGCTTGATATCTCATTCTTGGCAGACTGGTGGAGATTAACACCAACAACTTCAGTTTTACCAGATTCAACAGAGTTCAATTGATTCCACGCACTGTCATGAATCTCACGTTGTTGGAATCCAGATATTACGCATTGTAATGCTCCGCCGCGCTCATCAATCAACATGATTAGTTCGCGCGCTTCATCGTAGAGTCGCTGTGTTAATTCCTCTACGAGATACGATCCCGCAAGTGGGTCTACTGATTCTGTAATCCTAGTTTCATGGGCAAGAATTTGTTGTGTTCTCAGAGCTAACCTTGCAGATTCTTCTGTAGGTAATCCAATCGCCTCATCAAAGGAATTCGTGTGCAGGCTCTGCGTTCCACCCATTACGGCTGCCATCGCTTGGTAGGCAACCCTAACTGCATTATTCAATGGCTGTTGAGCAGTAAGAGTTACGCCAGCAGTCTGAGTATGAAATCTCAGTTTGGTAGATTTTGGATTGGATGGATTATACTTCTTAGTAACTAAGTCATGCCAAAGTGCACGAGCAGCTCGGAATTTTGCTACCTCTTCGAAGAAGTCATTATGACAACCAAAGAAGAAAGACATACGAGGTGCAAAATCATCGATTTCTAGTCCTGCTGCTATAGCCGAATCTGTGTATTGAAGTCCATTTGACAAGGTGAAAGCTAGTTCCTGGGCAGCCGTACAACCAGCCTCTCGCATGTGATAACCACTGATTGAAATTGTATTCCAATTAGGTGTGTTATCCTTACTCCAACTCATTAGATCCGTAGTCAATCTCATCGAAGGTTCTGGAGGGAAAACATACAATCCGCGTGCGATGTATTCCTTCAGAATATCGTTTTGCACCGTCCCTCTCAGGGCACGCCTATCGACTCCACATTCCTCTGCATATGCTACGTACAAGGCATACAGTGATGTTGCTGGGGCATTAATTGTCATCGATGTCGATACACTACCTAAATCAATTCCATCAAAGAGAGTCCGCATATCGTGGATACTATCTATGGGAACTCCTACCTTGCCGACTTCTCCTTCTGCAGACAAATGATCTGAATCTAATCCTAATTGAGTTGGTAGGTCGAAGGCCACTGATAGTCCAGACTGCCCATTTTCTAGTAAATCTCGAAACCTTGCATTTGTAGACCCAGCATCCGAAAATCCAGCATATTGCCTCATCGTCCATAACCTGCTACGGTACATATCGTTGTGTATTCCACGTGTGTACGGAGCCTGCCCTGCAGGTGGGTGACCAGTTGTCGGATGAGCAGTAGATGACAGTGAATCAGAGTCGGGATGAGATGCTCTATTCGTATGAAGGTGAGAATCCGAGTCCTCGTCCATCAAGCCTCTGAGATGAAGGCGAGGGATGAACTCTGTGCTTGAGTTGAGACAAATCAACGTCGAATGGTGTAATTGTCTACTACGGCCAACAATCGTTCCGCTTGATTTGAATCGATTATCCCCTCTGCTTCCTTTTCATTTATGTATTGACGGGCATCTGCTGATGTTTGACGCTCACCCTTAGCCCAAATTGTTCCTAGAAGGGAAGAACGGTGCTCTTCATCGACATTAATCTCTTGCAAAAGTCCTCGGACTTCATACTTGTATTCCATGTGACGCGACCGGTCCATCCGCCTCTCTCTATTCGCAGGCTGAAAACTCGGTTTTGGCCTGCGCCGACGCCGAGGAGGAGGAGGGGCCTTAGCAGGAACTGCCGCCCCAGTATTCTTTTTCTCTACGATACTTGCATGTGCTCGAGCCTTCGATGCTTCGATAATTTCCTTTGCTTTAGAACTGGTTTGATTCAATTGTTCTGTGGGAGATTCCGATTCGCTTTCTTCCACTGGTTGTAGCCCACGGGTACGGCGTTTAGGAGTGCCTAGAAGTTGCTCTTCGAGAATCTCTTCATTCTCGACAACTTCTGTTTCTTGGACCACAGGAGTTTCAGTAACAGTTGGAGGAGTTGCGGCTGGAACAGGTGCAGGAGCTGATACTGGTTTTGGTGGAGAGGGTGTTGGTTTGGGTGTTGGAGGTGGGCTTTGAGTCTTGGTCGGGGTAGATGTTTTCCTAGCCTCTTGGTGACGAGGCTTTGGAGAGGGTTTCGAGGATCTGCCGCCTGAGCCTTTATTGAAGATGTTCTTCGGTTGGCTTTTCGGCTTCCTACGTCTCTGCACTGGTGAATCTACCTCCTGTCTGTTCGCCGGACACCCGTTTGATAAGGCTTCGCAGTCGAATGTTAATCCCAAGTGACAACTGTGTGATCAGTTCTGAGTGATGGATTGACTCCGCTCGCAGTGAATGAGGTTGCTGCGCTTGTCTCCAGCATTCTCCTCCCAAGCTCTGCTATCATCGTACCGTTGTCTACACAGAATCTCTTCTCGGGCCAAGTTCCAACGCTTCCTCTCTGGTTGCACATGAGGTTGGTCATTTCCCGAATCCTTTCGTTACAGGCCACACCACCACCCAGTAATAACTCGTTTTTGCCGGTATGTGCGAGGGCTCGTTCGGCTACTTCTATGCATGCTGCGAAGGAGTGTTCTTGCAGTGACCAACATACTGCTCCTAATTCATGTCCTTCGTTGATTCGTTGCTGGGCTGCATTTAGGATGCCTGAGAAATTCAAATCCATGCCCTGAACACTGTATGGTAGCGGTATGTCGTCAACATCTGCATCGGAGTTTTTTGAATGCCATTCCGAAGCGAGAATTTCGATTTTCGGGCCACCAGGGAATGGGATTCCTTGGTTTCGGGCGAATTTGTCTAGCATATTTCCGATACCGATGTCAAGAGTTTCCCCTAGGACTTGATACCGGTCACCCGCTCTTGCTATGACCTGTGTATTACCTCCACTGACGTAAAGCAGTACTGGGTCGTCACACCCTGTTTGATTACGTCCAATTTCAATGTGAGCGACACAATGATTCACTCCAATTAGAGGTACATTCCATAATTGAGACAAAGCCCTTGCCACGGTTGCTCCAATTCTGAGGCAGGGGCCTAACCCTGGGCCTTGACTGAAGGCCACACCGTCTATATCCGCAGGTACAAGGTCTTCTGTTTGCATTAGTTGTTCGACTAATTTTGGAGCTGCTGTTGAATGATGATCAGCAGCCTCTCGTGGATGGATACCGCCTTCTTTAGGCCGGAAGAGTGCTGAATAGGAGCTACGAGGCTCTCCAGACTTACTGACTAGGCCGAATGAGAGTGTGTGTGCCGTACTCTCAACACCGATGATGACCCCAGTCATGGTTGAATGGACGGCAGACTACATATCAAGGGAACCGACGATGGTCAATCATGCGCCTATTGCTGTTGAATGCTGGCCCAATCGCTACGATGGCTGCTGGTGATCACACAAAACCTCTCGTCGGCGCTGATATGGGGGATCGTGAATCCTTAGTGAGTGAGGCTGGATTAGGCATTGTAATTGAGTCTGGGAATATTACAAAAATTGAGGATTCAATATCACTTGAGTCCGAATTCGGCTCTGTAAATATCAATGGTTCTCTCAGAGTAGTTGATTGCGCTTCACGAGCGTTAATCCCTGGATTTGTCGACTCACACACTCACTTACTATGGGATGGAGATAGAGCGAACGAAATGGCATTGCGACAATCTGGGCTTTCCTACACTGAGATCGCCAACAGTGGAGGTGGAATTATGAAAACTGTTGATGCTACTAGAAATGCAGACCTCAATCGATTGATTGAACTTGGTCGTAAACGGATTGCAAGAGCTGTATCCTTTGGGACCACTTCTATGGAATGCAAGAGTGGCTACGGGCTTTCATTGGATTCCGAATTGAGGTTACTCAAGGCCATTGGACAACTTTCAGAAGAGTCGCTAATCGACATCCACCCTACATGGCTAGGTGCTCATGATTTCCCTAAAGGCGTAAAGGCTGAAGATTATCTTGAGGAATTGATCAATGAGCAATTACCAGAAGTTGTTGAGCAGGGCATAGCGCGTTGGGCAGATGTATTTTGTGAACCTGGTTGGTATAATCTCGAACAAACCGAGGAAGTAGTTACTGCAGCAGCCAATTCAGGACTCCCCTCACGCTTGCATGTTGACGAGTTCGTTGACGGAGGGGGATTGGCATTAGCCGCCGAATTGGGTGCTGTTAGTGGCGATCATGTCGGTTATTCTTCCGATGATGCTCGAGCTGCAGCTAATGAGGCCAAGACAATGCAGACGTTTTTGCCAGGAACGCCATATGTCCTAGGAAAAGATCTCGATTCCCCAGTGAAGCAGTGTTTGACCAATGAATGGAGATTTTCACTCGCCACTGATTTCAATCCGAATTGTCGAAGTCTCTCAATTCCATTCCGCGGTAGCCTAGGGACTCATAGACTCGGATTGTCACCTATTGAAGCACTCGCGGCTGTGACGCGTAATCCAGCG
>Ga0114932_10004281_pt1 | contig 13464 bp, 14 predicted proteins | sample 2SBtaG_2_FD_87286 | JGI IMG/M metagenome (GOLD analysis project Ga0114932, IMG submission 87286) | Deep subsurface microbial communities from Kolumbo volcano to uncover new lineages of life (NeLLi) - 2SBTROV12_ACTIVE470 metaG | ecosystem: Environmental > Aquatic > Marine > Volcanic ...
TAATCTACAAAAATCTATACAATTTTGAATTTGGAGATGATCTTTCAGTTTTTGATAAAATCATAGAAACTGATGGAATAAATGCAGAACAAGTTCTTGAAATCACAAAATCAAGTGTGAGGGAATTACTCTGACTCTAAAACAACTTGAAAATCTTGTAAAAATTGATGAGGATATAACAAATCCTGAAAATGGGACATACTATGACAAGAGAACTATTGAACAGCTGTTGGAATATGGTCTGATTCTGATAGACAAACCGCCTGGACCTACCAGTCATGAAGTAGTCGCTTGGGCAAAAAGAATTTTAGAAATTCCCAAAGCAGGTCATAGTGGTACGCTTGATCCACAAGTCTCAGGTGTATTGCCATTAGGTTTAGGTGAAGGAACAAAAGCTTTAGGAGTTTTGTTGTTGGGACCAAAAGAATATCATGCGTTGGGTAGATTACATTCATTGCCCTCAAAGGAAAAACTTGAACAAATTCTTGATTTTTTTCGTGGGGAAATCTTTCAAAAACCACCACAACGTTCGGCGGTGGTTAGACAAACACGAACAAGAACAATTTATGAATTGGTTCTGTTAGAACAAAAAGAGAGATTAGTATTATTGAGAGTTTTATGTGAAGCTGGAACATACATTAGAAAACTTTACTATGATATGGGTGAGCTGTTAGGACCTGGTGGTTCTATGATAGAATTACGTCGTTCACGAGTCCATCAATTTGATGAAGAAAATCTTGTAACAATGCATGAATTAGCTGATGCATTTGCTACCTGGAAAGAAAACAAAGATGACTCTAAACTTTTAAAAATTATTCGTCCAGTGGAAGAAACCCTTAGTGAAATAAAATCTGTAGTAATTCGTGATTCTGCAATTGATTCTATGTGCCATGGAGCACAGTTGGCAATACCTGGAATATTAGAAATATCTCCATATCTTGAAAAAGGTGATCTTGTTGGAATCTACTCTCAAAAAGGTGAAATCGTTGCTTTAGCTGAATCTTTGTTGTCTGAAGAAGAAATTAAGGAACAATCAAAAGGATATGCTTTTCAAACAAAACGAATCATCATGAAACCAAAAACATATCCAAAAAATTGGCGTACCAGTCCTACACAAAAAGAGTAAATTGTTTCCAAGAAGCTTAATTTTTGCAATACTCTTGGGTATTATTGCCGGTCCAATTTTTGGGATTATTCTATATGAGTATGGTGTTGAAGAGCAATTGGTATATGTTGATGGGACCTCATTATCAATTGTAACTGAAAAAATTAATTTTAAACTAGGAGAGTCAATATCAATTAAAATCATCAATTCAGGTACAGACAAATTAAAATTCCCAGATGCATCATATGGTTTAGTAATAAAACAGCTAGATAGCATACCAATTTTTTCACCTGTATCTGCACAAGTGATTTCTAAACTTGATTCTCATGAAGAAGTATCTTTTGTTTGGGACCAAATGAAAAATAATGACGAACCTATCTTAGAAGGTACGTATAAAATTACATCCAAGGCCATAACCCTCGATGGAAGTATAATTGAAAAAATTGTCATAATACATGTTTTCAAATAACATTCTAATGCATTTTTATAATGACTGTCAAATTATTATTTAGCGAAAGCTAATGCCGAGGTCGCCTAGCCTGGTAGGGCGCGCGCCTGGAAATCTAATAACCATAAAGCGCGTTCTCGCAAGGGATCGAGAGTTCAAATCTCTCTCTCGGCGCCATCTTTAATTTAAAATTCAAGCAAGTATGCTTGAACTTATTGAAACATTTTGATATTGTCATTGTTGGCGGTGGTATACTTGGAACTAGTATCTCATATTGGATTTCAAATCTATATGATCTGAATCTATGTGTAATTGATAAAGAAACTGATGTTGCAAAACATACCAGTGGAAGAAATACTGGAGTTGTTCATACCCCATTTTATCTTGATCCTCAAAAGAAAAAAATTTTTGCTAAATCTGCACATTTTTCACATCAATTATGGGAAAAACTTGCAAACAAAACAGATTCTCCTTGGAATGAAGTTGGAACAATTGAGATTGCAATTGATGAGAAACAACACAAGACATTAGAAAAATACCATAAATGGGGAATAGAAAATGGTGTATCTGAAAGTAATCTTTCATTATTAGATTCAAACCAAGTAAAACAAAAAGAAGAAAATGTTGAATGCTATTCTGGGCTATTCTGTAAAAGTGATGTCTCAACTGATTATTCAAGATTGACACAAGAACTCAAGAAAATTTCAATTCAAAATTCTACTGAATTTCTTTTTGGAAAAAATATCAATTCATTTGATAATAGTCGTGATAATATTCAAATAAATTTCACAGATAATTCTTCTATTGAATCTAATTATATAATTAATTGCGCTGGAGGAAATTCACTAGACATTGCAAAACAATTTGAGTTATTGGAATCTTATTCTGATCTACATTTTCGAGGTGAATACTGGATTGCCAATTCAAATCACGCAAATATTGTAAACACCAATATCTATTCTGTTGCACGGCATCCTGAATTCCCATTTCTTGATCCACATTGGATAAAACGCGCAAATGGAACTGCTGAAATTGGTCCTAATGCAGTTCCTGTCCCCACTCCTGAAACATATGATGGATTTGTAACTGATATTCCTTCAACAATATCGAAATTAGGAGATATTCTTACGGGTGGCGCAAAAAAACTACTCTTCAATACTGATTTCTTATCTCTTATATCACATGAATTCAGAAGCTCACTTTCAAAAGATGCAATGGTAGAACGTGTAACGACTTTCATTCCAAAATTACAACCTAGTTATTTTTCTAGAAAAGGAACTGCGGGAATAAGAACCCCTGTGATATCGTCTGATGGAAATTTCATATCTGATGTAATTGAACGTGAATCTCATAATTCATTTCATATTGTAAATTATAATTCTCCTGGTGCAACTGGGGCACCTATATTTTCTGCACTAGTTGTTAAAAAATTACAAAATAAAGGAATACTAAAAAACTCAAACTCTCAAAAAAATACATTATGGAATTTTAATTCTATAATAGAACAGATTTAATATTCCCTGAAATTGGTACAAGTATGCTACCTGATAGATGCTCTGTAAAACATAGTGGTCGTGATTGTGTCAATCCTCCTGAATATGTAGTTGAAATTGTTCATAATGAAGATTCTTACATGGTTGGAATCACTTGTGAAAAACACAAAAATATTGTATCTGGAAAAATTGGAGAACTTCAAAAATTAGGAAAAGTTCCTGAAGGCACACTAGAATTTCAGAAACTAAAAGCGGTAGGAACTGACTGTGTAAAAGGTAATCCTGACGACATACTTATCCAGTTGGATTAAACTGAATAAATTAGTTTTTTACCTTGTAATCCTAAAATCAAATTTTTTGCCGTAATGTCAGACATTTTTTGTCTTGTTTCTTTTGTTGAACTTCCAACATGTGGTGCTAACACAACATTTTCTAATTTTAATAAAGGATTACTTTTTTTAATTGGCTCTTCTTCAAATACATCAATTCCTGCACCTTGAATCTGTTTTGTTTTTAATGCTACAATCAGTTGTTTTTCATTTACAATCTTTCCTCTAGATGTATTTATCAAAAAAGATGTTTTCTTCATCTTTTTGAAAATTTTTGAATTGATTAAATGATGTGTATCTTTATTGTATGGAATATGCAGTGAAATTATATCACTATTCTTATAGAGTGAATTCTCTGAGACATATTTCACTCTCAACATTTTTTCTATCTTTTTTGATACTGGTTTTCTATTATGATAAATGACCTTCATTCCAAGACCATTTGCTTTTTTTGCAACTTCTCTACCAATTCTTCCCATTCCCATTATGCCGATAGTTTTACCGGAAATTTCTGTTCCTGTATAATCATAGGCACCAAAAATCTGATTCCATTTCTTATTACGAATAATCCTGTCTCCTTCTGAAATTCTTCTTAATACATCTAAAATTAACCCAATTGTTAATTCGGCTGTCGCATTTGTCAAAACTTCTGGTGTATAGCCGATTTTGATTTTGTAAGATTTTGCAATTTCTATATCAATATGATCAAAACCTACACTGAATGTACTTATCACTTTGAGATTTTCTGCTCCACTGATCACTTCTTTATCTATTATATCATAAGGATGGCAAATTAGACCGTCCATCTTTTTAATTTTATTCATTAAAGTTTTTTTTGGAATTGGAATCTTTCCTGAATGCAACTGAACATTGTATTTCTCTTCTAGCATATTTAGCGCTGATCTATGTAAACGTCTTGTAACTAACACATTGAAACGTTTTTTCATTGAATGTATGGTCAACCCATTTATAATATTTAATACTACTAGAAATATTGTCTTCTTCTGATGAACTTCTAAACTGTTCTGAATGTGAAAAACCAATCGAACAATGTATTTGCGTTTGTCCATATTGTGGTGAACGTGATAAATGTGAATGTGCATTATTTGATGCTGCAACTGGTGCATAGAATGACTACAGATTTTACATGGATGATTGGAGGGCCACAAGGAAGTGGTGTTGAAACTGCTGCAAACATATTCTCTCAAGTTTTTTCAAAAATGGGCTATCAGATATTTGGAAAACGTGAATATTACTCAAATATCAAAGGTGAGCATAGCTATTTTGCAGTACGAGTCTCTGAAAAAAAAATTCATTCTAGTGTAAAAGGAACACACATGTTGATTGCATTTGATGCAGAAACCATTTTTCGTCATGCTGATGATATTTTAGAAAATGGAATTATCATTTATGATTCAACCCTAGAAAATATCCGAGTATCTGATGTAATTACATTTGACAATGATTTTAAAAACAGACTAGAAAATCTTCTAAAATCTAAAAATAAAGAACCAACGATTAAAGGAATGTTAGATTTTGCAACCAAAAATGGTGTGAAAGTCTATTCTGTTTCATTTCGTAGCATATTAACTGAATTATCTGAAAAATTAGAAAACCCAAGAATTAAAAATATGACTCGTATGTTTAATGTTTTAGGAGTATCACTATCTCTTGGATTAATAAAAATTCCTTCTCAAAAACTAACCGAATCTGTAAACTCAATTTTTTCAAAGAAAAAATCTATAGCTGAAATTAATGCATCTGCAGCAAATTTTGCTTACAATTATGCATCTGCAAAATTTGAGAATAATAATTTCAAATTTGAGACAAAGGCTGTTGAAGATAAAACAATTCTCGTTCAAGGATATTATGGCACATCTATTGGAAAAATAATCGCAGGTTGTAGATTCCAATCATACTACCCAATAACTCCTGCAACTGATGAAAGTAATTTTCTTGAAACTAATGAAATACTTGAAATTAATGAAGATCGTCCTGGCTCTACTCTTGTAATACAAACTGAAGATGAAATATCTGCAATAGGTATGGCAATTGGTTCTTCATTAACTGGTACCCGTTCTGCAACATGTACTTCTGGACCTGGATTTGCATTGATGGCTGAATGTCTCAGTTGGGCAGGAATTAATGAAATTTCTGTTGTCATAACTCTTTATCAAAGAAGTGGACCCTCTACAGGTTTACCTACCCGACATGGACAGGATGATCTATTATTTGCAATTCATGCAGGTGTTGGAGAATTTCCTAGAATTGTTTATGCATCTGGTAATGTCTCTGATAGTTTCTACGATACAGCACGAGTTTTCAATTATGCTGATATCTATCAGGTTCCTGTTATACACATGTTAGACAAATTTATTGCCAGTTCTGTTGTTACATGTGAACGATTTGATGAAACCAAAATTACAATCAATCGAGGAAAATTATTGGATAAAATTTCTTCAGATAATTATAATAGGTTTGCACATACTGAGGATGGAATATCTCCAAGATCAAAACTGGGTTTGGAAAATGGAATATTTTGGAATACTGGTGATGAAAGTGATGTACAGGGTCACATATCTGAGGATCCAGTAACTCGTGTAGAAATGATGGATAAAAGACAATCTCGCCTAGATTACATACTTGAAAAAATTCCTGAATCTGAACAAATCGTACAACATTCTGAAGGTGATTTTTGTATTATTTCATGGGGCTCTACCAAAGGTCCAATTCTTGATGCTATTGAGATGCTAAAAAATGATGGAATCAATATTGGCTTTATTGAAATGAAATTATTACATCCATTCCCAAAAGAATTATTAAAAAAATTACTTGGCAATCCTAAAACAATTATTGATGTTGAAGCTAATTACAATGGTCAACTTGGATCATTAATTAGACAAAATTTAGAAAAAGATCTTGATTATTATATTCTAAAATTTACAGGTAGACCAATGACTTGTACTGAATTATACGATACATTGAGAAAAATTATTAATAACAATGCACAAAAAAGAGAGGTTTTAACATATGGCGCTTAAAGTTGGAGATTTTAAGACTGATGTACACAATGATTGGTGTCCTGGATGTGGAGACTTTGGTATTGTTAATGCCATTCAAATGGCATTAGCAGAAATGCAGATTCCTAGACATAACTCTGCAATATTTTCAGGTATTGGATGTTCTGGAAAGACATCTCATTTCATTAATGTTTTTGGTATACATACTCTCCACGGACGAGTTCTAACTTTTGCACAAGGTGCAAAAATTGCAAATCCTAATTTGGAAATAATTGCTGTTGGTGGAGATGGAGATGGTCTTGGAATAGGTGCAGGTCATTTTGTTGCAGCTGGTAGACGTAATGTCGATATGACATACATAATTTTTGATAATGCTGTTTATGGATTAACTAAGGGTCAGGCATCTCCCACATTGAAATTAGGCGAAAAAACTAAATCTCTTCCTACACCTAATACTAACTACAATGTTAATCCAATCGGATTGGCTATTACTAGTGGTTTCACATTTGCTGCTAGAGGTTACTCTTATGATGTTCGTCAATTAAAAGATCTAATTGTTGCAGCCGTACAACACAAAGGACTTGCATTTTTAGATGTTTTACAACCATGCCCAACTTACAACGATATCAATACTAGAGATTGGTTTAGTGGTGAAGATAGAATTGATGAAACTACCAAAAAACCAATGCCCCGTATTTACAAACTAGAGGATACTGACTATGATCCAGTTGTACATTATAGCGATGAAACTGAATTAAATCAGAAAAAAACTCAAGCAATTGTAAAATCTATGGAATGGGATTCAAAAATACCGACTGGAATATTTTACAAAAATGAACTCATTACTCCGTACACTCGAAGACTAACTGATAAAATTCCTAATTATATTGAAAATCCTTCTGCATCACAAAATATCTCAAAAAACAACGTGCCCGCTACAAAAATTAATGAAATACTTGACGCGTACAAAGTTTAGTTTTTTAACAAATCATTATTAGATAGTTTTTTCTATTTTATTACTATTGAACATAATCGATGTAAATAAAATCTTTAGAAAATCTATAATCAATGAATTTTTTGTTCCTGAATTAACTAAACTTGATTTTAAGAAATCAAATGTTAAGCATCCTGAAATTAATACAGATGGATTAATGCAATCGAATCTCTTACACATATTTTTTGATGTTGAAACCGGAAGTGATTATCCTGATGGTGATGAGTGGTTCATCACAGAATTTCTTTTTCCATACGAAATGAAATTATCAGATAACCTTAAGGGAGCCGATTATTTTACAACTATCTCCGTTGAAGAAGGTAAAACTTTCTGGCATCATCGTGAATTGATTCGTTACAAATATGGAAAATCAAAAAAATTAGATGAATCTCTTGAATTTATAGAATCAAAATACAAGGAATTGCATGAATTAGTTGAACCGCTTGAAAAAGAGATCAAGTAGTTAATTTCCACCCTTTTCCAGAACTTACAAATTTCTTTTCATTAGTAAATACTTCGCCTAGTCTCCATCTAGCTGCTTCTTGATCAAAATAATAGATCACACTTTTTACATTTTTTGGAAGTTTTTCTTCATCCAAATGATATGGTAATAATTCTACAACAAAATCAATTTTCTCAACTTCCATCTTGAACCATTGACTTTGATCTGATTGCATAACAAACTTAATGTCTGGGTCTCCTGAAAAATTTAATTCAATTCTTAATGCTTTCCCGTCTCCTCGTCTACGTTTCATTTCCTTAAAAACACCTTTCAATCTATCCCATTCTTTAAAATCAAACCATTTGAAAAATTCATCATTAAATGAATACGGAAATGATACCTCCAAATGACTAACAAATTTTTCTTCGTATGTATTTTCTATTTCTTCATCCTCAGTCTGAAATCTTTTATCCAAAATACTTGTTATTACATTAATCTCCCACGGCGAAATTCCGTAATGTTTCATCAATAATGGTTTAATCTGATTTGACACGAAGTTTATTTTCCAGATTAATAATTAAAGCTTCAAAGAGTATGCAAATATTTCCAAAGGTACATTGCACCTACTGTGCCAATCATAAACAACATTGGTTTCCAAGCAAAAACTGGAATATCTGGAGTAATTAACTTTATTTTGTATTCATCTAACACTTTGTTTACATATTTGCTAATCCTCTTATTCAAAATATTATATTTTATTCCATTTTTCTTTAAAATTGTCTCAATTTCATAGATGACGGCAGTGCGTTGACTGAATAAATGCTGTAAATAATCTCTTGAAATCTCAACTTCACCTTGTATTGATATACTATCTTTTGAATTCGAAAAGAGTCTAACATGCATTTCCCATGGTTTTTTTAGTTTTAGGGATAATCCGTCCCCAATTTGAAATGGTAGTTTATGTTCAAATTTTACTGTAGTAAATCCTTCATTAAAAAGAATTTTTCTCATTTTTTCTGCACTCTCTTTTACGATTAAATGTAATTCTTCTACCCCAGTCATTTCATCTACATGGATTTTTTTATTTTCACCTTCTCCAATTGATACTGTTTTAGGATATCTTGTTACATATTCCATTTAATCTCCTGAATGAAATCTTCTATTTAATGCTAGATGACTATTTTGAAAAACTTCGTATATACACACACTGCTCATACGGTATTATCGTTTCTTCTGGAATAATTTTTCTATCTGTTAGTTTACATCCAGAATTTTTGATAATTGCTATTGGATGTAAATCTGCACCTTCACCCATTTTGTAATTTGCAATAGTAGCTAAATTATCTGATGTTGCTTGAAATGTAACTTTAAGTGGATTTCCATTCAAATCTTTCTCGCCACGTAAATCTTTAGTTGGTTCTATTCCTGCACACGCTATTGTGACTCCTGTTGTACCAATTCTTGTTGGCATTAGTCTACTATCCACAATAATTATGCCAACATGTAAATTAAATTCAAGAAAAATTTTTCGTTTCACTTCTTCAGCAAATTTGTATGGTTCTTTGGGGTAAAGAATTATTTCTGTACTATTAGAATTTGATTTATCAATTCCTGCATTAGGTGCCAGTATTCCATCCGTAGTTGACATAACAAATCCTGCAACTCCTCCTAAAATTTTATCTGATTCTCTAAATACAATCTCCATAAATTTCTCACTAGAATTGAATTTTTTAGAAATTTCTTTAGATTCGTCACACACCTTTGAATTATTAATATTCAAAACCCTTCCTTGAGAAATTGAGATAAATTTGCTTGATATCACTATCACATCTCCATTTTCAATCATAACTGCATTGTTTTGAAAATCTTTTTTTAATTCATCAAAAAAGCTAAATCTGCCATCCTTTTTCTTTGTAGTAAGCGGAATTACTGTTAAATTCATACCTGTTTCTCATACTATTCTCTAATTATTGTTCTGAAAAGCTTTTAATCTCAATCTATGGCATTGTCGTTCATGAACATAACAGAAAAAATATTGGCCCGAGCTTCTGGGGAATCTATTGTATCTCCTGATGATGTTGTTTTTGCCAAGGTTGATAAGGTGATGGTTCATGATGTATCTGGTCCTGGAGTCATTAAGGTATTTGATAAGTTACAGAAACAAGGAATTGATACCTCAAAATTACATGACCCATCAAAAGTTTGGATTGCTGAAGATCATTTTGTTCCATCTGCTGAGAAAATTTCTGCAGAAAATATTGTAAAATTATCAAATTTTTCAAAACAATATGATATCAAAAAACATTTCAAATACGGCATGGGTCAATATGGGATTTGCCATACGTTATCTCATGAAGAAGCCTTAGTAAATCCCGGAGAAGTTTACGTTGGTGGTGATTCTCATACCAATACTACTGGTGCATTAGGGGCTTTTGCTTGTGGGCTGGGACATACAGATGTTGCTTATGTATTATTGAATGGAGAAATTTGGTTCAAAATACCTGAAACGTTTTATTTCAAACTTAATGGTAAATTACCTTCACATGTTATGGCTAAGGATTTTATTCTGAAAATCATTGGTGATATTGGCACTGATGGCGGTGCATACAATACAATGCAGTTTGGAGGATCTGGAATTGATGAAATGTCTATTGAAAGTAGATTGACTCTAACTAACATGACAACTGAGGCTGGAGCAAAAAATGGAATAATTGAATCTGATGAAAAAACTGTACAATACCTAACTGAAAGAGGTGCTACTAATGCCTCAGTATTTCGGGGTGATTCTGATGCAGAGTATTCTAAAATTTTTGAGTATGAAGCATCTGAATTAGAGCCAACTGTTGCAAAACCATTCTCTCCAGAAAATATCACTGTTGCAAGAGAACTATCTTCTACTGAATTGGACAAATCGTACATTGGTTCATGTACTGGTGCAAAATATGAGGATCTTTTAGCTGCTGCTAAAATACTTAAAGGAAGACAAGTAAAGATACGAACTGAAGTCTTACCTGCTGCAATTTCAATATATAAAAAAGCAGTTAAGGATGGATTGATAGAGATATTTTTGGATGCAGGTGTCACTGTAGGTCCTCCCACATGTGGTGCATGCTGTGGTGCACACATGGGTGTATTGGCAAAAGATGAAATTTGTGTAAGTACTACAAATAGAAATTTTCCAGGGAGAATGGGACATGTTGAATCTCAGACTTATCTTGCTTCCCCACAAGTCGCCGCAGCATCTGCTGTAACTGGAAAATTAACTGATCCGAGGGACTTGAATTGATTGGTAATGTAATAAAATATGAACAGGATAACATTGACACTGATGTCATAATTCCTGGAACATATCTGAAAATTCATGATTATAATGAATTGGCAACTCATGCAATGGAAGGAATTGATCCTGAATTTCCATCCAAAGTCAAAGAAGGTGATTTCATTGTAGCAGGAAAGAACTTTGGCTGTGGTTCCTCAAGAGAGCATGCACCAATTGCGTTATCCACATGCGGAATTAAGGCTGTTATTGCAACTTCATTTGCACGAATATTCTATAGAAATTCTGTAGATGGTGCATTCTTACTTCCAATTGAAATAGATGATGAAACATATTTGAAAATATCTAATTCTGATCAATTAGAGGTAAATATAGAAAAAAACGAAATAAAAAATCTTACAAAAAATGAAGTATATAACATAAAACCATTTTCTGAAATTATTGCAAAAATCATCGCTGCAGGTGGTCTTTTCAAATACAAAAAGTGACTATTGTAAATGGCTGAAACATTATTTGAGAAAATTTGGAATTCTCATGTCGTAGTTGAGAGAGAAAATGAGCCTTCCTTAATTTACATAGACCGACATCTTGTTCATGAAGTTACTTCCCCACAGGCTTTTGATGGATTGAGACTTAACAATAGAAAAGTTCGACGACCAGATCTAACAATTGCTACAATTGATCATAATGTACCTACAACTGATAGAAGTTTGCCCATGATTGATGAAACTTCATCAACTCAAATTAAAACCTTAGAGCAGAATTGTAAAGATTTTGGAATAAAACTATTTGGAATTAATGATCCTAATCAGGGAATTGTTCATGTTATAGGTCCACAATTAGGAATAACCTTACCTGGAAGTACAATTGTATGTGGTGATAGTCATACCTCCACTCAAGGTGCTTTTGGTGCTTTTGCTTTTGGGATTGGAACAAGTGAAGTAGAACACACTCTTGCTACACAAACATTATGGCTTGAAAAACCAAAAACCTTTGAAATATTTGCTACTGGAAAAAGAAATAATTCCTTTGCTGTAACTTCCAAGGACATAATTCTCAGCATAATCAAAAAAATTGGAACAGACGGTGGAACAGGCCATGTCTTGGAATATCGAGGAGATGCAATTAACGATTTATCCATGGAACAAAGAATGACAATATGTAATATGTCGATTGAGGCAGGCTCACGAGCTGGTCTAATTGCTCCTGACGCTAAAACATTTGATTATATCAATAACAAGAAATACACTCCAAAAAATTATGACGAATTAGTTGAAACTTGGAAAGAAACTCTAATGTCTGATACTAACGTAAAATTTGATAAAAGTTTCACAATTGATGTAGAAAAAATAGAACCACAAGTGAGTTGGGGAACAAATCCTGCAATGGTATCTGATGTAACAGGAATAGTTCCCACACCTGAAGAATATGGTCAAAATAATGACGTTCAAGTTGAAAGTGCAAAAAAGGCATTAGCATACATGAATTTAGAGCCTGAAACACCAATTGTAGAAATCTCTATTGATAGAGTATTCATTGGTTCTTGTACAAATGCAAGATTAGAGGATTTGAAGGATGCTGCAGAAATTGTAAGAGGTAAAAAAGTGAATCCTAATGTGAGTGCGATGGTTGTTCCAGGTTCACAAATGGTGAAACACGAAGCTGAAAAGTTGGGATTAGATAAAATTTTCATAGATGCAAATTTTGAATGGAGAGAATCTGGTTGCAGTATGTGTCTTGGAATGAATCCTGATATCTTAAAACCTGGAGAGCGTTGTGCAAGCACATCAAATAGAAACTTTGAAGGACGACAAGGTTCAGGTGGACGTACACATCTTGTCAGTCCTGTAATGGCTGCGGCATCAGCAATTACTGGACATTTTATTGATGTAAGGGAATGGTCCTAAAACATGAAACCTTTTTCAAAAATAATTAGTAAAATTACGCCATTTGATAAAGCAAATGTTGATACGGATCAAATAATTCCAAAACAATTTCTTAAATTAATCACCAAATCTGGATTTGGTAAATTTCTTTTTTATGATTGGCGATTTGATCATGACGGAAACCCAAAAAATGATTTTGTATTAAATAATCCTCTCTATCAAAACTCTCAAATTTTAGTAACAAATGAAAACTTTGGATGTGGCTCATCACGCGAGCATGCTGTTTGGGCATTGAAAGATTTTGGGTTTAACGTTATAATCTCTCCCTCATTTGCAGATATTTTTTATAGTAATTGCTTCAAAAATGGTGTTTTACCAATAATTCTTGAAACCGAGAAAATTCAAAAATTATTAAAATTTAAAGATGAAGTAAACCTTGATTTGAATTCTCAAAAAATCATTATTGGTGA
>Ga0114932_10004283_pt1 | contig 13461 bp, 13 predicted proteins | sample 2SBtaG_2_FD_87286 | JGI IMG/M metagenome (GOLD analysis project Ga0114932, IMG submission 87286) | Deep subsurface microbial communities from Kolumbo volcano to uncover new lineages of life (NeLLi) - 2SBTROV12_ACTIVE470 metaG | ecosystem: Environmental > Aquatic > Marine > Volcanic ...
GCTCCGGAGTGGGCGGTCTCCCCCTACGATCTGTGCGGACCGACACAGTGCGAGCGGGTTCAGATCAGGTAGACCGCTCCCCGTTTCCGCGCTGTCACCCCCATACGAAGACCCCCGGTCTGGCCCGGGGCTTGCACGGTTGACCCATGCGCACAGCCCTGGAGCGGTCATGCCTGCCACCCTGCCCCCGACCGTCGAGCACTGGATGTCCCACCCGGTGGTGACGGTCCCGACCGACACCCCCGCGGCGGTGTGTGCCGAGATCATGTCCCGCACGAACCACCGCCACCTCGTCGTGGTCGACCCGGACGGCCGCATGGAGGGCGTGGTCACAGACGCCGCACTGATGGCCCTGGAGCTGGCCTTCGTGCCCCAGGCCCCGGAACCGGTAGCCGAAGGCCTTCGCAGCAGCGAGCTCACGGCCGGAGACCTGGCCCTGGTGCCCCGGGTTCGGACCGCACCCCAGGCCAGCCTGCGGTCGGTGCTGGATGCGCTGGCGGCCGACTCCCAGGACATCGTGGTGGTCGTGGAGCCCGGCGAGCGGCCCGCGGGCGTGATCACCGAGCACGACGTGGTGAGGCTGGCGGCGCTGCACGGCGATCCGATGCCTACCGTCGATGATCTGCCCCCCAGCGAGCTGGTGGTGGTGGGACCCCACCAGTCCCGTCGCCTGGCCCGCATCCTGATGAAGGCCAGCGGGGTGCGGCACCTGCTCGTGTGTGACGAACAGGGGCTGGTCGGCGTGCTGTCTTGGCGGGACCTCGGTCGCCGGGGGGTGCAGCTGGGTGGCGAGGCCCTGGCCCGGGACCTGGACGCCAGGGTCGCAGACCTGCTCGGCCGGGCCCCGATCACCGTGGACCCCGGGACGTCGCTGAGGCGGGCCGCCGGCCTGATGACGGAGCACAAGATCGGGCTGTTGCCGGTGGTGGACGACCAAGGCCAGCCCGTCACCGCGATCTCCCGCACCGATCTCGTGCCCTACATGATGCGCTCCCTCTTCCCCTGAACCTCCGAGGGCGGGGGCGGAGGCACAGCGGCTCTGGGACCCACCGGCTCGGCCAGAAGGACCGCGTCAGCGGTGCTCGAGACCGCTGGCATGCTCGAGGATCGCCTTCGAATTGCCTGTGCCCACATCGATCTCCGACGGTGATGTCAGTGCTCCGGCCGAGTCCGCAGGGACGGACGGCCTGGGGCGCCCACGAATGCCCCCAGATGGCAGCCCTGGCAACCGAGGCGTTTGATGCGTTCGGAGGTCGGCTCCAGGGCCGTGTGACAGGCCAGGCAGTTCTCGTCCACCGCCTGGAAGCTGTGTGCCCGGTTCGCTTCGACACCGTGACAGTCCACACACTCGATGCGCCCCTCATCGGCTGGTCCTTCGGCCTCGCTGCCGCGGTAGGGCTGGGGGTCCCGGGTCGAGGCGGCACGGTGGAGGGTGTGCAGGGGACTGTCGTCGACCTTGACCACCCTTCGCCGAGTGGCTTCGGGCAGCGGGCCCGTCAGGGTCTGGCTGGCCCCCTGGGCGACGTGACACTGCTCGCAGACCACCGACTCGACCTCGGGAATCGACAGGTCTTCCATGCCCTGCGGCCGGTCGAAGATCGCCTTGTAGAGGTTGTTCGGGTAGTGGCTCACGGGGACACGGTGGCAGTCGTGGCAGGTCGTCACGCCGCCGTGGACCGACTCCGTCCAGGCCTGGTTCGCGTAGTCGTGGACGTGGCAGTCGTCGCAGAAGCGGGGGTCGGTCCAGGTGTACCGGAAGACCTGTTCCCCCACTGGCATCCCGGCGATGGCGCCGGCCAGCCCCGCTGCGGCGACCAGGACGACGAGTGCCGTGCGCGGGCCCACCTCAGAACCCGCCGTGTTGCCAGGCGTGCCAGGTGAAGCGCACCATGGCCAGCCCGAAGCCGGTTGCCAGGAAGCCGACCAAGAAGGACACCGCGACGAGCCGCGACCGTCTCACGGGCTCCCCTCGGAGGGCCAGCGATCGGGCCGGTGGAAGTTGAGGTACAGCGCGATTGCATCGGCGCCGTGGCAGGCGGAACAAGGCGCCCGCCAGCCGCTGAGCCGCAATGACTCGGGCCCGTCGGGCGACTCGGGGCCGTGCACCCCGTGGCAGCTGCCGCAGGCGAGCGCCCCATTGACCGCATCCGCGACCGATTCCCCAGCGCTGTCGAAGAGGGGCAGTCCCGCGACGGGTTGCCAGCGCAGGCCCTCGGGGGTGAAGACGGTCGCCGGATGGTCGACGTCACCGACCTCGGTGGCCTCGCCCTGCGGGCCGTGGCAGCTCAGACAGGGGGCCGACGCGACGTTCTCCGCGGGCGCCGACACGCGGTCTGCGTGGGCGGGATGACAGTCGAGACAGGTCAGCCCACCGTGGCCACCCCATCGCTCTCGGGTCTGCTGCTCCTCGTGGCAGGTCCCACAGTCCGCTCCCGCGGCGGAAGACGCGAGGTGGGCATCGTGGCAGGCCGAGCAGCCACCGGGTTCGTCATCGGTCCCTGCTGGAACCGGGTGTCCCGCGGTGCCGTGGACTTCATGGCAGGCTGCGCAGCCCTGGGGATCGCGCGGGGTGGCGTGGTCGATGGTCTGCAGCAGGTGTGCGTCCAGGTCGCGGCCGTGCAGGTCGTGACACGCCAGGCAGGGCACGCCATGTCGGCCGTCCAGCCGGCCATGCGGTCCAGCGGCCAGGCCCTTGCGTTCGTCGTGGCAGGTCAGACAGAGCGCCAGGCCGCCGTCCGACCCGGCGAGCAGAGCAGAGCCATCGCCGCCCACCAGGTCGTGGCACGTTCGGCACCCCAGTCCCCCGGAGCGGGTCCACACCAGTGCCGAGGAGCGGGCAGAGCGGGGCAGGTCGGCGCCGATGCGGCTGCCGAGTGGGTGGTCGTTGCGGCCTCTGGACTGTTCGACATGACACGGAGCGCAGAGACTGGACCCCTCGTCCCGCAACATCGGCTCGGCCAGGGCGCCGTGGGGCGCGTGGCACCCCAGGCAGCTCGTGGTGGCGTTCGTGGTGCCGGTCCGGTCGGCGAGCGCCTGCTCCAGGGCGACGCCCACCGGGTGGCTGCCGCCACCGAGCGCGAGCCGTGCCACGACGGCCTCGTGGGCGGCGTCCTCGTGGCAAGCGACACACAGCGCCGAGTTGTCGGTGCGGAGCCTGGTGAAAGGGGCATCGGGTGAGGCGTGACGTGTCTGGGCCAGCCTGGGTGAGGCGTCTTCCATGCCCTGGAGCTCGGTCAGGGTCACCACCCCATGGGGGCTGTGGCAAGTGCCGCAGGTCAGGTCTCCTGCCTCGTCGAGGGTGAACATGGCAGGCAGGGACCGAACGCCCTCCCACGACAGCGGGTGCTGCAGCCCGTCGGGGCTCCAGACGTGTCGGGAGTCGTTCAGGAAGCCGTCGTGGCAGGCGGAACAAGCGCCGACGAGCTCGTCGTCCACGGGGATCAGCAGCTCCCGCAAGGAGCGCCGAGCGTCTTGCGCCTGGGCAACGGCGTCGGCCTCCGCGTCCGCGGTCAGCCGAAGGGACGTCACCCCGGCCGGGGCGGCGTTCAGCACCAACCAGATCGACGGGTCCCAGGGCGCGGCGGTGAGAGACACCGGGTGACTCAGGTCCAGGTCCCGGCCCTCTTCGGCCACCAGCCCCAGGAAGGTGCCCTCTGGCGCGAACAGCTGGAGGGCGCCAAGGGTGGCGTCCACCACGAGCACGTTGCCGGCTGGAGTCCGGGCAGCCGCCCGGGGGCTCATCAGCCTTCCGGCCACCAGACCCCGCCCGCCGAGCGCCCCGAGCCAGTCTCCGGTCGCGTCGATCCGGTGCACCATGGCCCTGGAGGCGTCGACGGCCAGCCAGCCAGTGGGCGTCTCCACGACGTCGGTCAGGGTGCCGAAGGGCTCGCCGTCCTCGCTAGTCGCCGCGGCCCACTCGAATGAGGCGCCACGGCGATCCAGGAATGCCAGGCGACCCAGGCGATCAGCCCCGACGAGCCGGTGCTCGGTCTCCACCAGCGCGAGCGGGGCGAGGGGGGGCACCAGGCCCGAAGCGGGGGCCAGCACCCGCTCTCGCTCGCCCCCCAAGGACAGGGCCACGAGGGCGGCGTCGCGGTCCTCGTCACCCGGGTCGACGAGCCACGCCCCTCCAGGCCGGCGGGCGAGCCCGACGGGGCGTCCCCACACGGCGTCGCCGGTCAGCTCCCGAAGTGGGACCAGGTCCTCTCCGAGCACGATCACGCGGCGGTTCGCACCGTCGAGCACCCAGATCTGACCGTCTTCCAGGGTCTCGATGGCCGTGGGGAAGAGCCCGTCGAGCGGGACGGACCGCACGTCGATCGCGTCGACCCGAGCTGCCTGCTGGTGCAGCTCGGGCGCCGACGCCGGCTGGCAGGAGGCCAGTGCCCAGAGACCAGCCCCAGTCAGGCCCGTCACGGGCCCTCCCCGTGGCATGCCCTGCACAGGGCGCCGTCCGCGAGGGGCTGCACGAGCAGTGGGTCGTGCGTGCCGGGGACCGGGTCGCCGGGCCAGACGGCCGAGGGGGACAGCGCCGCGTCCTGGACGGCCCCCTGTCGCAGTGCGGTGGCCGTGCGGGTCGGAGCACGGGTGGACTCGGCGAGGGGTTCTCCGTGCACTTCGTGGCAGGTCCAACAAGCGATGGTGCCGTCCCCGGCGAGTGGGAAGTCCACGGTGTCGGGCAGCGCTGCCACCTGGCCGAGATGGGTCGCGGCGCCGACGTGGTGGGGCGGTTCGTGGCAGCTCTGGCAGAGGGGCTCGGTCCGCAGCCTGGTGGCTGCCCCGGAGGCGCCGGCGGGGGGCACTCCGACGTGACAGGCGGCGCAGGTCGGATCCGTCTCGGCGCGGACCCGCTCCGGGTGGTGGGGGTCCTGGCGCAGGTAGTCCCCGGCGTCGTGGCAGGCATAGCAGAGGCCTGTCTCCTCGACGTAGGGGCCCCCGCGGTGGTAGGGCGGTTCGTCGTTGCGTCCGGGTGCACAGGAAGGCTCGGCGTGACAGGTGGCGCAGGCGATGCGCCCGGACTCCAGCGGCCAGTCCGCCGGCGGCCGGGCAGCGGTCGGCGTCCGACCCACCGCGTGCATCTGCTCTGCAACGTCGGCATGACAGACCACGCAGCTCTGCAGGGACGGCAGTGCCGGCCCGGGCTGCCCCGCGGCCCCGTCGGCGCCTGCACCACCCAGGTGACAGGCCGGGCAGCCGTCCGGGGCTCCGTGGGGATCCTCGGCGGGACCCTGCGCGATGGCCAGCGTGCACCCGAGCCACAGCCACGCGGCGCTCACGGGGAGACCCCGTTGTCCCCGTGGCAGCCGGCGCAGCTCGAGGTGCCCTCGGCGTCGACGATCGCCCGCACCGCCGCCAGATCGACCTCTTGCGTACAGCCTTGCCGATGCAGCGCGGCGAACGCGTGACACGCCGCGCACTCCGCCTGGCCCCAACCCGTCGGGTGTTCCTGCTCGGTGACGATCAAGCCCTGGTCCGAAGCCAGCATGCCGCTGTCTCCGCAGGGGTCGGCGGCGCATCCCCACAGCACCGACAGGGCGATGGCTACGGCGGTCACCACGGCACGGTCCCCGAGCTGTGACAGTCGGCGCAGGTCTCGGCGGTGTGGCACCGGGCGCACGCGGCCGGATCCAACCGTGCCTCGACGCCGTGCAGGGTCGCGAAGCCTGCGCCGTGGGGACTGCGCACGCCAGCGCCCCGGGCGTCGTGGCAATCGACACACTCCGCCGTGCGGTGGCAGTCGTCACAGTCCGAGCGCCAGGGGCGTGCGGCGCGGCCATGGCCGGCCGGCCACGAGGGCCCGTGGCTGTCCGGGATCAGCTGTGGACGGGCGGGGTGACAGTCGCTGCACCAGCGCTCGGCCTGTCGGGGTGCGCCCGGGTAGTCGTCCAGGTGACATCCGTGGCAGCTCGAGGTCGGGGCGGCCAGGGCCTGGTCGGGAGCCGGCGCATCGCTGGCGGAGAGGCCGACCGGATGGCAATCGGTGCACAGCGCCCCCGCCCGCACCAGGGCGGGCTCATGGAGGGCATGGTCGAAGGGCAGGGGCTCCTCGACCACTGGGGCGGGCTCGGCGGGCAACGCGGCGACGAACAACGGCAAGAATGGGCCGAGCGCGAGCAGCCGGGGTCTCATGGACCCCCCAGCCGGCTCTGGAGCTGGAGGGTGGCCCGCGCCCAGGGAGCGAGCAGGCGATCGGCGCCGGCCGACACACGCACGGCGACGCGGATGGACGGGTCGCCCGGCATGACCAGTCCGGCCTCCAGGCGGGTCTCGGTCACCCAGGCCGTGTCGCCGTCGAGCCCCCTCTGGCGCCCCAGCATCGCCTCGCCGGACAGTGCCCATGGGCCCAGCGCGGTGGCTCCGGAGGCCCCGCCGCCAGCGAAGCCGGAGTCGCCGATGCCCATGGCCCGCGCGAACAGGGCGACGCCACTCCGCTCTGCACGCACGTCGATGGACGCACCCCAGCTCGGGGTGCCTTCCTGGGCAGGCGCCATGGTCGGCCCGGCCGCGAACCAGAGCCGCCACCGGGATGCTCGGGCCTCGACCGCCAGGTCCCCGACCGCGTACCCCCTGGGGGCCAGGCGCTCCAGCAACACCTCGGCCGACGCCGGCAGAGCGCCCGTCGCCAGGCCCTCCCAGCGCAGGCTGCCGTGGGTGGACACCCCTGGCCTGGCGATCCAGTGCCCTCGCACCTCTCCCCGGAGGCGGTCGGCCCATGCACCGGGGTCGGGCTGGGGCTGAGGCGAGGTACCGACCTCGAGACTCGCCCAGGCGCGGCTGCCTCGGGCGCCAACCCAGTCCGCCGCGAGGGTTGTGCGCAGCCTGTGTTCGCTTCCCGACGTGTCCGCGGATGCCCCCGCGGACACGCCGACCTGTCCCAGATCCGCTTGCAGTTCTGCTCCGGCGGCGAGGGAACCCGGCTCGTCCAGCGACTCCGGATGTCCCAGCCGGCCCACCCAGGCCTCGCCACCCAGACGCCCGGCGGGATGCCAGGTGAGGCTGGCGCCGTCCAACCGGGCCAGGCCCCCACCGTACAAGCGCACGAGGCGGCCGAGCCGCACAGTCCAGTCCGGTCGCTGGTACCGGAGCAAGAGGCGATGCAGGTCGGCTTCGTCGGCCACGACCGCCCAGCTCCCCGACGCCGCCCGCAGCTGGCCGCTCGCCAGGGCCGACCACTGTCCGCGCTCTTCCGCCGACAGCGAGAGCGCGATCCGACTCCGGCCGCCCGGGCCTCCCTGCGCGTCAGGCAAGGCCTCCAGGCCCACCTCGGAGCTCGCCGCCAGGTCAGCGGCCGTGGCGAGTCCCAGGGCGATCCCGAGCGCCAGCCCCAGGGGGCTCACCGCCGCGCCTGGCTTGTGTCCAGAGGCCAGTCGTGGCAGGCCGTACACGGCGGCGCGACGGGTCGAGCGGTGTCGGCTGGCCGCTCGCCCAGGTGACAGCGCAGACAGCGCTCCGCCTCCCGCAACGCGTCATCGGGGTGCTGTCGGATGTAGTCGGGCCCGTGGGGGTAGACCGCGCCGGTGTCCCCCGCCGAATTGGGGGTGGGGCGTCCGCAGCCGCACAGGAGCATCAGGACCCACGAGGCGGCTCTCATCGATGGTGTCCAGGGGAGTCGGTGCGGCGGAGTGCCAGGGCGAGGGCGGCCAGGAGCAGGGCCAGGGACCCGGTGCCGGGGCCGGTCACGCTGTAGAGGCAGCTGTCTCCCCCGCCTGTGACCGGGCCCGTGTCGGCGTTGCCGGTGTCGGCGCAGATCAAGGCGGGTTCCGCGGGCAACACGCTCTCGGCGTCGCCGGGGTTGCTGACCACGTCCAGCGGCGGTGAGCCCCCCGGCGCCCAGGTCCCACACGGGTCCCCGAGCTCCTCACCGTTGGTCCAGCCGTCCCGGTCGGAGTCGCCTGCGAAGAGCGCGGGCCACTCGAACTCCCGGGTGTCCCGGTAGCTCAGGTACACATCGGCGCCGAACCAATTCAGGTCGGGCTCTTCGAGGTGACAGGTGCTGCAGGCGTGGACCGCGTTGTTGGGGACCTTGTCGGTCCAGGTGGTCCTGGCATGGGCCGGGCTGCCGGGCTGCACCGTGGACCAGGCCACCGCCAGGAGGGCTCCGACAAAGCAGCGGCTCCGAGGGACCACCCGGGCTCCCAGTCTCAGGTTCGACGGGATGGCGGTGCACTGTTCGTGCCAGCGGTCGCTTCTCTGGGGATCCCGCTCCGGGACTTGAATTCCGTCGAGTGACGGATGTGGAGAATCGAACAGGACTCTGGGGCATCTCCCCCGGCTCCAGTGCGTCGCCTGGCGCCACGGTGGGATTCGGGGGCCGGCACGCAGATTGCAGCGGGCCAGGGTGAGCGGCAATCGCGCCGCTGCTGACGCCACGGAGGTTGACGATGCGTTCGCTCTCACACCGAAACACACACCATCCCGTGCTGGCCCTGCTGTTGCTGCCGGCGGCCGGGCTCGCTGGCTGTCCGACACCGGTCGACAGCGGGGAGACAGGCAACGTGGACTGCAACGAGGTGAGCACAGCCCGTCTGAAGTCCCAGCACGCCGCGACCCTGCCGAGCCTGGACGGCGACGCCAGCGACACCGCCTGGGACTGCCTGGTGACGCTCGAGGTGCCGGTCCTGGCCGACGCCGTCTACACCCCGGCCGATGCGCCCGAAGAGCCGAGCTATCCAGGCCTCATGGACAGCACGGTGACCCTGCGCTCGGTCTACTCGGACACCGCGCTCTACATCCTGGTCCAGTGGGACGACCCCACGCTCTCCCTCGCCCGGTTCCCTTGGGTGAAGGCGGTGGACGGCACCTGGTCCCAGATGGTGAACAAGGACTCGACCGGCCACGAGAACACCTGGTACGAGGACAAGTTCGCGGTCCAGTGGGACATCAGCGCTGCTGAGTTCTCTCAGAGTGGCTGCAGCGCGACGTGCCACAAGGTCGAGGACGAGACCTCGGAGATGTATCCGGGCAAGAAGTACACGGAATACCCGGGAGAGCTCACGGACATGTGGCACTGGAAGTCGGTTCGAACGGAACCCAACGGGCAGCTCGACGACAAGCACGTCATCTACAGCGATCCGAACGACCCCGAAGATCCCAAGCACTACGGTCGACAAGGCGACGCCAAGGAGTCGGGCGGCTACACCGACAACAACCACGCCAAGTACGGCGCCGACTGTGCGTCGGATCCCGATGGCACGCTGAGCGTGCCTTGCTTCATGGGGCCCGATGGGGCCACCATGGTCGTGGGAGACACCTACTGGATCCTGGAAGACGAGAAGCAACCGTTCATCGACACATTCGACGTAGGCGACGAGGTCGCCGGCATGATCACCGGACCGTTCATCGGAAGCCGCGGGGACGTCACGACGGCCAGCGCCTGGAAGGACGGCGTCTGGACCCTCGAGATCATGCGGGATCTGACCACGGCCGCGGGCGAGTCCGAAGACGTCCAGTTCGATGACCTGACGGTCCTCTACCCCTTCGGGGTCGGTGTGTTCGACAACACCCAGATCAACCACGCGGTGCACGATGGTGTGTTGAAGCTGGAATTCGTCGACTGAACGACACCTGGCTCGACGGGGAACCCCTCGCCGGTCCTGATCCCGAACGAATCGCCGGAAGGACCATGACCATTTCCCGCATCCTCGTCGCCGTCGACGGGTCGGAGCCCAGTCTCCATGCCGTCGATCTCGCCGCGCTCCTGGCCCGATCCACCCAGGCCTCTCTGGAGCTCGTGAGCGTGCTGGATCTGGGCCAGCTCGAGTACCTGCAGACCCAGCTGTTGACCGATGAACAGCTGCGCCTCTGGCACTCCGGCCAGCGCCGGGCAGTGCTGGACGAGGCCCACGCCCGGCTGCCCAAGGACCTGCCCCCGCCGACCCTGCGCTTGTTGCACGGTCGAGCCGCCACGACCCTCGTTGAACGCGCCAAGGAGACCGAAGCGGACTTGATCGTGATCGGGCGGACGGGCAAGGGCGCGGTGGCCCGGCTGATGGTGGGCAGCGTGTCGCGCAAGGTCTCCTTGCTCAGCGATGTGCCCGTGCTCCAGGTGCCTTGAGCGGAGTTCTTCGGGGCGACATCGGCCTGGAGACCGCGTGCGCGAGATGGCGTGACCATGGCAATCGGCGGGCCCAGCGCTGCGGGAGCACACACAGAGTGCTGCGCCGTCCGACACAGGCGGCGGCCGGCCCTGACGGGGTCGTGTGGCTCCCCAGGCGTGCCGCGGTCGGTGGCACGGACCCTGCAGTTTCTTGGGCGCAGGAGGTCACTCATGTCCTACACCAACCCCCTCGATGAGATCCGCCGGGCCAGGGAGGCGAGCTGGTTCCAAGACCGCGACCGGGAGCTCATCGATGGCATCCGACGTCGCCTCGAGCGCCTCGACAACCTGGAGGCCCTCGAGCAGGCCTTGCAGGTCCCAGACCACGAGCTGCCGGGGATGCTCGCCCAGCTCGGCATCGCAGCGGAGACCCTCCCGGTCTTGACCCTGGTGCCGATGATCCAGGTGGCCTGGGCCGACCAGCGCATTCAGCCCGAGGAGACTGCGCTGTTGCTGGAGGCGGCCGCGGCGGCCGGGATCATCCCGGACTCTCCGGCGGGCGTTGCCCTCGCCGGCCTGCTCGAGGCCCCGCCATCCCCAGAACTCGTGCAGGTGGCCTACCGCAGCATCTGGGCGCTCCTGTCGGCCGCTCCGGCTGGTGATGTCGATGAAGCCCTCGAGGACCTGGCGTCGTTGGCGTCGCGCATGGCCCGTGTGACACACCGTCTCCTTGGCCCGCTGGGCTACATGGGGCGCCCCGAGGCCCAGGCCGTCGAGGACGTGGCCCGGCGCCTCCGCGCCCTCGCCGAGGCCCACGCCGACGATCCTCCACGCCCCATGCCCCCGCCTCCGTTCGAGAGTCGCGTCCACGCAGCCGGCTTGCTGGTCGGCGAGCTCGAGGCGCTGCGGGACGCCGATCCGGTCCTGCTGGTCGTAGACGACGGAGGCGCCATTGTGGCCCAGGTGCTCGCCGAGTCCCTGGGAGAGGTTCCGGTCCTGCGGACTGGGCTGGAGAGCGACCGGACGAGCCTGCTGGGCCACCTTGCCCACTTCCGTCATCGGGCCAACGACCAGCTGTTGACCTTCGGAGCAGCGGCGGGTGGCGACCAGGCCCACCGGCTGCGCAGTGCCGGAGAGCAGGTGCCCCACGACGCCCACGCCAGCGCCCCTCCCCTCGGAGGCCGGATCGTGGTGTTGATCGACGACGGGGTCATCGGCGACCAGGTGCTGCGGGCCAACGTCGAGGACCTTCGTCGACAGGCGCCGGCGCAGCTGTGGTTGGTGGCGCCGGTCCTGCCTCGGGGCACCGTCGACGTCCTGAGGTCAGAGGTCGACCGGATCATCACCCTGCACACACCCGAGGCCTTCGGGCGGCCGGAGGACTGGTACGAGAGCGAGCGAGCGTCGGCGCCCCGTCCCCGCGCGGCCTTCGTGAGTCGCTGGGAGGCCGGTGCCAAGCTTCTGCCTGCGCTGACCCGCTGGCAGGCCTGCGACGCGGTGGTGATCGCGCTCCACCGACCCGCCGCACCCGTGGCCCAGGTGGTCGCTCATGGCCTCGGCGGGGAGAGCTGGGTGCGCCGTCCGGGCCGGCGCCGGGGGCCGCTGTTGGCTGGTCGATTGAGTGACTTTCGCGGGCGGGCGGGTCGCAGCATGCTGTCTGGGGAGTCCGACCCTACCGCCCGGATGTCCAGGCGCCTGGAGTCGGCGTTGGGCCACCCCGTCGAGGGCCTGATGCACCTGCCGGAGGTCAAGGGTCGGACGGTGCTGATCGTCGACGATGGGCTCTCCCCTGACCAGGAGCTCCGCGAGCTGATCGAAGAGGTCCGGGCGGCGGGCCCCGCCGGGCTGGTCCTGGCAGCGCCGGTCTTGCCCCGCCCGACGGTGGACGTCCTCTCCAGCCAGGTCGACGCGCTCGTGACCCTGATCGAGGCGGAGTCCTTCGGGGTGGCCGAGGACTGGTATGCGGCCTGAGCGCTGACTGTGGACGAGCACGATCGCCTCGCCTCCCGGCACCCGAGGCGCGCTCAGCGCGCCTCTGAGGGCTCGTGGCAGGTGGGCGGCTCGCCGGCCTCGGCCGGGGGCTGGCGCAGGCCCAGGGCCAGCCCGCCCGCCAGCAGCACCCCCAGCGCGAGGGCCTGGCGGGTCCACGGTCTTGCCCGCGTGAGCCGGTGCAGAGCCTGGCTGGCGACGGCCAGCCCAGGCAGGGTGCCCAGGCCGAAGGCGAGCATCAGGCCCGCCCCTGCGGCCGCGCTGCCGGAGGCCACGGGCAGGGCCAGAGCGGCGTAGACCAGGCCACAGGGCAGCAGGCCGGAGAGGCCGCCGAAGGCCAGCGGCGCCAGAGGCCCGAGGCGCCGGACCCGGGCCCCGGCCAGGCCGAGCCACCGGGGCGCCGCCACCTGGGGTCCGAGCCCTGCGAGCCGGGCGGCGAAGACCACCAGCAGGACTGCCGCGAGGGCCGTCGCCAGCCAGCCCGGCCCCGGCAGCAGCCCCCCGGTGAGGCCCGCCCCAGCCCCCAGCGTGGCGTAGGTGCCCAGCCGCCCGGCGTGCCAGAGCGCCCGGCCCGCTGCGCCACCGGGCACGGCCAGGACCAGTCCCCCGCACATGCCCACGCAGTGGGGCGTGCCCACCAGGCCCGAAGCCACAGCGGCGATCCAGAGGGGCAGGCCGTCGAGGAGCATGTCCCGCCTCCAGCAACAACCGTGCCTCCGGGATCCGCCAGCTGAAGTCGTCCAGATGGGGGAGGATCGTGCCGGATGGCATGACCGGGTGTGTGAAAACCCACAGGCCCGAGGCCCGGGCACCGCGGAAACCGAGGTTGCTCCGACTGGCACAGCCCTTGCCTTTCCCGGGGGAGCACCCGGAGCGTGTTCCGTGCCTTCTCTCGCCTTTGCGGCGCCGTCCTACGACGACGCCATCATCAAGAAGTTCTGCATCGCGACCGTGGTGTGGGGAGCCGTCGGCATGCTGGTCGGCGTCATCCTCGCCCTGCAGCTCGCCTGGTGGCCGGCCAACCTCGGCCTGGAGTGGACGACCTTCGGTCGCCTGCGGCCCCTGCACACCAACGCCGTGATCTTCGCCTTCACGGCCAACGGCCTGTTCGCCGGCATCTACTGGTCCCTGCAGCGGCTGCTCAAGACCCGGATGTGGAGCGACAGGCTGTCGAAGATCCACTTCTGGGGCTGGCAGCTGATCATCGTCTGCGCGGCCATCTCCCTGCCCAGCGGGTGGACCCAGGGCAAGGAATACGCCGAGCTGATCTGGCCCCTGGACATCCTCATCGCGGTCATCTGGGTGCTCTTCGCGGTGAACTTCTTCGCCACCATCGCCATCCGCAGGGTCAAGCACCTCTACGTGGCGATCTGGTTCTACATGTCGATGGTCATCACCATCGCCGTGCTGCACGTGGTCAACAGCCTGGCGGTGCC
>Ga0114932_10004284_pt1 | contig 13461 bp, 14 predicted proteins | sample 2SBtaG_2_FD_87286 | JGI IMG/M metagenome (GOLD analysis project Ga0114932, IMG submission 87286) | Deep subsurface microbial communities from Kolumbo volcano to uncover new lineages of life (NeLLi) - 2SBTROV12_ACTIVE470 metaG | ecosystem: Environmental > Aquatic > Marine > Volcanic ...
ACTAAAAGTATAGGTTGGAACGCATAGAGTTTTAACTCCCATTTTTTTAATACACATAAAAAGCTGATCTAATATTTGATTTTTTTTAAGTTGTGGGTTGGGTATTCCAAAGTTTATTTCTGAGTGAAGATATAATATTTGACAATCGTATGCTTTAATTTTTTCCAAAGACCTAATGAAGTCAAAATTAGTTATATATTTATTTTTATACTTGAATAGAGTTAAATTTTTCATTAAAATTTTATTAATTTTTAACCATGAGAGGATTTGCCACCATCAATAATTAATTTTTGTCCTGTTATCCATTTTGCTTTTTCTGAAATAATAAATAAGACATAATCAACAATATATTGAATTTCTCCCGGACCAAGTAAATAGCCTTCTTGTATTTTTTCTCTCAAAATTTTATTTTTAAATATACCCTTGTTCATTTCTGTTTTAATTGTTCCAGGTAATATTGAATTGACCCGAGTGTTTGGTGCTAGTTCAATTGCTAGTGATTTCATTAGTGAGTCTATAGCTCCCTTGGATGCACAATAAAAACTATGTCCATTTACACCGATTTCACTTGCTAAACTTGAAATAAATAAAATATTTTTTAATTTTTTCTTATTTGTTTTTTTAACTAAAGATTGTGCAATTATAGATGCAGATAAAAAATTAATATTAAATGTTTTGTTTATCTCTGATAAGTTAAATAGTCTAAAAAGTTTAACTTCCGCAATACCTGCGCAGTGAATAAAATTATCAACGAAAATTTTTTCTTTTTTAAGAAAATTTTCAAATTCACTTTGTAAATTTTCAATATTTTTAAAATCGTATTCCCATATCAGATTTTTATTTAATCTAGAACATAGACTTTTAGTTTTCTTGAGTTTATGAGACTTGCTTCCAGAAAGAATAACATTATTTTTTTTTGATAATTGAATTGCAATTTGTCTTCCAATACCTGAGGACGCACCAGTTATTAATGAATATTTTTTCATTTTTTCTTTTTCTTTTTTATAAATGATAATAAGTTGCCTACTTTTTTAAATTTTTTAAAATCTCCTGCAGATATAGTTATCTTATACATTTCATTAACTAAAGCAATTACAGATAGCATAGCTAATGAATCCCATTCTTTTAATTTTTCAAATTTATCTTGATCTTTTATTTTTTTTACCTCTAAAATTTTTGATAAGCGATTTAGAAATTTTTCTGTTTCTATCATTTTTTAAATTCTATAATTTTGCAAAAAGATAATTTTTTTATATTACAGACAATAATACTCCAAGTTAAACCAACCCCGAAACCACCGAGGCATACTTTATATTCTTTTTTTGTTGCTTTGCTTCCTAAATTAAAACATATATTTAATGGTACTGTAATCCCACTTCCGTTCCCAAAATTTTCAACTATATTACTTGGAAGTTTGGAGTTCGCAATTTCAATCTTATTAGCTAATTTTTCAAGTATAAATTTATTAGGTTGGTGAAAGAAAAAATAGTCAAAATATTCTTTTTTAATTTTTAAATCCTTGTAGATTTCATTTAACATTTCTGGAACTTTCGTTACAACAAAATTAAATATATCATCACCTTTCATTAGTAAATGTTCAAGTGATCTAGAATTTCCAAATTTATCCTTTTTTAATTTTTTTGTAGATGAGTTAGACTGTTGTTTAAAACCTCCAGCAGGTATTATTAAACTATCATATTTTTTACCATCCATTTTTATGTAGGCATTAATTTTCTCATTTGCTTTTGATTTTTCAACAATTGTAATTGTAGCTCCATCACCAATTAATGGTCTGCTATTTCTATCTTTTATAGAAACTTTTTTACTTAAAACATCAGCATTTAATACTAAAACTTTTGATATATTTTTTTGTTCGAGGAGCATAAAAGCTTGGATTAAACCTACTTCATACCCAGCACAACCCTGGTTTATGTCTAGACAAATAACATCTGGTCGAAGATTTATTTTTCCAGATATAACATTTGAAGTTGGTGGTAAAAAATAATCTGGTGATTGAGTTACGAGTACTAATGCATCAATTTTATCTTTTTTAATCAATTTTTTTTTAAATAAATAATTTAAACCAAATACACAAAGATCGGATACTGAAGTTTTTTCATTTACTACTCTTCTGCTTGAGTAACCCATAATTTTTGCTAGTTTTAAAGATTGTTTCTTTGAAAAATTATAATTATTCATTTCATTTTTAAAATAGACTTTATTTTTAGGCAAAATAGAAATAATACCAGTGATTTTTTTATTATAGAATTTTAACTTCATTAATTATATTTTTTTATAAGTTTTATAATTTTACTTATACTATCAAAATTCTTCGCAGCAATATCATTTGCTTTAATACTTATATTAAATTCCTTTTCGATTTCTGAAATGATTGTCACTATATCAAATGAATCGAGTATACTTTCTTTTATAAGTTTTTTTTTATTTTTAGAAAAATTAATGTTTGGTTTAGTGTTTTTTAAAATTTTTATTATTTTATTTTCCATAATTAATTATAATTTTTTTATAGTTTGATTGAAAAATTAATTGTTCTTTTAAAAGTATTTTTTTAACTTTATTAATTTTTGTATCTAAAATTTTATACTTGATAATTTTATACTTTTTTTTATTTAAAATAAAAAACTGATTTTTGAAATAACTTAATGGTTTAAAATCCATAGATCTTAAAAATGACGAAATTTTAGTTATTTTCCATTTTAATTCTAATTTACCATTATTAGGTAATTGATTTGAATAATATATTTTTTTTATTTTTTTGTTTTTAATTTTTTTTATTTTAATTTTATCATTAATAATTTTTGTAAATAAAATATCAAATACTTTAGCACCTTGTTCCATGCATTTTTTTGTTAAGTCTATCGCCCTTGTGTTATGAAAAATTCTTATTTTTTTTCTAAAGATAATTGGTCCAGTATCTATTCCCTTATTTGATACGTAATGCCAAGTAAAGCCTCCAAATTTTTCCATATTAAATATGGACCATACTTGAGCATTTCTTCCTTTATATAATGGAAGGTAACCGTTGTGAAAATTTATAATTTTTATGTTTTTCATATCTATTATTTTTTTGGGAAATAAATAATTATTGTTTGAACTTATAATTAATGTCTTCTTTTTAAATAAACTCAAAAAATTCTCAATTTTTTTTTTATTTTTGGTTTCTAGAATTTTAAATTTATTTTTTTTAGCAATTCTAGAAATAAGAGAAAAGTGGTCTTTTTCATAATAGATAAAAAATTTCCTTTTTTTAAAAAATTTACTTATTGTTTTAATACTTTCTAAAGCTATCTTTCCGGATCCTATTACAATAATATTTTCATACATTAGTTTAAATATTTTTTAATAATTTTTTTTTTATCTATTTTTCGATTTGAATTAATTGGAAACTTATCTAATTTAAAATACTTTGTTGGTATCATATATTTTGGGATTATTTTGGATAGATTAATATATATTTTTCTATCACTAATCTTGCCAGTGTAAAAAAGTGCAATGTATTTTTTTTTAAAGTTGTATAAAGCACATACACTTTTTATTTCTTTTAGTTGAAAAGCTGCATTTTCAATTTCTTGTAATTCAATTCTATAACCTAAATGTTTAATTTGATCATCTTTTCTTCCAACAAATATTATTTCATCATTTTTATTTTTATAAACAAGATCTCCAGTTAAATAAATTTTTTCTTTGTAAAATTTATTTAAAGGATTTTGAATAAAAACTTCATTAGTTTTTTTTTCATCGTTATAATATCCTAGAGCAAGTGATGTACCTCTTACACATAATTGCCCTACTTCATTAATTTTACACAAATTTTTTCTTTTATTTAATATTAAAATATTAGAATTTTTACATGGAAAACCTATTGGCAAACTTTCATTATCATTAAATTTTTTTAAAACTTTATAATATGTACAGTCAACTGTAATTTCTGTTGGACCATATAAATTTGAATAAAGTATCCTTGGATATTTTTTTCTCCAATAATTTAAGTGTTTATTTGGCATTACTTCACCCGCAAAAAGAACTTGTTTTAAATATTGTAGTTTTTTTTTGTTTAAAGCGTCAAAATTTGCAATATTAATTAATACAGAGGGTACCCAAAAAATAAAGGTGATTTTTTTCTTATTAATATAATTTATTAGTTCAACAGGGAAAGAAAATTTTTCTTCTGGAATCATTACTAGTTTGCATCCAGTTGATAACATTAAATATATATCTAATGTAGAATTATCAAAATAAAATTGTGCCTGATTACCAATTATTTCTTTATTAGATACTGCAAAACATTCCTTTGCCCACTCAATATAATCTATTACACTCCTGTGTGAAATCAAAACTAGTTTAGGTATTCCTGTTGTTCCTGAAGTGGGAATTGCATAAGCGGGATCACAATCTATTTTAAAATTCATAATATTATTTAGTTTATTTTTATTATTTTTATATTTAATTGAATCTATAAAAATAATTTTTCCCCTATATCCTGTTTCTTTTATGATTTTTTTGTATTTTTTTTTGGATAGTAGAATTTTTGGTTTTGCATTGTATAAAATTTTAGAAATCCTTTTTTTAGGTAAATTAATATCAAGAGGTACATAAAAGTTGCCGCTATATAATGTGCCTAGAAATGATATTATTGAGTCGCAAGATTTTGGTAAAAAAACTATAATTGGTTGATTTTGTTTTTCAACACCTAGCGATTTAGTTATTAAATAACCAATCGCTTTAGATTTTTCTAAAAGTTCATTAAAAGACAACTTTGTATTTATATCTTCAATTGCTATTTTGTTTTTAAATTTTTTTGCTGAATTTTCTAAATAATCTATTAAATTTTTTATCATTTATTTATTATTTTTAAATTTTAAAAAAAATTAAAATATGAATTTTTGTGATTTATATTTTTTTATATTTTCTGGCTTACTAAACCATTCAATGGTTTTTTTAATTCCAATTTTTAAACCTTTTTTTCCATTATATTTAGGTGTCCAGTTAAGTAATTTTTTTGCAAGCTTATTAGAACAACATAATCTATTAACTTCACTATTTTTAGGTCTAACTCTGTTTTTTTCTAATACTACTTTAATATCTCTATTTGCTTCGTTTAAAATTAAATTAACAAGATTTTTAATAGATATCTCGTAGCCAGCTCCAATATTTATTGTTTTTCCAATTATTTTTTTTGATTTTATTGTCTTAAGATATGCAGAAACTGTATCTGATATATATGTAAAATCTCTTGTTGGGTTTAATGATCCCAATTTTATTTCTTTAACACCAGATACAACTTGGCTAATAGTTGTTGGAATTATTGCTCTTAAAGATTGTCTAGGTCCATAAGTATTAAATGGTCTTAACGTAACAACTGGAGTTCCATAAGAAGAGTAAAATGAGTTTGCCAGCTGATCGGCTGCAATTTTAGTCGCAGAATAAGGTGATTGACCATTAAGTGGGTGGTTTTCAGTGATAGGTATTTTTTGTGCTGAACCATAAACTTCACTGGTAGATGTATGAACTATTTTTTCAACATCAAAATCTCTTGCTGACTGTAATATGTTTAATGTTCCTGAAATATTTGTTTCTACATAACTTTTTGGAGAAATATAAGAGTAAGGTATCCCAATTAATGCAGCTAAATGCATTATAATATCACTTTTTTTTACAACTTCTCCCACAAAATTTGGATCACGAATATCTCCAAAACAAATTTCTACATCATCTAAAATCTTTTTGTTTATTGTTTCTAGCCATCCATAATTATTAAATGAATTATACAAAACTAAGCATTTTACTTTATGCCCCTGTAAAACTAAACTTTCAGTTAAATGAGATCCAATGAATCCCTCTGATCCTGTAACTAATATATTCATAAATATCCCTCTCTAAATATTTTTAAATTCTTGCGTTATTTATCTCGGATAAGACAACAGAACGCACTTTATTCGTTGCTTCATTATTAAAATTAAATGGTATTTTATTTTTTATTTTTTCATTTAAAAAAATTTTGAATTCTTCATCATTAAGTGATAACCAATATTCCACTTTATTTATTGCCTCTTTGGATGAGTTTGCTACTAAATTATCAATATTATTATATGTTGAATTTGGAAAGTTATTATTTGCATCAACCCAAAAACCTTTTTTTCCTGAAGAAATGGCTTCTAAAGATGGACTGGTAAATGCCATTGATACTGTTAAATCTGATGCTGAAATTAAGTTTTTGCTTGTAACGTTTTTTATAATTTTAAACATTTTATTTTGCTGTAAATCTTCTACTATTTTTTTTAAGTTAAAGTAATCATTTAAATCTTCAATTCTATATTTTGGTTTAAAAGCTACTATAATGTCATTTCTTTTTCTTAATAAATCTTGCAAAAATTTCAAAAAATAAAAATGATTTTCTATACTATTAAAAGAGTTTTCTGAACCTATAGGAGATGAAAAAATAGATATAATTTTTTTATTATTCTGTTTTTTTTCTTTCAAAAGATTTTCTACACTTTCGTTTTTAAACAAAAACTCTTCTGAAGCCCATAAAGGTGAAGAAAGTAAAAAAGACTTTGATTTAGACTGATTTAATTTTGACATTTCAACACTTTCTTGTGTCCAGTGTATTTCTAAATCGTGACAATCATAAGCATAATTTACATTTAGATAATTTTCCTTAATATCAAAAACTCTTTCTGAGCTTGTGTGTTTATACATAATACATTTGCATTTAATTTTATTCAGTAAAATATTCCTATAAATATGATTATCGAGGTAGTCATGATAACTCAAAAAAACCTTTGGGTTAAAATAAGATGAAAAATTGTTCCAAACAAAATAGTTCGTCCATGCATTAAGTAAAGTTTTTTGAATAATTAACGGTGCTTTAAAGAAGTAATAAAAATTAATTAAAGAAGAAATAAATAATTTTATATTATTAAGAAAAATATTGAATTTAAATTTTCCTATAGGCTTTCTCTTGCTCGCAAAAGTGAAATCGTATCCTTTTTTCTTAATATCGTTAACAAATTTTTTGTCTATATTATCTTCTATAACTAATAAAATATTTTTTTTTGTTAAGGAGTTGTTATTTTTAATCCAATCCAAATTGTAATCAGAATTAAAAAAATCAAAACCTCCTCTAAAAACTCTTAAAGCTAAACTTCCATCTGAGTTTTTATTGATAAATATTTTTAAATATAAAATTGAATACAAAGGATATAATATAAAAATTATTAAATTTTTTATTTTTTGAAGTATATTTAAAGTGCTGAGTTTATTTATATTTAAATTAAATTTATCAACCTTAAAGTCATTTTTATTCAAAAAATTTATTTTAGGATTTAATTCATTTATTTTTTCAAATATATAATTTATATCAAACTGAACTTTCAAAAATTTAATTAAATTTTTCTTATATGCGTTTTTGATTCTATTATCTTTATATAAATTATTAATAAATCTAATGATTTTATTATTATAATTTGATTGTTGTGATAAAAAATGTTCGAGAAAATTATTAGATTCTATGGCTGCTATATACCTATAATGATGTTTTTGTTTAAAGATATTCCAAGTAAACTTTCTTATTTTTATTCCTTCATTTGGTGCATACCTTTTTAATTGTTTAGCATTTTCTAAAAATAAAATTATTGTTTCGCCGCTTGGAAATTGATTAATCTTCAATTTTTTTTCATCTGTGCGGTCAGTTATTAAAATAATATTTGACGCTTTTTTTACATCATCTATGCTTAAAAACTTCATCTTTTGCTTAAAAAGTATTTAGCCTCTAACAAATCTTTAAATGTATCAATGTTGGTTGACCGATTTGCTGGCATTATGTATGGAAGATTTCTTTTTCCAACTAAAGTTTTTTTATTTAGGATTGTATCTCTTGTTGAAATATAAATAGCTCCATTTCTAATATAAACTTTTTTTAATTTCTGTCTGGGTCTCATATCTTCAAAACCTTGTTCAAAAAAATTGTGAAGTCTTTTATTTTTAATTATTTTCATTCTATTTGGGTGATTGCCTCCAACATCTACTATGCTTGTTATTGAATCTAAATTTGACTTAATAAGTTTTTTTAATGAATTATCAATATCGTAGTATTTACGTAAAGGACAAGTGGGTTGTAGCATAATTACATAATCGTATTTTATCTTTTTTAATTTTTCCATAAATCTTACTGCATGTACAATTACTGGAAGAGATGGAGCAAAATCAGTAGCTAAATTTGCTGGACGTAAAAAGGGAACTTTCGCACCATATTTTTTAGATATTTTTTTTATTTCCTTTGAGTCTGTTGATACTACTAAATCTTTAATAAATTTTGATTTTTTTGCTTCCTTAATTGTATAATATATTAAAGGTTTTCCATTTATATTATAAATATTTTTTTTTTTAATACCCTTTGAATTACCTCTGGCAGGTATAACTGCTAATATTTTTTTATTTTTCATTAAGTTCTAAAAAAATCTAATTTATTTTATTAATTTTACTATTTTTAACCTCAAACAATTTATTACAATTTTTTAAGGTATTCATTCTGTGTGAAATAACTATTAGTGTTAAATCACTATTTAAATTAAATATTGTCTCAACTAGGTTATCCTCTGTTTCAATATCAAGCGCACTAGTTGCTTCATCTAATATAAGAATTTCAGGCATTCTATAAAGAGCTCTAGCAATACCTATTCTTTGTCTTTGTCCACCAGACAAGCGGATACCATTCTCTCCAATAATAGTTTCTTCTTTTTCTTTTAGAGTTAATATAAAATCTTCTAATTGTGCATTTTTAATTGTTTGTCTAAATTGATTATTATTTATTAATTCATTTGAGTTGGTAAAACATATATTATTTTTTATTGTATCATCTGATAAATAAACATCCTGTGGAACATATCCAATTAATTTTCTCCATTTTTTTAAGTCCTCAAAAATATTTTTATTATCTATTTTTATACTCCCATTCGTAGGTTCCAATAAACCTAACAAAATATTTGTAAATGTACTTTTGCCAGCTCCAGTTACTCCTTTAATACCCAATTTATCTCCTCTATTTATATCCAGGCTTATGTTATCCAAGATCTTTTTATCTGCATTTTCATATTTAAAACTAAGATTTTTTATATTAATCGACTTTGATAGTTTTAAATTTAAATGATCACCGGTTGAGCTAGCTTTACTATTTTTTGCTGAATTTATTTTATTCATCTCTTTTTTTAAGTTTCGTATTACTGGAAAAAATGATTTTAAATTTTGTAAATTGGTTAAAATTCTATTCATAGATGGTAATAAGCGAAAACTGGCTGCTGCATATAATCCTAATATGGAAATTAGTTCAGTAGTTGACCTTTCTTGAATTAGTATTATTAATATTAACGAAGAAAGACTTATTACAACTATTAGTTCTAGCCATAATCTTGGTAGACTTTGAAAAAAAATATGTTTTTTAATCATTTTTGAATATATTTCATTATGATAAGAATAAATCTCAGAGAATTTTTTTTGAACATCAAATATTTTAATATTTTTAATATTTCCAAAGCCTTGTTGTGTATGCTTTAATATTTTTTGCTGATGTAATCTTCTGCTTATTCCCCACTTTAAAATTCTTTTTTTTGTTAATTGATGAAACAAATAGCTAGAAGCAAAAAATAGAGATATGACAATTATGCTACCCTTTGGTTCAAAATATATAAGTAACCCAACTAAACATAATGCTATTAGGGTCTCTATTATAACTATCATAAATGAATTTAAACTTGTAGTTAGGTTGCCTACTTCATTATTAATATTATGAGTAAGAGTAGAAGAATGTGTTTGCAAAAAGAAAGGATAATCTAATTTTATATAGCTATCAAAAAATTTTTTAGATAAATGTCCGTTTACTAAATAAGATAAGTGAGCTTGTTGATTTGATATATATATTAAAAATACTGTTCTTAAAATAAAAACTAATACTAAAAAAAATATTGAGACAAAAACTAATCTACCTTTCTCTTCAAATTCATGAAGTAAAATATTGTTTGAGTATAAAAAATTTGAAATTATATTTAAATTTTCAAAAATATAAGGAAAATTACTAACAAAATTCTTATCAATTATTAGATTTATAGCTGGAACTATAAGTGCAATACTCAGTACTTCTAAAAAAGTACCAATAATAATTAAAAAAAAGAGATAAAATAAAAATCTTTTTTGCTTCCTTTCAAAGAAACTAAGAAAGTCTATATAAAGTTGTTTCATTTTTTTACTTGTGAAAACTTAGAATTTGATTAATTTTTTTGCTATATTTGGTGGTTACTAAAAATAAACAATGCTCCGCACTTAGCAAAATTTATAATTGCAAAATAAATACTGATCATATTTTTAATTTAACTATATAGTAAATTTTTAGGGTTTTTATTTATAGTTAAATTTATATTATTAATTAAAATCTTAATTTTTTTACCTTTATCTTCAAGAATATCAAAGATCATTTGAGTAAATGGACCTGAAATAAATTTTCCCTTTGTTTTTTTTGTTATATCAAAAAAGTTTTGATTCAAGTATCCGGCAGAGTCTTCATTTGATTTACATAATTTTACAAACTTTTCTATTTCTTTCTGGTTAAGTTCAAAACCATTTAAAAAGCACTGTAACCCTCTCGCATTTTTTAAGAGATTAATTATATTGCTATATTTAAATTTAGGATGTTTACATATTAAATAATTTTCTAAAATACTTTTTTCAAATACTTTCAGCTTATTATTTATGTATTTTTCATATTTTATTTTGGGTTTATAATACTCTGTACTATTTCCAAGTACTTTAGAAAAAGAGTTTTTTAATATTTCATATTCTTTGGATTTATATTTGATAACAACCCACATAAATTATTTTCCTTTACCTAATTCATTTTTTAATTCTTCATATTCTTTCATTTTTCTTTTCATAAAATTTATTGTGAGTTTTGTTTTCTCCACCATTCCTTTTGGTGTAAGTATGTAGATATAGTTAATTTTATTTGGATTTTTTTTAAAATTACTTATTTTAATCAATCCCTTGACCTTTAATTCTTTAAGACAATAATTAAGCTTTCCTAGACTAAAACCTAAATCTTCCGCTAACTCTCTTTGCGTAGACTGGGGTTTGCTTTTTATTTTTCTTAATAAATTTAAGTAGTCTTGATTGTTATCCATAAATACGTTCAAATATTGAACATTTATAGCGTTCAATGATTGAACTGTAAAGTAAAAAGTGCTAGTTTCAAATATAAAATGCACCTTTTAAACAAAATGTTGTATATACGTATTAATGAATATAACTAAATAGAGGAATAAATTTATCATTACCTTTTAATATGGATAGTCAATCATCTCTTGGAAATTCAACAACACATCAAACGAGTATAGATGAAAAAGTAGATCAAAAAAAAATAGAAAAAATACTCATAAAAAATATAAATAAAATTACTATTGATGATGATAAATATTCAAAAGATATTATTAATTCAATTACATCGGAAAAAAAACTTAACTTTAGTTTGAATAAGCATGAAGAAATATTTTGTAATTCAATTAAGAATACTAATTATTTATTAAAATATCTTACTTTTCGATATAAATTTAGGCTGGCAGGAAAAAAGAAAGAAATTTTTGACTACCCGCCTTATCTTTTAATTGAACCTGTAAGCGCTTGTAATTTAAGATGTCCATTCTGTTTTCAAGCTGATCAAACTTTTACAAAAAAACCTTTTATGGGAATTATGAAATGGGATCTGTTCAAAAAGGTAGTTGATGAGGCTGATAAAATTGGGGTCGGAGCTATAACTTTTGCTAGTAGAGGTGAACCAACTATGCATAAAAAACTTGGTGAAATGATTAAATATGTTTCAAAGAAAAAAAATATATTTGAATTTAAATTAAATACAAATGGAACTTTTTTAAATGAAGAATTGTGTCACCAAATTTTCCAAAGTAAAATTACACAAGTAGTAATTTCTGCTGACCATTATATTAAAGAAGATTATGAAAGGTTGAGAAAAGGATCTAACTTTGAAGATACAGTAAAGAAAACTGATTTATTATACTCAATAAGAAAGAAACATTATAAAAATTCAACAACTGAAATTAGAATATCTGGTGTCGACAATGACAAAGATCTAGATAGAAAAAAATTTAAGGAGTTTTGGAAAAAAAGAAGCGACCATGTTTCTGCTACATTTCCATACCAAAGATGGAATACTTATAAAAATAGTTTACATCCTGAGATTAATGATGCGTGTGAAAATTTTTGGGATAGAATGTATGTTTGGTTTGATGGAAAAGTAAATCCCTGTGATGCCGATTATAAAAGTTATTTATCATATGGAGATTTAAATAATAATTCTATATTAGAAGTATGGAATTCTAAAAAAGTAAATCAATTTAGAAAACTACACCTTGATGGAAAAAGAAAAGATATAGACCCATGCAATAAGTGTGGAAAAACATTTTAATGATTAAAATTGCAATAATAGGAAACGGTACGCAATCTAAAAGAATCCAAAAAATTTTGAAAAAACTGAAGTATACTTTTTTAATTTATAAACCATCAAATGAAAAAAATACTTTAAATTTTAAAAAAATAAAAAAATGTAATGTTATTTTTATATGTTCTCCAAATAAATCACATATTAATTATATTAAAAAATTAAGTACAAAACGTTTTATCTTTTGTGAAAAACCACCTGTTTCTAAAATTAAAGATTTAAATTATTTAAAGAAATTAAATGGAAAAAAAATATATTTTAATTACAATTTTAGGTTTTTAAAAATATCAGAAATTTTATCAAATTTAAAAAAATATAAATTGGGAAAACTTATATACGCAAATATAATTACAACTAAAGGATTAGCAACAAAAAAAGAATATAAAAATAATTGGAGATCAGATAAGAAAAAATGTCCCAAAGGTGTATTTGAAATGGTATCAATTCACATATTAGATTTAATTAATTTTTTCTTTAAAATAAAAAAAATTTATAATTTAAATCTTTCTAATTTTTCTAATATAGGAAGCAGTTTTGATACATCTGAGGTAAAACTTCAATTAGAAAATAATGCGATAGTAAACATTTTTTCTTCTTACTACGCGCCATTATATAAAGGTTGGACAATGATTTTTGATAATGGAATGATTAAGTTAGAAAATAATAAGATTGAAATCAGAGGTCCTAGAAATAACTTTAACAAAAAAGGATTTTTTATTCCTCCCAAAATAATAAAAGCATTTAGGATTTCTGCCACAAAAGATTATAATAATTCTTTGTTTAAAAGCGTTTCCTACTTTTTAAGCAAATGTAAGAAAAATAGTAGTTTTTCAAGACATCACTATAAAACGTCCCTAGATAGCAATTTATTAATTTTAAGTTAATTTTTAATAATTTTTTTAAAATTCTTTATAAATGTTCAATATTTGAACAATTTACAC
>Ga0114932_10004287_pt1 | contig 13457 bp, 10 predicted proteins | sample 2SBtaG_2_FD_87286 | JGI IMG/M metagenome (GOLD analysis project Ga0114932, IMG submission 87286) | Deep subsurface microbial communities from Kolumbo volcano to uncover new lineages of life (NeLLi) - 2SBTROV12_ACTIVE470 metaG | ecosystem: Environmental > Aquatic > Marine > Volcanic ...
ACGAAGACCCCAAACCCTTTAAATGGGTTCGCACGGCCGACGAAATTCTCGATGCAGTTAAAAGATTTTGCCTGAAAACCGTTCCCACAGATAATCACGCGAATCTCTGATTCGGGACACTAGATCGTAGAAATTGCGGGATCGTTACCAGATTGACGTATTGCGCACCCCATCCCGGTTGCGGGGACACGATCCTCGCTCACCGGTATTTGCCGAACAGTCTGCGCATCATCATGTCCCCGGAACCTCGCGCCGTGCCCAAAGGCAAGCGTCGCTGGCGCGCGGGTTCAGGTCTTGAACCATGCCCCCCGCCAACCTCAGACGTTCGCACCGGATTCAATTGCGATCCTAGAGAAACATATAAACATCCTTGACATAGGATATTAATCATGCTACGATATCTACTTCGCGTTTCCCCCTCGGGGGAAGCTGCGCGCTATTTGACCTTGTGAAGACGCGCCCCGCCGGCCGCTTTCGACCCAATCCGGGTTCAGGGCGGGCGGGGCAATCGCCGGCACCGACGATGCTTTTTTGCGCCGTTGGGGCTGGGATTTAGGGAACCGCGACGCCGCACACCGGTGGTCGCGTCGGCCGGACGATGCCGGAAAATGCGAACTTTTGCGAACAATTGCGGCGATAGTCGCAAAAATCGTCGCAAAATTGGAAATTCTAAAGCCTTGTTTTTATTGAATACCTATGCGGCGCAAACTGGAAAATGCGTACTTTCGTGTACAAATGCGTACGAATGAGTACTTTTCGTACGGGACATGTTGGTGTGACGACAGAACATCCGTCCCTATCTCGGATTGTGCGCGCATATTGAATGGGCTCACCGCTGTCGGTCCCTCACCGTCATTCCCGTGAAAGCGGGAATCCAGGGCCGCAGGCACGGCGGGGCACGTTCTGGATTCCCGCTTTCGCGGGAATGACGGGAGGACGGCGCAGCCGCCGCCTACACAGCGTCGGGATTCTCAATCAACACCGCCGACCCCTGCCCGCCGCCGCAGCACGCCGACGCGATGCCCCAACGGAGGCCTGAGCGTTTCAACTCCCGCGCGCAGGTGATGGTGCAGCGCAGCCCCGTTGCCGCCAGGGGATGGCCGATGGCGGTGGCGCCGCCGTTGACGTTGACACGGTCACGGTCCAGGCCCAGTTCGCGCTCGACGGCGATGTACTGGGCGGCAAAGGCTTCGTTGATCTCGAAGCGGTCGATGTCACTGAGTTCAAGTCCGGCGATGTCGAGCAGCTTGCGGATCGCCGGTGCGGGGCCGATGCCCATGATTTCCGGCGGCACGCCGACGGACGTGGCGGCGACGATGCGGGCCAGGGGCTGGGTGCCGTTCAATTGATCGCCGTGGGCGACGATGGCGGCCGCCGCACCATCGACGATGCCGGACGAATTGCCGGCGGTCTGGACGCCGCCGAAGACGGCCGGCAGCTTCGCCAGGCCTTCGGTGGTGACGGGGCGCACGTGTTCGTCGTTGGCGAAGGTGCCTGCGCCGCGCGGCAGTTTGATGCCACGTGTTTTGTAGCCGTCCAATTCGAATTTGGCGGACGCCAGGGGGACGATCTCATCGTCGAAATAGCCCTCATCGGCGGCCCGGGCGGCGGCGCCAAAGCTGCGCTCGGCGAAAGTATCGGCTTCCTCGCGGGTGACCTGATATTGGGCCGCCAGGTTTTCCGCCGTCGTGCCCATGCCGATGTCAGGCGCCGTGTCGGTCAGGCTTTCCCAGAGGAAGTCCTTGAAATCGACCTGACCCAACTTGGAGCCGTTTCGGGCCGTGAACGAACAGATGGGATTGCGCGACATGGATTCCGTGCCGACGCATAGCGCGGCCTTCGATTTCCCCAGCTTCACGTAGTCGGCGGCCTGGGCCAGCACTTCGAAGCCCGAGCCGCACAAGCGGTGCACGTAAATCGCCGGGGCGTCGGCATTGACGCCGGAATAAAGCCCGACGTGGCGCGGCAGGTAATAGGCGTCGTGGTCGGAATGGGCCAGAGAGGAGCCGATCACCATGTCGATGGCGCCGGCGTCCAGGGCGCCGCGGGCAAACAGGCCCTTGGTGGCGGCGATGCCCAAATCGGTCGCCGAGGCCGCCTTCAGGGTGCCGTTGAAGGCCCCGAAACCGGTGCGTGCGCCATCAACTATATAGGTCTCATCGTAGGTGATGCCGGAGCCCGCCAGGCCCCCATTGGCTTTGCCGTCGCTCATGTCGGTCCATCCTCAGTCAATCTCGATTACGCCGGGGCCGCCACGATACAGATCTTCGACCAGATTGGCACGCCGTTCCAGCACCGCGCCTTGGTTGATATAGCCCTTGTCGGTGATCTCATTGGCATCGATGGCGGGCGGGTCGGTCAGCACCAGGGCGCGGCAAATCCGCGTGCTGGTGGCCGGGTGCTCGGCGTTGTGGGCCGCCAGGCCGCGGCGGATGTGATCGCGGACGGCGACCGCGCCGCCAATGCTGTCGCATCCCGCGGGGTTGGCGAACACCAGCACGCCGACGGTGCCCCGGTCATGGCCGGTGATCACCGCGTCCTGAACCGCCGGCGCACAGGCCGCAATGGCGGCGATGCGCAGCACGCCCACATGCACCCAGGTGCCCGACGCCAGTTTGAAGTCCTCGGCCGTGCGGCCGTCGAAAATGACGCCCTTGGCGGGATCGTCCGCATCGGCCAGCTTGCCGGCATCGCCCATGCGGTAAAAACCCTCATGGTCGAAGGCATCGCGGGTCAAGGCGTCATCGCGCCAATAGCCGGGCGTCACACAGGGGCCGCGGACCCGCATCTCCAGTTTGCCGCCGTTCGGCACCATCTTCAGCTCGGCGCCGGGCGCCGGCAGGCCGATGTTGCCGGCTTCTTGGATGGGATAATGCACGGCGGTAACCATGGGCGCGGTTTCCGTGGCGCCCCAGGCCGATACCATGGGGACCCTCTCGCCCCGTGACGCCAGCGACAATTTCTCCAGGCGCGCCCACAGGGGCTGCGGCAGGGCGGCGGCGGCGTAGAAGATCATCTGCAGGTTCCGGAAGAAATTGTCGCGCAGCGCCGTGTCCGCCTCCAGGAACGGCAACAGCATGTCGAAGCCCCGGGGCACGTTGAAATAGAGGGTCGGCGAAATGTCGCCGACGTTGGCCACCGTCTTCTCGATCAGCCCCGGTGCCGGCTTACCGGCATCGATGTAGAGCGTGCCGCCGTTGCGCAGCACCATGTTGAGATTGTGATTGCCGCCGAAGGTGTGGTTCCAGGGCAGCCAATCGACGATCACCGGCGGGGAGGTGTTGAGAAACGGCCAGATCTGGGCAATCGCCTGCTGGTTCGAACACATCATGCGTTGCGTGTTGATGACCCCCTTCGGCAGGCCGGTCGAGCCCGACGTGTAGAGGATCTTGGCCACCGTATCGGGCCCGACGGCATCGAAGCGCTCATCGACCGCCTTCGTTGGTGCGGCGCCGAGATCATCAAACGCCGTGCACCCCAGGCCTGGCGGCGGCGCCGAGCTGACCACCACCTCGACCCCGTCCAACGGCAGCGCCGCCAGGGCCCGGGCGAAGACCTCACCGTCGGCGGCGAACACCAGGCGCGGCGAAACCGCTGAGAAGATATGCGCCAGCTTGGCGTGGTCTTTCGACATCAGCGAATAGGACGGCGACACGGGCGACACGGGAACCCCGACATACATGGCGGCGTGGGTGAGCAGCGCGTTGTCGATGGCGTTGTCGGACAGGATCATCACCGGCGCCGAACCATCAAGGCCGCGGTCGAGCAAGGCCTGGGCGATCGCTTCGGTGCGTTTCAGGAAGGCCCCGTAGGTCCATTTCCGCCACCGGTCATCGCCGCCGCGCTCGGCCAGAAAGACCCGGTCGGGGTCGCTGCCCGCCCAATGGCGCAACCAACTGCCGAGGCTCGGCGCATAGTCCGCCAAGGGCATCGGCGAGCGCAGGATCATGCCGCCACCGGCCAACGCTTCCACATCGACGGCCGGTGGCGCGAAATTGAGATCGACGAAAGGCGGATCGTTCATCGTTGGGTTTCTCCGCGCCGGCTTCCCGGGGTGCCATCCCAGACAGAGGCTGAACGGATTTTGCCCGGCTGTCCACCCGAGCGCGCCGTGAGGGCCGGAAATTGGCATTCATCACGGCGGGCTTGTGCTGCATTCCTCCGCCAAGCAATGATGGGCCCGCTGGGAGCAAAGAACGGACAAATGGCCGACAGACCCGATCTGCTGACGAACGTGCTGGAGCACATCATCCAAGGCGTTGTCATGTATGACAGCAACAGGAAACTTGCGCTCTGGAACAAGCATTACCAACAGGTGCTGCAGTTTCCCGATGGCTATCTGCGGCCCGGCCTGACCATATTCGAAATGGCCATGATCACCGCCAACCGCGGAGATTACGGCGCCGGTGACCCGGAGACATTGGCCAATGCGCGCATCGAAGCGCTGTATAGCGGCGATACGCGCCGGGAGCTGACGGTTCCCGGCGAGAACGCGGACGCAGCCGATCACACCTACGAGGTGCTGTCGCAGTTAAGCGAGAACAACGAGTTGGTCATCACCTATACGGATATCACGGAACGCGAGCGCACGGCCCGGGAATTGCGCGACAGCGAGGAACGGTTCCGCGATTTCGCCGAATCATCCGCCGACTGGTTTTGGGAGATGGACGCCGATCTGCGCTTCACCTACATGTCGCCGAACGTTGAACGGATTATCGGCGTGCCGGCGGCCTGGCATTACGGGAAGACGCGCCAGGACCTGTTGGGCGAAGGCTACGACCGCGCCCTATGGGATGACCATTTGCAGGCCCTTCAAGAACGCCAACCCTTTCGCGATTTCAGCTACGTCCGTGTCGGCGACGGCATCAAGCCGACCTGGCTGTCATCCAGCGGTGTCCCCATCTTCGACACTGAGGGCGCCTTCCGGGGCTATCGCGGTATCGGCCGCGACCTGACCGAACAAAAGGCGGTGGAGGCCCAGTTGATCCAGGCCGACAAACTGGCAACGCTGGGCACCTTGGCGGCGGGAACGGCGCACGAGTTGAGCCAGCCGTTGAACATTATCCGGCTCGTGGTCGATTCAATACTTTATCAGACCGATGATGAGGCCCTCACCGTGACCGTCGAAACCGATGAATTGAAACAGGTGGTCGGCCAGGTTCTTCGCATGGCGGAAATCATCGATCAGATGAGGATCCTGAGCCGCCGCGACCAAGCCGGGACCGAGGCGTTCATGCCGGCACGTGCCGTCAGATCCGCCTTGCGGCTTGTCGAGCGGCAGTTTGCGTCGAAGGACATTACGATCGAAAGCGACATCCCCGAACGTTGCCGGTCCGTGCGCGGATCGACGGGCCAGTTGCAACAGGTCGTTTTGAACCTCGTCTCAAACGCCGGATTCGCGGTCGACGCCCGTGCAAAGCAGGCGGAGACCGGCGAAAAATACCAAGCCACGATCGTTATTCAATTGGTTGATGAGGCGGCCAGCGGCGACATTTGCATTACCGTATCCGACAATGGCGGCGGGATCGACGAGACGGTGCTGAAAAACATATTCGATCCGTTTTTTACCACCAAGGAAGTCGGTGAAGGCACGGGCCTCGGACTGTCGGTCAGCCGCTCGATCATCGAAGCCATGGGCGGGCGGCTGGATGTCAGCGTCACCGACGGCGGTACCCATTTCGACATTTCGTTGCCGGCTGTCCCGGCAGAGACCTGAATGCCGGAATTCAATGATCCGGCTCCCTTACCCCGCCAAGACCTCTTTCACCTTCAAGGCCAGGTCCTTCAAGGTGAACGGCTTGCCGAGAAAGTGCAGGGTCGGGTCACGGTCAATGTCTTCCAGCATGTCTTCGGCGTACCCGGACATCAAGATGACTTTCAAATCAGGCATCTCCTGGCGCACCAGATTGACCAGGGTGTGGCCGTCCATGCCCGGCATGATGACGTCGGAGACGATCAGGTCGATCTTCTCCTCAGTGGCGTTGATGACATCGAGGGCAATCTCACCGTTCGCCGCTTCCAAGACGTTGTAGCCCTTGTTCGTCAACGCCCGCGAGCCGAACATGCGGACCGCGTCTTCGTCTTCCACCAAAAGCACCGTTCCTTGGCCCGTCAGGTCAGCCTCGGCCGCGGGTTCGGTATCGGCGGCGCGCGGCGCCTCGGCCGCCGGCGCGGCCTGTGCGTCTTCTTCGTGGCGCGGCAGGTAGATGGTGAAGGCCGTGCCTTCGCCCGGCGCGCTGTCGACGAAGATGAAACCACCGCTCTGGTGGACGATGCCATAAACGGTCGACAAACCAAGCCCCGTACCGGCGCCGGCTTCCTTGGTGGTAAAGAAGGGATCGAAAATACGCTCCGTGTTCTCCTTCGAGATGCCGGTGCCCGTGTCGGCCAGATCGATACGCACGTAATCCCCCGGCCCCATGAGGTCGTGGCCGCGTTGAACCGCCGCATCGACGGTGACGTTCTGGGTGCGGATGGCGATGTCGCCACCACCGGGCATGGCGTCGCGGGCGTTGACGCATAGATTGATGATGATCTGGTCGAACTGGCTGCGGTCGCCCTTGACGGGCCAGATGTCGGGGCCCGCTTCCATGGTCAAGGTCACTGTCTCGCCGATCAGGCGGCGGATCAGCGTCGTCAGATCGCTCAAGGCCTCAGCAACCTCCAGGCGTACCGGCTGCAGGGTCTGCTTGCGCGAAAAGGCCAGCAATTGGCGCACCAAGTTGGTCGCCCGATTGGCGTTCTGGCGGATCTGTTGGATGTCGGCAAAGCTGGGGTCGTCGGGGCCATGACGTGCCAACAACAGATCACAGAATCCGATCATCGCCGTCAACAGGTTGTTGAAGTCGTGGGCGACACCGCCGGCCAGTTGGCCGACCGCCTGCATCTTCTGGGATTGGGCGAACTGCACTTCCAGGTTCTTGTGTTCCGTGGCGTCGACCAGATACAGCACGATACCGGTGACCTCACCGGACGCATCGCCAAGCGGACTGGCATACAGCGAGATGGTGAATTCCTGGGCGCCGATGCCAGGCATGCGGATTTCCATGTGGGTGGCCCGCGCCGTGCCCATGACGATCTTCGACAAGGCCGCCGTGACGTCACCCCGATCCTCTTTCGACACGCGGTCCGTAAAGGATTTGCCCAGCACCGCCTCGCGATGCCGGCCGATAAGCTTCACGAAAGCCCGATTACCGTCGGTGATGGCGCCGCTCATGTCCAACATGACCATGCCGACGGGGGCTTCGTCGAACAGCCAGCGCAGGCGCTCGGCGATGACGATGTCGGCGCTGCCTGCGGCACCCGGCGGTGCGGCCGTTGTGAGATGCGCCGATGCCAAGTCAGGTTCCGCGGTCTGCCCGGACACAGGTTGTTGGGCGGATTCCGGGTCAGCTGCCAGTATCGGTGGCTGCAGCCAGAGCAGGTCGCGGTAGACAATGGAGCGCGTGTAGGCGATTTCTCCATCCGGTCCGTCCAACTGCGATTGTTCCAAGGCTGCGGAGAAGGTTCGGCCCTCGGCGTCACGCAACTTCAACTGCCCGTCGTCACCAACTTCGTCGACATAATCGGCGAAGGGGGTTCCGTTCAGGCGATCCGGCGGCAGGCCAAGCCAGCGGGCCAAGGTCTGGTTGGCGTAACGGATGACCCCATCGCCATCGGCGGAGAAGAACCCGACCGGCAGGTAATCGATGTAGTCGATGAGGCGGGCGTCCTCAAGGCGGCGGATGCTTTCGATCTCGCGGGCATCGGTGACGTCCTCGACCCGCCAGTAGATGCCGGCCGTGTCCGTCCCGATGGTGCCGCGGCGGGCCGAGATGCGTCGCCACGATATGCCGTCGATGCGCGCCACGGTGATATCGACTTGCCCCGCGCCGCCATCGAGGACCTGGGCGACCAGACGTTTCAACGCATCGGCCCCGTCGGCGTGTTCGGCCCCGTCGATGATGGCCGTAAGCGAGCGGACCCGGCGGGCCGGCGTGTCATCGGCAGCGAAGGACAATAACGTATGAAAGGCCGGATTGCTGTGCAGGAAATGCCCGTCTGTGTCGGTAATCAATATGCCGTCCGGATTGCCGTCGAGATGGGGCGCCGGCGCCGGCTGGACGCCGCGCCCGCGCCGGCCCAACGACCAGAATGCCAAGGCAAAAAACGCCAGCGCCGCCGCGCCAAGGCCACCGGCCAACAAGGCGCCCTGTTCATGGTTGAGATCGACCGCGAAGGTGGCGCCCAGTGACGCCAGCATAAACAAAAGCCAAAGAGATGCGTGGCCATACCAGGGCGTCCGCCGCGGCGGTTCAGGGCGGAATTCAGGAAGCGGGAATTCGGATGCCATGGCGTGCGCCGACCATCAATGAACCGGGATTTCGCCGCGGTCGCGCATCACGAAACCGATAACCTCGGCGACGGCCTTGAAATGTTCGGTGGGAATTTCCTCGTCCAGTTCCACAGTGTCATAAAGTGCGCGCGCAAGCGGCGGGTTTTCGACAATGGGCACATCGTGTTCCTCGGCTTCCCGGCGAATGGCGAAGGCCAGGTGATCGACCCCCTTGGCGATGCATACGGGCGCCGCCATCTCACCCATGTCGTATTTCAGGGCGACGGCGAAGTGGGTCGGATTGGTGATCACCACGTCGGCCTCCTTGACCGCCTGCATCATGCGTTCGCGGGCCCGTTCCATGCGGATCGTGCGGATTCGCGACTTGATCTGCGGGTCGCCTTCCTGCTGTTTATTTTCGTCCTTCACCTCCTGCTTGGTCATGCGCATCTGCTTCATGAAAGTATGGCGTTGATAGACAAAATCGAGAAACGCCAGCACCGTCATGACGCCAACGGTCCCGGCAACCAGGACGATGGCAACCTCATGGATGCGGTCGAGGGCAAACAGGAAATCCATTTGCGGCATCAACTGCACGTCATGCAGCAGCGGAATAGACAGACCAAAAGCGACCAGGGAAACCAAGATCAGTTTAACGATGCCCTTCAGAAATTCCACGATCCCCTTGATGGAGATAATCTTTTTCGTGCCCTTGATCAGATTGAGCTTGCTGACGTCCGGTTTTATTTTCTCGGTTGAAAAGGTCAGCCCGAACTGGCCGATGTTGGCGGCAATGGCCAATATCACCATCACACCAAACAGCGGTGCCAGGATCAGAAAGACGTCCAGCGTCAAATCTATAAACACCTCACGCAGGTGTCCGAACTCAAATTCGATATCATCTGGGTGCATGATGAATTTGCGCGCCGTCAGACGCACATTGTTGGCCATGATTGGCGCCATAAACACGAGCAGCGTCGTGGCGCCCAACAAAATGGCCCAGCTCTTGACTTCTTGCGACTGGGCAACTTGCCCCTTGCGCTTCGCGTCGCCGAGTTTCTTCTCTGTCGGTTCCTCTGTTTTTGAGGCGTCGTCTTCTTCAGCCATCACTCAACACTCTCACGGTATCCACCGATACATGGACGATTGGAAATTTTCCATGAAGGCCAGCATTATGCCTGAGATGGTAATCGTGAACACGGAAATCTGCAGCGTGATCTGCAACGGCAAGCCAAAGAAAAACACCGGCAACTGCGGCATCAGGCGGCCAAGAAGACCCAACCCGATATAATAGGTGAGGCCAATGACCACGAAGGGCGCCGCCATCTGCAAGCCCAGGGCGAAACTGTCGGCGACCTGACGGCCCATGGCGTTTGCCACATCGCCCAACGGCAGCCTCGCACCCGGCTCGAACATGGCGTAGGTCTCCAAAACGCCGCGCAACATCAGGTGGTGCATGTCGGAAACGAAGATCAGCACCACGGCCATGGTCAGCATGAAACCGGAAATGGTCGAACTTTGTTGCTCCGCGATGGGGTCCTGGATCAGGGCGTTGGCCATGGACGATGCCAGCGACGCAATGGTGCCGGCCGTCTGCAGGGAAGAAATCAAGATCCGGATCAATCCTCCGTAAAACGCACCGATGAAAATCTCGCCGCCCAGCATCAGGGCCAGTCCGGAGACGTTTGGCGGCGGCAAGGGCAGATTCGGGGCGATTACCGGCAGCACGACGAAACTGATGGCCAATCCTAGGCCCAGGCGAAAGCGTTGCGATACGTAGGTCGCGCTGAACCCGGGCAGCAACATAACGGTCGTGCCGACGCGCGCGAAGATCATGAAGAAGGCGAAAATATTGATCCGGAGAAGTTCTTCGAGCACGTCGGCGGACTACCCCAATGCGACCATCCGGTCGAACAATTGGCGGGCAAAACCCGTCACAACCGACATCATCCACGGCAGGAAAACGATGACCGCCGTGAAGATCACGATAATCTTCGGAACGAACGTCAAGGTCATTTCCTGAATGGTGGTAAGCGCCTGGAACAGGGCGATGATGAGACCGATTCCCAGGCCCGCGGCCATGATCGGTCCGGCGACTTTCAGAACAACCCACAGGGCCTCCCGTCCGATTTCTATGACCGCTGCCTCGTCCATGTTGGTTTCCTGTCCGATCCTTCGATTTTCCAGCATTCAAAGCCTGCCGAAGCCGGCGAATCGCAGTATAGCCGATCAGGGATCACATGGGCATACGGATAATGTCTTTGTAAGCCTCAATAACCTTATCGCGAACCGTGACCACGGTTTGCAGTGTCAGTTCCGCTTCCGCCACTGCGGTCACGACTTGCGACACATCGGCGCGTTCGTTAATCCCCTGGATGGTCAATTGCTCACTGCGTTCACCAATCTTGACAGCCTCATCGATGGCGCTTTTCACCAAATCGGCAAACTCACCTTGCTTGAGATCGTCCGTCTGACCGGCCGCCTTGCCGCCGAAGGACTTGCCCGAGGCAGCGTCGTTGTAGGCATTAACGGCAGAGATGTAGCTGTTTGAAGGTGCGACCATAATTTTCTCCCCTAATTTGAGGGTATCTTGTTCCCGTTCCAGGCCGGCTGGGCCGGCTTATTGGATTATTTAGCGCAACAGATCGATGGCACTGTTAAGCATGGATTTCGATGCCTTGATGACATTCAAGTTGGCTTCGTAAGAGCGTTGGGCTTCGCGTATGTCAGTGATCTCGATCAGTGTGTTGACGTTCGGGGTCAGCACATATCCATCGGCGTCCGCCGCCGGGTGATGAGGCTCATAACGTTTGCCGAATTCCGACATGTCCTGATGTTCTTTGTGGACCTTGACAATTTCCAGCCCACTGGCGCGGTCGAACTCATTGCGGAAGGTCATGATCTTGCGCCGGTAGGGCTTCTCATTGGGGTCCTGGGGCAAGGAATTGGCGTTGGCGATGTTCTGGGCAATGACCCGCAGGCGCTGTCCCTGAACCCGCATGCCCGACCCGGAAATGCGCATGGTACGGATGATGTCATCCATGTAATCGTTCTCCTTGTTGATTTTATTGGCCGCGGCCCAGCGCGATTTTGATCATGCCAAGGTGTTTTCGATAGAGCTTGGTGGTCATTTTGTAGTTAGTGCCGGTCTCGCCGATCTTGGCCATCTGTTCTTCCAAAACGACGTTGTTGCCGCCCGGCGCCGTTTCGAACTGTTTACCCTGTTCCGAGGCATAATCCCGGATTCGCTTCTGGCGTCCGGCCAAATGGTTTGCGCCGGTTGCCGCCATGTTCAATTGGGACCCCTCGCGGCGCAGCAATTCTTCGAAGTTGTACGGTTTCAAGTCGCTGGCGCGATATTTGGGGGTGTCTGCATTGGCGATATTCTGGGCCAGCACCTCCTGGCGCTGGCCGAGCCAGTTGAGGCGCTTCCTGACCGCCTGAAACAAGGTGATGCTGCCGAGGTCCGCCATTTCAACGCCTTTCCCGTGGATTGGCCGCGTCGGGATTCTACCGATACCGGGGCCCATCCCGTAGCTCCATCCGGCTCTTCTGGCCGGATTTCCATAACGTTTCCAGTAGGCATTATCTGCCGGGTTTCTTAAGAAGTGATGAATCGGGCCCGAATATATCGATGCAACGAACCTGACGTACGCAAGAACGGACCGCCCAACCACGTATTCCCGATTCGCCGCGTGAACTATTATCGAAACCGTGTAACCTATTTATCAAATCAGAAAAAACGTGGGGCGTGAATAATGGCGTTCGGAATTCGACAGTGCATTGCCGGCCGAATGATACAGGCGGCGATTTTGATTTTGGCGGTCGTCAACGGGCCCTCTGCCGCCGGCGCGGCGGTCAATCCGGATACTCATTCAGTTAAGCTCGCCAATGGTGAAAAAACCGTCGGCGATCAGTCCGTTCAACGTCAAAATGAACCGAAACAGGGGTGCTTCGAATGAGAATTTCAATCATACGCGTTCTTGGCGTTATCGGTATTGCGGGGCTCTCACTCGGCACCACGACGGCGGAAGCCATGGAGCCCTATGGCGGGGCCTATGAAGCGCCGACGTATCAAAAAGAAGGCAACTTGGTCACGGTCACAGGCCTGATCAAAGGTAAATTTGGTCATGTCTGGACGATTCCTAAAAATTTGGCACCAAAACAGCGGCTGGTTTTTAACCTCAACAACCATGCGAAGTCGGCCCGTGTTGACGTTCATCCCGATGGCCGTGTGGTCTGGATTGCGGGTGGTAAGGACCACGGCTGGATATCGCTGTCAGGCATTCGCTATAGCCTGAAACCGACGGGCAAGTTGTCTTTGGCGAAGGGATTGAAGCCCTATGGGCGTAATTATGCGCCGCCGACCTATTCAAAAAATGGCGAATTGGTCAGCGTCAGCGGTCTTATTGAAGGCAACAGGAGCGGCCATCTGGCGACGTTGCCGCCGGGCGCCAGACCGGCCAAGCGCCTGATTTTCAATTTGAACAATCATGCCAAATCAACGCGCGTCGATGTTTATCCGAACGGTCGGATTACCTATGTGGCTGGCGGCAAAGACCATAAATGGCTCAGCCTGTCCGGTATTGTTTTCAAGACGGGGAAAACGCAAACGGCGAAGCTGGTAAACGGCTGGCAGCACTATCCCGGTCAGGCCGGCCAGTACGCGAAAGCCCATTATGCGCGCCAGGGCGATACGGTTGTTCTCGGCGGACTGATCCGACGCGGCAAATACGGGCATATGTTGACGGTGCCCAAAGACTTCGCGCCCGCCAAGCGCCTGGTTTTCAGTATTAACAATCATGCCGGTCAGGCACGCGTTGACGTGCTGCCCAATGGCCAGGTTGTTTGGGTGGCTGGCAGCAGTAAACACAATTGGGTCAGCCTGGCCGGGATTTCATACAAAGCAGCCGTTCCTGCGCCGACAGTGAGCAGCGGCGCGACCCAAGTGTCCTCAAACCAGAGTTCGCAACTGAAGCCGGTCGGTGATCTGGGCAAACATTTCCTCAAGCTGCCCAATGAAGACCAAGCGGTCCTCGATCACGTATCACGCCTAACAGGTGGCAGCGAAAATGGAAAGACAATCGCCCTCAAGGACCTCAAGCTCATCAACAAAATCCCGATCATCCGCGAGTTGGAAATA
>Ga0114932_10004292_pt1 | contig 13440 bp, 9 predicted proteins | sample 2SBtaG_2_FD_87286 | JGI IMG/M metagenome (GOLD analysis project Ga0114932, IMG submission 87286) | Deep subsurface microbial communities from Kolumbo volcano to uncover new lineages of life (NeLLi) - 2SBTROV12_ACTIVE470 metaG | ecosystem: Environmental > Aquatic > Marine > Volcanic ...
CTGCTTCCTGCAGACCCTGGGCATCTGGCTGACCCTGCGCGAAATCCGGGACATGACTCGCCTGCCCCTGTCCGCCGTGCCGTTCATGCTGCTGTCCATCACACGCCCTGAAGCCGTCATCTATGCCGCTTGGGCGGGATTCTGGACCATGTGCATGGCCCTGCACCGCGACTGGCGCTGGGGAGCTGCGAACACCTTGCGCTGGCTGGTGCTCTTCTTCCTGCCCTTTGGGCTGTACCACGCGGCCCGCTACCAGTACTTCGCGTGGGAATTCCCCAACACCTTCTACGCCAAGCTCGGCCACAAGAACTTCGCCCCTTTCGGCTGGGGAGCCCGGGGCTGGAAGTATGTGCGCGACTTCTCGCATGTGCTCTGGCAGGGCTACTTCCTGCCGATCTACTTCTTCGGCATCCTGGGCAGCCGACGCTGGCGCAGTCTGTGGGTTGCAGTCGCCCTAAGCGCCCTGGCGATTGTCCTGGTCTATCCAGGCATTGACCTGCTTCGGCAGCTGCCATTCTGGCCCAACTTTCGACCACCGGTGTGGTGGGTCAAGGTGCGCATTGGGACCATCGTATTCCTGGCCCTGAGCCTGCCCATTGGAGCGGTCGCGTCTCGCCGGCGTGGAGCTCGCGCCCTGGTCATGTGCTGGGGAATGGTGCTGATCACGCTGTTCTTTACGGTGTACTCGACCGGTGACTGGATGAAGGGATTCCGCTGGTTCAGCTTGTTGGCCCCGCCGGCGGCCGTGGTCTTCGGAGCCGGCGTCGGCCAAATGGCGGACGGCGTGCAGCGCATGTGGGACCTGCTGGTCGAAGCCGCTCTCGAGGGGCGCCCCAGCGACGTCAAGCCGCTGCCGGGCTGGGGACCACCGGGAGTCATCGCCGCCCTGATTCTCACCGCCCTGGTCGTGCCGCCGAATGCCGTGCACATGCACTGGTTCGCCAAGAAACCCGAGACCGGGCCCTTCTCGGTCAAGAAGCGGGTCAACTATTTCCGCCACGTCCAGCGCAAGCTGCACATCGAGCGACCGACCCTGCTGGACGTCGACATGGGCGCCAACATGTACTGGGGCGAGTGGGACATCGTGGACATCGCCGGCTTGGTCGACGTGTCGATGGGCCACCACCACTTCGAGGCGGAGTTTGCCCAGGAATACATCTTTGCCGAGCGACGGCCGGATTTTGCCCACGTCCACGGCGGATGGGAGCGCTCATCGCGCTTCAAGACCTACCCCGAGTGGGACGACAACTACATCGAGATTCCCGGATACCCTAGCGGCAAGCGCAAGCTGCACATCGGCAACCACATCCGACGGGACCTGATGATGGAGCGCACCTGGCCAGGGACCCGTGGCCGATCGGTCCTGCTCAACAACGGCGTTGAGCTGACGGGCTGGGACGTGCCGGCTCCGCGACTGGCCGCTGATGAGCACATGTACCTTGAGGTCGGGCTCGATGCGCCCGCGCTCAACGCCGAACAGGACTTCCGGCTCGCCGTCTTCCTCTCCAATGACCTGGGCGTCGCCCACAGCTGGATGGTGGCGCCCGGGCACGACTGGCTGCCTCCATCAGAGTGGTGGGAGGACGAGACCTTTGTCGGTCGCTACTCGCTGCGCCTGCCCGAAGAACTGCCCACCGGCACCTATGCCCTCGGCTTCGCGGTCGTCGGCCCGGACGGGGTGACAGGGTTGCGCCTGGACGACGAATCCCAGCCCGTGCTGCCACCTGGCGCCATCGCCGACCCTCCCATGTTCGCCAAGGGCGAAGTCCGATGGCCAGATGCCGTGCACGTGGTCGAGGACTTGGCATGGAAGGCCGCTGCAGATGACGCCGCCACCGAGGCCATTCGACAGGCCGAGCGGGACGACTGTGGCCAGGCCGAAGTGCAGTGGCATGTGGCCCGAGCGGCGGCCGCACGCCAGTTCTCCCGAATTGACCGCCTGCGCGACCGGGTAGACGGCGCCATCGCCGAGTGCTGGGTCAGGCATGGCAAAGAGGCCGAGCCCCTGGACCGAGTGGACGCACTCGTGCGGGCGCGCCGATGGGACCGCTGGAATGCCGCGACCCTCAAGGCCAACGCCGCCACCGCACAGCAGCTGATCGAGCTCGGTCATGCTGCCAAGGCAAATCAGGACTGGGAGGGCGCATACATCGCCTACAACGATGCCGTTCGCGTTGACCCAACGCAGTCCTGGGCCCGCCGCTGGGCCGAAGAGGCCCGGGACAAGCGGTTGGGCATCGACCCAGAGACCAAGGCGGCCGAGGAGCAGAAGCGAAAGGCAAAGCTCAAGGAGGCCAAGAACAAGCACCTCAAGGCAAAGAACGCCAACGATGAGGAGCCCCCGAGCGAGCCAGCGATCTCAACTGTTCAGCTCGCCGCCGGAGCAGCGGGTGGCGGTTTGCTGCTGCTCGGCGTAGGTGGCGGGCTGTTGTGGCGCCGGAGACGCCGTTGAACCGCATTGTCGACAGATGGAGCCGCCTAGGCCCCGATGAACGCCGCCACTGGCACGGCATGGCGTTGTGCGCGGTGCTGTACTGCATCCACTTCTCGGTCTACAGCTTTTGGTACATCGAAGACGCGGCCATCAGCTTCGCATTCGCCCACCACGCCGCCATCGGCGAGGGCTTCGTCGCCTACCCTGGCGGCGAGAGGGTCGAGGGCTTCAGCAACCCGTCGTGGACGTTGCTCATTGCGGCATTGGACTTCATCGGGCTGACGCCATGGATCAGCGCCAAGCTGCTCGGTTTTGTGTTCGGACTGCTGACCCTGCCTGTGGCGTGGGCGTGGGCGTGCCTCATCCTCGAAGACGACGGCGACCAACCCGGCCCGCCGACACGCCGATTGTGGCCCCTGGTCGCTCCGCTCATGCTTGCTGCATCGCCCCAGTTCGTGCTGTGGGCGGCGTCAGGTCTCGAGAACAGCCTGTTCAACCTCATGCTCGCTCTGGGCGCTTGGCTCACACTGCGCGAGGCCCGCGACGGTACGGCCCCAGTGAGCGCTCTGGCATGGGCTGGTCTGGCCCTCACCCGCCCCGAGGCGCCGCTCTATGCCGCACTCGGCGGCGTCCTGGGCTTCGGCTTTGTCAGCTGGCGGCAGGGAGTCAAGCGTGGCTTGGCCTGGGGTGTCAGCTGGAACCTGCTGTTTGCCGTCACCTTTGGCACCTGGTTCGTCTGGCGCTGGAACTACTTCTCGTGGATCTTCCCGAACACGTACTACGCAAAGCTGGCCGAAGATGAACGCTTCCAGCCGTTCAGCTGGGACAAGCGGGGCTGGGCCTACCTGCGGCGCTACGCACTCGAAACCGGACACGGCTTTCTGACCCCGGTGTACGCACTTGGACAGACGGGATTGATGGGCAGACGCGGCACCATCGGCATTGGCCTGTGCATGGTGGGAGTCATGCTGGTCGCTCCAGGGCTGTCATTCGTCGCCGAGCGCGGCACCGAGCCCGAGTGGTGGATCATGGCCCGAGTCATCGGCCTGGCCACCATGGTGGTTGTGCTGCCGATCGTCGGCTTGGGCCGCCCGGGCCACGACGCACGAGTCTTGGCCTGGTCCCTGTCGGCGGTCGCCATCTTCTTTGCGCTGTACACCGGCGGGGACTGGATGCAGCAGTTCCGCTGGCTGTCCATGGCTTCAGTACCCATGGCCGCATTGTTCGCCGATGCTGTGCGCATGATTGCCGACGAGATCGCCGCCCCCGACGAGGTGGGCACGTCGCGGCTCGCACGTGCCAGGACCACCATGGTGTGGGCGATTCCCGGCGTGCTGCTGGCCTACCCCATCATTGCTTGGACCATCAGCGACATCGTCTTCATCGCCCGCGCCGAGACCACTCCATACGATGTCAAGCGGCGCGTCGACTACATGCGTAGCGTTCAGGCCCGGCTTCACCTCGACCACGTGACCCTGATGGAAGTCGACATGGGCGCCCACATGTGGTGGTCCGGCTTCCGACTCGTCGACATCGCGGGCCTGGTCGACGTGCCGATGGCGCACCATCATTGGGAGATTCCCTTCGTTCGCGACTACGTCTATACCGAGCGGCAGCCCGAGTTTGCACACGTTCACCCGTCGGGCGGTTGGGGGAGCCGAACCAAGCTGCGCGCCCACAAAGGCTGGCACGACTACATCGAGATTCCGGCCTTTCCGGTCAGTCCCCGACTCATGCACGTCGGCAACAACGTGCGCAAAGACCTCATCGCCAAGGAACGCTGGCGAGGAACAAGCGGTCGAGCCACAGCCTTCGGAGCCCCAAAGACCCTCGATGCCCGCATGCTCGGCTTCGAAATTCCCGCTGCACAGGTTGCCGCGGGACAAGAACTCTACGTCGAGATTGCCACCCAGCGGACCAGCACCAAGCGGGACTTTCGAGTGCACATGTTCCTGTCCAATGGCACAGACATCTTCGTGCAAGAGCTTCCGCCCGCCTATGACTGGCTGCACCCCAGCAAGAAGGGCTGGCACCTCAAAGATGTGATGGTGGCGCGGCACTCCCTGCGATTGCCCGCAGACCTTCCCCAGGGCAAGTACGACGTCGGCTTCGCGCTGTTCGGGACCGACGACAAGGCCGAGGTCATTCCCGCAAGGCCCAAGATGGCGGACCCCAGGTATGTGCACGGAGAGGTGCGCTACGCCGACCTCGTGACGATTGTGCCGCTGTCCGAGGCCACGGATCGAGCGACGGCCCGCCTCGCTCGCGCACTCGAGCACCTAAGCGTCGGCCGCTGTGAAGCGGGTCACCAGCTGTGGAATCAGGGTCGCCGCCACCTTGCCCGTGAACACCCCTGGCAGGAGCAGACCCGCGCGACCATCGACGATGCTCTGGCGAGCTGCTTTGCCCTGCGTGCAGAGGCCGCCGAGTCCGACATCGCCGCCGTCGAGGCCATTGCCCAGGCAAACCTGTGGAGCCACCGGCAGACAGAGGCACGGCGGGTATCGGTCCTGCTGGCAGACCGATGGGAGGCGGACGGCGACGCACTCGAAGCACAGGGCGACGACCAGGGTGCCTATCTGGCGTGGCGGAACACCCTCGCAGCCGACCCAAGTCGGGCATGGGTGCGCCACCGTGCCGAGACCTCAAGGGACCGCGTATTGGAGGCAAAAGAGGCCGTCGATGCCGCCCAGAAGAAGGCACGCATCGAAGAGTCCCGCAAGCGACGCGAGGCCCGCAAGCCCAAAGGCAAGCCCGAGAAGTCCAAGGGCAAGTCGGGGCAGAACAAGGGCAAGTCGGGGGTTACGAGTCCCTGATGCGCACTGCTGGAAAATGGCTGACCCTGATTATCGTTCTCTTGGGCGCGGTTGCATTCGCCCAGGACGTCGATCCGCGAGGCTGGAGCTCTGGCGGCACCATCGCCGCGGGTGCCGGGCGTGTGCTGGGGCCGATGCCCGACGATTCCGTCATCGAGCTTCCCGACGCCTTCGCCAAGACGCTCAAGAAGCCCACCTTGATTGTCTACTTCTCGCCGACCTGCCCTCACTGCAAAGCCGTCGCCCCAGAGCTTCAGGGCCTCGCAGGCCGATTGGGCAAGACCGGTGAGGTTCTGTGGGTCGCCACGGGTCCCTCCACCGAAGACCAGATGGCCGAGTTCAAGAAGGAATTCGCCATCACAAGCCGCATGGTGATTGATACCGAACGTGCCATCGGAGCGGCCATGGGCGCGAGGTCAACCCCGACAGCGCTGTTGGTCAACCGGGACAAGAAGACCGGTGTGATTGCCGTCGAGGGCGCTTGGTATCCCTACATGCCAGGCCACGACTTGCTGGTCGAGATGCGGGTGGGCGACGACCCGTGGGCCGCGTTCACCGAGAACGAGTACCAGGGCAACAACGCGTGCGCGCCCTGCCACACGCAAGAGATGGACTCCTGGCTGCTCAGCTTCCACGCTGTTGCATGGGGCACGCTGGCCAAGCGCGAGGAGCACGAAAACCCCGAGTGCACCGGCTGCCACGTGACCGGCAACGGACAACCCACAGGCTGGAATGGCGACGTCCACAGCCCGTTGGTCGATGTCGGCTGCGAGTCCTGCCACGGCCCTGGCGGACCCCACGACGGCATCCGCACCGAGCCCAGGGAACAGTGTGCTGGTTGCCATGACGACAAGCACAGCATCGCCTTTAGCTATGAAAAGGGACTGCCTCTGATCGACCACTTCTCGTCGGCCAGCATGGACAGCGATGAGTGGATGGAGCGTCGGCGCGCCATCTTCAACGGCGAGGTCGAGCGCGAGCTGCTCGCATTCGGGGACGGCAAGCGGGTCGGCTCGGCATCCTGTGCCGAGTGCCATGAATCGCAGCACGCCTCATGGCAGGACAGTGCCCACGGCAAGGCCATGGCGACCCTGAGCGAAGAAGCCCAGGCCGACGTCAGCTGCGTTCGCTGCCACGCGACCCAAAACGAGTTCGGCGGCCTGCCGCCCACCGACTTGAGTGGCTACGGGGCCGATGAAGGCGGCGTGGGCTGTGAGAGTTGCCACGGCCCTGGCGAGGCCCACGTGGCCGCCAAGGGCGGAACGGACAACATTCAGGGACTCGGTGAGTCCTGTCCTGTGTGTGTGCTCGAGGCCATCTGCACCAGCTGTCACACAGCGGAGTGGGACAAGGAATGGGACCTCGACACGCGGCTTGAGGGCGTGAAACACGCCCCGTAGCCGTAGCGGCAGCCACGCGCCGCCAGCAGATTAGCTAGAAGGCCACTTCAGCACAGATGCGCTGCAGGTGCGGATCTTCGGGGAACTCGCGAGCGACCTTCAGGGCCAGCTCTTCGATGTTGCCAGCCGAGCGAGCGTAGCGGAGTGCACTGCGCCAGGCGTCGATGGACTTGTCTGTCGTCGTGCCCTCGGTGGGAATCTGGTTCGCGATGTAGGCGGCGATCTCGGTGATTTCTGGCTCGTGCGGCATCAGTGTCCTCCTGCCGTTGCAATGTCAACAGCAAAAGTAATGTACCACATTAAGAAATTAGAGGACGACCACCCACACGATCAGCAGCCCCGCGACGACTGACCCCACGATGAATGCCCAGCGCACCAACTCACGCTGGTCTTGCATGCTCGCCGGGCCATAGTAGCGGCTTCGCGCCTTGTTCTTTTTGCGGCGATTCTGCCTGTCGACGATCTCTTCGGCGGTCAGCCAACGAGTTCGCCCGTTGCGGGTGATGTAGCGCTGCTTGCCGCGCTCGGCGTAGAAAGCGTCTTCTGCCTCGGCATAGACATCGGGGTCGATGTCGGCGAGCGGCTCGACCTCAGTGACCTTGTTGTCGGCAATCGCCGCCTGCGTCACAGCGTCGATGCCCTCGAGGTGTTTGAGGTGCGCAAACACCCTCGCCTTCTGGTCAGCTGCAGATGCCATCAGCGCACCTCGAGAACGGGCTGAAGGTGTACGTGCTCGGGTGCACGCCGTGTAGTCGATTCAGCGATCAAGCCAATGCCCATACAGTAGTAAATCGGAGAGAAGTCCATCACATTCAGCGTCAATGCCATCAATGCTGCGCCCGCCATTCCAACGAGGAAACCCACGGATATAGCTCGATAGTATGGAGTTGGACCATGCCATGCACCACGGTAGCCGGTGTACAGAATATTCGCGAACAAGAACAAGTGAGTCACCACCCCAATGAGGCCTTGTTCGACCCAGATGGTGATGTAGGTGTTGTGCGCGACCTTCCAGACGCCGCCGGCCGTGACGTAGCTGGCGTAGGTCGGGAACATGCCCACACCAATTCCGGTGATGGGGTGCGCCTTGATCAGGTCGATGCCCGCATAGAGCAGCATCGTGCGTTCGGACAGAGACGCGTGGCCCAGCTCGGCCTCTTGGCCTGGATTGAAGAGCGTGCCGTACCGAAGGATGGCCGCGTCGACGTTCACGACAAAGGGAATCAGCGGAATGATCATGACGACCACCACCAAGACCATCTGCCAGTGCTTGCGCAGCAGAAAGGCGATGCCAGGTCCCGTCACCAGCATGCCAAGCAGGCCCGCTCGGCTGTATGAGCCCACCACCAGCAACGGGTAGCAGACCAGCACCCCCAGCAGCAGGCCCCGAGCCGTCCAGGTGTCTTCTTCGACCAGGCTGGCCACCATGATCGGACAGCTGACGACCAGGAATAGCGCCCAGAAGTTGGGGTCACCGAAGGTCCCCGTGTTGCGCTCCTGCCATGCGTGGTCCAAGCGGAAGATGACCGCGGTGTGGCGGTTGAGCACGGCCCACAGCCCCAGCAGGATGATCATGAAGGCCATGAACTTGACGAGGTCGGGCAGATGCGCCTTTTCAACGCCCGAGTCGATCAACGCGACCATGACGGTCAGCATCGCGACGCCCATGATGAAGCGGAACGCCGGACCCGGCATGCCGCTGACAGCGACACTGGCGGTCATGCTGGCCACGACCATCACCAGCGAGAACAGCAACCAGTTGAAGCGGAACAGCGACTTGCCACGCATGACGGTGTTCACCAGGTAGCAGAACAGCGCCAACAGAACGCCCAGCTTGCTGATGGTCAGGGGCAGGCCCAGCACATCGATGCCGATCATGCCGCCAACGTCCGTGGCGATGCCGAAGTACATGAAGGCAATGGTCAGCGTCGGAACGTAGATGCCAATGCCGATGACCAAGATGCCGACCAGCGCCAGCACCGGGGCCGCTTCACTGTAGACAGCTCCGACACCGCAGATCGCTCCGCAGAAGATCGAGATCCCGTACCACCCCTCCGACAGGAACTCGCGCAGCGTCATTTCGCGGCGGCGCCACCGACGTCATCGTCATCGCGAGGGGTGTAGTTGTAGTAGTAGTCGCGGTACGCGTAGTAGTACTTGTACGACAGGCCGCCTCGGTTGACGTCCACGTTGTTCAAGATGACGCCGAGGATGTTGGCCTCGACCTGCTTGAAGGTGTCGACGGTGCGCTTGACCACATGGCGGGACACGCCGTGCTCGCGGACAACCAGAATCACTCCATCGACGAATGGCGACAGCGCGACCGCATCGGACAAGGCCACCGACGGCGGGGTGTCGATGAGGATCATGTCGAAGTGCTCTTCGAGGTCGGTCAGCAGCTGCTCGATGCGTGCAGAAGACAGCAGCTCGGTCGGGTGGTCGGTCGCAGGACCGGAGTAGACCGCGCAGACACCGGGCACCATGGTCGTGCGGATGATGTCCGACACGCTGGCCGCGCCGAGTAGGTAGTTCGTGACACCCACCCGGTTGTCGGCCCCGAACACCTTGTGCACGCGCGGCTTTCGCAGGTCGGCGTCGATGAGCACGACCTTGCGGCCCATCTGCGAATAGGCGACCGCCAGGCGAGTAATGGTCGAGGTCTTGCCCTCGCGAGCGACCGAAGAGGTAACCACCAAGCGCTTGGGCGGGCTGCCACCGGGACTCAGGTCGATCATGGCCCGCAGGCCGCGAACGGCTTCGGCCACCGATGAACGGGGCTGGTTGTGGGTGAACAAGTCCGCCTGTTGCGGGGTCAGGCCCGTCGGCAACGATGGCACAAGGCCGATGAACGGCACCTTGAGGTAGCTGGCCACATCGATGTGCGAGCTGATGGTGTCATCGATGTACTCGCGCATCATGGCCAAGGCACAGCCGCCGATGATGCCGACCAAGAAGGCGATGGTCATGCTGACGGGCATGTTCGGCCGAATATGCTTCAGCGGCGGAATCGCGGCGTCGATCGGGAACACGTTGTTCAGTTGGGTGCGACTGGAGAGCTCGACCTCGTCTGAGCGGGTCGACAGGGTCAGGTGGAACTTCTCGTTGCGCTCAAGCTCGCGCTTGAGCTCGCGGTACTCGGTCTCGAGGGCCTGATTGCGAAGGCTGTCCTCGCGCAGACGAGCCAGCTCATTGCGCAGGGACTGTTCCTCGGCCTCGACGACCTGGACCCCTGCGCGCTTGCCTTCGATGATCTTGCGAACCTCGCTCTCGAGCGAGGCTTCGAGCGTCTTCAGCTTGCCCTGCAAGGCCTTGCGCTCGGGATGCTTGGTTCCGTACTTGACCGCTAGGTCGGCGTCAGCTTGCAGCACCTTGGCGCGGTCGGTGGCCAGCTGGTTCAACAGCGGCGACTCCATGACCCGGGCCAGCTCGTCGAAGTTCTTGCTGACGAGCAGGCGATCGAAGGACTGCAGGTTGTTGTCGGCCACAACGCGACGGGTGCTGACCTCGCCCAGCCTACGGGTGTGGCTGTGAGTGATGCTGGCCAGCGACGTCAGGTTCTCTTCGATGTCGACCACGTCATTCTTGATCTTGAAGTCCAGCAGCGCCTGGTTGCTCTGGTCGATCTTCTTTTGGTACTCGGACAGCTCGGTGTGCAGCCACTTCTTGGCCTCGCGGGCGCTGCCCTGGCGCAGTGCGAGGTTCTGCTCGGAATAGACCTCGGACACCAAGTTGGCCAAAATGGCCGCCCGTTCGGGGTCCACGTCGGTCACGTGGATGTTCATCAGCTGCGACTGCTCTTTGGCCACGACCAGCAGGGCAGCCCCAAGGCGACGTCCGCCCTCGAATCCCTCGGCGTCGAACTCCTGCCATTCATCATCGCGCTGCAGCGCCATGTATCGGCGGGCGACCTCTTCGCGCACCGTGCGGCTCTTCATGATGTGGACCTGGGTCCGGTAGAACTGCATGACTTCGTAGTAGCCCTGCGATTCCCACTCCACGACCTCTTTGGATGCCACCTCTTGGCCCGTTCGTGGGGTCAGGTGGATGAGCGCTGTGGCTTGGTACTCCTTCTGTTGGATGAGCACGCCAAAGAAGGTCGCAACAACCACGGTCCCGAAGAACAGGGCCACAATCAGGCGCTGCTTGCGCAGGATGGGCCAAATGTCCCAGATGTCGAAGTCGAAGATTCTCGACCGATTCTCGGAGTCAGACGTGTTCAAAGAGGGTCCCAGGCTTGTTGTCTTGGTAACACAAGGTCGGCAAATCCTTCACTTTGGGGCGGGCAGGCTGCCGATGTCGACGCCAGTCCTGCTCACATATTCCGCGTCGAATCGCTCCAACAAGCCATCCGCCAGCTCGCGAATCCCACTCCGCAGCACAGGCGCGGGGCTCTTGCCGACACTGCGGGCGTTCATGCGCGCCACAAAGTCGGGGTCGAAGTCGGAACCGACGTGCTCGAAAACGGTGCGAAACACCATCTGTGGCTGGCTGACGAGGTGTTCGTAGCGCACCATCAGGAAGCGCGGGTCGCGGTCGAGGCCGAGCTCCCAAAAGTACTGATTGCGGATGTACCAGAACAGCACCGCACCCTCATGAGGGCTGACGTCGTCCGACCACACCGCCCTGACCTGTGCCAGCACGTGCTCGATCGGGTGCTCGGTGCGCCAATCCCAGTCGGACCGCCCATCGAGCAGGGCCTGCACAACCTGGCGTTGGTGGTCCTGCCACTTGACGACCGCGCTGTTCGCGACATCGGAGTAGTGCCGGTAGGGCCAGATGGCGGTGGCGTCGGGCCAATCAGCCATCACCCGGTCTGCGTACTGGGTGTCGCAGATGGGCTTGAACACGATGTTGTAGGCCGGATCGACCCGCACCAGCAGGCGCAGGCTGCCCGCCGAGCGCACTCGGTAGTTCGAAAAGGCCGTCGAGGCGTATTCGTGGTAGATGTGCGTCCGAGGCTCGAGGGCGAGGATTCGCATGACGATGGATGTGCCCGAGCGCTGGCAGCCGAACAGGAAACAGACCCGTCGCTCATGGCTCCACCCGAACCGAGCCCGATGCACATGCTGCCGGGCGCGACCCAGAAACCGCGGCACGGAGTTCCGCCAATCGCGAACGCTCTTGAGGTAGATCACGAGGCGCTCTTCATCGTTTGCGCACAGCCATGACGATGCTGGGCAGCACCAAACCGTACAGCGGTCCGGCCGCGCGAGCCGCCGCCTTGATCAGGCCTTTGATGGTGCGGGATCGGTCGTCCAGCATGCTGGTGGTTCTGTGCCACAACTCCACTTCGTCATGGGTGCCCTCGTATTGAGGCTGCAAGATGTCAAAGCCCTCGGAGCCGCACAGCGACACTAATCGGCGTCGAACCTCGGCTGTGGACGCGCCACGCAAGCCGGCGCGAAGCAGCTCCTCCCAGCTCATCTGGTGCAGTCCTCGCTTGCTCGCGACACGGGCATAGCGGCCAGCAAGGCGGTCCGGGAGGTAGTTGATGAAGGGCAGCCCACCGGTGGTGTGGTACTCCATCACCGACCGACGATTTGGCGTCTGATTGATGAACATGACGCCGCCTGGCTTGAGGGCCGACCAGACCAAGGCCAGCAGCGGGTCCCGCTCGGCGGGCAACAGGTGCTCAAACACGGCGCTGAACGAGATGAAGTCGAACTGACCGATGCCTGGAGGCAGCGCAGAGGGGTCTGGACTGACCAGCAGTTCCGCCCGGTCGTCAAAGCCATAGTGTGCGGCGCGGGCCTCGGCGATCGACAGCAGGGCGGCATCGAGCTCGACACACACGAAGCTGGTGTCTGGAAGTTCGCGAGCCAGAATCGACGTACTGGCCCCGCCGCCACAGCCGAAATCCAAGATGCGCTTGCCGGCGAAATCACCCTTGGGCACGAAGCTGAACAGGCCCCAATACAGCGCCCGCCACACATAGTCGCGGCACTCGTCACGCATGATCTCGTCGACCATATACGACGTGCCCTTGACCGACAGAACGTGCTCAAGAAGGTCGTCGGGGTAAGACGTCGTCCACGTCGTGCGTGGCGAGAACACTCCCGGACCGGGCTTCACGACGATGCGCGCCGAGTCCGGGGAGTCCCGGTGAATCTCGACGGTGCCGGTTGGATGCGACAAGCTGGTTGGCAACAGGACCCTCACCCGTGCTGTGTGTGCAACGCAGCTAATCCCTTCACGCTCAGAGGCACATTGGCCAGCCGCCAGCCGTCGCTCGATCCACGTCGTCGCCTAGGCGCGCCTTGACCTTGATGTCGTCCCGGTACCACTTCTTGACCCGTCGATTCAGGTTGATGAAGTTCGGTCCCTCGTCGAGCTCGATGGTGAACTCCTTCTTCTTGCGCTCGCCCGGCTCTGGCAGCTCGCACTCGGAATCGCAGCCGCAGTTCTCGGGGCCCAGATTGAAGACCACCTCGACCTCGCCAGGCCCCTCGGCGCGCAGAATCAGCTGGTGCCCGGGCAGCTCCTCGTTCAGCTCCTTGAAGCCGAAGGGGTCGAACTGATTGCCGTCGAACTTCTCGCAGAAGTCGTCATCATCGCAGCGTCCCACCCAGCCGAACTCCACGCTGTCTCCGAGGATGCCGCTGTCGGGGGTGCCACCGCCGCAGGCAAGGGCGGCGAGAGCGGTACACACAACAAGCAAAGGGGTCAGGCGCACTGGTAGACCTCCTATCGGCTAGATCGCGCGGCCGCGCGATCAGACAATAGGAGGCCCCCTGTCGAACCGTGCTTGCGGTTTTCCCGCACACGGCTCACCGATGACTTCTCGAATCGC
>Ga0114932_10004294_pt1 | contig 13436 bp, 13 predicted proteins | sample 2SBtaG_2_FD_87286 | JGI IMG/M metagenome (GOLD analysis project Ga0114932, IMG submission 87286) | Deep subsurface microbial communities from Kolumbo volcano to uncover new lineages of life (NeLLi) - 2SBTROV12_ACTIVE470 metaG | ecosystem: Environmental > Aquatic > Marine > Volcanic ...
TATGCTCAAATCCAAGGTTATGCGTAATACCGTCTTACGCTACTTGGCAGGAACCCGAATTCATGAGCTTACCGATACCGAAGGAAATAGCTATATTCTATTCGCTTACGAAGTTGAATCAGTAGATTTTGATAGATCATATTTTGAAAATGCTGATGCCATGTCACATTACCCACATCCAAGAGGTTGGACCTACTCATCCCGAATTATAAATGAAGACCTAGAATTAAACTCAGAGGGTGTAGTCACCGTGCTTGCTATTCGCTCAAAAACGTCCTCCGTTTGGGAGAAACGGAAGAATTAGCAATAAGGATCACGTGTTACTATGAAAAAACTACTAACAACAATAACCCTACTCTGCTTTTCCATTGCCGCTATTGCTCAAGGGAATGTAAAAGAAAGTGAGATAGAGGTGCGTATACTGTCTGCCTATCACGGACTGGACCCCTTACCTCCAAGGGCTACTCGATTATGCGGACTGCCGCCTGCTAGTGGCCAGGATGGAATGCCTGTTATCTTTTCTGTCCAAATAAATGGCGATACAGTTTCTCCAACTGCGTTTGCAGTTGAAATTAGCTCCGGGGAGATTGTCACTCCTTTGTGTGCAACCCTTCGCCCTGCCCTGGAATCGCTGGAACAACGAACTGTCCTTCTCATCGGCCCTTTTAGTCCTGAAGACTCACTACCAGTCAGTGTTGAGATTGTGGCAGAGCTCGAAGATGTCGACGGCAACTCATTGCTTGGCTTAAGAGGTGAGAAAGTAACAGCACTAGCAGCTGGACCTAGTCTCGTATTTGCCGAGCGCTTCGCACCCAACAATTCAGGGCTAGAAGGGGAATGCCCAGAACAAACCGCACAAACAGTCCAGCTAACTTGGCAAGGCGGGGTTACCGGACCTAGGGGAGCTGATCTAGCCGAGCCCCAGCGAACGGCAGTATCGATCCTGCTTGATAATGGTAATTCTGTGAACCCACTCTCGCTCGCCGATGATGATCCGGATAATCACGTCATTGCATGCATCGCTGAAACCAGTCCAGCTGTCTCGGTTAGCGTAGTAGCAGGCTTTTTTTATGATCCAGGAAATGACGCTAATCCTGCGACTAGAATTAATGTGATTTCCAAAATGAATGAGTAAGATTTTTAGAAATAGCTACAAGGTGTTTTGAATCTGATTTTCAAGATTGTGAGTGAACAAACTACTAACAACAATAACCCTACTCTGCTTTTCTGTTGCTGCTAATGTGGATTTATTATGAAGAAAGTTAGTTTAGATGTATGGATTCAGCTAATCGGTATGCTTTCTATTGTTGCGTCACTAATTTTTGTTGGATTGGAAATGCAACAAACTCAGCGAATAGCCATTGCCTCCGCTCAAGAAGCAAGGATGAATGCAAATAGAGGCTATATCAGGAGTATGCAGGAAAGTAACTTGGACGCTCAATCAGTGTTCTGGGAACAGAATTTCGATTACGAATATTCCCCTCAGGAAATAGGTTACCGGAATTCAATGCACGAGCAGTGGTTTCTTATGGAGAATGACTTTTATCAATATCAAGCTGGTTTAATGGATAAAGTTACGTGGGAATCTAAAAAACAGGCGATAGGAAGAATCTACAATAGGTGCAATGCAAGAGTTATATACGAGAGCAGAAAGCGCGCTCTTAGTCCTGAATTTCTGCAAATAGTTGAGTCTTTTCCTGACGAGTGCGACGACTAATGAACAAACTACTAACAACAATAACCCTACTCTGCTTTTCTGTTGCTGCTAATGCTCAGACTACACATGTTCCTTGTGCTGGAATACTCAATATACAAGAGGGATATGATCAAGACTTAAAAGAATTTGTGAAAAAAGGAATTATTGATTTTAAGAATGGTTATTTATTTGCGCTAATGCAAAATGTACAACCACTTCCTGTATCTCAGAGATTATACGAGATGGATAATGAAGCGTTTTATAGATTTTTCCTTAACAAATGCAATGAAAATCCAGACAAAAATTCACTTACCGTTATGCAAGAGTTAGTAGATGAAATTAAATAAGATAATGAACAAACTACTAACAACAATAATCCTACTCTGCTTTTCTGTTACTAGTTTTGCAATTGAAAGAATCAGGTATTTCGGATGAGGAGATTACAAATCTTTTAGAAGACCTCGCTGAAGAGGTTTCCGAACTTAATAGAAAAAGGGAATAACAATGAATGAAGCATCGCTGTCTGTGTACGAGCCTCCAGAGCTTTTCTCTGAAACAAATCTTTACAAACACATGGCAGGCTTCCCCTTTTACGAAATTTGGCTGTCATAGTGTCCAACGAAAAAATATTCATCGTCGAAGACGAGCCCGATATTCTGGATGTAATCAGCTATAGCTTGAATCGCGAAGGCTTCCAGATAGAAAGTTCCCTGGATGGAGCTGAGTCTATTGAACTCATTCAACAGTTCAAACCTGATTTGATCTTGCTCGACCTCATGTTACCTGGCATGGGTGGTCTGGATGTTTGTCGACACCTTAAAAATGACGAGCTCAGTAAGCATATCCCCATAATCATGGTTACTGCCAAGGGTGAAGAGAGTGATATCGTACTGGGGCTAGGACTTGGTGCAGATGACTACATTTCCAAGCCCTTTAGCCCACGGGAACTGATTGCCCGGATCAAATCGGTACTGCGCCGATCAAAGGAGTCAGACAATACAAAAAGAAGCGAGATCATAGAGTCGGGTGAGCTCGTTATCGATACTACGAAGCACAAAGTTTTACTCAAAGGCAGCGAAATTAAACTTACGGCAACTGAGTTTCGTCTGTTGACCTATTTGGCTAGCAACCCAGGACAGGTATTTCCCCGTGATCAACTACTCGATCAGGCTTTCGGTCGAAATACGGTCGTCGTCGATCGGAATATAGACGTGCATATTCGTGCTATTCGTAAGAAGATCAATGCAGATCAGTATTACATTGAAACAGTCCGGGGTGTTGGCTATCGGTTCCGAGATTCTACATAGTCTCGTTGTGCTACAACTACAAGTGTATTTCTGTTGTCACTTATTGCACACAAATAGCGCAATCCCCCACTAACCCTTAAGGCGTAACTCTAAAGCATGTTTAGATCGAAACTCTTCTGGCGGCTTTACTCTGGCTACGCGGCGATAATCGTGTTTTCGACACTCATCGTTGGCATATTACTGAGTCGTCAACTTTCGGAGAACGCAACACAAGATATTGAAAATTCGCTGTCAGTAAGGTCCGAGCTGTTGACCGAAATCGGCAAGGAAGTGCTTCTTCAAATTCCTTCAGAGGTCATTGAGCTGGATTTGCAGACAACCCTGCAAGAATTGGGCACCCGTACCCAGAGTCGACTGACGATAATTAGACCGGATGGCCGGGTAATCGCAGATTCAGAAGAGTCACCAGTGGCCATGGACAATCACCTGCAACGGCCCGAGATTATAGATGCCAGAGATACAGGCAGTGGCATAACTTCTCGTTTCAGTCAGACGCAACAGCAGATGATGATTTTTAAGGCTTTGCCTGTGAGAGATGGGGCTCGATTACTAGGCTTTGTTCGAGTTTCACTTGCTGCCGCAGAAGTGGATATTCAGCTGACTCAATTGCGTCGAATAATTCTAATAAGTGCCAGCATTGTGGCCATTATTGCCTTATTGATTGGACTGTACTTTGCAAACCGGTTTACCGAACCGTTATCGAAAATGACACAAGTGGCTGAAGCCATCTCCCAGGGTGATTATGAAAGGCGCATAAACGTGTCAGAGACTGACGAAATTGGCAGTCTGGCTGCTGCGATTAATCGCATGGCGCGAAGCTCAGCCACACGCATGGACGAGATAACACTCGAACGAAACCGACTCAGTAGCATTTTTGCGGGTATGGTAGAGGGTGTTATCGATGTTGATCAGAGTCAGAAAATCGTCCACGTCAATCAGGTAGCAGCAGATCTGTTGGGCTTATCGGTACAGGGCTGTATCGGGCAACCAATCTGGGAAGTGGTGAGGGTTGCTGAAATCATTGATGCGCTAGAGCAGGCGCTAAACAACAGGGAAATTGTAAAAGCCCAGATGCGCCATCTTTCGGAAGAGGATGATCTAGTCGTTGACATTTATGCTGCTTCGCTACAAAACGAGCACGGCGATGCGATCGGCGCTGTTGTCGTGCTGCATAATATCTCTGAGCTTGACCATCTGGAACGAATTCGTCGTGATTTCGTTGCCAATGCTTCCCATGAATTAAAAACGCCCATTACAGCAATTCGAGGGCTGACTGAAACTATTCTGGACGACAAGGAGATGCCAGAAACTACGCGTGACGATTTCATTCAAAAAGCGCACGCCCAAAGTTTGCGCCTTTCTACTCTAGTGACTGACCTGATGACAATTTCACGGTTAGAGTCAGATCAGCAGCAGACGAGTTCAAGTGTATTCGATATCGTCGAACTGGTCCGACTCTCTCTGCTCCAGTCAGAACCGGCGAGGAATGAGAAACAACTGGAGCTTAACAGCGCGTTATCCGAGAAACCCCTTCTGCTTCTTGGGGACCGGCAATCCATTAGTCAGCTGGCAGACAACCTGATAGACAATGCCATCAAATATACAGACGTTGCAGGGTCGATCTCTGTAGGTCTGGACCAGCTTGAGCAGCTGGCAATTCTGACCGTAAAAGACTCGGGTATTGGCATAAATCCACAGTATCAGCAGAGGATATTCGAGCGATTTTACCGTGTTGATAAAGCCCGTTCGCGCGAACTGGGTGGAACGGGTCTTGGGTTATCCATTGTCAAGAATATCGCGGACCGACATGGTGGTAATGTTTCGGTGGAGAGTCAGCCTGGAATTGGTTCCACTTTCAAGGTGGTACTGCCGCTGCATAGTCGCTCTCCAGAAAGTGTCAAATAAATAGTACTCGCTAGAAAATATCCTTCCCTTAAGTGAATTTTAACAATTCCTTAATTAAGCCTTTATAAATCTTAAGCATAATTTCTCCATACGTTAAATCAATGTGATGGAAAATCATGAATATTCTGAAACAAATTGCTGTGCCCAGCGCAGCCTCTCTATTAATATCAACCACCGTTTTTGCAGCAGAGAACGGCCCAAATATAGAATTTGGTGGCCGGTTGCACGCGGATACGACCGACTACGACAATGACAATTTTCAATACTCTGAAGGTAGCGAGTTGCGCCGTGCCCGCCTCTTTGTTCGGGGTGACCTCAACGAAGATTGGGATTATAAATTGCAGTATGACTTCGCGCCGAATCACACACAACTGAAAGATGGTTACATCAGGTACAACGGGTTTACCAATTCCCGAATTACCCTGGGCAATTTCAAACAGTTTTCCAGTCTGGAAGAACTGACCAGTTCCAACAATATAACCTTTACAGAGCGATCCCTGCCCAATGCCCTGGTATCCAGCCGTCGATTTGGTATCGGCTTCCAGAACTGGAGCGATCGTTATAGCGCCGCCGTGTCGGCTTATACCCATGACGCAAACAATGCCATAAGAGGTGAGGGAATTGCAGGTCGTTTTGTCTATCGACCCGATCTTGGTGATGAGACCTTACTGCATCTGGGTGTAGCACTGGCCAGAGAGAGCGATGATAACGACAGCATCCGGCGACGTGCCCGACCCGAATCTCATCAGGACAGTCATCGCATTGTCAATACGGGCACGATCACTGGAGTTGACGATTTTGACAAAATTGGTTTCGAAGCCGCCTTTGTCAGAGGTCGTTTTTCCGCGCAATCGGAATACGTTAGCCAGAATATTCAGCGTCACACAAACCCTGATCTCAGTTTTAATGGCTATTACGCGTACTTTAGTTACTTCCTCACAGAAGATAGCCGTCCCTATAGTATATCTGACGCTGCATTTGGCACGGTTACCCCCTCGTCGGAAAAAGGTGCCTGGGAGCTCGCCGCGAGGTTTAGCAATCTTGAGCTCAATGATAATGAAATACAGGGTGGAGAAGTAGATTCAATCACCCTGGGCGTAAATTACTACATGACACGAGATTTGCGCTTCACCGCCAATTACATTATGTCAGATTCTGATCTGGCTGGATTCAGCGATGACCCGAATATTTTGCAAATGAGAATCAGGTTCACCTTCTAGAATTGAACTTCTTTTTAACCCCAAACCCATTCTAACCAACCAATATTTATCTGTTCTTAACAAAAGCAATGGATAATAAAAGAACCTATGTCAGAGGCTATCAAAATGTGCATAAGCAACAATAAGCAACCAGTCAATTTTCTCTCTCAACTATTACTCTCGATAATTTCCACGATGATCGCAGTTTCTTCGCTCTCAGCGGCGGAACAGCTACGTGGTACGGTGTCGCTAGACGGTTCCAGTACCGTATTTCCAATCAGCGAAGCAGTCGCAGAGGAATTCAACGCCGTGCAGCCAAGAGTCCGTGTAACGGTGGGAGTATCTGGCACCGGGGGAGGCTTTAAAAAATTCCTCGCTGGAGAAATTGATATTAACGACGCTTCCCGGTCTATTAGCGAGAGCGAATGGCAAGAAGCGAAAGCAACGGGTCTGGATCTGATTGAATTGCCTGTGGCATTTGATGGGCTATCTGTGGTCGTAAATCGAGACAATAGCTGGGTCGATTATTTGACCGTTGCTGAATTGCGCAAAATCTGGCAGCCGGGCAGCAGCGTCGAGCGCTGGAGCGACATCCGCGCGGATTGGCCTGACGAACCAATCAGGCTCTATGGTCCTGGAACAGATTCAGGCACATTCGACTATTTTACAGAAACAATAAATGGTGCATCTGGCGCTTCCCGACCCGACTACACTGCCAACGAAGACGACAACGCACTGGTGCGTGGAATCAGCGGCGATCAGTATGCCCTGGGATATTTTGGATTTGCCTATTACGCCGCAAACCAGAACACATTAAAGATTGTTCCTATCGATGAGGGTAATGGCGCAGTCTCACCTACCCCAGAGACGATAAACAATGGTAGTTACTCGCCATTGTCTCGCCCAATCTTCATCTATGTGCGAAAACAGGCGCTGGAACGACCTGAAGTTCGCGCCTTCGTAGACTTTTACATCGCAAGTGCGGGGATGCTGGCAGAAGAAGTTGGCTATATCGCGCTGCCCGATGACAGTTATCGTCGAGCCGAAGAGCGTGTAGCCCTTGGCATTTCCGGCTCTGCTTATGTCGAAGGACCCGACAACATCAAAGACACACTAATAGGCTCCAATGAATAAGCATGGTATGTTCTGTTCATGATAATTACTAACTCAGTGGTGCTACCGAATTCGTGACTAGAGCCAGGCAGTTGCCAAGTATTACCAATGGCCAAGTGAGATGGCATGAATCCCTGATCCAAGGTGGTCTGGGATTCTGTGCGCTGATCTCGATAGTTACCACCGCAACTATAATATTTATTCTGACCCGTGAGAGCGTGGGCTTTTTTCAGGTCATTCCTGTAAAAGATTTTCTGTTTGGTACCAGTTGGGTGCCGATGTTCGAACCCAGTTCTTTCGGTGTGTTGCCTCTGTTGTGGGGCACCCTGGTGATCACAATCGGTGCTGCACTAATTTGTATTCCTATAGGTTTGGCCAGTGCCATCTATTTGAGCGAATACGCATCAGCCAAACAACGTAGCATAATAAAACCAGTGCTGGAGTTGTTGGCAGGTATCCCGACTGTAGTGTACGGATATTTCGCATTAACTTTTGTAACACCGGCTCTTCAATACTTATTCCCCGGCATACAGGTATTCAATGCCCTGAGTGGTTCCATAGTTGTAGGAATTATGGTGTTGCCGATGGTGGCAACATTAAGTGATAACGCACTCAGGGCGGTACCCGATTCACTGCGTCAGGGCGCCTATGCATTGGGCGCAACTTCTTACGAAGTCACGACACAGGTAGTGGTTCCGGCTGGTCTTTCAGGAATAATTGCGTCATTTCTCTTGGCAATCTCCAGAGCTATCGGTGAAACCATGGCTGTCACGTTGGCGGCCGGGGCAACGCCGAATTTATCGTTTACTTTTCTCGAGAGTATCCAGACCATGACTGCGTATATCGTACAGGTCAGTATGGGTGACACACCCGCGGGAGGAGTTGCTTACCAGACTATGTTCGCTGTCGCCGGTCTTTTGTTTGTGATCACCTTATTTCTGAATGTCATAGCAACTTTCATATTAAAGCGATACCGAGAGGTGTATCAGTAGTGACGGCTTCATTGACTCGGTCCACCGCAAAGCAAGCACATCACATGCGAAGACGGCATGCCAAAGCGCGTGTTTTTGCCAAATTTTGTGGCCTGGTCACCTGGCTAGGTACTGCGTTACTGCTAGTCCTGCTCTGGCAGATATTTTCCGATGGTTTAAGGTGGTTGGATATTGATTTCTTGCGCAGCTTTCCTTCGCGATTTCCTGAGCGGGCAGGAATACTGTCTGCTCTGGCAGGTACCTTATGGTTGATCTCTTTGGTGGCGATCATTTCTATACCTGTAGGTGTCGCGACAGCTATTTATATTGAAGAATTTGGAGGCAAGGGCAAGCTGGTTAAGATCATCGACATCAATATCTCCAATCTTGCAGGTGTACCCTCAATCGTTTATGGCATCATCGGACTAACTCTCTTCGTGCGAGGACTGCAGCTCGAGAGAAGTTTGATTTCCGGCGCGCTTACCATGAGTCTGTTGATACTGCCGGTCATTATTATCGCCAGCCGCGAGGCAATTCGCACGGTACCTGACAGCATTCGCCATGCTGCAATTGCGCTGGGTGGTACTCAGTGGCAAACGGTCTGGTCCCATGTCTTGCCTGCGTCTTTTCCTGGCATCTTAACCGGCGTAATCCTGGGTCTATCCCGAGCGATCGGTGAGACGGCACCTCTCATTATGATTGGAGCGCTGACCTACGTGGCATTCGTGCCAGAAGGTCCAATGGATTCCTTTACGGCACTGCCTATTCAAATATTTAACTGGGTCTCCAGGCCACAGGAAGAATTTCACGAACTGGCGGCGGCGGCAATTATCGTATTGCTCGTTGTATTGCTATCAATGAATTCATTGGCGATATTTATTCGCCACAAAATGGAGAAAAAGCTGCAGTGAGTTCTCAGTCAATCAATGTAGAAACTGTTACTACCGAGCTCGACAATATTCTTGAGATGGAGAATGTCAGTGTTGCCTATGCTGGGAATTATGCTGTGAAAAATGTCTCCTTTAATGTTGCCAGAAACGCCATAACTTCGATAATCGGACCCTCGGGCTGCGGAAAGAGTACTTTGCTGCGCTGTCTTAATCGCATGAATGATTTCATTCTTGATGCGTCTATCGAAGGCAATATTCGATTCGAAGGGCAAGATATCTATGCTAGGGAAGTAGACGCTGTGGAAGTCAGGCATCACATAGGTATGGTATTTCAAAAACCAAACCCTTTTCCTAAATCAATTTTTAAAAATGTTGCTTGGGGTCCTACGGTTAACAGATATCAGGGTTCGATAACTGAGCTGGTAGAGCGTTCGCTCAAACAAGCCTCGCTGTGGGATGAAGTGAAGGATAGATTGAATGACTCGGCTTTGGGCTTGTCTGGCGGGCAGCAACAACGACTGTGCATTGCCAGGGCGTTGGCCATGGAGCCAAATGTCCTTTTAATGGACGAGCCCTGTTCTGCGTTGGATCCCATATCCACAGCGCATATCGAAGATTTGATGTTCGACCTTAAATCTCGATATACCATTGTCATTGTTACTCATAACATGCAGCAAGCCTCTCGAGTTTCTGACTACACAGCATTTATGGAAATGGGAAATCTGATTGAATTCGATGAGTCCGAGCGGCTGTTTACACGCCCGAGCAATCAACGTACTGAAGATTATGTTTCTGGCCGATTTGGCTAAAGCGGGATAGAGAAATGTCACGACACTTACAAAGAGACCTGGACCAGATCAAGAAAAATCTACTGCAGTTGGGAAGCCTTGTAGAAACCGCTATCAAGAATGCTCTTATTGCTTTCAATGAATGCCGGCCAGAGCTGGCTCAAAATGTAATTGCTGAAGAAAAGCAAATTGATGAAAGAGAAGTTCTTATTGAAGAAGCCTGCCTGAAAACTCTCGCCTTGCATCAGCCCATGGCCATGGATTTGCGCTTCATGGTGGTGGTTTTAAAGGTGAACAACGATCTGGAAAGAATGGGGGATATAGCCGTTAGTATTGCTGAGCGCTCACTCTATCTCTCAAGTCAGGATCCGCTCCCCAGCCTGTTGAATCTCCTAAGCGATATGCCTGACAGAATCCAAGAAATGGTCAAGAAAAGTCTCAACGCCTTAGTCAGTCTGGACGTGGAGCTCGCTCGTAAAGTTATAGCAATGGACGACGAAGTAGACAGCATCAACCGCCAAATGTATGAAGCATTTCACGTTCAGGTTCAGCAAGACCCGGGCATCAGTAAGACCGCTTTGGGCATACTATCTATCTCGCGTTATCTAGAACGAATCGCAGACCTTTCCACCAATATTGCCGAGGATGTGATATTCATGGAAGAAGGCGAGGTGGTCCGCCACCAGAATTCTTAATCGGGCCAGTAGAAGCCAAAACCAATCTACAAGGGGGAAGAAGCGGCCTTCTTGACATGCACCCAGTGTAATGCACTGTCGAAACGTAGTCGGAACTAGCTGCTTATTAGTCTGTGTTATCTCGATAGACTAGGTGGCATTAACAATTCTTATTGCCCTTCTGGTTCCGGCCAATAGCAGACCTTGAAACTACTGTATTTTTACTCTGACCTAAATTATTGAACTGACTGTCCCAACTGATTTCTCTTAATTTGTTGCTTCTTCTGCGTAGGTTCCATCGCACCCCTATACATACTAATACGCTCAAACGACTCTGCTAAGATTAGGTTTCCGAACTCTATTTCTGAAGCTTCGTCTATATATTTTAAAGTAGCTGCTAGTTTCCCAGCAGCTCTTTCATCGCTTCCAGATACTGAATCCAAGCCTTGCGGCCTGCCGCTGTAAGGTGAACTAATGTCTGTGGGCGCTTACCCTGATAGCTCTTATTCTACTTATACTCGGCCTTTGTCACATTAGTGTAATATTAAGGAATTATAGTGCGAGCTGCTTTTTCTCGACTTCTATTCTCTCAGACATTGAGCATCTCCAAGCCCATACATTAAGACAAACGTTCAGGGTGCGTTTCAATCATGATCGATCACAATACAAATCTAGGCGAGAGTGCACGAATTACAGATGACGCTGCGCGATTGGTGCCAAGCCTAGATATTTCAGCTGTACTCTCTGATAAGCGTGAGGAAACTGAGAATCTAAGAGAATGCTTCACCGTAGAAGGCTTAAACCTTTTCTATAATCCTAATATTCATGCACTGAAAAACATTGACTTAACTATCCCTGATAAGTGCGTTACTGCTTTTATTGGTCCTAGCGGCTGTGGTAAATCCAGTCTGTTGCGCTGTTTTAATCGCATGAATGATATGGTCGACGGTTGCCGAATGGAGGGTAAGATCTCATTAAAGGGCCAGGACATAAACGCGTCAACGATGGATGCCATCGCACTGCGCACGGCTGTGGGTATGGTGTTTCAGAAGCCCAACCCATTTCCGAAAAGTATCTATGAGAACGTGGCCTTCGGCTTAAGATTGCACGGGATGAAGAAGAAAAGACAACTAGATGAAGTTGTGGAAAATGCATTGATCTCGGCGGGTCTATGGGAGGAAACTAAGGATCGGCTAAGTGACAATGCGTTGAAGCTTTCCGGCGGACAACAGCAGCGTTTGGTGATCGCACGCTCTATCGCGCTGCAGCCAGAGGTGCTGCTATTAGATGAGCCTGCATCTGTACTAGACCCTATCTCTACATTGAGGATCGAATCCTTGATTCACGAATTGAAGCGTGACTACTGCATTGTTATCGTTACCCACAATATGCAGCAGGCGGCCAGAGTCTCGGACTTCACCGCCTTCATGAATATGGGTGAATTGATCGAATTCGATTCCACTGACATTATCTTTACCAAACCTAGTCTGCGCGAGACAGAAGATTACATCACTGGCCGATATGGCTAGATTAACCTTGCTTTGGCTCTATTCTGCCTTCGCAATCCCGAGGCCTATTACAGGTAACTGAATGATGGATAGTCAGGGCGAACATATTTCGAATCAGTTTGATTTGGAGCTGGATAACCTTAAGACGCTGTTACTCGAAGCAGGAGGCCTCGTTGAGAGGCAGTTGGCCAAGGCATCGTATTCCCTGTTGGAATATGACACTAGCGTCGCTCAAAAAGTAGTCGACTGTGATGACGAGATCGATAGCCTGGAGTGCAAGATAGACGAGTCCGCGCATTTGATCATAGCCAAACGGCAGCCGACAGCCAAAGATCTCCGGTTAGTGTTAACGATTATCAAAACTATACGAGATCTCGAGCGAATGGGTGATGAGTCTTCGAAGATTGCAAAGATGGCGATTCGGCTAAGTGAGGAAACTGAATCGAGGATTGGTTTTGCAGAATTTCGGCGTATCTCGGAACGAGTGCAGTCTATGGTTAAGTCCTGTCTCGATGCCTTTGCTCGGAGCGATGTCGCCGCAGCGGTAGAAGTCGCGAAGGAAGATAGTACGGTAGATATGGAATACGCTAGCGCGATGAGAGCCTTGATTACCTATATGATCGAAGATCAGCGGAGCATTACTAGAGTGCTAAATTTGCTATGGGCATTAAGAGCCTTGGAGCGAATTGGCGACCATGCGAGAAACATTGCCGAACAAGTAATCTATTTGGTAAATGGCACGGATGTGCGACACAGTAACATCGAAGACTTTGTCGTCAGTGTTAATAAAACAGACTGATCTCTGCGTTGCTAGAGTCTTGAAGGATTTATTTGCGCTTCAGCCTCAGTGTCAATTTCTTTCCCTTCCAGATGCGATCTAACCACTCGTGATTCGGGTAACACACAGCTAAAACAACTGCCCTCACCGGTCTCACTGGTGACTTCTAAGCTGCCGCCATGGCGGGCTAGGATATGCTTGACAATGGCGAGCCCCAGACCGGTTCCTCCCGTATCCGATGAACGACTCGCGTCGACTCTGTAAAAGCGCTCAGTAAGTCTTGGTAGGTGCTGGGCTTCAATACCCAGCCCGTTATCCTCTATACTGATTTTGTAACCCGCATCGCTGTTATTGCCGCTGAGAATGATTTCCCCCCCCTTGGGTGTATATTTGGCGGCGTTTACTACGAGGTTTAACACCGCGCTGTAAAATTCTGCGTGTTCGACATGGATGGTATCTTCGGAATTGCATTCGATTCTATAGTGATGCGCCTTCTTCCTTTGGGACTGCGCGGTGTCGTTGAGGACCTCTTCGAGCAATTCCTGGACTCGCACATCGCTTTGGCTAGTTGTAATGTTGCTGGTCTCCAACGATGAGAGTAGGAGCA
>Ga0114932_10004295_pt1 | contig 13436 bp, 13 predicted proteins | sample 2SBtaG_2_FD_87286 | JGI IMG/M metagenome (GOLD analysis project Ga0114932, IMG submission 87286) | Deep subsurface microbial communities from Kolumbo volcano to uncover new lineages of life (NeLLi) - 2SBTROV12_ACTIVE470 metaG | ecosystem: Environmental > Aquatic > Marine > Volcanic ...
CCCTATGATCTGGTGTTCGCCTTTTCGTTTTCGGCGTTTTTCCCGCACGGCACCTGGATGTTGTCGGGTGAAAACTAAAGCATTGCGTCTGCCTGCGGCGCAGATATTTTTCACCAATAAGACATAGATCAGTCCCGCACCGTCCCGTCGCCCACCACCAGATATTTGAAGCTGGTCAGCTGCGCGGCTCCCACGGGGCCGCGCGCGTGCAGTTTGCCGGTGGCGATGCCAATTTCCGCCCCCATGCCGAATTCACCGCCGTCGGCGAATTGGGTCGAGGCGTTGCGCATCAATATGGCGCTGTCGAGGGCGGCAAAAAAGCCTTCTGCCGCCGCGTCGTCTTCGGTCATGATGCAATCGGTGTGGCCGGAACCAAAGGCGCGGATATGGTCAACCGCACCCGCCACCCCGTCGACCAGTTTGGCGGCGATGATCATGTCCAGAAACTCGTGGCCAAAATCGGACTCCGCGGCCGGTGAAATGCCGGCAATTCCCAGTAATTCGCCTGTGCCCCGCACATCCACGCCCGCGTTGATCAGATCGCTTAGAAACGGTGCGCCGTGGCGGGCAAAAAAAGCCCGGTCAACCAGCACGCATTCCGCAGCCCCGCAAATTCCGGTGCGCCGTGTTTTGGCGTTGACGATCACATCGCGCGATTTTTGCACGTCAGCGTTTTCGTCCACATAAATATGGCAAATCCCTTCGAGATGGGCAAACACAGGCACGCGGGCCTCGGCCTGCACGCGCCCCACCAGCCCCTTGCCGCCACGGGGTACGATGACATCGATCGTGTCCACCATCCCCAGCATTTTACCCACCGCAGCGCGGTCGCGCGTTGGCACCAACTGGATCGCATCGACAGGCAGGTCTGCCGCTATGAGCCCCTCGACAAGACAGGCGTGAATCGCGGCAGATGAGTGAAAACTTTCCGAGCCGCCGCGCAGGATCACCGCATTGCCCGCCTTCAGACACAGCGCCCCCGCGTCGGCTGTGACGTTGGGGCGGCTTTCGTAAATCACGCCGATGACGCCAAGCGGTGTGCGCACGCGGCGGATATTAAGGCCCGATGGCATGTCCCATTCGGCCAACACTTCACCGATGGGGTCGGCCTGTTCGGCCACGGCGCGCAGGCTGTCAACGATGCCCCGGATGCGGTCGTGATCCAGCATCAGACGGTCCATCATCGCGTGTGACAGGCCTTTGTCGCGCCCGTATTCCAGATCTTTCTGATTGGCGGCAATAATTTTATCGGCATGGGTTGTCACCGCCGCCGCCGCAGCGATCAACGCCGCTTGTTTGCGCCCGGCACCGGCCAGAGCCAGTTCAGCGGTGGCGCCACGCGCCCGCGCGCCCATGTCGGCCATAATCCCGCCGATCGTTTCCTGATCTTTCATAGCACCATGTCATCCCTGTGAATAAGCGCGGCCCGACCCGGGTAGCCAAGCACGGCACCAATGTCGCTTGAATGCCGCCCGATAATAGCGGTGGCCTCGCCGCTTTGATAGCCCGCCAGACCTTTGCCCATGAGCACGTTGCCCGGACCAACGATAGCCACGGGGTCGCCGCGTTCAAAACGACCCGTCACCGCGACCACACCGGCGGGCAGCAAAGATTTTCCCTGCAAAAGCGCGCGCGCGGCTCCGGCGTCGATTTCGACGTTGCCCTTGGTTTTCATCGCTGAAATCCAGTTTTTACGCGCCACCTGCGGGTTGCCGCGCGCTGCAAACCAGGTGGCGGGCGCACCATTGTCGATAGCGGCCAGAGGATTGGTCACGTCGCCTTTGGCGATCACCATAGCACAGCCCGCGCGCGTTGCTGTTTGTGCCGCCTGCAGTTTTGTCGCCATGCCACCGGAGGCCATGTCGCTGTCGGTATCCCCCGCCATGGCCAGAATATCCGGTGTTATTTCCGCGATTTGCGGCAGATGGGCCGCCGTGGCATCGCTGTGGGGATTGGCGGTGTACAACCCATCCACGTCCGACAACAATACCAGCATGTCAGCCCCCGCCATGACCGCCACCTGTGCGCCAAGACGGTCGTTATCGCCAAAGCGGATTTCGTCGGTGGCGACCGTGTCGTTTTCGTTTACGATCGGCACGACACCCAGATCCATCAGGGTTTTGAGCGTGGCCCGCGTGTTCAGATAACGCCGCCGATTGGCGCTGTCCTCCAGGGTGACCAGAACCTGTGCTGTGGGAATGCCGTGGGGTGTCAACACTTCTTCGTAGACCCGCGCCAGACGGATTTGCCCGACGGCAGCGGCGGCCTGACTTTGTTCAAGGGACAATAGGCCTGTGGGCATATTCAGGACCCGCCTTCCCAAAGCAATCGACCCCGACGACACAATCAAAACGTTCTGTCCGGCCGCGCGCGCGTTCGCCACGTCCTGCGCCAACCCCTGTAACCAGTCTAGTCGCAAAGCGCCGCTGTCGGCGTCCACCAGCAGCGCCGACCCGATCTTGATCACCAGAGTAGTGCACGATGAAATCAGGGTGACCATGGCGCGGTGTCCTTTTGGGCGTCGATTTCCAATGCGTTTCGGCTTTCAATCGTGGCACGAAGTGCGCGCAGCACATCGGTCAGCCCTTCACGCGACACGCCCGACAGCATCATGACAGGCCCTGCCGCCACTGCGGCGAGCGCCGCCAGACGCTCTGTGCGTTCCTGTTCATCTAGCGCGTCGATTTTGTTAAGGACCGTCAGTCGCGGCGTGTCGGCCAGTTTGCCGCCATAAGCCAAAAGTTCCTTGTCGATTATTGTGTAGTCGCCCGCCACGTCCTGAGACGTGCCGTCAACAAGATGCAAAAGCACCGCGCAGCGTTCCACGTGGCCCAAAAACCGGTCGCCGATGCCTTTGCCTTCGTGGGCCCCTGCGATCAACCCGGGAATATCGGCCATGACGAATTCGGCACCATCCACGCCGATCACGCCCAGGTTGGGGTGCAGCGTGGTAAAGGGATAATCCGCAATCTTGGGCCGCGCATTGGATGTGGCGGCAAGAAACGTCGATTTGCCGGCGTTCGGCAGGCCCAGCAATCCGGCATCGGCGATCAGTTTCAATCGCAGCCAGACCTCTCGTTCAATATTGGGCTGGCCTGAATTGGCACGGCGTGGCGCGCGATTTGTAGATGATTTGAAATGCAGATTGCCAAAACCGCCGTTGCCGCCCTGCCCCAGCATAACCCGTTGGCCCATGCGCGTCAGATCGGCCAGAACGGTCTTTTCGTCCTCGTCCAGCACTTCGGTGCCCACGGGCACGCGCAGCACAATATCGTCGCCGTCTTTGCCCGAGCGGGCCTTGCCCATGCCCGGACGCCCGTTCCCGGCAAAAAAATGCTGCTGATAGCGAAAATCAATCAGTGTGTTCAAGCCATCGACGGTCTGCACCCAAACGTCGCCCCCCTTGCCGCCGTCACCGCCATCGGGACCGCCGAATTCCACGTGCGCTTCGCGGCGAAAGCTGATACAACCGTTGCCGCCGGAACCGGACCTGATAGTCACGCGGGCTAGATCAAGAAATTTCATCGACTGGTCTTTCTTAAGGCGGATCGCGGTAGATAAAAGCAAAAGGGGACCGGTGTTACCACCGATCCCAATCAATTTTCTCTCAGACGCGGGTTCGGCTTATTCTGCGGCCTTGACCGGCGGCAAAACAGAAATAAACGTGCGGCCTTTCAGACCTTTGTGGAACTTCACGTGCCCCGGTGCAGTGGCGAAAATCGTGTGATCGCGGCCCAGACCGACGTTGTCGCCGGGCCACATTTTAGTGCCGCGCTGGCGCACGATGATGTTGCCGGATTTGACCAATTCGCCGCCGAATTTTTTGACGCCCAGACGGCGCCCTGCGGAATCGCGACCGTTACGCGATGAGCCGCCTGCTTTTTTATGTGCCATGTCGCTATTCCTTACGTCTTATCGGCGGCGGGCTTGGCCGCTTTCTTGGCCGCGGGCTTTTTCGCGGCGGCTTTCGCCTTGGGGGCGGCTTTTTTGGCCGCCGGTTTGTCTGTCGCCTTCGGGGCGGCTTTCTTGGCAGCGGGTTTCTTGGTTGCCGCCTTCTTAGCAGGTGCGTCGGCTTTTGTCGCCTCGGCTTTTTTGGCCGGTGCTGCCGCTTTCTTAGCTGGCTTTGGTGCCTCGGCAATTACAGCGTCACCACCTATGGCGGCTTTGACACCGGATTTACCGGCGCCTTTGGCCAGAATGTCGGTCACACGCAGCACGGTAACCGGCTGACGGTGGCCTTTTTTGCGCTGCGAGCTGTGCTTGCGGCGACGTTTGACGTAATTGATGACTTTGGGCGCGCGCGCCTGATCCAGAATTTCGGCCTGCACGGCGGCATCTGCTACCATAGGTACGCCGATGGTGACCGTGTCGCCCCCCAGCATCAGAATGTCATTGAACTGGACCTTGTCCCCGGCTGTGCCCGCCAGTTTTTCAACTTTCAGCACGTCGCCATTGACAACTTTATACTGTTTGCCACCAGTTTTTAGCACTGCGAACATGCTGCATTTCCTTTGTCGCTGCCGCGTCCTGTGGCCCCCGCGCTGCGGGCGTTTCGGCAATTTGCCGCCTCGAACTGCGTGCCCCTCTCAGGGCAGGTGAGTCCGCCACGGAAATAGCATCCATGGCGGAACGCGGTGTATCGTGCAGCACGGGACTGTTGTCAAGGCCGACGTGACAGGCAATTGATTACATTTCGGACGCCCCTATTTGCGATTTAGCCCGGCTATAATTCCTGTTGCGCGGGCTGTTCACCAATCGCAACCGCGAACCTGCCGAATTCATCCGCCATGATCTCGCCCGAAATGCGATTGAGCAAAGTATAAAACCGCACGACGTCGGGTGTGCTCAGCAAGTCGACGTATGCAACCATGTCACGATCTGAAAGCGAACGATATGTGAACGCGGTAGTCGCAATGACGTGATCGCTGACAAGCGCGCGAATCTCTTCGGTTTGCGCACCGATAAAGGCCAGAATCTGCTCCTGGCTGAGCGGGATATCCGTCAATCCACTGGCCGAAGCGCCGGTTAGAAAACTGTGCTGCATATTCATGATCGTGCTGACGCCAGCGTCTACAGCACCAATAATGTCAAGCATTCGCATGTAGGATTCAAGGCGCGCCGGGTTGGATTGCCCCAGCGATTTTGCGATTTCCGCGCCTTCGGCAAGACGTTGTTCTGTTTTCGTTTCCAGCTGCACCTGCAATTCAAGCTTGGATATCCTGATGGCAAATTCGGTTGAATAAATCGCAATCAGTGCATCCAGTTCCGCATTTGTCACAGCCATCCCCAATTGTTCCACCGTTGCATCCAAAATCACCGTCTGGTCGAAATGTGATTGCGCAGCGGCCTCCCATCGCAGCGCATAGTCCGACCCCGCCTCAATCTGGCCATTGCGCACCATATCGATCACGCCTGACTGAACATCAGCAAGACTATCGGTAAACTCAACCAGATCGAGCAGCTTCAGAACCCTGTCTCGATCCGCCTGTGCACTGGCGGGCGTGCTGTTTCCAAACGCAAACAGTATGAACAGAAAAGTATATTTTAGCATGGCCCTATTCCTTGATCGCATGGGAAACCTTTTCGTTTCTCCAGCCCTATAATTCGAATTTAATTTCTCTATTTCAGCGCCTTAAATAGTTTTACCCCAAGGCGAATTTATCTGTTTGCGCGCCGAAAATTGAGCGGCAACACGATTGTCGTCGATCGCCCGGTAGTTGTCAAACGCGCGCAGCGCGCCATTCTGTCTGCGCGATCCATATTGTAGACGCCGTTAATCGTGCGTATGCAGGGGTCTGACAAATGATCGGACACGATTTGGCACAGAACGCGCACGAAACCCCCAAGCAGCTATTTGAGGCTGCAGAGCAAGCACGCAAATCCGGTGACGTCGCGCGCGCCAGCGCGCTTTATTCGGCCGTCCTGACCCGCGTGCCGTTTCACGCCAAGGCCAAAAAGGCGCTGATCAAAATCGGGCGTCAACAAAGTGGAACGCGCACATTGACGCAGAGCGCGGTCAACGAGGCCGTGGCTCTGTTGCAAAGCGGTCAGTTTTCCCAAGCCGCCGAAAAATGTCGGGCGTTGATCCTGATCGCCCCCAAAGAGGCGCTTCTGCACAACCTGCTAGGCATGTGTCTGGCGCATTTGGGCGAGGCAGACGCCGCACAGGCCAGCTATCAAAAAGCCGTTGACCTGAAACCCGATTACGCCGAAGCACTTGGCAATCTGGGCACAAGCTTTGTGGTTCGCGGTGAAGCCGCAAGTGCTATGCCTTATCTTGAGCGGGCTTTGGCGCGCAAACCGGATTTTGCCGAAGCGTATCAGTCTATGGGCACAGCGCATTTGCATAATGGTGACGGCGTCAAAGCGCTGGCTGCCTTTGATAGCGCGCTCAGGTTTCAGCCCGGCTATTTCAACGCCGAAATGGGAAAGTGCCGTGCGCTCGAAGAGATGGGTGACGCCGCACAGGCCGTTGAATTTCTTGAGCCGCTCTTGCGGAAATATCCCGACACTCAGGAAGTCGTCGACCATCTGGCACGCTGCTACACCGATTTATGGCGTTTTGACGACGCAATTTCCCTGTTGGAACACCACCAGCCAAACAGCCCGGACCCCGCGCAAAATCATTATCATCTGGCGGTCTTATTGGGCAATATGGGGCGTCGGGACGATAGTCTGACCCATTACCGCACAGCTCTGAAACTAAACCGGCACTTTTTTCAAGCCTACCGCAGTATGGGCGAGCAGATAACTTATGCAACCGGTGACCCGCAGATCGACACGATGCGCACGCTACTGCAGGAAAACCCTGACGACAATAATGCGGTGATCCATCTGAATTTTGCGCTGGCCAAAGCATTGGAAGACATTGGTGACGACGCGCATGCGTTCGCGCATTTGGACAAAGCCAACAAAGCCAGACGCGCGCAATTATCTTACAGCACGGCCGCACAGCGCGACGAATTTGCGCGCATTAAATCCGCCTTCGCCCCGCAATTTTACAGCGCCTATAAAAATACAGAATCGTCATTGAACAAGCCCATTTTCATTGTCGGTATGAACCGTTCTGGTACGTCGATGGTGGAACAGATGCTGGCCTCGCACAGTCAAATAGACGGTGGCGGCGAGCTGACACATTTCCAAAATTATACGCATAACTATTTGGGCGGCCAAGTGGGCGACGAGCGGAAATGGATCGTTGAGACGGGCGACGACTATTGTCAAAAACTGCGGTTGGCAGGCTTGAACGCGCCGCGCGTCACCGACAAAATGCCGATGAACTTTCGTCATATCGGCCTGATAAAAACCGTATTTCCCGACGCCAAAATCGTGCACATGACGCGTGACCCGCGCGATTCGTGCCTGTCAAACTACAAACAATATTTCGATACGGGCGGCAATCAGTACGTCTACGATCTGCGCGAATTGGGCGCGTTTTACGTCATGTATCGCGACCTCATGGATCACTGGCACGCGCAATTTCCCGGCGAGATACACGACTGTTCCTATGAATCACTGGTCGGCGACCCCGAGACCCAGAGCCGCCAGTTGCTGGATTATTGCGAATTGGAATGGGAAGACGCGGTGCTGACGTTTCATACATCCAAACGCGCCGTCAGAACCGCAAGCGTGTCGCAGGTTCGCAATGAAATATACACCACATCTGTGCAATCGTGGCGGCGCTATGAGACGCAGCTTGCACCGCTGATCAACGTGATCAGCGCAGCAGGGCGCTTGCCCGATTAGGCATGGGTTATTCGGTGTTGGCGGCATCCCCGGCATCCAGCGTTTTTAGCAGCGGCGCCAGATAGGGCGCATAATTTTCCCACGCGCCAAGTGATGTGCGGTAGATCGGCGCGCGCACCTGATCCTGACTGAGCGTGCGCACCGCACGGGCCGATTGGTGGAAATTCAGCACCTCGTCTTGCCAGTCCAGCCCACAAAACGCCAGTACACGCCGCGCCTGTGCCTCTGTGTCGTCAATCAGCGCCTCATAATCCAGCGTCAGGATGGTATCGCCGTGCACCCGCAGCCAATGATCCATCAGATCGCCGAACATGTTATGAAAAGCCGCCAATTCAACCTGATCATAAACATACATGTGGCCGGTCACGCCAAAAGACGCCTTGAAATTGGAAAAGCACAGATCGCGGGCCTCGCGGCGCATGTAAATAATCGGCGCGGTGGGAAAGGCTGCCCGGATCAGCCCTATCCACTTGAAATTGGACGGCATTTTGTCGGTAAAAAATAGCCGGTCGCTGATTGTCCCGATGTGACTAAGATACGCCCGGGCGAAAGTCCTGATCGCATCTGCATCGGGCATCGCCTGCCCTGCATTTATGTCCTGCGCCAGATCGTTAATGGTTTCAAGCTCGCCACCGCCATGAACGTCGCTGTGGCACGCCAGCATCTGCTCGATCAGCGAGGTGCCCGAGCGGTTCATCCCGACAATAAATATGGGTTGCGGCACTGTGTGCCGGTTCTGGGCTACAGCCGTGTCGCTACCGCCGGTGTAAATCCGCTGTAAAGATTGGAATTCGGCCCCGGTTGATGCGATACTGTAATCGCCAAACGCGCGCTGCAGCGCGTTGCCTTGTTCGTAATAAGCAAAGGACCGCGCATAATCGGCGTTGTCCTCAAATATCTTGCCAAGTGCAAAACACACCACCGCCAGATCAAGACCCGTCAGAATACCCGCTCTGGCGAAATCAACAAGTTTGTGTGTGATCACACTGTCAGCGCTTGGCTTTTCGATTTTGACCAGCGCGACATATGCAAAATAGCTGTCCGGGCTCAGCGCAATCGCCTTGTGCAAACAGTCCGCCGCACGCGCGCGTTGACCGTGAGTTGCCAGCAATTTTCCCAACTCACGCCAGGCCAGTTCAAAGTTGGGCTGCAACCTGACCGCCGTCTGAAAGCTACGCTCGGCCTGTTCGAAATCATCTCTTGCGTCGTAAACAGTTCCCAGATTGAAATGCGCCTCGGCATAGTTGGGATACCGCCTGATCACCGTCTGCAATTGCTTGACTGCCTTGTCTGTCTGGCCGGTTTCCTTGAGTTTCAACGCCAGATTATTGCGATATTCGCCATTTGCCGGTTCCAGCGCCACCGCCGTTTCAAAACTCGCGAGCGCGCCGTCATTATTGGACAGATTGCTCAATGCTATGGCGCGCAGATTGAACAGGACCGGCAAAGTCGGGGCACGTTCGATCAGATCGTTCAGCAATATATCGGCGCTCTTGAACGATCCGCTTTGTATCAGCGATAGCGCCTGACTGACGTCGTTCTGGTCAACCGATCGCGCATTAGTTGGCGCCAATCGTTCTACTTTACGTAACCCTTTCAACGCTTTGGCGTGTTTGGGGGCCGATGCCAAAACCTGACGATAGAACTGCGCTGCCCGCGTCAGATCACCGGCCTCGACCGCCTGCTGCGCCAGATTCAGTATTTCTTTGGGTGTCATGCTGTTGCGTCAAATACCACTGTTTGGCCGTCCACGACTCACCTGCCACAGCCACCTCACAGAGTCATCCACAATATGTCTGCGCCCTGCGAACTGTGCGTGTCCCTGTGGACTTCACGTTCGATGCCATCGATTACGTCAATTTTATCTGATCTGAACCACGTTCAATATTCCGCTTGCCCCGACGCGGTCCCAATCTTATGAACCGCGGTGCAAGGAGAGGTGCCGGAGTGGTCGAACGGGGCGGTCTCGAAAACCGTTGAGCCTTTGCGGGCTCCCAGGGTTCGAATCCCTGTCTCTCCGCCACTTGCCCATTGCGAACCAGTGACACCGCCCTGACGGGCACGGATTTTTCCGTGTTATCAAAAGGGATTGCGGAAATCGACCGAACCTCTTAGACGCGCCGCCTCGCCGAAGCTAGGCTCAGAATGGCCTTAAGTCTCAGTTTGGGCGAACCTCGCCTTTTCCGGTTCGGTCCTGTTTTTCTTCTATATTTCAGCGCCCTGCCGCCGAACTCCGCCAAAACCCAAATGCGCGATCCAAATGATATCAATCGCAGCATAGACGGAACACGCGCTAGGCGCGTTGCTCGGGATGTCAGCGCAAACAGGCGGATTTCTGGGGTGGGTTTTCATCCCATTCCCCCGACGAAACTGCTGATGACAAATGATTTTTGCGTGTCCAGCCTGGCCGCATGCCTAAAACACGGCCTTACCCGACAATGGTTTTCTAGAGCTGGATAATAATACGGCCGAACGCGCCATGAATCCCGTCGCTATCGGACGTAAAAACTGGATGTTTGCTGGTTCAAAGAGCGGTGGTAATTCAATGGTTATCGCCTTCACTCTGATCGAAACCGCCAAGCTGAACAAGGTCGATCCAAAGGCATGGCTCACCTGGGTTCTAGAGCGCGTCGCCGACCACAAAATCAACAGACTAGACGAGTTGATGCCCTGGAATTATAGTTCAGAGGTGTAGGTCCTGGACGCTTACTGCGTTGTTTTGCGGTATTTGGGACAACAAATTCGTCAATTGGGGCTAACGCTATGGGAAAACTACTCCTTTTGTTCAAAATGCTTTCGATTTCTTTAGTTTTGTTGCTGTCAGGGTGTGCAAAAGAGCCTGACGAGAATGGGAGGTTCCCAATCTGGATTGTTCCGGGTGTTTATGCCGGACATTGGAAGATTTATGATAATACGAAACGACATCCCATAACGAAGCGATTTGGGGGAACGAAGGCCCCCCCTACTATCGAAAAAGTTTTTCTTCGCCCAGGGATGTATTCCTTACGTCTTGGTGATGCAGAGGGGGAGGACTTTGGGTTTTTTGTTGATGGACGTGGAAATGTTGAGTCCGGCAGGGCCGGGACAGCCAAGGGATTTGGCTCTTCTCTAATATTTTTGACAACCTACATGAATGTCGAGAGAAAAGGCTTTACGGGAGTTTGGAGAATTACCAAAACGAGTGGAGATAGAAGAATTTTGGACTCCAATCTGGTAGGCGTCATAAAAAACATCGACTACAATTTTGCCATTGCCCACACCGGATTATTTAGGTTCCATGTTGATGGCCATGGTTTCGTATCAACGAAACAAGCTTCCTCGGCAGAAGGGGGGGTTAATAAACTTACCCTGAAAACGGCAACTATCGGCGTAAAACCTGCAAATCTGAAAGAAACTTGGGTCATTTGGGGAATGGGTGGGCCTCCAGGGCGCGTTGGAGAATATCATTTCGATCTGGTTTGTGGACTAAATTATAGACTCGCTCAAGACGATGGAACAGGCAACTATGCCGGTTTTGAACTCGACGAAAATTGTGTTCCGACCCCCGAAACGATAGTCTTGAGAACCAAAGGGAAAACTTTGAAATTTGATCTCAATAGGTTGGGTATCTAGCGTCACCGCCAAACCTAATAAGAACGGCAACGTTCTTGAAACATAGTAACACAAAACGCCGCTCCTTTTGGGGCGGCGTTTTGCGTTTTTAGGGAATGTTCCTGAAGGTCACAGTCTGACCTTGCTGGCCAATACCTTGACCTGCGCCCCTAGAACTCCTCCAGTTTAGTGTAGAGTCCGCCCAACCAAAGGACGGACCAATGAAAGCAAGATTTACCGACGAACAGATCATTCAGATGATCAAGGAACAGGAATCCGGCGAGAGGACTGCTGACGTGTGCAGGCGCTATGGGATCAGCCAGGGTACCTTTTATAAATACAAATCGAAGTATGGCGGCATGGAGCCGTCTGATGCAAAGAAGTTGCGAGCATTGGAATCTGAGAACGCCCGACTGAAGAAGCTGCTGGCGGAGCAAATGCTGGACAACGCGATGCTGAGGGATGTGAACTCAAAAAAATGGTGACGCCCGCTGCCAAGCCGAAAGCAGTGGCCCATCTGTGTGATGAATATCAGGTAAGCCAGCGGCGGGCGTGTAATGTCTTGCGAGTAGACCGATCGATGGTGCGGTATCAGCCGGTTCGCATTGATGATGCTGAACTTCGAGCTGCGATCAAGCGTGTTTCCCGAGAACGCCGTCGGTTCGGCTATCGACGAATCCACGTCATGGTCGAACGGGAGGGTCACATGGTTAACCACAAGAAGTTAAGGCGCATCTATCGCGAAGAAAAGCTTCAGGTGCGCCGCAGAGGCGGCCGTAAGCGGGCATTGGGCACCAGAAAGCCAATGATGCTGCCGGATGGTCCAAACCAACGTTGGAGCCTGGATTTTGTGTCTGATGCATTCACAGACGGTCGCCGGTTCCGCATCCTGACCGTCGTGGATGATTGCACCCGTGAGAACCTGGCGCTGGCGGCGGACACATCCCTGTCCGGCCTGCGTGTCACACGGGAGTTGGATAGGGTTGTTGCAGAACGTGGCCTGCCGGGCACGATTGTCTCAGACAACGGTACCGAATTTACCAGCATGGCCATTCTGAGATGGGTTCAGGGCACCGGGATCGACTGGCATTACATCGCGCCGGGAAAACCAACGCAAAACGCATTCATCGAAAGCTTTAACGGCAAGCTGCGTGATGAGTGCCTAAATGAAACACTTTTCAGTTCACTGGCAGAGGCCAAAGAAAAACTAGTGGATTGATTCCAACATTTGGAACCCTCGATTTCTTGCGGCGATTATTTCGTCAGGGTCTGCTTTCCAAACGAATGGCTTTGCTTCGGTGTCGTTGTGTTCAGCTATGAACCGGTCGATTGCGCCCTTCAGTTCACCGACGGATTTGAACACACCGTTTTTCAACCGCCTTCGGGTGAGTTTGGCAAAGAAGCCTTCGACCGCATTCAGCCATGAACTTGAGGTTGGGATGAAATGGAAAGTCCAGCGCGGATGACGGGCCAGCCAGGCCCGGGTGTTGGGGTGCTTGTGCGTGCCGTAATTGTCGAGAATGACATGGATTTTCCTGTCCTTTGGAACCTGGCTTTCAATCTGCTCGAGAAAGCTCAGAAACTCCTGATGTCGTTGGCGTTGCATGTTTTTCGACATCACGCTGCCATCCAGCACATTGAGGGCTGCAAACAGGGTGGTTGTGCCGATGCGTTTATAGTCATGGGTGAGGGTCTGGCCACGGCCTTTCTTCAGTGGCAACCCTGGTTGCGTACCCCCTCTCGGGCATGTAAACATGCCCTGCCGGGCAATGGTCAAGTGCCTGAATTTGCGACTTTTCATCAACCGAAAGCACCACCGCATGGGCCGGAGGGGATACATAAAGGCCAACCACCTCGCGCAGTTTTTTCGCAAATTCCGGGTCGTTTGACAGCTTGAACTGCCGCCAGCGATGTGGGCTTAATCCGTGGGATTTCCATATTTCATGCACGCTTGATGCGCTTAGTCCGACCACTTTGGCCATCGCCCGAACGGTCCAGTGACTGGCCTCATGGGGTGGTGGCTTCAAGGTCAGGGTGACAACTTCGTCAATTCTGGCCTTGGTCAGCGGCGGTATCCGCGAAGGCCGCGTTTTATCGCG
>Ga0114932_10004301_pt1 | contig 13430 bp, 12 predicted proteins | sample 2SBtaG_2_FD_87286 | JGI IMG/M metagenome (GOLD analysis project Ga0114932, IMG submission 87286) | Deep subsurface microbial communities from Kolumbo volcano to uncover new lineages of life (NeLLi) - 2SBTROV12_ACTIVE470 metaG | ecosystem: Environmental > Aquatic > Marine > Volcanic ...
GAAGAAGAGGGTGAGAAAGGATCACTCAATATCTAATAAAGCATGTGTAAACTCATCACATGATTATACTCACTTGAAAGTCCTTCTCACAATCGATTTGTTTGTCCTCTTCAGAAATTTCATACACCAAAAATGCAGCTTCGATTTGGGCTAGTTCCCCATATAATTCTTCATAATCAGATCCTTTTTGAGGTAAAATAGATCGTAAACTACTGAGTTGAGCCTTGAATTCATCTCTAATTGTGAATGATGGATCTCCAAACGGCGCTGAATAAAGTGGTGCATTTTTCCACCTTACTTCAAGTTGGTCGATCTGTTCTAACAGCTGCTTATTAGCCTTTAACTTTATATCATTCAGTTCATCCTTTGGTTTGAATTCTCCATTCCTTATTGCAGAACTTAATGTCGTTATTAGATCAATGTGTGGTTCACCATGGTGTTTTAAAAAGTCATTCCCCAATCTGACACTTGCATGAATCGTCTCCTGCTCTACATTAGACAGCCCATAAAGTACTACATGACGTTAAATGAATGGAAACATGATATAAGACAACTTACAATAAACGGGAACTCCGATAAAGAGAAGGAAGCAGTAAATAATAAAGATTCGAGGTCTTTTGATCATTAAATTTCCCATGAGCTTCAAGCAAACTTTCTAACTACAAGACAATTAAAAGAGTTGAAAGGTTATAAAACAAGTTTTATTTAATGCCATGAACGAAAGAATATTGTTACAGTACGAAAAATAAAATTAGACAAAGGGATTCACTTGATAAATTAGATTGAAATCAAGCTAAGAAATTCAGTTTTTTTATTGACAAGATCAACACCAAAAAGTGACTGCAAAAATCATCTAATATGAGATGTCATCTTTTAAGTTTTAAATATATTAGGAATGGGTATTTGGGAGACATGGTCTTGGTGTGTGTTATGTTGAATTTTCTTTGTTTTCTTGGCTTGTGGAGGGGATAGTGAATTGGATTGATTTGATAAGGCATCTTGAACGATCTTGAATAGAGGGGTAGGCCACTTCTGAGCATAATCATCACACTCACCCTGGTCTTGGTAGTCTAGAGGAGGTGGTAGGAGGGTAGAGGGGATGGAGGAGAAGAGAGATTTGGGTGAAAAGAGGGTTTTGTTGAGGATTGTTGCATCTTTCAACGAATTCACAATCTCCCCTTGATGCTTGAAGGAAGAGCACTTCTCCAAACTTGAGATCAATGGAGAGACATGAAATGGGAGGAGGATAGAGTTGGGGTAGTGTTTGAGGTCTGATATGAGGAGGGGTGTTGTGGAGGGGGAAAGGGAAGAATTAATCTGGATGAGTTGGATTATGAAATCAGCTGACAAATCTCTTCCCTCTATCCACACATCGCTCACCACATCCCACATCACCTTCTCCCTCCCACTCCCATCCACATGTGTGTTAAGGGATCTGAGTATGGAGGTCCAGTAGCGGATGTCGAGGGGGGAACCAAGGTCAAAGAGGGATTGGAGGGAAAAGTATGCTTGCTCCCAATCTCCCATCTTGCAATAACCCTCCACAATCCTCCTCCAGTCACCAGGAACCAGATCCACCAACTCAAAGGGGTAGCTGGAAGATCCCTCAAACAGGGGAGATAGAAGGGAATTCACCTTCTCCAATGAGGAAGTAAAGTTGGATTTGGAATTGGATTTTGAATTGGAAAGAGATGAGATAAGGAAACTAAGGATATGAGGAGAGGAGATGAGATCATTCTTTTGATCCAACATCCTTTGAGCCCATTCATCATCTATATTTCCACCTTCTTGGTCTGATAGAGGGTGAGTGGCTCTTTCTAGTCCATCCTCCTCCTTTTCATCAATTGGCCTTGATTCTAGTTTTTTCATCCTTTCCCCTTCCATCTCATCATCTTCCCCAAACAACCCCCTCACAAACTCCACCTCCTCCTCCACCCCCCTAACAGCATTGTGGAAGAGGGTGGCCAGCTCCTTCCTGTGATGAGAGGGGATGGTTGGCACCTTTTTAAGCCAATTGAGACATCCAACCAAATTTCCATCTGAAGATAAACTCCTCAACAGCCACATTACTCCTTCCCCTCCCCACTTATCAAACGATTGAGGTGTACTCCGCTCCCATAAATCCATTATCCTTTCCCCCACATATGGATGGCCTGAGAGGTAAGCACCTTTGAGGAGAAGGAGATAGGTTTGGTAAGGAAGAACACCCAATTTTCTCATCTCAATTTCATTTACCAAATCCTCCACCAACTGAAAGTTCCTGGTGGACGATAATTCAATAGCAATATTAATGACCTCACGTTTCGACTTTGTAGTTAGTTTCTTTTCTTTTAAAGCCTTCCCCTTATAGTTGTAAGGCTTGAAAAATGTCAAAGGACTTTCCAGTTTTCCTTTATTAACTGTACTAAACAGAGATAATGGCTTATTGTATGGTCTCAATGCCTTGTAACACTGAAGCTTCCCAAAGATACGAGGTATAATTTCACTCAACATTTGATAATTAGCTACTTATGACGGGTTTTATGAATTTGTCAAAAAATAAATTGATGAATATCACTATTTAGGAAGGATAACTGAGATAAGAACTAGTAAAACTTTAAGACAGATTGTATATATAGTATAACCCTAATATTAACTTAACAAAATAAAAATTTATAATCAAATAAACTTGTTCTGAAGGATTTAATTTTGGTTGAAAATTTCATTCCAAGTTCTGTCCTGTTTATCCTTAGTAATTAAATGTTTAGTACTGTTATCTGAAGTAATAGATAGTGATTATTGAAAATAGGCTTGTGTAAATTTAGCATTACTTATTTTCCGTACTCTATGGTAAAATTTCATAAATTTAGTTTTTCATGATTTATTCATTAATATCGTTGATTTACATTTAGAAATCGTAGATCCACTGTAACTATCTTTTGATATTTTCTTTACTATTATGGGAGGATCGCAAGCTAAAGAAGTGAGTTGAAAATCCCGGATTTATGTTTTCGATTGTAGGATTTTTTTAGTGCAATCATGCGTGATCATCTCGAAGAGATTGAGGAGATGATAACAAATAGGAAAGTTAGAATGAAGTGGAAGAACGACTACCACCAAACTGGGATTCTCTATGCTGTGGCTAATAACAAGATATCTATCCTAGAGTTGCTGTTGCGGGAAGGAGGAGACCCTTCCATTCCAGATGATGTTTTGAATGACAAGATTGATTTGATTTCAAGACATTGGATAGAAAGGAATGACCCCCTTGATCTGTGCCTGCACTTTTAGATACGAAGAAGCTACGAGAGTTCTCCTTAGGAAGAGGGTTGATCCATTCCCATCCCAGAAGGATGTGAGTAGATTGATTTGATTTGGTTGATTTGATTTGGTTGATTTGTGGTTTGTTTTTTTTGGATTAGGGGTTGACAGCATTGAGAATGTGTGAGGAGGGGTTTGTCTTTTTCAATTCATCATCACTTGAAATTCATGGATTTATCCTATTTCAGATACTTTTACCAGCTGTTGTTTGATTACCAGGAGGATTACCCGGAGTTGATCAAATGTGAGAATTGAATGAATGAATATTGAGAATTGAATGAATGAATATTGAGAATTGAATGAATGAATATTGAGAATTAAATGAATGAATATTGAATTGAATGAATGAATATTGAGAATTGAATGAATGAATATTGAGAATTGAATGAATGAATATTGAGAATTGAATGAATGAATATTGAATTGAATGAATGAATATTGAGAATTGAATGAATGAATATTGAGAATTGAATGAATGAATATTGAGAATTGAATGAATGAATATTGAGAATTGAGTGAATGAATATTGAGAATTGAATGAGGTAGCAGAGAATGCAACCCTGAATGAGAGGTGGGATCAGAGGTTGGATAGAGATTCTTACATCCAAAGGAACTCAGTCCTGGTTTTTCCATCCAATATTCCCTTTATCTCAACAATTTGTTCATAGCTGATCCAAAGTGCGAAGAGTGGAGATCATGTGACAGTAAAATCTTCTATTGAGGCAGGAGATCTGAACATTGATTATCTAGATCAGGAGGTTACCCAAAATATCATCTGATATTCTGTTCAACCATCACTCTTTCTTGGATGATCATAGGAGGATACAACTGCCTTGATGAAGGCTTGTGAGAGGAACCATGTGGAGGTTGTGAAAGTCCTTCTTCTCTACAAAGCTGATCCTTTCATTGCCAATAAATTTGTTTAATTGAATTTCATTCCATCATCATTTGAGATTATGTTTATAGGGGGGACTTTTCACCTCAGGAGGGACAGCAAAGAAATGTGCGATAGATGGTGGTCATGAAGCGCTTGGTGCTCTGTTGGAGGAATATGAAAATGATTTCGAAACCCTCAAGTCAGAACCTGGGAAGACAGTGAATAATACATGGAGGAAAAAGCTGGAAGACTTTGGATCTGTTGAAAATGAGCAGGTTGAAGAGGTGAAGTCAACCTAGAATGAATGGAGCAAATCTACATAACTCACACAACCAACAAACTTTATCAATATGTCAGTGTCTTCTTTCTTTCTTGTTATTTCTCATTTAACTTTCATTATATTCTTGGTTGTTTTGTTGTCAACAATTGAATTGGTTGAATTGGACTTTTTTTGGATTTAGAGTCTAGGATCAATGAAAGTGGAGCTTCCAACAAACACCTCCTGAACCAAAGTCTTCCTCCTCTTCTTCCCACCCTTCAGTCTGTGAGAGTGGAGATTCACCTATATTTCTCATGATAAAATTCCAAATCAATTGATTCATTTAAAACCTTGATAATGGGAGATCTGTAAGTGGGAGGGAGAAGGTCAAAGTTCCCCTTCTTGTGATCAAAAATAGCTCTTCTTGCCCTAGCTCTCTGCTGAGCCAAGAACCATCTTTGATCATCTCTGGAGGAGGAGGAAGCATGTACAAAAGGGTTTGTAGACCAATTGCTCTTCATCTGGTCAAAGGATCTCTGGTGGTCGTGTCTGGAGGTCTGTTTCACTGATTCTGATTTGAGCAAGTTGCTACTCTCCTGGAAGGAATACAACTCGGGAGAAACCAACATCCTCTCCAACTCAATCGCTTTCTGAGCAACTGTGATCTTGTTCCTCAACAAATTTCTAGAGCTCTCCAATGAGTTTTCAGAGTTCCCATCCAATGCTCCCCTCCTCCCCTCCAGTTGCCTCCTCTTCCTTTGTTCTCTGGGAGAATGGAGGTTGAGGAGGGCGGAAGAGAGGTTAGCAATGTGAGAATTTAAGACCTCACAAGGGTTTGGGGAGATGGGATGGAAGGTGAGGGAGAATAGGGAATGGATGGAATCAAACAAGGAGTTATTGGTCCCAGTACTCACCTGGCTAGTCAACTCCTTGAATTGGATGTTTCCATCCTCCCTCTTCATGATCAAGTAAACCAGATGGACTGGAGATTGGGTGGAGGAGTCATAAAGTTGATCTGGGTCTGCAAGATCTTCAACTATTGTCTTTGAAAAGATCTGAACTTCATCAGGGAGATCAATTGGCTTTAGAGTTTGGTAATCATTCGAAATGAACACAAGGCAAGGAGCCAAATCGTTGGATGAAGAAGAGGAGGAAGTGTGGAGGAAAAGGTGAGCTCTCCCAGAGTTGTACATCTCAGCCAACTCCAATCTAGAGACGATATGATGATCAACCACAGACACACACTCCTCCATCGTCAAAGGGCCATAACTCATCCTAGACACTACATTCTCATCCTCTCTCTTCTTTGATGGTCTGTGCTTTCTGGTGGTTGCTTTCTTCTTGGTGTGATGCGAGATTGGAGTTGAGACTGGAGGGATAATTTTCTTCTCAGCTTTCTTGTTTCTGTATCTCATTGGAGGATTCAAATTACTGTGAGACCCCCTCTTCTTCTTTTTCTTGGATTGTGCAGTTTTTGAGTGTATTTTTTTGCTGTGATCATGATCTTTCTTCTCACTCTGCTCCTTGTCGTGTTTCTTTTTCTGCTCATGAACTCTGATCCTCAAATACAGCTCTGCAATCTCCTTCAACAGCCTCGTCTCCTCTTCATCCTCCTCATTCACCTCGATCACTCTCCTATCATCCTCATCATGCTTGTGTAAACTTGAAGAATGCTCTGAGAGGTGATGATGATGGTGGTGGTGATGGTCTCGTTTCTTCCTCTCATGCTCCCTCTTCTTCTTGCTCCTCTTTCTATCCCTTTTCTTATCTCGCTTCCTTCTCCTCGCCTGTCTCCTCAACTTCTTCGCCCTCTCCTTCTCTTCCGCCTCCTTCATCTTCTGCTTGGTCATCCAATCTACTTGATACTTCCCATACTCCTTGGAGGAGAGGTTCTCCTGGTCATAGAAGTTGTAGTCGTAATCCAGGATGGCAGACATGGAGGTGGAGTCATGATGTGTGTGGTTCGATTGAATCACCTCAGGCTGCATCTTACCAACATATTCCATCATCTCCTCATACCTATCCTGCTCCTCCTCTTCTCCCTCGTCATGTGCTCTTCTTAGTCGAGGTGGGTGCTCCCTTTTGGGTCTTTTTGGTGTGGTTCTGACAGGATGTTTGATGGTGTCGCCAAACTCATCTTTATTGAACTTGAACTTATCCTTTAAAACCTTCCTCCCCACCTTAGTATCGATCTCCCATATATCCTCTTCATCCTCCTCGTCCTCCTCCTCCTCCTCTTCATGAAATGGAATTTGAGATCTATGGTTGTTTGATCTCCCCAGATTTATCTTTGAGAGCGATCTGTCAATCTCCTTCAACATCTCCTCATCTTCTTCTCTTGATTCCTCCCAATAATCCCACTCCTCTTCCTCCTCTTCATCTTCCCCCTCACCCTCAAAAATCTTCTTCCCCTCATAACTGGCATCATAAGACCTAGAGAAGGGGTGTTCATCACTCGTTTGGTTTGGGAAGAGACGGAGAGTGGGAAGAGAAGAGGACAACTTTTCTTTCTCATTGAGCTCCTCTAAAAGCTTCTGGTTCACCCCATATTCACTTCTACCTTCAATTATCTCACTCTCCTCCTGTTCTTCGTAGGGGATAAATTTACTAGAGGTTGTTAATGTCTCTCGAAACTCTTTCTTTGGGGGCAATTTGGATGAAAACTGAGAGGGGTGATAATCGTCTGTCCACCCAGAAGGAATCTGGTCAGGAGAGTTGTAATATGAGTTCCCCTGCCCATAAGAGTGGTTTGAATTATAAAATTCATCATCATCTGGGTGAACAACCATAGAAGAACGGTGGACCTCCCGAGGAGAGTCGTTAAATTTTGACATCTTTTTTGATGATCGAGATTTTCGCGTTGTTCCACCAGAGTGTCCCTTTCCCATCGCTCTCGAACTTCGATAATCATCAGCCATATTAGTCTATATTCAATAGAGAGCGTTAAAACAAGAGTGTGTCTTATACTAGTTATACTAGTGATAAACTAACATATTTTTCCGTATTTTTCGATTTTAGTTCAAAATTTTGAAATTTTGAAATTTAAAACAAAGATTAAACATAAAAGAATATAGTTTAGAAAGCCAAAATTGATATAGAATACTTTTAATCTTTTGTTTGACATCTTGATACCAGAAATAATTTAATTATGAAACTTGATTTATGTTGATTCAGAAAATCATGAAATATAAAATCAATTAATCCTTGTGAAAGCAACCATAGAAACCAAAAACAAGAAATAAAACAACAATTTCATAAACTGCATAAGATTTATACTTTATGTTCAAAATCTGAGAATTCTTTCTCCTCATCTCCTTCATCTGCTTCCAAGATTGTTTCCAAGGATTCTTCTTCATCTTCATCGTATGGGATCTCCTCAAACCCTCCATGAACGCAGTCATAGAAGCACCCAAAGCAGGATTCATCTTTAATGTAAGAGGCATCAGTGGTGAGCCTGGATACTGTGGAGTTAGAGGTTGTGGATCTTGAGGAGGAATTGGAGGCATTCCTGTCAAGAGGGTTGATAAACAGCTTTCCAACCCAACCTTCCAAACTCTCCTCTCCATTCAATTCCAGGCAGAAGTGGGGAGGGAAATCTATCAAGTTGTTAGAGAGGGAGATGTAGAACTTGGGTGAGTCAGGCTGGTCGATAGAGAAGAGGGGGGAGATGTGGAGGGAGTTGAAGAAGGCTTGTCCATCTGCTCTGTAGTTCACAACCACACAATGACCTCTATTTCCCTCCTCCAACTGCCCTGACATATGATCCAAACTCGCTTTGTTGGTCAGCTCCCCATGGAGGAAGTTAAGCTCCTTCCCCATTATATGATTGTACCCATATCCTATTGGAAAATAAAACCGTTTTAAACTCAACTCAACTCAAGACAATTCAACAAACCAACCTATCAAATCACTCCAAGCTTTGGTCACATAAACGACTCGATAGGGCTTGCAAGCAGAAGTCACCACAAAGGGCCTTCCACTCTTCTCAAGCTCAGCCCACTCGCTGACAGGCTCTAGGGGTCGAATGAGGTCTCTGAAGTCTTGGTCGTCCAAGTAGGAGGTGTCAGAAGGGAAGGATTGGAGTGGAGGGGAGGAAGCTAGAGGGATGTACTTGTTGAAACAAGAACTAAGCATGCTCTCCAACATCTCAACAACCTCATCTGCGGTAAGCCTGTTGGTGGGATCCTGATCCCAGCATCTTGAGATGAGTTCCTTGTATTCAGGAGGGGTTGAGGTTGGGATATGAGGTCTCCTCCCCATCACCACCTCCTGGACGATCTCGCTTCGGCTTTGGATCTTATCAAATGGGGGTTCTCTTGCCACAATCTCCCAAAACACAAGACCAAGAGCATAAATATCCCCAGCTTGTGTGAAGGATGAGGTTGCAGACAAAACTTCGGGAGGTGACCAGTTTGGAAGCATCTCCTCAGAGAAAGAAATATCACTAAACCCGTCCTCATCTTCATCTCCTAGCTCCAAATCAGCAATCTTCACATCCAAGTTCTCTGTGACAAGAAAGTTGAAAGATTTGATGTCTCTGTGGCACATATCTGGACTCATTTGATGGACAGCAGCCAATCCTCTAGCAGACCCCAATGCCAACCAAAGCATGTCCTCCCAGCTCAATCTCATGTAATATGGGTTGTAGGAGAGAGAAGACCTCCCCTCTGACAACCTGCCAGTCACACTCTCTCTCACATCAAATTCTCTTTGGAGGTAGTTGGAGTGGTCCTCCTGAAACTGGATGTGGTTGGAATCTGCTGAAATGGGAGTGTTATCTACACTCATCCTCATGAAGGTTTGGAATCGGTTAATTAGTGATACATCCTTCATCCCTGCTATCTGTTGCATATCTAGATGGATGACATCCCCCAGTGAGCCGAGTTTACAGAACTCAAGGACAATGCAGATGGAGGGTGGGAGGATGGAGATGCCATATATGTTCACCACATTGGGATGCTTTAGCTTGGTTAGGATGGACACTTCCATGCACACTCGATGGATAATCTCATGGGTTAGATCCATGGTGAACAGCAGCTTGATGGCCACTGGCCTCTTATTCTTCATCAACCCCATGTAAACCTTGGAGGAGGAGCCCATTCCCAGCATCTTGGACCGATCCAGACTCATGTAAGCAAAGTTGAGGAGCTTCACTCCAGACTGCTTCTGAAGAGTGTCCATTGAGTTGGCCAATGATTGGGCACTGTTTGGGTTCAAATCAATCCCCATCAAAGGAGATAACAATGAGTTTTGGGTGTAGGATGTGAACCCCTTCACACCTCGAGATGCAGTTTCCAAGTTCTTCCCCTGCCACCATTCTAAACATCATCAAAGATCATCATTTATATGTTAATTATTAACCTGAATCTCTGAGGAGTGTCACATAGAGTAGGGGTTGCTTGAAGATAGTCAGGACAAAGAGTGGGCCAAACACATACGCACAATTGCCAACTGGTCTTGTGTCGTCAGAGGCGAACTGGAGGCTGGCGCAAATCATCATTCCAATCCTGAGTAGAAACCAGAATCGAGCGAAAGGGAGGATCCCCCACCTCCTGTACAGCCACTTCTGGGGGGCCAGCCACACAACCCCGTAGAAAACGAACTGGAGGATAGCCCAGAGGATCTGGAGGAAGGCTCCAATCGTCTCCGCTGATCTGTGATATCCAAAGGTGAGCATGACAGCTGTGAGAATTCCCCAAAGCAGAGAATACTTAAAAGCCCTCTTGAAGGCCACATCCCCACACCCGTACATCATGAACAGAAGGGGGACCATTTCCCAGATGGTGTGCTGGAATCCTATCATGATGCCATATGTGATAGATTTCTCGAAGTTGTTGTTTTTATTGAGTTCCAATTCAACATTCAAAAGGAGCAAAGCCAGCATAAAATCAGACAAAGCAGCCATGTACATGATCCTCAAGTAACAAGGGAATATCACTAACCGAGCAGCCCTCTTACTTCCATGTTTAGCCAACTTGGTTTGATGATGGATCCAATACATTACAGTTCCAAACGAGGCCAGATACATGAGAGCTAATAAAAAGCCAACAATTCCAATTTCGCCTTTCAGAAAATCCAGCTGTGGGATATAATCAGTGATTGGGACCTTTCCCAAAGGTTCATTACAAAACCCCATTCTAAATTGTCCTTCAACTAAAGTACTTTATATCCTTCTACCTTGGGTTGAACCTACAAACAAAAGCAAACTTTGTAAAAATGGGCAAAAAAAAGGTCAATGTTTGACGAATGATTAAATATAATTACCAAGTCGTATTGAGAATAAAACTAATATTTAAGGAATCTTCGAAAAATATTAAAACATAAAATAAAGTTTATACTCCTGTTACTAATGAACCTTACAATGATAAACACGTTCTGCGAAGAAGAAAAATCTTCAAGAATAAGGATAAATTGAGTGATATCTTGCCTTAAAATGGGTTTGGATTGTGAAAACACCGCCATGAGGTTATATAGATAATATCACGAATAAAGAAAGAATTAAACCTTTTAAAGATCTTCTGGTTAGATCGCAGATCCACAAATAAATTTTGGTAGATTTTTAACGCAATGTTTGACCCTATTATTGATCTTCAATTTTTATTTTAGTAGTTATAGCTTATGCGCACATATATGTACTTACTGTGATCCAAGAGTATATCTTATGAAACGTTGATTCTATTGATATAATGCGGAAAAATGAAATTTCTCATCAATTTTTTGTTGCCCAAAATTCTTTAGATGCACAAAGGTATGGATAGAGAGTTTATAGAGTCGGTATTGAGTGAGTGTAAGAGTGAATCTTCAGCTACCAGTTATGAGGAGTTCTTGGTGGAGGTGTTTGAATATTTTCCAGATGAGGTTGTTCAGAATGAGGAGTTTGAGGAGTTGATTCACGATCTGTCCTCTGAAGCTTATGAGGAGAGTGAGGAGAAGAAAAGGGCAGAAGAGGAGGAGGATGAATTGGAGGATGGTCAGTGTGAGATGTGTGAGAGGTTCATCCCTTTAACCAGACATCATTTGATCCCACGAAGAATGCACAATCGATACAAGAAAAAGGTGAGAAGGAAGTTTGATCTCATCCCATCAACATATCTTTTCATCATTCCCTCTTTGATTTGATTTGATTGTATTAGGGGTTCACTCATGAGCAGCTTAACTTTTGTGCAATGATATGTCGATCTTGTCATTCCTGTTGTCACAGAACTCATCCACACGAGGTGCTTGCTTCAACTTATTATTCAGTTGAAAAGTTGATGGAAGACCCCGAAATTGAGAAATTTGTAAGATGGGTTGCCAAGACACCTGTCAGATCAAAGAGAATAATAAGAAAGTAGTTAACTTGTAAGTAACCAATTTAAATACCAAATACACTATATTTTGGAGAGTTTATCTTTTCTAGTTAGGATCATGAGATAAACACAGAAGAAGAGGACAAAGAAGGAAGAAGATATTGCTGTCCACCCCTCTGTAGACCAGGTCAGACTCACCCATAAATCACTCACACCACTAGTACCAACTGAATAACCAACCAGATTAACAGATATGAGGAGAAGGACGTTGATGGTCCCCCCAACAGCCTTGATGAGGTTGAGGGGAGTTGGAGAGAGAGAAGAGATAGATCTGAGATTCAAGATCCTATTCAAGAAAATGATATTTAGGCTATAAAGAGGGGTAAAAACCACTCTCCAATGATCTCCAATAAGATGAAGGAGGCGTTGAGGAGGGCCCAGGCTATCAAAAACCACTCCACGCTATGCCATAGAGCTGCGAAGAGGAAGATGGGCCAGATGGAGAAGAACCTATTATTTCAAGACAGAATGAATGAATAAATGAAAAAGAGATCATGACCTGGTCTTCTTCCCTCCCATTGGGATATATAAATATCGAATCTATAAAGGAATAATCATGATTTATTATACAGATAAGATGATCTTACAATCCAATGGTTGAAGGAGGAATGCCAGCCTTGCCAAAACATGGTAATTGTGAAATTGTTTGACATACATCTAACATAAAAATCAATGAAAAATCAACATAAAAATCAATGAAATATCAACATAAAAATCAATCAAAACCTGGGCATGTTCTCTGGGGAATGGACTCCAACCATCAACCCCCACAATCGAAAGAATCTCCACATGATTGAGAACTTGAACCTGATTTTATTATTTTATGAAAGAATTGAATTGATCAGATTATCATTTTATGAAAAGAAGTGAATTGATCAGATTGATAAAAGATAAAAAACCACATGAGTTTTAGGACTGAATAGGCAGAGACAGCAAACTAATGTCAATATATTATAAAATGACAAGTTAAAGATAACCAGGTGGGGTGGGATGTGGTTGTATGATCCAGAGTACATGATGGCGAAGTAAGGGAGGTGTCTGGTTGCCAATTCCATCCCAACAAGCATCAATCCAAGTCTGAGTGAGTATTGAATCAGGTGAGAAAGGTGGGTGGAGGAAAGCAATGTCTGCCCTTTGTGGCTGTTCATCTCCAACAAGCACATCTGTCTGTAGAAGGAGGAGAAGGGGAGGATGGGGCCTGCTAGGTAGAATGGGGCGAAGAACATGTAGGAGAAGAAGGAGAGGAGAGAAGGGGAAGAAGGGGGAGGAAGAAGAGTTTGGTAGTAAGACAATGGCTCAAATGACCTAGAGGGGGCTTTGGAGAAGGTGAAGGGCTCTATAACCCCCCTCTTCACCCACCTTACATCGAAGTGGAAGGAGAGGAGTCTGAGGACCAGGAAGTTGGCAGAGAAGGTCCAGGGGTGGAGAGGGTTGTGGAAATGAGGAGTGAGGAAGGATGGGAGAAGGGAAGGGAAGAGAGTCTCACCCTCCTTCAAACACAACACCAACAAACAATACACCCACACCAACCCTACCCCTAAAAACTTGAGATTAGATGTGAATCGTGTGATCAGGAACCTAGAAGGAAGGTGTGGGAGGAATAATGGATTCAACTAAAAATCAAATTCTCAAACCCAAAAATGGC
>Ga0114932_10004306_pt1 | contig 13418 bp, 11 predicted proteins | sample 2SBtaG_2_FD_87286 | JGI IMG/M metagenome (GOLD analysis project Ga0114932, IMG submission 87286) | Deep subsurface microbial communities from Kolumbo volcano to uncover new lineages of life (NeLLi) - 2SBTROV12_ACTIVE470 metaG | ecosystem: Environmental > Aquatic > Marine > Volcanic ...
ACCATGTCCAGGTAGACGTGCAGGTCGCTCACGTCGAAGCCCTGCTGCAGGCGGTCGCTCTGAGGGCGCCCCCAGAGCATGGTCCCGTTGATCAGCCCCGTGTACTCGGCGGCGCGCAGGTGGTGTTCGACCGAGCTGAGCCACGCGAGCTCGAGCTCGGCGTAGAAGCGGTACAGATCCCGGCTTCGTCGCGCGGGCCAGGCGCTGGTGAAGCCCCGCACCGTGGGGTCGCGCGCGACGCTGTCGAGGAGCATCGACTCGCCGAGGGCAAGCCCGGGATGGGCTGAGCCGACCCAGGCCGCCGCCAGGGCGTCGTCGTCGACGTAGCGAGCGCGAAGCCACGCGTTCCAGCGGGCGTCCAGGGCCTGCCGGTGCGCCGGTTGGAGGCTCTCCAGCTGCCCTCCCAGCCAAGCCGCCACCAGGGAGGACTCGTTGGCGAGCTCGACCCAGGCCACGCCGGGGTCGTCGAGCCACCGCTGTCCGGTGTACGGGTTCACTCGATCGTACAGGGCGTCGAACCAGTCCAGGTAGGCGGCCTGGAAGTCGTCCTGGAACGCCGGCAGGTGCTTGAGGCCGGGGGGCGCACCGATCACGTCCTGGGCTTCCGATGCGCGCAACACCCGCGCCGTGGGCCCTTCGAGCACGAGGTACACGCCCCGCTCCAGCAGCGCGGCGGCGAAGCGGTCCAGGCGATCGACGGCCTCGGGGTCCAGCAAGGGGCCCCCGCGACCACGGTCCGGGTGCAGCACGCTCGCCTGGCCCGGACGATCCAGGTGGTGCAGCCGAACGAGGTTGAAGCCCGCTCGGGCGAGCTCGTCGGCGTAGCGGTCGGCGCGCTCGAGCGGCGGCAGCGCGCCATCCCCCACCAGGTTGATGCCCCAGAGACGAGCCTGAGCACCGCTGCCGAAGCAGAGGTCCTCACCGCAGGCTTCCAGGCGCCCATCGCTGCCGGCACGGGCCCCGACCGGCATCGACGGGCCCGCGTGGAGGGAGGGGATCGTGAAGGGTGTCCAGTCCGCGCCGGGCAGATCGCGCTGCGGGGCCAGTCGGGCGTCCCCCTCCAGCGTCTGCACCTCGAAGAGCGCGAGGTCATGCGCGCGGCTTTGCACCGTCAGCGAGGCGAGCTCGCGCTCGGCGTCGGTGCCGAGGACGTGCACCGCCACGCTCACGGCCTGACCGTCGACGGCGCGCCCGAGCGGCTCCGACCAGGCCCACGGCGTGGTCTGGGCCATCCACCAGGGCCAGACGTGCAGGCCCTGCGTGGCTCGCGTGACCTCCTCATGCCCGTCCGCGTACCGCACCGTGAGCGTGGCCGCGGTGTCGTGGGCACCCGCGGGCGCAAAGCGCGACCAACGCAGCGCCAGGCCGGTTGCGGTGCCAGACAAGGGGATCTCCAGCGCCTCGTCGGGCGAGACGATGATGCAGTCGGACCCCTCCGACGGCGCCTCGACCACCACCCGTGGACCTGGGTCCTCGGCGCTTCCGAGGCACCGATGGTCGGGTACGAAGGCCAGCGCCACCGAGGCAAACAGCGCCATCATCGCCCGAGCTTCGCCTGGATCTTGGTGGTCACCGCCTCGAGCACGACCTCGTCGTCAGCGTGCAGCCCGACCAGCTTCAGCGCACCGGCGTAGACCAGGCCGAGCGGCAGCCCGACCAGGGCCACCTCGACGATGCTGGGGAGCTCGGGCAGCCAGTGCGCCACGGCAGCGCCCACAGCAGCCGCCGGCACCATGGCCATCAAGGGCCCCAGCATGCTCCAGCCCAGGGGTCGGATCTTCACGAACCACCGCACCTGGGCCAGCGAGACCGCCGTGGTGAAGCACATCGCACCGCCGTAGGCGAGCGCTGCTCCGGTGGCACCGTAGCGCGGGATCAGCGTGTAGCTGAGGGCGAGGTTCACGAAGATGGTCGGCACCCCGCCCCACACCACCTGCCATTGGTTGCCCGACATCACGAGCACGTACTGTGCGCTCCCCCCCACCACGGCGATCAGCTGGGCGAGCGCCATGATGCGCATGGCCGGCACCGCCTCCATGCGACCAGAGGGCCAGACCCCGACCACGCTCTCGGCCGCCAACAGGGTGCCGACGGTCATCGGCAGCACCAGGAGCACCGTCCAGCGCGTCACCGTGATGAAGAGCCCCTGGAGCTCGTCGCGGTCTCCCTGCTTGCAGAGCGTCGCGATCATCGGGCTGAACATGCCGTAGAGGCCGTGCAGGGCCAGTCCGAACACCGGGGACAAGGCGGCCACGGGGCCGTAGATGCCCGCGGCCTCCATGCCGTCGATCCGCGCCAGCAACAGCTGATCCGCCCACATGTAGAGCGCGTTGACCAGGGTGTAGATCCAGAGCGGCAGGGCCATGACCGCCAGCGGACGCAACATGGGCCGCGACGGTTCCCGCGGATCCATCGCGTCCGGTCGCAGCCTGTAGAGGGTCCAGAGGGCGAGCACGGCGCCCACGGCCATGGACAGGTCGTAGGCGGTCAACACGCCGTCGAGTCCCTGCCCCATCGCCACCGCGAGCACGTAGACCCCGACGATGTTCACCGCCGGCCACGCGACCTGGAGGATGAGCGCCTTGGGCCACATGACCAGGAGCCCCTGGGTCGCCGAGGTCGCCATCATGCGGATCGCCGCGAGCGGAAGCGCGAGCGACAGCACACGGAGCGCGCCCGCGAGGCGCGGCTCCCCCGGCGACATCACCTCGGCGACCGTGCCGGCGCCCAGCCAGAGCACCGCCGCCGCGGCGACACCACCGAGCAGGCTGGCGAGCTGTGCCGCCCGCCAGGTGCCGCGCACAGCGGCCTGGTCGCCCTCGGCCCGGCTCTCGGAGACGTAGCGGATCACGGCGTTCTCGAGGCCCAGGAACACGAAGAGGAAGGCGATGAGCATCGCGCGGCGGCAGGTGGCGTAGATGCCGTAGGCGTCGGTCGACAGCGCCCAGTTCACCTGCATGTCGTGTGCGAGCAGCAGGCCCTGGCCCACCACCATCGCGGCGAGCATCACGCCACCCCCTCGGGCGACGGCCCGCACGTTCTCCCGCCGTTCTGTCACGATGCTCCGAGGTGTCGCATCCGATATATCGCCGCGTGGCCGACGCCCTCCGGATCCTGCAAGTGTCTCGGGTGTACTGGCCGAACCTGGGCGGGATCGAGAAGATCGCCCAGGGCTTGGCTGAGCACCTCGTGCAACGGGGCCACGTGTGTGACGTGGTCACCCTCGACCGTTCCTTCGAGGACGGGTCGGACTACCCGCCCTACAGCGCGCACAACGGCGTGAACGTCTACCGCATCCCGTTCCGCGGCAGCACGCGCTACCCGCTCGCCCCTCGCGCGCATCGCTTTGCCGGCCGCTACGACCTGGTGCACGTGCACGCGGTGGACTTCCTGCTCGACTGGATGGTGCTCCACAAGCCGCGTCACCAGCGCCCCGTGGTGCTGTCCACCCACGGCGGCTTCTTCCACACTGCCTTCGCGGCGAAGGCCAAGAAGCTGTGGTTCCACACCATGACGCGCAACACCCTCCGTGGTGTGGACCGGGTGCTCTGCTCCAGCGAGCACGATCTCGAGCTCTTCCAGACGATCAGCGATCGCTGCGAGCTCGCGCGCAACGCGGTGGACCTGGCGGACTACGCGCCGATGACGAACAGCCCGACGGCGGGGAGCTGGGTCACGGTCGGGCGTGTGGACGTGCACAAGGGCATCGGCAACCTGCTCCGTGTGCTCGCGCGCATCGCCGACATCGACGACCGGACCTTCACAGCGCGTGTGATCGGCCCGGAGGTTGTCGACGGCCTGGTCGACGGCCTCGTCGCAGACGCGAGACGACTCGGCGTCACCGACCGGGTGGCCTTCGAAGGCCGCGTCTCGCTCGACGACCTCCACCACGCCGTTCGCACCGCAGAGCTCGGGCTCTTTCCGAGCGAGTACGAGGCCTTCGGCATCTCCGTGGTCGAGGCGATGGGAGCGGGTGTCCCTTGCGTGCTCAACGACATCGGCGCCTTCCGGCACTTCGTCAACGAAGGTGAGAACGGCTGGATCGTCGACTTCTCCGACGCGGAGCGCGCGGCTGCCACCATCCTGAAGGCACGGGATCACGCCGACCGCGCCGGCGTGGGTGCCCGCGGTCGCGACAGGGCGCTGGAGTACAGCTGGACCTCCACCGTCGATCGCTTCGAGGCGCTCTACCGCACGGTGTTGGCGGAGACCCGATGAAGAAGCGCTACAAGATCGGCATCGTCTGCAGCTCGGGCGGCCACCTCGCCCAGATCCACTGCCTCGACACCTGGTGGAGCCGCCACGAGCGCTTCTGGGTGAGCTTCGACAAGCCCGACGCGGTGTCGCTGTTGAAGGACGAGCGCACCTACTGGGGGCACTTCCCGACGAACCGGTCGCTCAAGAACCTGGTGAAGAACACCGGCATGGCGCTTCGCGTGCTCGCCAGGGAACGGCCCGACGTGCTCGTGTCGAACGGTGCGGGCATCGCGGTGCCGTTCTTCTATGTGGGCAAGCTGCTGTTCGGCTGCAAGACGGTGTACGTGGAGGTCTACGACCGGATCGACAGCTCGCCACTCACCTCGCGGCTGGTGCAGCCGGTGCTCGACCAGATGGTCATCCAGTGGGAAGACCAGCGCACCTTCTACCCAGAGGCCCGGAACCTCGGGCAGGTGCTCTGATGGTGCTCTGCACGGTCGGCACCCACGAGGACCCGTTCAACCGCCTCGTGCAAGCCCTCGACGAGCTGAAGCTCGCGGGCCTCATCGAGGACGAGGTCGTGATCCAGAGCGGCTGGTCGACCTACCCGGCGCGCGCGTGCAGGCTCCACGAGCAGCTGCCCTTCGACGAGCTGCAGTCGCTGATGGCCGACGCGCGCATCGTGATCACCCACGGTGGCCCGGCAAGCATCATGCAGGCCCTCGCCCACGGGAAGGTTCCCGTGGTCGTGCCGCGCCAGAGCGGCTTCGGCGAACACGTGGACGACCACCAGGTCCGCTTCGCTCAGCGGCTGAGCGATCGCGTGCTCGTCGTCATCGACATCGCGGAGCTCGAGGCGGTGCTGGCCGGTCACGCCGTGCTGGCGGCGGGGCTTCCGGCCAACGAAGGCGGCCGGCAACGGGCCGTGGCGTTCGCCGAGAAGCTCGACGTGCTCTGCGAGACGCTGTTGGGATGAGCCACAGAGCGACGAGAGCCGGCCCCGAAGGACCGGCTCCCGAGGTCGAACAGAGGCGCCTCAGGCGACGCTGTCCTTGAGCACCTTGCCAGCCTTGAAGGCGACGTGGTTGCGCTCGGGGATGTTCATCTTGGCACCCGTGGACGGGTTGGTGCCGGTCCGAGCGGCACGGGTCTTCACGTTGAAGGTGCCGAAGCCGGGGATGGTCACCTTGCCGCCGCCCTTGAGCTCGGCAGCGATGATGCCGCTCTCGGCGTCGAACAGGGTGTTGACGATGCTCGCGGCCTGGACCTGGGAGAGGTCGGTGGAGGCGGCGAGGGCGGCGCTGAGCTGCTTCTTGTTCACGTTGGTTTCCTTCTTCTGCAATCGCGGGGGATGATCCCCCAGGGAACGCTTGACGACGTGGAATTCGTCGACACCTGGCCCTTTACGGGTCCAGACGCGTTCGACAAGGGAAAAACGGACGCGATCGCCGTCGTGGGGCGGATCTCAGCGTGCCGCGACGATTCCGAGGCTCGCGATGAGCCCTCCGTAGATCTTCAGGATCTCGGTGACATGGTGCGGCGTCAGGAGCACCCTGTTGCGTCGGAGGTCCTGCCGCACCTGGTCCGACAGCGTGGCGAGGTCGACCTCGGCGTCGTTGACGAGCCGCTGACGGGCGCTCTGCACCGCGCACTTGCACACATACGGACTCACCGGGACACCGTCGAGGACCATCTCCTCGACGACGTCGAAGATCAGCCGGTCCAGCGACAACACGCGGGCGTCGGCCGTCAGGAAGGTGGGCTCGTGGGCGCCGGGGAGGCTGGGGATGATGCCGAGGCGTGCCATGGGGACTCCGGAATGCTCACCGGACTCCTCGGATCAAGCGACGGGTCGATCAAGCGCCTTCACGCCCGCCGACAACGGCTCAGTAGCGCAGCTGGAACCACAGCCGCGCGGTGTCGTTCTGGTACGCGAGGGCCGCGTCCTCGAGGCGGAGCACGTAGCCGCCACCGGTGCGCACGCGATCGTCGAGCAGGTGGCACGTGACGCCAGCGGTGACGAGGGTCACGTCGCCATAGTCGGTGACGTCGCGGTCGTCGTCGAAGCGCTCCGCCCGAACGGCCGGTTCGAAGTTGCCGATGCTGTAGCCGACCTGGACCTGGCCGCCGAGCCGGGAGGTATCGACCAGCACGTCCGGATCCGCCACGGTGCTGTCGCCCGGGGTGACGGTGGACACCGCGGCCTCCGCGAGCACGGCCAGGCCCGCCACGCGAACGATGACGTCGCCCCCGTAGGCCAGCGTGGAGGTGGCGAGCTCGCCGTTGTGAAAGGCGTTCGCGCCAGCGCCGACGACCAGACCGTCGACGGCCCCCCAGGTCTCGTAGACCCCCTCGCCGCCCGCGTACTCGACGCGAGCTGCGTACAACAGGCCGGGATCCGTGTCGCCGAAGAGCTCGCCGTTGCCGTTGAACGCACCTGCGCGGAGGCGAACCGTCTCGTTGCCGGCGTCGAGAAGGAACCCGAGCTCGCGGTCCGCGCCGAGGTGGTTGGAGGCCACGCTGCGCTCCTGGAAGACCAGCTCCGACGCCGAGATGAGCGACTCGCGGCCGAAGGGCACCTTCTGCACGCCGAGGCGAGCGCCCGCCAGGTCGTGGAAGCGGTAGCCGGCCCAGGCATCGACGAGCTCGACGCTGTCGTCGCCATCCGACCAACCATCGCTCCCGGACGACACCCCGACGACCACGCCGTAGGTGAGCACCTCGCCGCTCTCGTCCTCGAAGCCGAGGCGGGCGCGACGGATCTTGAAGCCCACGTCGTCCTCGGGGTCGCCGTAGCCGGCCGCATCCGCCGTGGGGTGGGCGTCCTGGTCGTAGAGGGTGGTCCAGACCTGGGCCAACGCGTAGGGTTGCGGGGCTTCGGCGTGGGCAGCGCCCACGAGGGCGACGGTCAGGGACATCAGCATGGACCACCTCGGCGACTGGCGCTATGCGTAACGCACTCCTCAAGGGATGGGACCCATGCACGCAGCCGCACTTCTCGCCCTGTTGAGCGCTTGCCAGACCCCCGGCGAGGGGTGGGTGAGCGGGTCCCAGATGACCGACCTCGGCCAGGTCATCGGCGGGCCCAAGACCCAGGCGCGCACCGGCGACTTCCTGCTCGAGAACGATCAGATCCGCATCGGCATCCTGGCCGGTCGCTACAGCATGGGGCCAGGGCTCTTCGGCGGCGGCCTGGTCGACGCCGATCTGCAGCGAGTCGGACCGGAGTGGGCGGATGGCGCGGGAAACGACCGTCTCGCCGAGATCTTCTCCACGGTCAACATGAACGTGATCCAGGCCGAGGCGTCCGAGCAGGTCACCCTGGTGTCCGACGGGAGTGACGGCGCTGCGATCGTCCGGGTCGAGGGCGACGACCTCGGCTTCATCACCCTGCTCGAGGCCCTCTGGGCCTTCACCGGCGCCCCCAGCTACCACCTGCACACCGACTACATCCTGGAGGCCGGGCAGAGGTGGGTCACCATGCGCACCACCGCCTTCTTCGACGACGGGGGCGACTGGCCCGAGTCCGGCGAGCTCGTGCCGGGCACCTACGAGCCGGTCCCCTTGTTGGAGACGGCGCTCGAGACGGGGCTCATCTTCGGCGACTTCTACCTCCAGGGCGGCGACGTCGACCTCTTCCTTCCCGGGCTCGGCTTCGACGAGAAGCAGGTGGTGTACGAAGCCGGTCTGGCGGGGCAGAACACCTTCCACGACCCGGTGCAGGTGAACTTCGTCGCGGGCACCGCGCCCGGGGTGTCCTACGGACTCGCCACCCTCGACGGCGACCTGTACTTCCCGCTCTTCACGTCCAGCCAGACCGCGGGCTTCGGCGCCGCCATCCAAGGCGACCCCGACGAGTCCGACCGCTTCCCCGCGGGGACCGCCCTGTCCTACGAGCGGATCTTCGTGGTGGGCGACGGCGACATCGGCTCGGTGCTCGACGGCATCCTCGAAGCCCGCGGGACCGAGACCGGGCGGGTGGATGGCTTCGTGCTCGATCCCGACTCGCTCCACGGCCTCTCCGGGGTCGACGTGTTGGTCTACGAGCCCGGGGCCGACGCGCCGTACTCGCAGTGGGAGACCGATGTCGCGCTCTCCGACACCGATGGCGACGGCTCCTTCGGCGGCACGCTGCCCCCGGGCGACTGGGAGCTCCAGGTCCACGAGCAGGGGCGTCCCCTCCCCGACCGCGTGCCGGTCTCCGTCACCGCTGGTGGGCAGGTCCAGCTCACCCTCGAAGCGCCGGCCGGCACCTCGATCGAGCTCACCATCCAGGACGAGCAGGGGCGGCTGGTGCCCGGAAAGGTGAGCGTGTTCCGCACCGATGGCGAGCCGGTGGTGCGCAGCTCGGTGCTCGGCGACGGGTACATCGCGGGCGACCCCGAGGCGGTGGTCTTCTTGAGCCACGGCGCGGGCGGCCTCGAGCTGCCGCCCGGACGCTACCAGGCGGTGGCCAGTCGAGGGCCCGAGTACGAGCTCGACGTCGTCGCCTTCGAGGTGGTCGCCGCCCGCCCGCTCGACGTGCAGCTGCAGGTGGTCCGCTCGGTCGAGACCGAGGGCTGGATCAGCGCGGACTTCCACGTGCACGCCCAGCCGAGCCACGACTCCGGGGTCACCCCGACCATGCGGGTGACCACGATGGTGGCCGAAGGCGTGGAGTACTTGGTCTCCACCGACCACGACTACATCACCGACTTCGCGCCGACGATTCAGGACATGGGCCTCGAGCCGTGGATCCGGTCGGCCATCGGCCTGGAGGTCACGCCGGTCGAGACCGGGCACTACCTGGGCTGGCCGCTGGTGCGCGATGCCCTGGCCGAGAACGGTGGCGCCCCGGACTGGACGGGGCTGGAGCCCGACGAGATCCTCGACAGCATCCGCGAGCTCGGCGACCCGGCCATTGCAGAGCCCATCACCTACGTGGCGCACCCCCGCGACGGCATCCTCGGATACTTCGACCAGTACGGGTTCTCGCCGTACGGCGGCCTTCCCGGCGCGCCGCTGATCGAGACCTCGGTCACCTCGGCGCTCAACCCGCTCCTCGGCGCGGACGCCTTCTCGATGGACTTCGACGCGCTGGAGCTGCTCAACGGCAAGCGCTTCGAGCTCCTCCGCATCCCCACCCAGCGCGAGTTCGACGACTACGCCGCGGGCGCCGACCTCACCGGCTACGACTTCCTCGTCCGCGAGGACGACGAGCAACAGGACCTCATCGACGAGGTGTACGGGCTCGGCTTCGGTGGGCGTGGGCAGATCGACGACTGGTTCACGCTGTTGAACCTGGGCTACCGCTTCACGGCGCTCGGCAACTCCGACACCCACGGCACCACGAGCACGGAGGCGGGCTGCCCGCGCAACTACGTGGCCTCGGCGTCGGACGACCCGGCCTACGTCGACGATCTCGCCGTCGCCGAGGCGGTCCGAGCGGGTCAGGTCATCACGTCGAGTGGCCCCTTCGTGCGCTTCTGGGCGGACGACCCCAGCCAGACCGTGGGCTCGGAGGTCGTCGGAACAGGTGCGGTGGAGCTCTTCGTGGAGGTCCAGTCGGCCAGCTGGTACGACGTGGACCGCGTGGAGCTCTACGAGAACGGCACGCTGCTGCACAGCTGGACGATCGAGACCCCCAACGCCGACGTGCTCAACTTGTCGGAGACCTTCGAGGTGCAGCCGGATCAGGACGCCTGGTACGTGGTGATGGCCATGGGGGACTCGGACATGGCCCCGCTCTACACCCCGGTCGAGATCCCGCCCATCCAGCTGCAGGACGTCGTCACCGAAGCGCTCAGCAGCGTTCCGAGCGTCTCGAGCTTCCTGAGCGAGGCCCCGGACCAGCCCCGAGCGTTCGCGACCTACCCGCTCGCGCTGACCAACCCCATCTGGATCGATCGCGACGGCGACGGCTTCGATGCGCCCGGCCTGCCGGAATGGATGGTTGCGCCAGCCGACCCCGGTGCCGACGAGTAGCCCTGACGGTCCCTGGACAGCGAAGCCGCGGTGGCCACGGTAGGGTGAGCCGCAACCCAGGGAGAGGCCCATGCAGCGGGTCAGTCTGTTCTCGGTGGTGCTCCTGGCCAGCGCCCTCGTCGCGTGCTCGGGGAAAGACGACGGCAACGTCGACACCAGCCAGGGTCCCGCCGGCGGAGACGGTGGCGATGGTGGCGATGGTGGCGATGGTGGCGATGGTGGCGACGGAGGCGACGGAGGCGACAGCGGCGAGCTCGGAGGCGCCACGCCCCTGTCCGAGGCCGGCGACGTCTTCGGAATTCCCAACTGGGACGACGACGACAACGACATCACCCCCGACTGGGAAGGGCTGGGGCTCGCGAGCGGAGAAGACGACCTCGTCGAGCTCGTGCTGCGCGCGGACCTCCTCGAGCAGGGCGAGTTCCTGCAGCTCTCCCTGGACGGCGACACCGACCTGATCCGGATCTACCGCGATGGCGAGCTCTTGCTGGACGAGAACGACGACTACATCGCACTCACGCAGAGCGACGGGCGACAAGACCTCGCCGTCGAGTTCGGCGACTTCCTGGTGCACGGCACGCTGACCGCGAGGCACCTCGCATCCAACGGCGACACCATCGAAGAGCAGGTGCTGACCCTCCTCTCCACGCCCTTCATGCTGAACAGCCACACCCAGCCCACCAGCGAGGTGATGGTCGTCAGCTACAGCTACTTCGGAGCGAGCAACGCAGACATGATCGCCGACATGGAGGCGGTTCTCGGGAACCGGCTCACCACGGTCAACGGCAGCAGCTACGGCTACGACGTCTGGATCCAGGACGAGTTCGAGTGGGTGCCGGTGGCCGGCGAGGGCGTCGAGATGGAGTTCATCATGGACCTCATCCGAAACCGGGGCCTCGATCGCTACGCCGAGGCCCGGTACGGAGCTGGTGTGGGGGTCGGCGTCTGGGGCAGCGGCGGCGCCACCTCCCAGGACTACGGCGGCAACATGGAGGCCACGCCGCCCTTCGACGACTACCCCTTCGGCCGGATCTACTACGGCGACGGCGGGGACCGGGGAAGCCGTCCGGACGACGTCGTGATGGACCTCTATGCCCGCCAGATCCAGGAGCCCTTCACCCTCGATCCGTCCTGGCTCTGCGTCGGGCACGTCGACGAGTACACGTCCTTCCTGCCCGACGCCGACGCCCCGCGTGGGTTCCGGCTGCTGATGGCCGACACCAACGCTGCACGCGAGGTGCTCGAGGGCATGGATCCCACCCAGCAGCTCCGCCGCTACCAGCAGGACAAGGACTACAGCACCGTGGGCGAGATCCTGAACGATGCGTCGTTCTGGGACCTTCAAGAAGACGTGCAGCGCGACCACCTCGACCCGGACCTGGCGACCTTCGTCGCCGAGATGGGGCTGTCGCAGGAGGAGATCATCTACTTCCCCACGCTGTTCGAGCACCCACGGGGCTGCGGGAGCTGGGCGGCCGCGTTCATCCCGGGCGCCATCAATCTCCAGATCGCCGACGACGACGCAGGCAACACCCACGTGTTCCTGGCCGACCCGTTCTTCCGGAACTCCGACAGCACGTCGACCCAGGCCGACGACGCCATGATCGACGCCTACCTGGCGGTCCTGCCCGAAGGCTTGGAGTACCACTTCGTGGACGACTGGGACGTCTACCACATGGGGCTCGGCGAGGTGCACTGCGGCACCAACGCCGTTCGATCCCAGGACGACGATTGGTGGGAGACCGCCCTGACCGCGGTCGAGGAGGCCCTCTGATGCTCTCGATCCTCTGCTCGCTCGCGATGGCCGGGTGGCAACACGACGCCGCCACGGGCGCCGCGGCGATGGCCGCAGCCAGCCCCGACCTGGCCGGCGAGGTCGCGGCCTGGGAACCCAGCACCACCCGCAGCGGCCACAAGCGCTTCGTCGGCCCCTACAGCCACGACCCGCGCCTCACGCCGCTGTTCCTGCACCGGCTCGCTGAAGGCCAGGACTCCGAGGCCGTGCGCACCGCCCTCGTCGAGGCCGTGTCCCGCCAGAAGGGCGAGGGGTACAGCGAGGCGCTGCCCGACCTCGCCCTGCACGACGCCCAGGCCACGGTTCGCGCCGTGGCTGTCGAGAGCCTACGCGGGGTCGACCGTGACGTGTCCGGCACGTTGACGGAAGCCCTCGCCGACCCGGTCAGCGGTGTCCGCGAGGCCGCCGCGCGCACGCTCGGTCGCGTCGGCGACGCGAGCGCAGTGCCCGCCCTGATCCCCATCCTCGCCGACAGCTCGCCCGAGGTGCGCGCCGCCGCCGCTCGCTCGCTCGGAACCCTGCGCGACCCCCAGGCGTTCGAGGCGCTCGTCGGGCTGTTGGACGACGAGCACGCCGACGTGCGGCTCGAGACGCTCCACGCGTTGGAGCGCGTGGCACCCGCCGACGCGCCCTACCTGAGCCAACTCGACGAGCTCAGCGTGGACGACGATGCGCGGGTAGCGCGGGCTGCCACAGCCCTCATGCGCTGACGTTGGTTCGCTCCACCACGGGCACACCGCTCCAGAAGCGGAGCTCGACGTGGTGGAGTGGCGAGACCCTCAGCCTTCCGGTGCCGTGGGCACTCGCGCCCAGCACGGCCGCCACGATGCAGCGGATCACGCCGCCGTGGCTCACCACCGCCACCACCCCATCGGGCGCGACGAGCCGCGCCTCCTCCACCGCCGCGAGCGCTCGAGCCCTCACCTCGGACCAGGTCTCGCCGCCGGGAAAGCGAAAGGTGTCGGGTTCGCGGAGCCAGCGATCCCACAGGGTGGGCTGCGCCTCGTGGAGCGCCAGGAGGTCCTGGCCCTCGAGCTCGCCGTAGCTGGTCTCTCGCAGCCGGGGATCGGCGACGGCCGCGACTGCAGGAAACAGCGCCTCCGCCGTGAGCCGTGCGCGCGACAGATCGGAGCTCACCACATGGTCCACCGGCCCGGCCCAGGGCTTCACGTGGTCCAGTGGCTCGGGCTCGGCGTCGGCGTGGCCGTAGAGCCTTCCACGCCACGCCTCGGTCACGGGCCCGTGGCGGAACAACAGCAGCCGGCCGTCTCCGCGGCCGACCCGGTGCTCCTCGCCCGGGGTCCACCAGGCTACGAGGCCCCCTTGAGCTCGTGCAGGCGGGTCTCGAGCCACCGCTCCGCCTCGAGCGCGGCCATGCAACCGCTGCCCGCGGCCGTCACCGCCTGGCGGTACACGTGGTCCTGCACGTCGCCGCATGCGAACACCCCGGGGTGCTCGGTGG
>Ga0114932_10004307_pt1 | contig 13417 bp, 9 predicted proteins | sample 2SBtaG_2_FD_87286 | JGI IMG/M metagenome (GOLD analysis project Ga0114932, IMG submission 87286) | Deep subsurface microbial communities from Kolumbo volcano to uncover new lineages of life (NeLLi) - 2SBTROV12_ACTIVE470 metaG | ecosystem: Environmental > Aquatic > Marine > Volcanic ...
GAGTCGCCGTCGTCGCAGTCGCCCGAGACCGGGGCGTAGCCCGCCGGTTGGGTGCAGCCGGTCACGCTGGGAGCGCTGGTACCGTAGCCGTCACCGTCGTTGTCCCGGTAGTAGGTGTTGATGACGCCTTCGTCGATGGCGCCGTCGCAGTCGTTGTCCTGGCCGTCGCAGACCTCGAGGTTGGTCGGGAAGTTCAGCGGGTCGTTGTCGTCGCAGTCGTCGCCGCCACAAGTGCCGCCCTGGGCGTCGTGGCCGTCGCCATCGACGTCGCAGGCACACACTGGGTCGGTCGAGCAGTCGTCGACGTCGGCGCAGTCGATCAAGCCGTCGAGGTCGTTGTCGATGCCGTCGTCGCAGTCTTCGTTGCAGCCACCGGTGCCGTCAACGAATGACAGGTCGTAGCTGCCGGGGGTGCCCGCAAACGCTTCGACGACGATGTAGTAGGTCTTGCCGAGCTGTGCGTTGAAGGTGACGGAGTCGGTGCTGGTGGAGGCTGCGGTTGCGCCCTCGATACAGGACGCAGGGTTGCAGCTGTCTTCGAGCACGTACAGGTCGTGGTCGGCGGTCAGGTTGTCGAGGGTGAAGGTGACCGAGCCATCGGCCTGCGGCGAGAACGTGTAGATCGCCTCTTCGTTCGTCTGGTTGAGCGGCGCGAACGGGGTGCCACAGGTGTAGTAGTTCAGTTCGACCGTGCCTCCGACCGTGGTCGAGGTGATGTCGGTGGAGCAGGTGATCTCGGTGACCACGTCGCCCGGCGCGCACTCCTCGTCATCGGTGCAGGTCGCGCGGATGGTGTAGGACTTGCCGCCTGAGTTCAGGTCTTTGAGCTCGTCGACGTTGATCCAGTAGCCGTTGCCATCGGAGATGAAGCTGACGGTCTCTGAACCGCCGTTCTCGCTGGTCTGGCCGCTGTCGACGCAGGTCGCGCCGGAGCCGCAGTTGTCGTTCTGCAGAGCGAACAGGTCGTAGTCGTCCTTGTTGCTGCTGGCATCGATGGTGACCGTGGCCCGCTGACCGTTGGGCGGGTCAAAATAGAAGCTGTTGTCCAGGCCTGGATAGGTCGTGGAGCTGCAGGGGTAGCTCATGTTGTCGTCGGCGCCCGGGCCGAGGATGTTCCAAGCGTCGCCGCACTGCAGGGGGTTGCCGGCGAGTTGGTCGACATTGCAGGTCTGGGCGGATGCAGATGCTGACAAGAACAGCATCGAAGTGGCGAGCAGGGTTCGCACATTGGCTCCGATCATGGGAGAAGTACCGTGCCGGCGATGAAGCCGACAGTGAAGATTCCGACCGTATATGCCGCCGTTGCAGCGACGACCGCCACGGCCAAAACGGGCGAAACACCCAATTCGGCCTGGAATTCTTGGCTGCGAGTGGGCGCTGGGACCAGCGTCTCGACGCCGGATTGTCCTAGACCCGGGTGGGCGGCCGGTATGGGGGCGGCCAGTAGTCCGTCATAGCTGCTGACATCCGTACCGGTCTCGTCAAAGTCCCGACTCGCGAATGGCGTGCGCCCGCCATCCATGAGCTGGGTATTTGCGTCATCCCACTCGTCATCGACGGGTGGGGTCAGGGCGAAAGGACTGGCCGAGAAGTCGGCTAGGTCGTCATATCCGGGCAATGGCACCTCACTGGAAGGCACCTCTACGGACCGGCGATTGGCGGGGTGACAGAAATCTTTTTGCGCGGCGAGTGATGACAAGCCCTTGACACGCAATTCCCGTCAGACGACGTGTCGGAACACCATCAGCACCAGAGTCACGAGCCACATGGTGTGAAACAAGCCGGTGGCCATGCCCATGCGCTTGACCAATGGCGACAGCTGCTCGGCACTCTGGCCAGCCTCGATGCCGTCCGCAATGGCCTGGGTGGTGCGTCCGAGGCCGCCCGCGCCGATCGCGAACAGAATGAACGTACTGGCGATGCCGAAGTGAATTCCCCGCGGAACTGCAGCCATGCCACCCATGGACCAGACGACGCCAAATCCCGTCAAGATCGTTCCGAATGCGCTGACGAAAGCCAAGCGTTTGTAGCGGTTCATTCGGTCGAGCAGCAGCGGGGTGTGCGACTTGGGCTCGAGGATGGTGCGCTTGATGTCCCCTGATGCGAAGAGCGCGGCGCCCGCCCAGGTGGCCATGAAGATGATGTGGAACAGGCGGAGAGTGAGCGTTGTGTACATGCGAGCCCGCTAACTGCTCGCCGCCGTCGCAGTTCACCTTTCGAAGCCTGAAGTCGCGAATGGATATAAAGAATGCGAGCACTCACTCTCTAAGTTAGCCTTTTGCATCTGGAGACGGTCCATGCACGACAACTTCGACACGGTGATTTGCAACGGACTGTGGTTCGACGGCCAGGGATCGGCGCCGGCGGTTCGCAATCTGGGCATTCGCGATGGACGGGTTGCGGCCATCAGCATCGAGCCGCTCACAGGGGACCGCATCATCGACGCCCAGGGCAAGTGGGTGGTACCGGGCTTCGTCGATGCGCACACCCACTACGACGCTGAGATGCTCATCGCTCCGGGCCTGCGGGAGTCGGCTCGGCATGGCGTCACCACCGTGGTCATGGGCAGCTGCTCTCTGTCAGCGATCTACAGCGATGCGCTCGACTGTGCCGACCTGTTCACCCGCGTCGAGGCACTGCCTCGCCAATACGTGCTTCCGCTGCTTGTACAGACCAAGTCCTGGAATGATCCGGCGAGCTGGGTCGAGCATATCGAGTCGCTTCCTCTGGGCATCAACGTGGCCAGCTTCATCGGTCACTCGGACATGCGCGTGAGCGTGATGGGCCTTGAGCGGGCCCTCGATGGTGACGTGCAGCCCACCGCCGATGAGCTCACTCAGATGACCCACATGCTGGACGATGCGCTGGACAATGGGTTCTTGGGCTTGTCCACCATGACCAACCCCTGGGACAAGGTCGATGGCGACCGATTCCGCTCCAGAGCGCTGCCGTCGGTCTATGCCCACTGGGCCGAGTACGCGCACTTGGCCAAGACCCTGCGCGAGCGGGGAGCCGTGCTGCAAGGCGCGCCAAATCTGACCACCAAGTACAACCTGTTCTTCTATCTGTGGGAGAGCATTGGGCTGCGGGCCAAGTCGCTCAAGACGGCGCTGATCACCGCCGCAGACACCAAGGCCGACCCGGGTCTGTTCAGTCTCGTGCGTCTTGTGACCTTCGTCGCCAACAGCCTGTTGGGTTCAAACCTGCGCTGGCAGAGCATTCCCGCGCCATTTGAGGTGTACGCCGACGGCATCGATCTGGTCGTGTTCGAGGAGTTTGGTTCGGGCGAGGCCGCACTTCACTTGTCCGACGAAGTCGAGCGCAACGCGCTGATGTCCGACCCCGAGTACCGCAAGCGCTTTCGGCACGACTGCGACAAGCAGTGGGGTGCCAGAGTCTGGCATCGCAACTTCCACGATGCGCTGATTGTGAGCTGCCCCGAGCCGCACATTGTCGGCCGTACCTTTGGCGATGTGGCCGACAGCCGGGGCATGCACCCGGCAGATCTGTTCCTGGACTTGGTCGTGCTGCACGGCGACAAGCTGCGGTGGCGAACCACCATTGCCAACCACCGCGAGTGGGCCATCCGCCAGATGATCACTGACCCCAATCTGCAGCTGGCCTTTGCGGATTCAGGCGCGCACCTGCGCAACATGGCCTTCTACAACTTCTCGGTTCGAACGCTCAAGCTGGTGAGGGATGCTGAACAGGCGGGACAGCCGTTCACGACGGTTCAGCAGGCCGTGGCGGCGCTGACCGGCGATCTCGCAGAGTGGTACGGCCTCGACGCCGGCCGCTTGAGGGTTGGAGACCGGGCGGACATCGCCATCATCGATCCCGAAGGCCTGACCGATGCCATCGACGGGTACCACGAGGCTCCGATGCCCGCGTTTGGTGGCTTCAGTCGCATGGTGCGGCGAAATGACCAGGCCGTGTCCGCGACCATCGTCTGCGGCGAGGTGGTGTTCGAGGATGGAGAGTTTGCCGATGGCTACGGCGAGACCCGGCGCACCGGACGCTTCTTGCGCGCTGGTGAACCCGTGGGCACGGTCACGCCGGCGGCCGATGTGGGCGCTGGCTGGCAACCGCAGCCGCTGGCGGCCAAGTAGATGGTCGCGCGACGAACACAGGCCCAGCGCAGAGCGGCCACGGTAGCCCGGCTTGTCGATGCCACGATCGAGGCCATGGGCGAGGTCGGCTATGCCCGGACCACCATCAAAGAGGTCTGCACTCGGGCGGGCCTGTCTCAAGGGGGGCTGTTCCGTCACTTCGCGACTCGCCTGGACCTGATTGTGGCCGCGGCTGATGCGGTGGCGATTCGCCATGCACAGGCGTTTGTCGAAGAACTACAGGGACGTGATGGCGACCCCCTCGAAGCGGCGTTGAGGGCGGCGCGAGCGCGCTGTCACAGCCCGCTGAATTCCGTCTGGCACGAGCTGATGCTGGCCAGCCGGACCGATTCGGCGCTGTGCCAGGCCGTTGAGCCGGCGGTCGAGCGCCATCGGGAATCGATCTCGGCGCTGGCCGAGGGAGTGATTGGCGGGCAGTTGCCTCCAGAGCGCGCACAGGCCGCGATCTACCTGGTTCTGCACTGCTTTGATGGCGAGGCGATGCACGTGAATGTGCTGTCGCATGCGCAGAGTGAGGAACAGCGGTTTCAGTGGGTGCTGGCGACCCTGCGAGCGGTGCTTGCCGAACCGCTGGCAGGTGGTGTCTGACACTGGAGCTAGTGGGTTGAGTCCGAAGTCGGGAGCGTTGTCGAACAAGGAGCGGCGAGCTTCGTCTCGCCGTTGCAGCGGATCGACGGCGAGACGAAGCCCGGGCAGCGGCCTGCTAGTGGAAGTTTCGAGCCCGAATGGCCACCTTTGGGTCACCCTCGAGGGACCAGATGTGCTCGACCAAGACGCTGACGGCCCCGTCTTGGCGCTGGAGCTTGCCCTCGCAGCCCAGCAGGGAGTTGCTGCGAGCTACCCGTCGGTATTCCTGCCACTTCTTGGGCCAGATCACCAGGTTGGCCATGGCCGTCTCGTCCTCGAGTGACATGAACACGACCCCCGATGCGGTGCCCGGGCGCTGGCGGCTCTGGACCAAGCCCGCAATGCGCACCCTGGAACCCGGCCGAAGTGTTGGGAGCTCGCACAACCGGTGGATGTTCTGGCCCTCGAGCCCTGGGCGCAACAACTGCATTGGGTGAGTATCGACAGACAGGCCGACCGCGCGGAAGTCTGCCTTGAGTGCATCGACAGCACTCTCTTCGGGCAAGGCGGGCTTGGGTTCTCTTCGGGCCAGTCCAGCGAACAGGGGCATTCCCGTCCACAGGCCCTGAAGAATCCATGCGGCTCGACGTCGGTCGATGCCCAGTGTGGCGAACGCATTGGCGTCAGCGAGCAGCTGAAGCTTGCCCCGGTCGAGACGGGTGCGTTTTGCGAAGTCTGGCAGATCGCGGAAGGGGGCGTCGCAGCGGGCCTCGATGATGCAGTCGGCATCTTCTTGGCCGAAGCCACTGATGAGCCTGAAGCCCAGTCGAATGGCGGCCCGAGTGGGACGAATGGGTTCGGTGGACTGTGTGCGACTCTGACGTTCAGTCGCCTCTTCGAGGGTGCAGTCCCAGCCGCTGCTGACCACACAGACCGCATGGACCTCGACATCGTGTCGTTGGGCATCGGCAACTAGGGCACGTGGACTGTAAAAGCCCATGGGCTGGCTGTTGATGAGGGCTGCACAGAAGGCCTCGGGGTAGTGGCACTTGAGCCAGCCCGAGACGTAGACCAGCAGAGCAAAGCTGCACGCATGGGACTCGGGGAAGCCGTACTCGCCGAATCCGAGGATCTGCTCGAAGATCTTTTCGGCGTATTCAAGGGGCACACCCTCGGCGACCATGCCCGCCACCAGTCTGCGGCCGATGACGTCGAGCTTGCCGCGCTTTCGCCATGCCCCCATGGCCCGCCGAAGCTGGTCGGCCTGGCCAGAGGTGAACCCGCCAATCGCGCTGGCCATCTGCATGACCTGTTCTTGGAAGATGGGCACGCCCAGGGTGCGCTCAAGGATGGGCTTGAGCTTTGGGTGCGGGTAGCTGACCGGCTCGAGGCCGTTTCGGCGCTTGAGGTAGGGGTGGACCATGCCGCCTTGGATTGGGCCTGGTCGAACCAGCGAGATCTCGATGACCAGGTCATAGAAGCACCTGGGCTTGAGCCGCGGCAGCATGGACATCTGTGCACGGCTCTCGATCTGAAAGACCCCCACCGTGTCGGCGTTGCAGAACATGTCGTAGACGACGGGGTCTTCGCGGGGGACCGACGCCAGGGTGAGGGGCCGCTCGTAGTTGAGCTCGATCATCTCGAACGCCTTGCGAATGGCCGTCAACATGCCTAGTGCCAGCACGTCGACCTTGACGAAGCGCAGGGTCTCGATGTCGTATTTGTCCCACTGAATGACGGTTCGGGCCTCCATGCTGGCGGGTTCGACGGGGCACAGCTCGATCAACGGTCCCGCGGCAATGACGAAGCCACCGACGTGCTGAGACAGGTGTCGTGGAAAGCCAGACAAGCTGCTGGAATAGGCCAGGGTGTGGCGAACTGAGCGCGACTGAGGGTCGAGTCCAGACTCGGCCACCAGCTCGGCGATGGGAGTGCCCTCGCCAGCGGACCACCTGTCGGTTCCCTTTGCCAGCCGATCGACCTGGTCGAGGGACAGCCCAAAGACCTTGCCCACATCGCGGATCGCCGACCGCAGCCGGTAAGTGATGACCTCGTTGACCAAGGCAGCCCGGTCGCGACCGTACTTGCTGTAGATGTACTGAATGACCTCTTCGCGGCGCTCGTGCTCGAAGTCGACGTCGATGTCCGGAGGCTCGTTTCGCTCGGGCGAGATGAAGCGCTCGAACAGCAGTGACGTCGTGGCGGGATCGACGCTGGTGACCCCAAGCGCATAGCAAATGACCGAGTTGGCGGCCGACCCGCGGCCCTGGCACAAGATGCCTCGACCACGGGCGAACTTCACGATGTCGTAGACCGTGAGAAAATAGGCGGGAAAATCCAGCTCTTCGATGATGGCCAGCTCGTGCAGCACCATCTGTCGGACCTTGCCGGGCACACCGCCGGGGTACCTCCAGGCGAGGCCCTCTTTGACTAGCTTTGCCAGCCAGGACATGGGGGTCTCGTCGTCGGGGACGACCTCGGGTGGGTAGTCATAGTGCAGCTCGTCGAGGCCGAATGCGCACCGCTCGCCGACGATGAGTCCCCGCCGAACCGATTGCGGGTGGTCCGAGAAGCGCGAGCGGAAGACGTCTTCGGGAAGCAGGTGTCGCTCAGCATTAGCCAGCAGGGCCTTGCCGGCCTGGGCCAGGGTGGTGCGGCGTCGAATGCAGGTCAGCACGTCGGACAGTGGCTTTCGATCGGGGTGGTGGAAGATCGGCTCGTTGCTGGCCAGCAGGGGCAGGGCGAGGGTCTTGGATAGATCTTGTGCCCACTTGGTGCGAGCGCGATCTGTTGGTGACAAACGACGGGTGAGCAGCACCTCGAGGTGGCCGCGAAAGGCCTGTTTGAGAACATCAGCTTGTTCGGCCCGCCAGCCGTGATGGAGTACTGCCGTCATGCCGTGAGCATGGTCTAGCACCCGATCGAGCCCGACTTGGGCCCGGCCCTTTTCGATGCTGCGCTTGCCCGTGGCGCCGCCGTTGCTGGAGCGAATGTCGAGCCCACGGGCCTCGGACAGCAGGCAGCACAGCTCGGCCCAGCCCTCGAGACTCTCGACCAGCAGGGTGATGGGTGGATGGTCGGTCAGGGTCAGCGTTGCGCCGCTGACCAGCTTCATTTGAGGGCCGGCTTCCTTGCCGGCTTTATAGGCTCGGACCAGGCCATAGACCGCGTCGCGATCGACCAATCCGAGGTAGCGGATGTTGCGCCGGATGGCCGTTTCAGCCAGTTCTTCAGGGGTTGAGGCCCCTTCTAGAAGGCTGAAGTTGGAACGGGAGAGTAGCTCTGCATAAGCCATGTACTGAACATACGTTCAGGCAGTCGTTGGATCCAGTGGATCAGCGGACTGAATCTGTCCGGCTGTTCAAACCCGGGCTTTACAGGGGAATGATAGGCTCGCGGGACTCGGAGACATTCTGGAGCCCCTCAACCGTCCCCACATTGCGCCCGATCGTGGCCAACCCTCGACGATCGACGGCTCGACATGGATGTCCTTTCGCGGGGGCACTGGCGAGCGGCTGCAGGTCATCTGCTTGGTCATGGCCACCTTATGGATCGGCTGGCTGCCGCTGCGCACAGCGGTCTATGCGATGTTTGATATCGGCGTCGAGTCCCAGATCTTCGTCATCGGAAACTTCGCCACCGGCGCCACCGTGATCATGAGTCTGTTGGTGGGCGGCGTTGTGCGCGCGGGCCTATTGACCGACGAGGGCGTCAAGTTCGTGGCGGTGTTCTATTGCGTCGCTTGCGCCTTCTTTATCGAGGTCATCACCAACGGCCTGCCCGTGCCCGACTTCCCCTTTCGTGCCGTGCCCTGGACCGTGGTCTGGATCATCCTCTTCCCTCTGATGATGCAGCTGAGTCCGCGCCAAGCCACGATCAGTGGACTTGGAGCAGCGACTGCCACGCCGCTGTCGTTTGCCTTTTGGGCCTATGCCGGCGGCGCCGCAGCCCCGACTGTCACGGTCGTGTTGTGGTCCGTCGGTGTCTACCTCGCCGCCGCGTGCACGCTGATTCCCGTCTATGCGCTCGACTCCGAGCGGCGGGCCGTCAAGCGAGCCCAGGAACAGGTCCAGCGCATGGGCAGCTACCAGCTGGTCAAGCTGCTTGCCCGAGGTGGCGTGGGCGAGGTGTGGGCCGCACGCCACGACATGCTTGCCCGGCCGGCCGCCATCAAGGTCATCCGAGGTGGGCATGGCATCGGGGACGGGCAGCTGCGCGAGCGCTTCGAGCGCGAAGCCAATGCCACAGCCCGCCTGAGCTCTCCCCACTCGGTCCAGTTGTACGACTTTGGCGTCACCAACGACGGCTCGTTCTTCTACGTCATGGAGCTGCTCAACGGGTTCGACCTGCACACGCTCATCGAGACCAGCGGCCCCATGCCGGCACAGCGTGTCATCTTCTTGCTCGAACAGGTCTGCCACTCCCTCGCCGAAGCCCACGAGCTTGGTCTGGTGCACCGCGACATCAAGCCGGCCAACATCTTTGTCTGTCGGTACGGCCTTGAAGCCGACTTCGTCAAGGTGCTCGACTTTGGCATGGTCAAGGTGACCCACGAAGAGGACACGGACACCGGCGTGGCCCAGATGGCGCGGTCCAAGATTAAAGGGACTCCCGCATTTATGGCCCCCGAAGTTGGCCGCGGCGACCCGCTAGACGGCCGCACCGACCTGTATTCTCTGGGGTGTGTGGCGTACTGGATGCTGACGGGACGCATTGTCTTTCCCGAGCGTGGCCCGGTGGCCATGATTGTTGCCCACACCTCGCTGGCGCCCGAGCCGCCGTCACAGCACGCCCCATCGCCCATTCCGGCCGAGCTCGACGCGTTGGTCATGCAGATGCTGGCCAAAGAGCCGGCAGATCGCCCCGCTTCCGCGGCCGAAGTGGTGCAGCGGCTGCGCGCGGTCGTTGTCGATGCTGAGTGGACCGAAGATGTTGCCCACCAGTGGTGGGAGGAACGCGGCGCGCCTCTGGCGTGACTACAGGCCCATTTCCTTGGCGATGATCACGCGCATAATCTCGTTGGTGCCGGCAAAGATGCGCTGGACGCGAGCGTCCATATAGGCCCTGGCAATGGGGTATTCGAGCATGTAGCCGTAGCCGCCATACAGCTGCAGGCAGTCATCGACGACCTCGCCGAGCATCTCGGTCACCCAGACCTTGGCAATCGAGCATTCCTTGACCAGGTATTCGCCGCTCATGTGCTGCTGGACCAGCTTGTCGATGAAGGCTCGGCCGACTTCGACCTTGGCAGCGCAGTCGGCCAGCTTGAACCGTGTGTTCTGGAACTTGCTGATGCTGCGGCCGAAAGCCTCGCGCTCTTTGGCATAGGCGATGGTGTCCTTGAGGACCTGCTCGGCCGATGCCTGGGCCGCAATGGCGACCACCAAGCGTTCTTGCTGCAGCTGCTTCATGAGCATCAGGAAGCCGCCGCCTTCGCCACCCAGCAAGTTCGCTGCGGGCACGCGGCACTCGTCGAAATGCAGTTCGGTGGTGTCTTGGCTGGCCATGCCCATCTTGGGCAGCTTGCGTCCCCGCTCAAAGCCAGGTGTGCCCGCTTCGACGACGAAGAGGGACAGCCCGCCGTGCCGGTCGTCACTGGTGCGTGCCGCGACGATGCACAGGTCACAGAGCAGGCCATTGCTGATGAAGGTCTTGCTTCCGGTGATGATGTAGTCATCGCCGTCTTTGGCGGCTGTGGTGCGGATCGCAGCGAGATCAGAGCCCGTGTTTGGCTCGGTCATGGCGATGGCGGTCACCAGCTCGCCGCTGGCACAGCCGGGCAGCCAGCGTTGCTTCTGCTCTTCGGTACCAAATGCGTGGATGTAGGGCACGACGATGTCGGAGTGCAGGCTGATCGCAAATCCGGACTCGTAGACGCGGGCGAGCTCTTCCATGACGATGGTCGAGTGCAGCAGGTCGCCGCCAGCACCGCCGTATTCTTCTTCCATCCAGGGGCACAGCAGGCCCATCTCGCCAGCCTTGGTCCACACGTCACGGTCGACGCAGCCGGCTTCGGCCCATCGTTCTTGGTTGGGCACCACTTCAGCGGCGAGCCACTGGCGGACAGCGTCGCGGAAGTGCTCGTGCTCCTCTGCGTAGATGTCGCGCTTCATTCCGGGCAGCCGTCAGCGGTCTTTGCGGGCTTATCGGGGCAGGCATCGGCGATGACGTCAACCCCGTCCTCGTCGCGGTCACGCCAGCCATCGCAGCGCTGGTCGAGGCTGTGCAGGCGGAACTTGTCGCCCTTTTCGAGGAAGATCGCGCGCTCGATGTGCACGCAGCCGTCAGCCGGCTTTCCAGCCTCGGAGAGTGCGTCGGCCAGGGTCATCATCATGGCGCTGTCGTCTTGGTGCAGTGCCACGTACTTCTGCATCGGCTCGATGGCCGTCTCGACGGGGCAGTAGCCGGACGAGCCCAGGTGGTTGTGCACGTTGAAGTTGTGCAGCTCGAGCTGGCAGGCGTCATCGGCGCGGTTGTCGAAGTAGACGGCCGCCGCGATGCTGTCGATGGCCGACGCGGATGCGTCCCCGGACAGCAAGACCGACATCAGTGGATTGGCGATGTCAGCGTGGCCTGCGACCAGCAGGTCGGTGGCGTACAGGGTGCCCAGCTCGTCCCACTCGAACTCTCCCGCCGCGATGCGACGTTGGTACAGGGACAGCAGCTCGCCCGTCATGCCGGCGCTTGCGATCTGACCCCGAGCCAGCACGGCCTTGCTGGACGTCCAGCTCTTTTCCTTCGAGATGAAGTGCACCCACTGAATCGTGGCGGCGTCGGTCATGCCGGCCTCGGCGAACAGCTTGGCGGCCTTGGCATGCTCCTCGACATTGGCCAGCAACACCGCTTGTTCCGGTGTGCCCTTGACCTTGGCCTTGAGCAGCTTGTCCAGACCCTTCTGGGCCTTGCTGTCGGGCACAAAGTAGGGGTAGTCCCCACTCATGGCCGCCGTCTCGGGCAAAGCCGCCAGCAGCGTGTCTTTGTTGGTGATGAGATCCGGCACGGCGATGCCGAGATCATCGGCTTGTGCGGTCAGCGAGAGGAGGGTCAGGATGAGCATGGTTGCGTTCTAGTCCTGTGACCCCTCACCGGCCACTTGTGGTCCTTCCAGCTGCATCACAATCGCGAGGCCGACGTTGAACCCGAGCAGGGTCAGCACCCCGGCGAGCCCCTGCACGCCGATGATTAGTTCTGGGCCTGTGACCAGCAACATGGGCAAGCTCGCAATGCCGTTGAAGGTGCCGTGGAAGATCGCCGCCGCCCACACGCTGTCGGCTCGGTTGCGAACCCAGCTGAGCCATGGGGACAGCAACACGCACACGACTGGGAAGAGGAAGATGCCCTCGAGCCGGTGCACCGGGTAGTTGTGGCCCAGCGCGATGATGGGAGCGTGCCAGAACCCCCACATCAGCCCGATGACGACACTCGATCCCCAGAATCCGAGAGGCTCGAGCTCGCGCTGCAGCCATCCGCGCCAGCCGACCTCCTCGCCGAATGCGAAGACGGAATTGAGGGTGGCTCCCGAGACCATCGCAGCCAAGCTACCCAAGACCAGCAGTCCGATGGTGCCACCCCGAACCGAGGCCAGTTGCGCTCTTGCGGCCTCGGCTTGGTCGGGCGGCAGTGCCGCCAACATCGCGCTCATCCCGAGGTCGAGCTGTACCCCGGGCAGCATCGCGCCGGTGGCCAAGGCCCCCATGGCGATGCCCACTGGCACCACCAGGGCTGCGATGAGGTAGCGAGAGAATCGGTAGGTGCCGAGCCCATCAAAGAGGCTCTTGCCGTCCAGCTTGTTCATCGCCAGCGTGGCCACCAGCGGCGAGAACATGGCCAACGCTGTGAGTGCCGTGGCTGCCGGGCCGAGCTGTTCGCGGCCGACGTACATCAGGGCGGCCAGTGCGCTGATTCCGGCCAGTGCGATGCCATAGAACTGTCCGATCTTGGCCCAACGAATGTTCATGGGAGCCTCCACACCACCCTACGGCTGGCGGGGGAGTTCATTCCCCATCAACTGGCAGGTACCGCCACCTGCACTATCAAGCCGCCTTCGGGGTGGTTCTGTGCAGTCACGGCTCCTCCCATTCGCTCGACCAAGTTGGTCACCAGGGCCAAGCCGATGCCGGTTCCCTTGGTGCTGCGTGTGAGCTCTCGTTCTCCACGAAAGAAGGGCTCAAAGATGCGCTCCAGCAGCTTCTGTGGAACGCCGGGCCCGCGGTCGCGTACCTCGACCAAGACGCGGCCCTCTTCGAATCGCGCGGTCAGCGTGATGCTGCGGTCGTCGGATCCCGCCGAGAACTTGAGTGCGTTGTCGATCAGATTGGTGAGCACGTGCGACAGCGCGTCCCGGTCGACATGCCGGTTGCGCACATCATCGTCGGCAACCACGTTCAGCTCGGCCCCGTTCGCGGCAGTCTGAGGAGACAACAGCTTCACGACATCGTCGATGACCTCGCCCACGGTGCCGGTGTCCCCGACCGCAGCGGGCAGGCCCCGTTCGATGCGGCTGAAGGCCAACACGTCGTCGACCAATCGGCCCAGGCGTTCGGACTCCAGGCGGATGGTGGTGTAGTAGCTGCGCTGCTTGTCGGGGTCAGTGACGATGCCCGTCTCGAGCATCTCGCTGTACATGCGGATCGAGGTCAGTGGGCTCTTGAGCTCATGGGTGACGGCGCTGACGAAGTCCGCGCGCTGCTCAGCGTAGGTCAGGGTCACGGCGACCATCC
>Ga0114932_10004309_pt1 | contig 13411 bp, 20 predicted proteins | sample 2SBtaG_2_FD_87286 | JGI IMG/M metagenome (GOLD analysis project Ga0114932, IMG submission 87286) | Deep subsurface microbial communities from Kolumbo volcano to uncover new lineages of life (NeLLi) - 2SBTROV12_ACTIVE470 metaG | ecosystem: Environmental > Aquatic > Marine > Volcanic ...
GGGTGCAATACCCAGCCACTCCACCATTTAAACTATGCAATTTAAGGGGTGGAACTAGGATCGACTCGTAGGTAAAACTTTTAGGAGATTAATCGCTGATACCGTACTATTAATAAATGCTAATAACTTAGCGATGGCAGCTTAATCTGCTATAAGGGTTTGATAGTTTTCCTAGTAACAGAAAAACTATCGTATATTGATATGAATAATAAAATAAACATAAGTGATTTTGTAATTGAACTTCCACAAGTCAAATTTAATCCTGATGACTTCTTAAAATTATACGACAATGATTATAAATTTGAAATCTATACAAGCTCACATGGAAACGTATCACCACAAGAGGTGAGTTACGATAAAAAACTATTAGAAGAATCAATAGTAAAACATTATCTTAATTTATTCAAAGACTTTAAGATGAATTTTAATTACATAGAGGCTGATAAAGGTACAGGATTTGCTGGTTACAATTTAGTTTGTGGTGATTATACTAATGCAGGACTATTACGACATGTTGATACCTATAGGAATGCTTCTATAACGTTTCCACTTTCTTGGCCACAAGCAATAAATTTTCATACATCACCAATAAATAGTAATAAACGTATTGATAATTGGTTTACAGATATTGTATTCACTTATGAGTATCCTTCGTCTATTGTTATATTAAACACAGGTATTCACGCACACTCGGTTAGTCCGACAACCAAACCTAGACTTCAATTTCAGTTTGATTGTTACAATACTTGGGATGAAATTAAGGAATTAGTTAAATTACTATGAGCTTGACAAATAAGTATATTGTGATATAATATTATTATAAAGTGAGGTAAATTATGAGTGAAAATATAGAAAGAGATTCACATGAGCAAGATATGACTTATGAGAATGAACAATCAATGGTGACAATACCATTAAAAGAATATGATAAGTTAAAAGAACAAGGTCAATACATAACTGATCCTAGTTTAATTAGTATCATAGATAAAATAGAAGAACTAACAAGAGCATTAAGAAAACACATAGTAAGAAAATTCTAATGTTAATGAATAGTAAAAAGTTTGGTCTTATTATTGAAGGCATTGTAAAAGAAAAACGTATCGGTTACATGGACGCAGTATTAAATTATTGTGAAGACAATGACATAGATACAGCAACAATAGGCCCTTTGATAAACAAATCACTAAAAGAAAAGATAAAAATTGAGGCAGAGAACTTGAACTTGGTTGAGAAATCAAGCACAGCGATCTTACCTATATGAATAGTTATGAAGCATATACATTATATTTGGCTATTAAATTACACTTCACTTCCGATAGTTATGATTTTTACAGGCACAATGCCAAAGTTAATTCATCATTTAACACATTTTTAAAACGTAATGATAGGTTTTTCTTTCATAAACTTACTACTAAATATACGAGGGAAGAGATGTTAGAATATTTTGTAAGTAATTTCTTTCATAATAGTAAAACATGGATAGGCAATTTAGTTAGAGCAGATGGCGAAACTACATACAATAAATGGCGAAAGTATAATCAATCATTTACGTATAATTTTAGAAACGATTGCGTATTGCTTCGTAATGTCATTGATGGTGATAATGTTCGGTTTGATGATGTTTTCAGCGTTAATAATGGGCAGCATCCACAATTGCTACGATTATTGTTGTCGGAACAAATTTCAATTCAAAGTGTTATCATACTTGACAAAGTGTTGGGTTTTGTTAAACGTTGGGATAAAGAAATTAAAGAAACTATTATCTGGCCTGAAAAATCATTTAAGTTAAAGAAACTCAATCCATTTATTAAATTTAACTTAACAAAGTGTAAGTTTATAATGAAAGAGGTGTTTGTATGAGCGAAGAACAAAAACTAACCGAAGAACAAGTAAGAGAAGAATATAGGCAGCACCGTAAAGATAAGACATTTGCTCAATGTTGGCCTGCTAACAATGATAGTTTTTATGAGTGGTGTTCAGGTTACCTAGACTATAAACACATAACAAAAAAGAATAGAAATAAAAATAAATGAGTGATGTATTTGAAAGTGTAATAGATGTAGGTAGTGGTTTTATATTGGCCATACTAATACAGATGTTTGTATTTCCTTTGTTTGATTTACACCCTACAATTTTTGAGAATTTTCAAATCGCATTAATATTTACTGTGGTGTCAATGACAAGATCAGCATTATGGCGTAGATATTTTAGAAAGAAAAGAAAATGACAATTGAACCAATTAAAGAAAAGCTAGATGATAAGATTGCTAAACTAAACAGTAGCAGAGTCATTAAGAAGATTACACCTAGAGGTGACCTATCATGGTATATAAAATGGGTTTCATCTATGTTTATAATATTTGCTATGGCTACGGCAAGTGCAGATATGTATCCATATAATTTATTTTTACAATTTGTTGGCCTTGTTGGGTGGCTTATAGTTGGTATGTTATGGCATGATAGAGCCTTAATATTTTTAAATGCTTTTGGTATAGCAATAATCTTAACAGGAATAATGAATTACTTTATATGAGTTACTTATTAACAAGAATAGCACTATATGGTGACGTTTTGCCTTTGAAGTTTAAATTAAATTATAAAAAATTTGAAGAAGGTTTAAAATTATTTGATGATAAATGGGTACAATATAATCCTAGAAAAAACATTCCTAGAGAAGGCTTAAGTATTACTAGTTTAGATGGTGGGTTTTCTGGCAGACCAGATTTAGATTCATTAAAAGAATATAACATAGAACATAATTTAAACCTTGATGAACCAGATTTTAAAACTCTAACACCCTTTTACCCTTATGTTGAATCAGTATTAGGAAAATTCAAAAATCATTTAGGAAGAACTCATCTTATTAGAAAGTACGCTGGTGGACAATTCCCATCTCATAGGGATGGTTATGAAAGAGATATACCTTCATTTAGGTTGTTTTTACCAATCTATAATTGTAATCCACCATTTAATTATTTTATTTTAGATGATAAGATTTTGCATTTTGAACACGGTAAATTATATTTTTTAAATACACTTAAAGAACATATAGTATTTACAAGTGGTCGTGGTGGTAAATCTACCTTTGGTGGGAATTATCAATCAATGTATATGGTAGCAAATATTACCTTAAACGAAGAGTCTACAGACTTGGTATTACATAATATGATGAGTAGTTAGATGTTATGGTTAAATATTTTGATGAAGAATGGCCTAAAGAGGAGGAGATGTTAAGAATAGGTTTAGAGATGTCAAGGAAGAATAAGGCAGATAGATTTCCTACTGCTGATGAAAGATGGCCTAGACAAGGTATAGTTATGAAGAATAAAGTTTTTATTATAGGTAATGGTGAAAGTCGTAAAGATTTTGACTTGACAAAGTTAAGAGAACATGGTAAGATATATGCCTGTAATGCTTACTATAGAGATAACCCATTGCCAGATGTATTGATTGCAGTTGATAGCACAATGACACACGAAATTTATCACAAGGGTATTGCTCATAAGATACCTTGTTACTTTAGAGAATGGACTAAATGTCCTAACTTTATGTATCAGACTATGAAGGCTGGGTTTCTATCTACACAAGGTAAACAAAAAGAGGATAAGTTTATAACAAATGGTGATAGTGCATTGCCAATTGGCGATTACTTTGTTATGAATGCTCATACAATCAAAGGTGAGGCAACGATAAGAAAAGAAGACGGCACGAAGTATAAGAAAGATGTTGATAATACCCACATCTATTGCTCATGGATAACAGACGGCGATAAAACACAAGAATGGGAAGACCCAGGATATCATGCTGGTGCTACAGCAGGCCATGTTGCATGTAAGTATGATAAACCTACCGAGGTCTATATGATAGGTATGGATTTAAGGTCAGATACAAAATACTATAATAACATTTACAAGGGTACTAAAAACTATTCATCAGCACATTTTGAACCCACACCTACAGGTATATGGGAAGCAGAGTGGTTACGAGTATTTAAAGACAACCCTAACGTGTCGTTTTATAAAGTCAATAAGTCAGATGACGATAAACCCACTAATAAAGAACTATTGGGAAATGAGAAGAATTTAACATATATCACACAGGCACAGCTGCTTGACAGATTGAGTCAAAAGTGATATAATTGCTAAATGAACTGTAAAAAGTGTATAAATAATATTATATTTACAATTAAATATACATTAATACAAATACGTACAACAATATATACAAGGAGTATAATACAATGTCAAGTGCATTAGAAGCCCTAAAAAAGTCAAAGTCAAATTTTGACATACTAACGAAGAAGTTAGAAAACACAATAGAACAACCCGAAAAGAAAAACAAGTACCAAGACGATAGGTTATGGAAACCTGAACTAGATAAGTCTGGCAATGGTTACGCAGTATTAAGATTCTTACCTGCTATAGAAGGCGAAGATATGCCTTGGCAAAGAGTCTGGAATCATGCGTTTCAAGGACCAGGTGGTCAATGGTATATTGAGAACTCTTTAACTACACTAAACAAAAAGGATCCTGTTAGTGAAGAAAACACAAGGTTGTGGAATACAGGCATAGAAGCCGATAAAGAAATTGCTAGAAAGAGAAAAAGAAAGTTATCTTACTATTCTAATATCTTTGTAGTATCTGATCCTAAACATCCAGAGAATGAAGGCAAAGTGTTCTTGTTTAAATTCGGTAAGAAAATCTTTGATAAGATTACTGAAGCAATGAACCCAGCATTTGAAGATGAAAAGGCTGTTAACCCATTTGATTTTTGGGAAGGTGCAAACTTTAAACTAAAAATCAGAAAGGTAGATGGCTACTGGAATTATGATAAATCAGAATTTGAGCCAGTCAGTAAATTAAAGGATACTGATGATGAGATTAACAAGATATGGAAATCTCAATACGCTCTTAAAGCCTTCGTTGATCCAAGTAATTTTAAGTCTTATGAGGAACTCAAAGAGAAACTAAATAAGACCCTTACTGGACAAAGAAGTACCGAGTCAGTTGAAGATATTGATCTCCCACCTGTCAGTAATGACATACCAACGTCTTCTAACAATTCGGTAGAGAAAGTTGAATCGTCTAACGACAGCGATGACCTGTCGTATTTTAGTAAATTAGCTGAAGACGATTCATAATCTATCTCTCTCACTTTCTCAACAAGGGTGCCTTTAATTAGGCACCCACACTTAACAAGAATAAACTTGTTAAAACTAACATAGGAGACTTAAATGTCAAATAACTTAAATGTTGTTGATGTTCACAACAACAATAAATTTTCAAATGAACACCTAGAACAATCAAAAAAATTAATCAACGAAGACAACAGACCTGATCTTTATGGTAATAAAATAAAGTTTGGTAAAGATGGTGGTAGACACCTTGTACCAATTATAGACATAAAGTGGAAAGGTACAGTTAGAAATACACAATCTTATAGAGCAGAGGGTGGTAATCCTAAAAAGAAAGAAGTTAAAAATAGTATTACTGAATTTGGTTATAAACTTAAACATGAACCTATTGCGTTAAGAAGAATGAGCGATGGTCTTCACCCATTAACAGGCCACACTAGAAAAGATATATTACAAGATTTAGGATTTACAAACGTAATTGCTAATATCTATGATGGTGTAACAGATGAACAGGCAAGTAAGTTTGGTTTAATTCTTAACAGACCAGATGATCCTAGAGGTTCTGTTTCTATTCAGGATATACAATTAGAGTGTGAGAATGCTTTAGAAAAAGAATGGATTAAACCTGTTACTTTAGATAATATATTGGCAAGAGTAAATGAGATTTGTGGTGATTCTTTTTTAACAGCAAATAAAAGAAGTTTAGTTGCAACAACGATATATAATAACTATAATGACAAGAATAAGAAAAAACAAAAAAGAATAATGTCATGGACAAGTGATACAGATATTGAAACTTGGATGTCAAGTAATCTTTACAAAGATACGGCTGAACTTATGTATATGACAACATCATTTTCACAGGTTAGTAAAGCAATCTTTAGAGCTGCTAAACTATATAATGAAAATAAAAAAAAAGTTAGAGTTGTTGTACACACAGGTATACTTGACGCTTTTGATTTACATAAATGTTATAAAGATAGAGTAGCAGATTTTAAAACTATGTGGGATGATAAAATGAAAGACCTACAACTTGCTGCTTTTAATACAAGTAAACCTGACAAGGCAAGTGTTGTATTATCAGATAACATAGAACTATATGGTGCTTTACCTTATATTGATGGTGATGTAAAGATAATTAAATATAGTAAAACTGCTAAAATAGTAAATGGCAACTAAAATTAAAAAATTTCCTAATATTGACCGAAGGGCATACAAAGGTATTTTCAAACCTTTGAACAAAGCAAAATACAAAGGTCAAGTAAATAACATTGTCTATCGGTCAAGTTGGGAAAAACGATTTATGGTATATTGTGATAAGACTAAAGAGATTGTAGAATGGGGTAGTGAAGAATTTGCATTATATTATAGAGGCGTAGATAATAAAATACATAGATATTATCCTGATTTTTTTATGAAAGTAAGACAACCTAATGGTACACATAAAAAATTTCTAATAGAAATCAAACCTAAAAATCAAACAAGAAAACCAAAACCAGGTAAGATAAAATCATCATACTATAAACGTGCTTTACTTACATATGAAACAAATAGACGTAAATGGGCTACAGCATTTGCATGGTGTAAAAAGCGCAATATGACGTTTAAAATACTTACCGAAGATCATCTAAAAACCTTTTAATTGTCATATAAATAGTAATATGGCAAGCGTATTTGACACTATAAAACAAAGAGCTGGGGATACAGATAAATCTGCTACTTGGTATAGAACACAAGTAAATAAGATTGCAAGTAATAAAACAGCAGGTCAGTTGTTTAGAGAGAACAAACTAAATGGTCGTCCTAGCGTAGGTAGATTGAACTTATTTGGGTACAATCCTAAATTTAGAAAAACATTACCATACTATGACGTGTTCCCACTTGTTTTACCATTAGAACCAATATCAGGTGGGTTTATGGGTATGAACTTTCACTATCTACCACCACTATTGAGATTTAGATTATTAGAACGTATGCAGGCAACAGCAACAGATAGTAGATTTGATAGTAAAACAAAATTTGATGTAAATTATGATGATGTAAAAAGTATTAAGATTGTAAAACCAACAATCAAAAAATATCTGTATGCATATTGTAAAACAGGATTTTTAAGAATAAATGCTGATGAGGCTGCAATTGCGATATACTTACCTGTACAAAGATTTAAAAAGGCAAGTGACGCTGTAGTTTATTCAGATAGTAGGAAGTTTCTATAATGAGTTTAATAAGTATCGGTAAAAGAATAGGTGATTTAGATATAAGATTAGGCATACCGCCATCTAAACCACAATTCAGCACAAAAGAAGCCAATAGACGAATATCAGCAAATAACGCTTCATCTAATGCCAATTCTGTTTACAATGTATTCAGATCAGGCATAACACAATCAGGTGGGTTTGCTAGACCAACACAATTTATGGTTACGATTGATGGTCCTAAAGCATTAACATTTGGCGATACATCAATATATGCTGATCATATGGGTAGATCGCAGGCTGCTCGTATGGCAAAGAGTGCTAAAATATCAGCTGCGATAAAAAAGAATTTACAATTAAGAATGGACCTATTCTGTTCAAATGTATCTTTACCTGATAAGACTATAACAGATGATACAAATGAAACATATTATGGTCCTAAAAGAGCATTTGCTAAAAATGTACAATTTAATGAAATTACATTAGAGTTTTATACAAGTATAAATTACGAAGAACGATTATTTTTTGAAGCATGGCAGAATAGTATTATTGATCCTTTATCACACAACGTAGGTTACTATGATGATTATGCTACACCATGTATGATTACAATTACACCATTAACTAAAACATTTACAGCAGCTCTTGCTAACTTTACACCTACTGGTGATCAAGGAAGAGATAGACAGCAGTTAAGACAATCACTAGGTGACTCATCTGGTTTCTCATCATATCAAGTACAAATGTATGAAGTTTGGCCTAAAACAATTGCTGCTACACCATTAAGTTATGACTCTCAAAATCAGATTGTTAAAACTAGTGTTACATTTACATACAGAAATCATGCTACCACAGCATGGAACTTCTTGGCACAAAATAGTACAGCTGATATAACAAAAATTAATAGAGAGGAATATAGAACTAATACGACAGCGATACAAGGTAATCTATTAGATAACTTACCTTTTGGTATAGGTAATGAAATAGGTAGAGCAGGTCGTAAAGTATATGAAACACTTAAAAAGAATTTGCCTATTGGGCGAACAACGGGAGGGCGTGTGTTCCCGAAAGGTCTACCAGACCCTAAAATCATACGTGATTTATTATATTAATATAAGGAGTTAAATAATGAGTTTATCATTTTTGAGAGTGCCTGAATACGATTTGACTTTATCAAATAATGTAAAGGTAAAATACAGACCATTTTTAATAAAAGAAGAAAAAGTTTTATTGATGGCTGTAGAGAGCAAAGACGAAGGTGAGATGAACAATGCTCTAATTAAAATTGTTCAACAATGTACATTATCACAAATAGACGTAACAAAGTTACCAGTATATGATTTTGAATATCTTTGGTTAAATATACGAGGTAAATCTGTTGGTGAAATTATACAAATGAAATTGAAATGTGCAGATGACGATACCGTTTCTGTTGACTATCAATTAAAATTAGATGATGTTAAACCTGACCTTGATAAGAAGTTTGACACAAAGATTGAATTTGAAAAAGACTATGGTGTGATAATGAAAGTACCTACAATTATGCAGATTGCTAACAAAAGAACAATGTTAGATTTGTCTTTTAATTTAGTTAGGGATTGCATTGCTCAAATATACAATGGTGAAGAAGTACACGAAGCAAATGATTTATCTGTAGAAGAACTTGACGAGTACGTAGAACATTTAACTACAAGGCAGTTTAAACAGATAAGAGAATACTTTGAAAGTTTACCTATTGTATCACACCTGATTAAGTATAAAAATCCTAAATCAGGCAAAGAGTTTACATTATTGTTACAAGGGGCGTCAGATTTTTTTCAGTAGCCCTCTTGCATGAAAACCTGGAGAGTTTGTACCGTACTAATTTTGCATTAATGCAGTACCATAAATACTCTTTAAGTGAATTAGAAGATATGATACCATGGGAGAGGGAGATATATGTTGAAATGCTTACGCAACATATAAAAGAAGAAAACGAAAAAATAAAAGAAAAACAAAGAAGAGGATAATTTATGAAGAATTTTTTAAAGAACATGTTTACACAAGGATGGAACGGTTTTAAATACGGTGTAGGAACGTTATGGCACTTCATATCAGTAGAAATACCAGAATTAATGTCAAACTGGCGATTAGTGCCAAGACTATTAATGGTCGCTTATGGGTGGGCATTTTTAGATGTAATCAATTGGTTTATGGCACTAGAGAATCCTACTAACGCACAGGCTGGGTTAGTTTCAGTAGTCGTTGGGGCTGGTGCAGGTTGGTTTGCAATCTATGTAAATGGTAAACCATCTAAAGTAAAACATAAAGAACAAGATATAGGATAATGCCAGAAGTAGAATTTAAGAAACCTAAACCTAACTTTCAAGCCATCTTAAAGAAACAAAAAGAGATGGAGGATGATGAGAAGTTTGCCATATCTGATTCGTTACAAGAATATATTGATACGATAGGTAAAAAGGCAGGTTATCAGAACCAAGACAAGTTAGAAAAGGCCAATATCAGACAAGAGGTAATTAACTTTGTTGATAATTACACTATCAGCAGCCTTGATAGTATTAAAGGCATGGATTATGATGAGGCATTACAATTGCAATCATCAACCGAAAAGAGTATAGCAGAGATAGAAGGTACTGGTCAATTAAATCAGGAAGAATTAGATTTTATTAGAGCAACGGTAGGTGAAACCAACACTAGATTAAAAGAAGTGTTGAAATTATCTACAAGATTGAAGTTTGCATTTAGAGATTTGAAGAAAGAACTTAAACCTCTAAAACTTGCTGCTAGAATAGGTCTTACAAGAATACCTATTTTAGGTAAAAGAATAGAGCGAGCAATACGTGCTGAAGAAGAAGGTGAGTCAGAAGCATTACGTATCAAAAGAGGTTTAAGAAAAAGAGAAGCAAGAGATACAAGAAAAATGGGTGACACTACATTTCCAGAACCCAACGACCCGAGTCAAACTCAACAGAATAGAACTATTGCAAAACAAACTACTGCTGGTATTATGGGTATTGACAATCAACCTTTACCAAGAGCAGATAGAGAAGAAATTGTTGAGCAAGAAAGAGAGTCAGATACTCAATTTGAAACTACGAGTGGTACATTAGAAAGAATACTTGTAGAGTCAGAATTAACAAACGAACTATTAGGTGCTAGAAACAAAAAATTAGCAGGTATTGATGATAAAGATGGTTTTAGCATACTAGAAGTTTTAGGTATGAAAAAATTATATGACTTTGTTAAGGCAGGAAAAGTAGGAACACTTGTTAAAAATTTAGGTGCTATGTCAGTTACAGCAGGTTTATTTGCAGCCGCAGCAGTTGCTGGTATTGGTATTGCTAAAGTGATTGAAAAAATAGGTATGTCAAATGTTGGTCCTAAAGAAGAAGCAAATATCAAAGCAGATAGTGCGGATTTGGGTAGCCCATCAAACTTTGAAGGTAGCATTGACGCAATTGATGGTTCATATACCGCTGCTAGAAAAGACTCACAATTAGAGGATGAGTATGATAGGGGTATAAAAGAGGGTAAATTACCAGCACAAATGACCTTTGAAGATTATAAAAAGGCAAAAGAAGACGCAGGTATAAAAAGAAAATTAAGATTTGAAGGATATGTTTTTGATTTTTTAGGAGGAGAAAAAAATAGAATGAAGTCCGATGCTGATTACAAGACAATATCAAATCAATATTCACTAGATCAGGCAAAACCTATGAATGAAAAGATAATACAGGCTGAAGGAGAATATGGTACTGGCCAGAAGATTGAAACTGCTAATACAATAACGGCAGACGGTGTAGAAAAAGGTTCACAAATAATAAACAATAGTACAAATAGTGGTAATACAGTAGTCAATAATCAAAACAATGTTGACGCTTCAAATACACAAAATAAAACAGAATTTGGGTCAACATCAATAGGGTCTAAAAATACACACTATCCAGACAATTATTAGGTAGGTAGATAAATATTAATATGAAAGCGTTTAAAGTAATAGGTAACATAATTAAAGGTTTAAGTAATCCTCAAAAGGTTTTACAAGGTGCAACTGTACCTAATTTTAAAACTATTGCAAGTAAAAAAGGTGTTATCAATTATAATCCTACAGGTGTAGATTATTCTAATTTTAGTAAAACAGAAAGCAATAAAGTATTCGTATATCCTACAACAGATTTAAAAGACCAAGAGCATTACATTTTATTTGATATTATAGAAAGAGTACCGAAAGGCAGTGGAGATAATACAGCAGTTGGAAATACAAATATCACAAAGAGAGAAGACAATTTAAATCAAATTGTATATGGTGCAAATAGATTTTTTAGTGAAGGTACTACTTCAGGCCTTTTAGGTATACCTACAGGTAAAGGTTCTCAAAGAAATGTAAAAAATACAATTGCTATTTACATGCCACAAACACTTAAATTTAATTTACAGGCAGATTATGGTGCTGAAGAAATAGGTGGTGGTTTAGGTTCTCTTGCAAAGTTAAGGGATGCAATGAACAGTAACACTTTTTTCGGTGCTGATTTAGGTGCGGTTGGTGCTCAAGTCGGTAAGTTAGTTACAGGTTTAGGTTCATTTGCTACTGGTGGTTTAGGTGCAGGTGTAGGTGCTGCTGTACAACGTAGAACTGGTATAGCACCAGCAGCTATGACAGAAATGATATTTAATGGTATAGATTATAGAACGTTTAGTTTTACATTTAAATTTACGCCTAGAAATAGAGATGAGTCAGATGTAGTAAATGGTTTACTACATGCTATCAAAGACGCAATGTTACCAAAGAGATATGGTGCAGGTACATCAATCGCTGCATATCAAGTACCACATGAATTTGTAATTAGATTTATGAAAGGTACTAAAATTAACCCATACCTAGATCAGATAGGTTTGTGTGCATGTACAGGTGTTGATATAGATTATGGTTCAGATAAGTTTTCAACACACCCTAGTGGTGATCCTGTATCAATAGACGCAACATTAACGTTTAGAGAACTAGAACTAATGGAGAGAACGAGATATAACGATTTAAGAACTAGTGCTCAGAACCAAGAACATGGAGAAGCAGACTAATGCCATCATATTTTAGTGCCTTTCCTAAAATTTATTATGACGCTGCAGGCGAAGGTAATTTCAAGTTAGTAACAAACCTTTTAAGACGAGTACAGATAAAAGAAGGATTAAAAGAAAGTGCTGCCTTATTTGACCTATATGATGTACAAGGCGAAGACACACCAGAGTCAGTATCAGAGCAGTATTATGGTGATCAGAAATACTATTGGATCATTTTACTATTCAACAATGTAAAAGATAGATTTTATGACTGGCCGATGTCAAGTGTACAATTTGAAGCGTATATAAACGATAAGTATAGTGACGTTAATGGTATACATCATTATGAAGTTGCTCAATCAAGTGGTGCCACATCATCATTTGACGACTCACACAAAATACAAGTAAACAGCACCGTGTCAGGTGCAACAAGTGTAACAAACTATGATTATGAATCTAGGTTGCAGGCAAAGAAATCAAGGATCAAATTAATCAGACCTGAATTTTTAGAACTAATTACGGAAGAATTTAGAACATTGATAGGAGCGTAACATGGATAAAAGCGCACCAAAATATGATGATTTAAACAACAGATATCCTGGCGATTTTAGAGCAAGTGAGATAATCTTATATAGTTATGGTGGTGTGCAATTTGACATATCAGGTCTTACTTCAGTTGTCAACGTATATCAATCATTAGACTCAGCATTTTTATCAGGTAACATTTTATTTTTTGACACAATGGGTATTTCTAAATCATTACCTATCATTGGTAACGAGCATTTAGAATTTAAGTTTAGAAACCCAATTGAAGGTGAAGGCGATGAAGAACTTAATGCTACTAATCATAGATTTAAAGTGTATGAAAAGAGATCGGTTAAGACACAGCAAAACGTACAAGCAATTGCTTTATTCTTTACATCAATAGAATCAGTACGTAACGAAAGAGTACGTGTATCAAAATCATTAGAAGGTTCATATGCAGAAATGGTTGACAAGTTAGTTAAGTCAGATAAAGATTTACTTAA
>Ga0114932_10004310_pt1 | contig 13410 bp, 8 predicted proteins | sample 2SBtaG_2_FD_87286 | JGI IMG/M metagenome (GOLD analysis project Ga0114932, IMG submission 87286) | Deep subsurface microbial communities from Kolumbo volcano to uncover new lineages of life (NeLLi) - 2SBTROV12_ACTIVE470 metaG | ecosystem: Environmental > Aquatic > Marine > Volcanic ...
CCGAGGCATTCTTGAACCTGCTTACACCCACATTTTTATTGTTCCTGCTGACGGAGGCACAGCACGACAGCTTACTTCAGGGAACTATCACCACAATGGGCGCTTAAGTTTCTCTCCTGATAGCGACAAAGTCTATTTCTCTGCCAACCGCAGTGACAATTGGGAATATGAGCCTGTTGAGGGGGACATCTTTTCTGTGGATATGATGGGTAATATCGCACAGCTTACCAACGACAAAGGCCTTGAATCATCGCCTGTCGTATCGCCTGACGGAAAGCACATTGCTTACGCTCGCCGCGATGACGAAAAAGTGATGTACAAAAATAGCTATTTATATGTGATGAAGAGCGATGGTACAGATGCTCAAAATTTAACAAAAGACATTGATAATTCAGTGTCTAACTTTCACTGGAAAGATAATAAGCACGTTTATTTTCAGCAGTCGGTTCGCGGTTTAGCGCAGGTGGATGTGGTATCGCTATCGGGCAGCGTAAAAGCCGTAGCTAAGGGGCTGGGCGGTACTACGTTAGGACGACCTTATGTGTTTGGCACTTATCACGCTGTTGATGATGTAGTGGCGTATACCAAAGGACGTACCGACCGCCCCGCTGATTTATATGTCACTACGCGAAACGAGCGACAGCTCACTGCACTAAACGAAGACGTCCTAGGTCATAAGCAACTTGGCGAAGTAAAAGAAATTGTCTATCCGTCTTCTATTGATGGCGAAGAAATCCAGGGGTGGTACATTCTGCCGCCAAACTATGACAGTTCGAAAACGTATCCGCTTATCTTAGAAATTCACGGCGGACCTAATCTCGCTTATGGCCCAGTCTTCACGGCCGAGCTGCAGCGCATGGCTGCAGAGGGCTACGTGGTGTTTTATGATAATCACAGAGGTAGTACAGGTTATGGAGAACGCTTTGCATTGCTACTTCAAGGGAAATACAGTTCGGAATATGACTTCTCAGACCATATGTCGGGCGTAGATGCGCTTATTGAAAAAGGCATCGCTGATCCAGAGCGACTGTTTATTACTGGTGGTTCAGCAGGCGGCATTGCATCAGCCTATGCCATTGGCCTTACTAACCGATTTAAAGCAGCCGTAGTCGCTAAACCCGTTATCAACTGGTTATCGAAAGTGCTGACTGCCGATTCAGGTCTATATCAGATCCCTTTCCAATTTCCGGGCAAGCCTTGGGATAACGTAGAGCACTACTGGAAGCGCTCACCGCTATCGCTAGTAGGCAATGTAACGACCCCCACCATGCTGATCACGGGAGTGGAGGACAAGCGCACGCCAATGTCTGAGACCGAGCAGTTCTATCAAGCGTTAAAGATTCAAAAGGTTGATAGCGTGCTGGTAAAAGTACCTGGATCGCCGCACGGGATTGCTTCTAAGCCATCTAGAATGATTGGTAAAGTTGAAAATATCTTGGCGTGGTTTAAAAAATACGACGGCGTGCAGTCACAAAGTACGCAAGTTGAAGCTCAATAATTAGTGTGCTGAGACTAAGTGGGGCTAATGCGCCGACTCAATCGGTTCAAGGCCCCATTTTTTTAGTATTCGAGCATATTCGCCATTCGCTTTTAAAATCGAAAGCGCGATTGTGAGTGGCGCTGTTTGTTTATTCCACAGTGGGATGCAATTGCTCGATATCAGGAACAACTGTGAGTTTTAAATCAAGCGCTTTCCAGTAGTGGCTTTCTCGTAGCAGGTCAGCTGAGATAATAGGTTTTTCATCTAACCAGCCATCGGGGAAGGTAATGGTCAGTTCGTTCTTTTCTACATTAACAACGAGGTCAGGTACAAAACCCTCTTGGCGTTTAATATTAAGCAGTACACCCAAACGCAGTAACGCGATTAAATGCTTAACCGACTGCTCATCGAAAAGATTAAATGCGGGCAATTCATTGGTTCGAATTTTCTTTCTATGGAATCGCACGAGCGTAGCTAGCAGTAATTGTTGTTCCTGCGTAAACCCAGGCATGTCCACATTACCAAGAATATAGGCGCTGTGTTTTTGTATGCCTCGAGAGTTAATTTGCATGCCGACTTCGTGAAGTAAAGCTGCCCAGCCGAGCATGCTTTTAAAGTCACGCCCTTTAAGTTTCCATGCTTTTTCAACATCGTTGAAAAGTGAAAGGGTTGTATTAAGCACCATAGTGGCTTGGGACGTATCTACATCGTAGCGGGTTGCCAAACTACTCGCGGTTCTGCCGCGAATATCAGCGTGATGAAGCTCATCTTCCATCTGATAAAGCACGCCTTCACGCAAAGCGGCAGGCGAGTACACCAAGCCTTCAATCTCTAGCGCTTTGAAAACGGCGATAAGAATAGCGAGGCCGCCAGCAATAACCACACGACGATCTTCACTTAAATCTGGGTAGCTTAATTTGTCTATATGCCCTGCGCTTATGAATTGCTTCATTAAATTGCGCAAACTTTTAAGTGTCACCGGAATATCGTGGCCATTGGGTCTGTCTTGCTGACAAAGTGTAAACAGCGAACGAATGGTACCAGACGTACCGATACACTGGACCCAGCCCAGTCTGCGATATTTATTGTCTATTAACTCAAGCTCTTGCTGTGCAGCCGTGATAGCACGATCAAAGGCTTTTGGCTTTAGCTCACCGTCAGGGAAAAACCGTTTGGTATAGCTTACGCAGCCCATTTGAAGGCTGCGGCAAAGTAAAGGCGTAAAACCTTCGCCAATAACGAACTCAGTAGAGCCACCGCCTATATCAATAACCAGCTGTTGGCCGTCGGAGTGGTTAGTATGTGCAACGCCTGAATAAATAAGTCGCGCTTCTTCTACACCAGAAATGACTTCGATAGGGTAGGGAAGGATATCTTTTGCTGCGCTGATAAAATCGCGGGCGTTACGCGCCCTGCGCAACGTGTGGGTGGCGACAATTCTCACGGAGTCGGGCTCAAAACCTTTCAGGCTCTCTGCTACTACTTTTAGCATAGCAAGCCCACGCTCCATCGCTTCATTAGACAAGATATCGTCGTCGTTGAGACCTTCGGCCAAGCGTACTTTTTGTTTAACTCTATGCAGAATCTGCACAGACCCAGCAACAATGCGTGCTACTACTAAGTGAAAACTATTTGAGCCAATGTCTAGTGCTGCGACTTTATTGACTTCGCGGGTTTCCACGTCATTAAAAACTGATTCGTGCTGGGTCATGTACTAATTTTCTATCCTACAAAGTGTCTTCTAGCTTCTTCAAATAGTCATAAATTTCTATCTGAGAACGAAGTTTTTTACGATTTCCCCTGCGAACGTACTTGTTGCTCTGATCCTTGTCAATCACTCGAGCCTTCAGGGTATCCTTAAATTGTAGCTCCATTATATCAACAATGCGTTGTTGAAGACCTTTATCATACACTGGACAACCTACTTCAATGCGGTTGTCCATGTTACGGGTCATCCAGTCGGCAGAAGAGATATACACTTTTCTATCGCCGCCTCCTTCAAAAATCATCACGCGTGGGTGTTCGAGAAATCTATCAACAATAGAAATAATTTCGATGTTTTCGCTTATTCCTTTTATCCCTGGATTAAGTGAGCACATACCGCGCACTATACCGCGGATCTTAACCCCCGCCTGGCTAGCCCGGTACAAATCATCAATGAGTTCTTTATCAACAAGGTTGTTAATTTTGAAAGTGATTTGTGCCTTTTGACCTTGGTTCAAATGCTGAATTTCTTGACGAATTAACGACTGAATTTTGGTTCTGGCGTTTAATGGCGATATTTGAAGATGCTGGAACTTGTAGCGTCGGTAAGGGTATTGAATAAGATCGAATACCGCCACGCCTTCATCGGCGAGTTCTTGATTACGGGTGAATAAGCTGTAGTCGGTATAAATCTTTGCTGTTTTCTCGTTGAAGTTACCCGTACCGAAATGCGCATAGTTCACCAAACTGCCCCGTTCTTCACGGGTCACAATACAAAGTTTAGAGTGAATTTTAAGAGTAGGCACGCCAAGTACAACGCGTATACCTGCATCAGTCATGCGCTTAGACCATTCGATATTTGCCTCTTCGTCAAAACGGGCGCGAAGTTCTACCACAACGGTTACTTTTTTGCCGTTGTCTACTGCGTCAATCAACGAGTTTACAATGCGTGAATTACTGGCAACACGATAAATATTAATACGTATGGTTTTAACATTCGGGTCGAAAGCCGCCTGACGCAAAAACTCGGTGAAGTGTAGGAAGCGGTGGTACGGGTAGTACAGTAGTATGTCTCGCGCAGTAATGGCATCGAAAACGGTGTTGTACTTAGAGAATGCCTTGCTGTCGATAGCAGGCAGCGGCGTATGCTCTAAATATTCTCGACCCACATTAGGGAAGCCAATAAAGTCTTTAAAGTTACGATAGTGCCCAGCAGCGTGCATGGTATCTAGCTTGGTTATCTTAAGTCGCTTGCGCAAGTCAGATTTCATGTCCTCTGGCATGTTCGTGTCGTAAATAACACGCACAGGCTCAGCGATAAGGCGCTGCTTCATACTTTCAGACATCTTTTCAACGAAGCTTTCGTCAATTTCTTCGTTGATAGAATATTCCGCATCACGCGTCATTTTAAACGAGAATGCTTCAATTTCGTCGAACTTCACGAAACCGCGGAAAATGTCTTCGATACACAGCTGAATCATGTCATCGAGCATAATAATGCTCTTCTTCTTGCGGCTTTTTTGCGGTGGGATCAGCATAAAGCGCGACATTTCAGAGGTAGGAACCTGAATAACCGCAAATTTAGGATTGCGGTCCTTTCTTCTAAGCGCCACATATAAATACACCGACGTACCGTTCAAACGGCTAAGTAGGTCGGTCTTCTTATCTATTAAAATAGGTGCAATGTGACGCAGTGCTTTGTTGACGAAGAAGTTGCGTACCCACTGCTTTTGATAATCGTCTAAATCGTCTTTTTGAAGAATATGTATGTTGTAGCGAGCTAGGGACTTAACCACATCCTTATGGATTTGGTCGAACTTTTCAGAAAGCTGGACGACCTTTTTCTGAATAAGTGCCATAAGAGCGGTTTGGCGTTCAGCTTCTTCTTCATTGCCGTCATTTTGCGCAATGGTAATTTGTCGTTTCACGTCAGCGGCGCGCACGCGATAAAACTCATCTAGGTTATTTGAGTAAATACCAAGAAAACGAATTCGCTCCACGGCGGGATTGTTTCTATCTGCGGCTTCTTGCAATACGCGTTCGTTAAACGCAAGCCAGCTTAATTCTTTGGGATAATATAAAACGTCGTTATCCATAATGTCTCAATTCACGTTCATAAAAATGGTCAAAGACTGCCATCAGTCAGTGACACTACTGTGACAACACGTATTCTGGTGCAAGTGCGCACGCATTGCGTTGTGGTTATTCCATTAACTTTCAATATGATGAGTTCGTAATTGTGATGCGCGGGATAGTGTATGGCACCACAAATACGCCTTTGTTTTTATCGCTTCGCGGTAATATCCACCACCAAATCGTTAGCCAACGACTCCAGTGAATCTTGCAGTGCGCCGTCGTCAAAATCTTCTGGCACCGCAATTTCTGCTTTTGCTTTGAAAATCAGGCTGCCCCAGTTAGGCGCACTTTCACAGTGTGAAGCAAAGGTGAGAATATTCAAATTGAACTGGTTTAAAACAGAGGTGAGCTCTTGGACAATACCGGTTTTGTCATTGCCCATTACATCAACCGTCAATTTGGTGGTGTTGTTATTTTCACTGCTAGCTACCGCTACAGATTGCACCGACAAATCTTTAATGGCGTCTAGCGCATCGATTAAGCCCTGTTTGTTCTCATCGGCAACATGTACTTCTACAAAACCGGTGAACATTCCCGCCATATGCGCAAAGCTTGATCCTTGCCAGTTGCCTTCATGTTTGTATACACACTTAGCCAGTGCGTCTACTAAACCAGGCTTGTCTTTACCCATAATGCTTATAACCAATGATTGCATACGATGCTCCTTATTGGGCGTGTAGAGAAAAACTTTGATCGTCTTCCTGTTGGGTAATACCATAGGCGCAGAGTAGGTTGCGCGAAGGTAATGCTTTAAACTTTCACTTGCTATTAGCATAACAAAACTTACACTGCTCACCAGTGCAATTTAGGGTTATTCTTCTTAAGAATGAAGAATTTCGAAAATAAGAATTACTAAACAACCGCATGACTTTCGACAGCAACAGCACAAACAAAAAACGCCAGCGAAGCGATAGGTGGTCACGCTATGTGGTGACGGGCTTTGGCGGCCTTGTTTTGTTGACGTTAGTTATTCTTATTACCCATCTAATCAGCCAAGCTCTGCCGTTGGCATATACCCCTAGCTTAAATCATCTGTTGAGCTTGAAAACGTCAGATAATGAAAAAATTATCAGCGCAGGCGACATCATTAACAGTCAGCCAATGCTGGTTAGAAAGTCTGACTGTCGATTGGGATTAAAGTTGCTTAAAGGCGATGCTCTGGTAAGTAATCACGATTACATCCGTCCTTGTGAGCATAGACTGTCTTCCCACAGTGTGATGGGAGAGAACTATATCGTAGACGTTTCTCCCAACGCCCAAGTGAGAGTTTTACCGGTTAGATCGTTCAATATGACCGACGGTAGCGCAGAGGATATTGCCACAAGTACGCCGCAAGCGGCGTTGTCGAACAGCATTACGTTCGCGCTTCCCAAAGATGAGTGGGAGAGACGCAGTGACTGGAGCATTGCACTGTCCTCAAAATGGGCAGTGGTTTCTATCGTTCAAGGCAATAAAGTGTTTATCCGTTGGGTAAATCGGCTTCGTCCTACACAGGTGGTGGATAAACGGTTTCATAATATAGACAGACTCGCATTGTTACCTGGTAGTCAGAGCGTGTTACTCCAAGTGGATGATGTGCTTTTCCTAAATAGGCTCACGGATGAAGGGGCGTCACTACTGCCAATAGCAGGAAACATCACAGCGTCATTAGATGAGAAGATTGTATTTCCACTTGCTAAAGACCGCACCTTTTTCCTAATGAACAGCAATACACAGGCACTTACTCGCTGGGTGCTGAGCAAAAGCGATAAAGGCCTTACCTTTGAACAAACCTACCAAGTAGCGCTACCAGGAGAGAACGTTAAGGATGTGGCAGAACATGCCAGTATGAACTTGGTGGCTGTGCTGACCGATAAAGCAAGAGTGTTGTTGGTAAACCGTGTATCAGGCGATGTAGTGGCATCACAACAGATAGAGCGTTCTGCTGAGAATATCATTTGGTACGGCAATAAGCTTTATGGCTATTCAGATAGCACCTTATCAGTATGGGAAGGCAGGCACTTAAGCGGCGTTACTACATGGGCTTCTCTGTTTGAACCGCAGCACTACGAAGGGTATGAAACGGAAGAAACCGTATGGCAAACCACCAGTGCCTCTGATTTCCAAGAGGCAAAATTTAGCTTAACGCCGCTATTAATAGGCAGTATTAAAGCCTCTCTTTTAGCGCTGCTTATTGCTATTCCGGTTGCTATCGGTGCCGCAATTTACACCGCGTTTTTTGCTAAAAGCCGCCTTCGCAACGTTATTAAGCCGGCTATCGAATTGCTCGAAGCGATTCCCAGTGTACTTATTGGCTTCATCGCAGCCATTTGGTTATCGCCAAAAGCTGAGCAGTTTTTATTTTCCTTTGCCTTTTTCCTAATCGTTATCCCTTTTGTGCTTATTGTCGTTGCCCTGGTGCAGCGTCCTGTTGCGGAATACTTACCAAAGAAGCTAAGACACGGAGCAGAGCTACTATTTGCTATAAGCGGAGTGTTCCTTTTAGGTTTTATTAGCGTGGAGTATGCGCCTTCGCTTATTTTCTCGATAATGGGGGGAGACGGGTTTACAATGCTTGCGGCCGAGTCCGATAGTCCCATCGGGAAAACGACTATAGTGGTAGCGTTAGCGTTAGGTGTGGCCATATCACCTAGTATCTATTCCCTTGCTGAAGATGCCATAAACGGCGTTCCAAATGATTTAAAACACGCCTCTTTTGCTTTAGGCGCTACACGACTACAGACCTTACTTCATGTTGTTCTTCACGTTGCACTACCGGGTATTGTTGCCGCGATTATGCTAGGTTTTGGCCGCGCGTTTGGTGAAACCATGATAGTCCTTATGGTGACGGGGAATACGCCAATCTCCAGCTGGGGCTTGATAGAAGGTTTGCGAGCACTTACTGCTAACTTGGCAATTGAACTTCCAGAAGCAGATGTATCATCGGCGCACTATCAAATTCTTTTTTTCACCGCGTGTATTTTGTTCCTGTTTACCTTCTTGGTAAACACCATGGCAGAGCTATTGCGACAGCGTATAAGAAGTAGGGCGTACTATGGTTAATCGAACAACGTTTGGGTTAAGTGCGGTACAGCGTCAATCGTTAGTCATTAGCTTAACGGCTTTTTTCACCAGCCTGCTGCTTATTGCGCTAGTTAGCGTTCTTATACTTATTAGTTTTCGAGGTACGGCATATTTTTGGCCAGAACCCATCTATACGGTTACCGGTACGCATCAAGACGGCACAAGGTTTTCGGTGCTTGCGAACCTATTTGATGAATCAACAAATGAGGATGTGACACTTAAATTCTCAGATGCTCAGCATCCTTATGGCTTTCAAATCCAGTTATCTCGAGAGGAAATAGAGACTTCTCTACTTGCAAACCAAAGCGCAGAAATAAAACTGTTAGACGGCAGGAGTGTGTTGGCAATTCCTGAATACATCGTCGTGCCATCTAAACCGCCTCAACCTCTTGGTAACATTGATATTGTGCTAGAGGAAGTGGCTCAAATAAGCGCTCAAATTGAAGATTTAAATACGCAACACCTTGCACCTATTCACGAAGCGCTATCTCAATTTGATAAACGTAATGTTGTTGCCGACGCGCCAGCAAGAGAGCGTTTAGTGGCATCGTTTGACGAATACCAAAAGCGTGTGGAAGCGTTAGAAGCAACACGAGCCGAATATACCTTATTGGTAAGTTTTGCTGACGAAACGCCGTTTGTTATTCCCATATCTAGTATTCAAGATGTAGATTTCGTCAGTCGTCTAAGTACATGGGAAAAGTGGCAGGTGGCGTTTTCGGAAATCGGTGTTTTTCTCACCGATTCCCCTAAACAAGCGAATACCTCAGGTGGCGTCTTCCCTGCGTTGTTTGGCACTGTACTCATGGTATTCTTAATGACCATCATCGTAACGCCCTTTGGTGTATTAGCCGCTATTTACTTGAGCGAATATGCACCTAACACGGCGCTTACCACCATTATTCGTGTCAGTGTAAGCAACATGGCAGGTGTACCTTCTATTGTTTACGGCGTATTCGGCCTTGGTTTCTTTGTTTATACCTTGGGCGGCAGTATTGATGAGCTATTGTTTAGTGACACACTGCCAGCACCCACAATGGGAAGCCCTGGCGTTTTCTGGGCTGCCTTAACCATGGCAATTTTGACCTTACCTGTAGTGATTGTGGCGACTGAAGAAGGCTTGCGCAGGGTGCCGGAAGGATTGAAAGCGGGCAGTTACGCTTTAGGGGCTACCAAAATTGAGACTATAGTGCGTACCGTATTGCCTATTGCGTCTCCGGGTATTATGACTGGCGTAATTCTGGCGATTGCGAGGGCGGCAGGTGAAGTAGCGCCACTTATGTTAGTGGGTGCGGTCAAGTTTGCGCCAACCTTGCCCATAGATGGAGAGTTTCCTTATCTCCACCTTGATAGGCAGTTTATGCATTTGGGCGTACTTATTTATGACGGAGCGTTTCACAGCCAAACTGATGGAAAGAGCGCAAGCATGATGTTTGCCGCTTGCTTGCTTTTACTTGTGGTGGTGTTTGTATTAAATATTCTGGCAGTTGTACTTAGAGCGCGCCTGCGCAAACGCTATCTCAAAGGATAATACAGGTTTTGTAACATGTTGAAGTTGTTTGAACACAATACGCTGAACGTTAACGACATTGGTGAAGAACAAACTGCGGTAGAGGTTAAAAAACTCAACCTGTGGTTTGGCAATAAGCATGTGTTAAATGACATCAGCATGCGGATCCCAAAAAACAAAATCACAGCGTTAATTGGTCAAAGTGGTTGCGGTAAATCTACACTCATTAGCTGTTTCAATCGCCTTAACGATTTGTATGACGGTTGCAAATACGATGGTGAAATTATTATTGATGGGCGAAACATCAATAGCCGCAAAGTAAATGTGTCACGCCTAAGAACGAACGTGGGCATGGTTTTTCAGCGACCCAACCCCTTTCCTATGAGCATTTATGAGAACGTGTGCTACGGGCTTAAGCTTCAAGGCGTTAAAATTCGTCGACACTTAGACGACGCGGTGGAAAGCGCACTGAAACAGGCGGCGCTGTGGGACGAGGTTAAAGATCGTTTATTTGAATCTGCGCATGTCTTATCTGGCGGTCAGCAGCAGCGTTTGGTGATTGCAAGAGCACTGGCGTTGAAGCCCGACATTCTACTTCTTGATGAACCAACCTCGGCCCTTGACCCTCTGACCACGCTTTTTATCGAAGAACTGATGGATGCATTAAAGAAACAATGCACCATTATTATCGTGACGCACAACATGCAGCAAGCGGCTAGGGTAAGCGACTACACCGCCTTTTTCCATCAGGGCAGGCTGATAGAATATGCAGACAGCGATACGCTGTTTACTATGCCAGAGAAGAAGCAAACCGAAGACTACATAACGGGGCGATATGGATAAGGTAGCAGTAGGTGTGTGTTCTCACATGGGTTTGTACCGCAATGCTGAAGTTTGGCAAGACGTAGCGGTTTGTCACGATAGTTCTGCTACAGGTAGCGGCACGATTGATTGTCGTTATTCGTTATTCTTACGCCGCGAGGAGAAAACACCATGCGACAGGTAGCCTTAAACACGCATATTTCGGGTACGTTCAATATCGAGCTGGAAAACTTGCGTAACTCGGTATTAACCATGGGGGGCGAAGTTGAACAGCAGCTGGTGGATACGTTAAAAGCGGTAAAGCACAATCATGCCGCTCTGGCTGAAAAAGTGGTGTTGAACGACTTAAAAATTAACTCCATGGAAATTCAAATTGACGAAGAGTGCTTGCGCATTATTGCAAAACGTCATCCTACCGCCAGCGATCTACGTTTAATTATGACCATTTCCAAAGCCATTACCGATATAGAGCGAATGGGCGATGAAATCGAGCGTATAGCCAAACTAGTAACGCGCAATAAGTTGCCGAGCTCAGATACCATTAAGAGTAGCATGTTACTCATTGGCGAGCGCGTGGCCGCCATGATGCGCGGCACATTCGACGCGTTTGCTCGTCAGGATGAGGCTGCGGCATTAGAAGTGTACGACCAAGACAACCGCATTGATAGTGAATACAAGCGTCTGCTGTCGTATACCACCTCCGAGATGCAGAAAAGCACCGATAACATGCAGGATTGGTTGGATGTTTTGTGGGCAATGCGCTCGTTAGAGCGCATTGGTGATAGATGTAAGAATGTGTGTGAGTATGTGGTTTATCTTACTCGGGGTACCGATGTTAGGCATACACCGTTGGAAAATATGCAACAAAAATTGGAAGATTTGACGTAATCCTGTCCAAATGGTCAGTGCGATTTTGCGTATTGATATTCAAATATGGATATATGCGAAATTTTTTGTAATAAAACTGAAATATTTGGTGGATTTATCATCGCATTCAAATAATTCCGCATACTTTTATCGTTTTTCAGTGATTTTCGCTATGGCTTCTAACATGATTACGTTATCATGCGCCGCAGCCAAGAACAGATCGTGCAAAATTTAATCGAACCTTATGATAAAACACAATTTGTCTTTAACTTCATTCTCTAGCCTTTGTGGTGAAGAGATCATGCTACTTACTCAAGTAGCGTCCAGCCTAAATCGCGTTTAGATCGGGAGCGATTATCCGTGGAATTTTTTGAAAGTTATGGCCTAATTCTTATAATCCTTGCCGCCGGCGTTGGTTTCGTCATGGCATGGGGTATTGGAGCGAATGACGTTGCCAACGCAATGGGTACGTCAGTAGGTTCTAAAGCTTTAACCATAAAACAAGCCATTATCATTGCAATGATATTTGAGTTTGCTGGCGCCTACCTAGCAGGTGGCGAAGTAACGTCTACCATTCGAAAAGGGATTATCGACTCAACCTATTTTATAGACATACCTGAATACCTTGTATTAGGCATGATCTCATCACTACTTGCAGCTGGAATCTGGCTGGCGGTAGCGTCATGGTTGGGGTGGCCTGTATCTACCACTCACTCAATTATCGGTGCAATCATCGGTTTTACTGCCACTGGCGTCAGCATGGACGCAGTAGCATGGGACAAAGTGGGTGGTATTGTTGGTAGTTGGGTAGTAACCCCAGCTATTTCAGGCATCATTGCTTATCTTATTTTCATGAGCGCGCACAAGCTCATCTTCCAAACTGCCTCTCCGTTTGCAAATGCTAAGCGTTATGTGCCGTTCTATATGGCATTAGCGGGCTTTGTGATGTCGCTTGTTACTATCAAGAAAGGCCTTAAGCACGTTGGTTTAGAGCTAAGCGCTGTTAACGGATATGTGCTGGCGATTGCTATTGCCGTGGCGTTAGGCTTCTTGGGTAAATGGTTTATCGGCCGTATGAAGTTCAGCGGTTCTGAAGATGCAGACCTACAGGCGGCTAACGTTGAGAAAGTATTCGCACTTCTAATGGTAGTAACAGCCTGTTGTATGGCGTTTGCCCACGGTTCAAATGATGTAGCTAACGCTATTGGACCATTGGCTGCGGTAGTTAGCGTAGTAAGTAGTGGCGGCGAAATTAACTCTAGCACTACGCTTGCACCTTGGATCCTTCCTCTTGGTGGTTTAGGTATTGTTGCGGGTCTTGCGCTATTTGGACATCGCGTTATCAAGACCATTGGTCAAGGTATTACACACTTAACACCAAGCCGCGGTTTTGCAGCAGAACTCGCTGCAGCGTGTACGGTAGTTATCGCATCAGGTACGGGTTTACCTATTTCGACTACCCAAACGCTTGTAGGAGCGGTACTAGGTGTAGGTCTGGCGCGTGGTGTATCAGCGCTTAACCTAGGCATTGTGAGAAATATCGTCGTATCGTGGATTGTTACGTTGCCTGCAGGCGCAATCCTCTCGATTATTTTCTTCTACATTCTTAAAGCGTCGTTTGGCGTAGCGTAAAACACAGCGCTTACAAACGTTCGTATTAAGCGAAAAGAATTAAAAAAGGCCGTGCTTGAAGTGAAGCACGGCCTTTTTGTTTGCCCAGCGAAGCTGGCAAACCCGTCAGGTTGAAAGAAACCTGAATCACCCTGACTGAGGGGAAGATAATCCGAATGGCAAGGGCGTTGTTGGCCAACGACAGGGTCCGAAGGAA
>Ga0114932_10004314_pt1 | contig 13405 bp, 12 predicted proteins | sample 2SBtaG_2_FD_87286 | JGI IMG/M metagenome (GOLD analysis project Ga0114932, IMG submission 87286) | Deep subsurface microbial communities from Kolumbo volcano to uncover new lineages of life (NeLLi) - 2SBTROV12_ACTIVE470 metaG | ecosystem: Environmental > Aquatic > Marine > Volcanic ...
CCTCGGCGTAGATGTTGAGGCCGCCGCGGATGATCATGTGCTTCGAGCGCCCGACCGGGTGGATGTAGCCGTCGGCGTCGACGAACCCGAGATCTCCTGATGCGAACCACCCATGCTCATCGAGCGTGGCTTCGGTGGCGCGCTGGTTGTCGAAGTACCCGGCGCACACCATCGGCCCGCGTATGTGGATCTCCCCGGTCTCACCGTCGTCGAGCGCGCGGCCCGATTCGTCGCGGATCTCGATCTCGGTGTTGGGTGCCAGCCGCCCGGACGTGAAGATCTTGTGGGCGGGATCCCCGACTCGCAGGAAGGTCGCCCATCCGGTCTCGCTCAACCCGTATCCGGTTGCGGCGAGCGCCTGGGGCCACTGGGTGGTGAAGCGTTCGAGCAGTTCGTCCGTGACCGGGGCGCCAGACACCACGACGAGCCGCAGCGAGGAATGGTCCACCGACTCGCGTGCGTGGAGGTGGAGAAGGTCCGACACGATCGTCGGGATACCCATGAACATCGTGACGCCGTGGTTCTCGATGAGCGAGCTCAGCGCGTGGGTGTCGCGGGCGTCGCCGACGACAAGGGTGCAGCCCGCGAGCACCGTCGTCATGAGGCCCACCATCAGCGCGCCGCGGTGTGTGATGGGGGCGGCGGCCAGAATGGCGTCGCTCGGGGTGATCGCCAGGCCCTCCACCAGGCAACGCGCCTCCAGCACCTGCGTCGCATGGATGTGTATGTAGACCTTGGGATCGCCGGTCGTCCCCGACGTCGTCCCCAGCAGGGACACGGTCAGCGCGTCTGTTTTCGAGAGCTCGCCCCTGGGCCCGTCGAGGTCGGCGAATCCGACCCAACCGGGCGCGGCGCCGACCACGATGCGATGCGGGTCCAGACCGAGGTCGCCGATCACCTCGTCCATCAACGCTGGATGATCGAAGCCCACCTCCGCGTCGGCGCAGATCACAGCTGACGGTCGCACGAGACCCATGACTCCGGTCAGCTCGGCTCGCCGGTACATCGGATTCAGGGGCTGGTAGACCGCGTCGAGCTCCCAGGCGGCGAGGATCGCCACCACGAGCTCCATCGAGTTGGGCAGCTGAACCGACACCCGGTCCTCGCGTCCGATCCCGAGCCCCGCCAGACCGGCGGCCACCCGCTCCACCTGGCCGAGGAGCTCGGCCCACGTGAGCGAGCGGCGGCCGTCGGTGACAGCGACCGAGTCGGCGCGATGCGTCGCGTGGTCGCGGAGAAACTCGCCGAACGTGTCGTCGGTCCAGTGACCTGCCGCGATGTTTCGATGGACGTCTGCGGCCGAGTACCCCGTGAGCAGCCGCATCCGTCAGTTGGCCAGCAGGACGCCGGCGTTGGTCAGTTCGCTGATTCGCTCCGCCGGATAGTCGAGGACGTCGGCGAGAACCGCTGCGTTGTCGGCCCCACGCGAGGCGACGTGGCCGGTGGTTCCGATGTCGCTCCCCGCTGCCGAGCGCGCCGGAATCGGTGAACCGTCCTCGGCGGTCGTGAACATGCCCCGGTGTCGGGCGAAGTCCGAAGCGGCGAGCTCGTGGATGTCGTGCAGTGCAGCGGTGGTGAACGGGGAGCGCGATTCGAGGTTCTCTCGGAAGTGCTCGAAGCTATCGAAGCTCGCGGCCCAGTCGGTGATGAGCTCGAGGATCTCGGCACGGTGGTCGCGGCGGCTGTCGATGGTGGCGAATCGCGGGTCGTTCAGGAGCTCGGGTCGGTCCATCGCCGGAACCAAGGAGTCCCACCACGCGAGCGGACTACCGGCGATGCCCCACGCCTCTCCATTGGGGAGCCGCAGGATGGGACTCTCCTCGCAGGCGCCGGCGTTGACGTGGTCCCATCCTCCGCTCAGCTCCGTCGACACCCACTCCTGGATGAACACGAGGCTTTCGACCATGCAGACGTCGAGGTGACCGCCCTCGCCGTGCCGAGCCGCTTTCACGAGCATGGCGTTGACCGCGTTGACGGCCATCATCGCTGCGGCGGCGTCGCCGAGGGTGAGGGCTGGCTGCTGTGCAGGCCGGCCGGTCTTCAGTTCGTCGTGGGCGAGCATCCCCGACTCGAGATGTCCCATGGGCGCGTAGGCCCGCCGCTGGGACCACGGTCCGTCCTGGCCGAACCCGGTGACGCTGCAGTACACGAGCTGCGGGAAGCGCTCCAGCATCGCCTCGGGCCCCAGGCCGAGTCTGGCCATCACGCCGGGGCGGTAGTTCTCCACGATGACGTCGCATTCGGCGGCGAGTTCCCAGACGACGTCGGACGCCCCGGCAGCCGAGAGGTCCATCGACATGAAGCGCTTGCCGGCATTCTGATGCGCGAAGTAGGCGGTCACGCCGTCATCAGCGAGGGGCGGAAAGGTCCGGCTGAGGTCACCCTCTGGCGGTTCGATCTTGATGACTTCGGCACCCTGGTCGGCGAGGATCCGCGTGGCGAGCGGCCCGGCCACGACGCGGGTGAAATCGAGGACCCTGATCCCCTCGAGTGGTCTCATGGGCGCACATCATGGCAGCTCCCGTCACCGCCTTGCCGGTGGCTCTACAGTGCCTGTCTCGATGAGCGACCCCGCTGAGTCCCCGATCTTCACGGACGACGACGATGATCACCACGGTCATCTCGCCGGAGACGAGTGGTGGTTCACCGAGACAGCCTGGTTCTCGTGGCACCACGCCGAACGCGGCCTCGGCGGCTGGCTCTACACGATGATCCGCCACAACATCGGAACCGTCGCGGGGGGAGCGTGGGTGTGGGACGACAGCGCCCTCCTACCGTGGGAGGTCCTCTATTCGTCCAACCTCACCGCCCTGCCCTTCGATCTGGCGTGCGATCTGCGCGACTGCGAGTTGCCGAACGGCGTGTCGATGCGCGTCGAGGCCCCCCGCCGCTCCTACCGGCTGGGCTACGACGATCCGGGGAGGCTCGAGCTCGACCTCTCGTTCGAAGCGGTGACCGACCCGCGGCCGCTGGTGGCCTCCGGTTCGACGTTCGGTCGAGCCGCCCACTTCGATCAGATTGGGCGGGTGAGAGGCGAGGTCGCCGTGGCCGGAGAGCGTCTCGAGATCGATTGCTGGTCGATGCGCGACCGCACCTGGGGTCGTCGACCCGAGGACCGACCCCGCCAGGCGGCATACGTCACCGCCGCGGCGGATGGCGGACGTGGCTTCCTGGCCGTCACCAACACCCGGGAGGGCCAGGACCGGATCGCGTACGGCTTCGTGCAGCGCGAGGACCAGCAGGTCGCGCTGGTCGACGGTTCACGTTCGGTGCGGCGGAATCCTGCAGAGGGGTTCGTCGACTCCATCGAGATCGACGGTATGGACGGTGAGGGTGGCCGGTTCAGGGCGCGGGGCACATCGGTGAGCCGCATCTTCATCAATCGCCACAGCTTCATCGACATCAACAGCCTCATCCGCTGGGAACTCCTCGACGAGCGGGGGATCGAGACGGGGGATGTGTGGTGGGGCGAAGACCAGGACATGTGGCCGGTCCATCGCTGGTCGGCCGCTCGCCGTTCGCTCGACTGGAGCCTGCCCACGTGAGCCTCTCCTCTCCGGAGCAGCTCCGACGGCTCGCCGCCGCGCTGAAGGAGGAGATCGCGCCGGAGGTGGGCGACGAGTACCCCAGAACGCAGGCGTTCATGGCGTCGGTGATCCTCCAGCGGGTGGCTCGCGAGGTGGAGCTGGCTGACGAGCATCGCGACGCCGAAGTGAGCGAGGTCCGCGCCCTCGCCGAGGAGCTCACCCCGGTTCTCCGGGATGCTCCGCCCGAGGTTCGTCTCGCACTGGAGGGGCTCGACACACCCAACGTGTTGTCGTTGCGGGCTCTGATTCCGGCGCTGTACGGATGGGGCGCGGACGAGCCCGCGGCGCAGACCGCGCTGGCCAGGATTCGCGACGTCCTGCGGGCCGACATCGATCGCCGAATGGAGATCGCAACGTGACGACGGTCGACGCGCTCTTGGCCGCGTACCTCTCCCATCAGCTCGGGGCCAAGAGCGTGCGCATCGAGAACCTGAAGCAGATCTCGGTCGGGTGGTCCCACGAGACCTGGCTGTTCGACGCCGTCTGGGAGGGGCCGACCGGCGTCGAGAGCCGTGGCCTCTGCCTACGCCGAGATCCCGGCAACGCGCTGCTTCGGGAGATGTCGGATCTGGCGCAACAGTTTCGTGTCCTGAAGTGTTTGGAGGACACCGACGTGCCCGCTCCGGTGGCGCACTGGTTCGAGCCCGACTCCGAGCTGCTCGGTGCTCCCGCGATCATCATGGATCGCGTGCCCGGTGAGTGTCCGAGTCCCTGGAGGCGCGCGGGGCGCGAGTACTACGCGGGTGCTGCGGAGCGAGGAGTGTTGCCGCGGAGCTTCACCGACGCGCTGGTCGCCATTCACACCGTCGACTGGCGGGGCGCCGGGCTCGATTTCCTCGGTGTGCCAGGCGACGGCGACGGGTTCGCGATTCGCGAGATCGACACCTGGGAGCGTCTCATCGAGGAGTCCGGCCACCCCGGACACCCGATTCTCGATGACCTCATCGGCCACCTGCGGGCCAACGCTCCGGTCACACCCGAGCTCACCCTGGTGCACGGGGCGTTTCGAACAGGCAACGTCCTCATCGACGACGACCGGGTGTCCGCGGTCCTCGACTGGGAGCTGCAGGTCATCGGCGATCCCATGTACGACGTCGCCTACATGCTGACCGAGCTCAACCGCGAGGGAACCGATCTGCTGTCCAACGTGGTGCCGCGCGAGCTCTTCTTCGAGCGGTACCAGGAGGGAACCGGCATCGAGATCGACGAGGCGCGGTGCTCGTACTTCCAGCTGCTCTACGCCATGCGGTCGGCGGCGTTCTGGATGAGCGCTGCTGGCCTCTACGCCGATGGCCGCAACACCGACCTGCGCCTCGCACGGACGGAATGGTCGGTCACCGTCGCCCTCGAGCGCGCTGCGACCGAGCTCGGATACTGATCCCCAAGTTGAGCAACTTCGCTGTCAGGAAACTCAGCGGATAGGCGACTCCGGAACGTCGAGTTCGCTGAGTTTCTAGGGGCTGCGCTCTCAGGCTCCGCCCTATCCGCGCAGCCCCCAGACACCGAGTTGCTCAACTTTCGGTTCTGTCGGCGCCGCTGCCGGCTAGTCGTTCGGGCCGATGAGGTCGGGCTCGCCGCCGGACTTGAGGAACCGCCTGAGCTGGCGGTCGTGGCGAGTCATCGCACCACCTCGGGCGGGCGTGAACGGCTCCCAGCGCGGTGTCGAGACGCCTTCGGGCCGGTCGCCCATCACCGTCGCTCGCTGAATGACCCGCTCGCCGACGAAGTCGTTGAGAACCGAGTGCTGGGTGCAACGGTTGTCCCACATGGCGATGGTTCCGGCCGTCCAGCGGTAGCGGACGGTGAAGCGGGACTGCTTCACCCATCCAGTGAGCAGGCGCAACAGCGCCTCGCTCTCCTCGTGGCTCATCTCCACGATGCGACGGGTGAAGTGCTCGTTGACGTACACGACCTTGTCCCCGGTGACGGGGTGTACGCGAACCACGGGGTGGATCGCCATCGAGTCGCTGCGATCGTGTGGGTGAGCGTCGTGGAGCGCGGTCAGCCCTTCGCACAGTTCCTTGATGGGCGGCGAGAGCTCCTCGTAGGCGAGGCTCAGGTTGGTCCACATCGTGTCGCCGCCGACCTCGGGGCACGCCACCATGTTCAGCACAGACATCACCGACGGCGACGCCATGAACGTGAGGTCGGTGTGCCACTCGTCGGCGATGCCGCCCGCTGAGGCAGCGAGCTCGAAGATCTCTGGGTGCTTGAGGTTGGGGTTGGTGAGGTTGGGGTGGGCTTCGAGCGGCCCGAAGTTGCGCGCCAGCGCAACATGAGAGTCGACGTCGAGGTTCTGCCCAGGGAAGAAGAGAACCTTGTGGCGCAGCAGGAGCTCGGTGATCGCGGTCACGAGCTCTGTCGTTCCCTCCCGAAGGTCGACACCGGTCACCTCCGCACCGAGCGCAGCCGCCAGCGGCCGAACCGTGGCACCGCGGAGCTCTTCGGGGACCGCTGCTGTCTCGAGATCGACCATGGATCAAGTCTCCCAGGTCTTGTGGCCGCTGGGGAAGGGCTACCCTCCGCGCATGGCTCTCGAATTCGCACACGCCGTCGTCTACGTCGTCGACATGGACGAGATGGTCGACTTCTACACCAACGTCCTGGGCTTCACCGTCACCGATCGCGGGCCGGTGGGAGACGAGGGTTCGCCGGAAATTCTGTTCATGTCGACGGTGGCTGACCATCACCACCAGCTGGCGTTCTTGTCGGTGCGCAAGGAAGCCAAGCCGTCCAACAGCGTGAACCACCTGGCCTTCCGCACGTCGGACCTGGCGTCGGTGAAGGCAACGATCGCGGCCCTCGAAGAAGACGGCAGAGCGACGAGGATCGGCCCGCTCACCCACGGGAACGCGTGGTCGGTGTACTTCAACGATCCCGAGGAGAACGGGGTGGAGATCTTCTGTGACACTCCGTTCCACGTCGCTCAGCCGCAGGGGAAGCCGTGGGATCCCTCGCTCGGCGAGGACGAGCTCATCGAGTGGACGAAGGCCGAGTTCGGCGACGAGCCGCGCTTCGGACCGATCGCCGACTTCTACGCCGCCCAGCGCGAAACGCTCGGCGGCTGAGGTGGACTTCCTCGACGATTCGGTCGCCGACATCGCAGCGAGGGTCCGCGGTGGCGAGCAGTCGGCACGGGAGGTCACCGAGCACGCCGTCGCTCGCATCGAAGCTCTGAATCCCGCGCTCAATGCGTTCGTCGCTTGGGACGGTGAGCGCGCGCTGCAACAGGCCGACGCTGTCGACGAGGCGCGTGCAGCGGGCCGCGACCCGGGGCCGCTGGCCGGTGTGCCCGTCGGCGTGAAAGACCTCGAAGCCGCCGAAGGCTTCGTGACGAGCTTCGGCTCAGCGCTTCACGTCGACGACGAACCCGCTGCCGCCGACTGCGTTCACGTCGCCCGGCTCCGGGGTGCGGGCGCCATTATCATGGGCAAGACCAACACGCCCGAGTACGGCCACAAGGGCGCGACGGACAATGTGCCGTTCGGCCAAACCGTCAACCCGTGGTCGGCCGAGCACTCGCCCGGTGGGTCCTCGGGCGGGACCGCGGCGGCGATCGCGTCGGGCATGATCCCCCTCGGGACCGGCTCGGACGGCGGCGGTTCGATCCGTATCCCGGCCTCGCTCTGCGGGTTGTCAGGATTGAAGACCTCGACCGGCCGTATCCCCATCTCCGGCCGGGCCATGCCGGGCTCGGGCTTGCTGTCCGCCAACGGGCCGATGGGTCGCACGACGATGGACTCCGCGGTGGCTCTCGACGCCGTGGTCGGACACGACGGGCGCGACCCGCTGAGCCTGCCGCATCCCGGGGTGAGCTGGGCTGCGGCGGTCCGGGAGCGCGAGCTTCCGGAGGCGGCGATCTGGTCGCCGACATTCGGGTTCGCGGGTGTCGATGCGGAGATCCTCGCCGGGTGCCAAGCGGCGGTGGACGCGCTCGAAGCGGCCGGGACGCGCATCATTCGTCTCGACGAGATCTTTCCCAACGATCCGGTCGGGGAGTGGATCGTCCTGTGGGCCGTGGCCCGATTCAAGGCGCAGGGCCACCTGCTGGGGACCGACGCGTGGGATCGTCTGTCTGACACGATTCGGCCCCAGATCGAGATGGGTGCGGGAGTCACTGGCGAGGAGTACGCCCGAGCCCACGATGCCTGCTACCGGCTCAACTGGCTGGTGGAGGACGCGCTCGATCAGGCGCCCCTGATCCTGTGCCCGACCAACGCAGGCCAGGCGCCACGCCTCGGCGAGGACGGCACGGTGAACGGCGAGGCCGCCGTTGGATGGGTTCGTTTCACCTACGGCATCAACATGACCCGCCATCCCGCCGGCACCGTGTGCGCAGGCCTCACGTCCGCCGGCACGCCCATCGGCCTTCAGGTCATCGGCCGCCACCATCGCGAGGGGGACGTTCTCGCGGCGATGGCGTGTCTCGAGGACGTCATCGGATTCGAGGGCCGCCCAACGGGGTTGTGACCGCGGTCAGGCGCTCTCGATTCGCCGGAGGACGTTGCGGTCCGTGTGGTGGTATGGCTCGTCGAACTGCTGCATCGTGAGGACGGTGTCCTCTTCGTAGCTCCAGCCGTCGGTCTCGAGGGAGATGTCGGCCCGGTATGAGTCGCAGCGGGCGCTGAGGTCCAGGTAGCGGTTGTTCAGTACGCCGTATGTGGTCGATCCGAGTGCGGCCGTGATGCTGAAGCTCGTCGCGTTTGGCTCGGCGGCGCCGCCGGCGATCAGCACCGTGCCCCGCGGAACCATGAAGCACCGCATGATCTGCTGTTCTGCAGCGTCATAGAGCCAGTAGCCCACCTCGGTGTGGAACGGGTCGCCGTCGAGCTCGTTCATTCGCCAGGCTGCCATGCGGTAGTCCAGGCCGAACAGGGTTTGGGAGCCGTTGTCGACGGGGCCGAAGGGGGACAGCGTCACCCGCTCGAGGTACTTCGTGTCCCCGACATCTCCCTCGGTGTGGTGATAGGACACGTCGACGCCTCCCTCACCCTCCCAGGTGCCGGCGAGGTGCAGCAGGGGGCCGAAGTTGTCGATGGTGAGGTCGTCCGGTGCGGTCATGGCGCCATCATGAGGTCTCTCGACCCATTGGTCTAGAGACCAATGTCCTGTCGAATTCATAGCTCAGTCCTATTGATAGGCTCGCGGAATGCGGCCCACGATCCGTCCAACCATGCGGCAACTCGAGTACCTGGTCGCAGTCGCGGACGAGGGCCACATCGGTCGCGCAGCCGCGCGGTGCTTCGTGGCTCAGCCCTCGCTGAGCGAGCAGCTCAAGCAGCTCGAAACACAGTTGGGCGCGGCCGTCACCGAGCGCGTCGGCCGCGGCATCCGGCTGACGGCCGTCGGCGCCGAGCTGGCCGAACGGGCCAGGGCGATTCTTCTCGCCGCCGACGATCTCTCCGACGTGGCCGGCCAGGCTCACTCCGAGCTCGTCGGGCGGGTCGCGCTTGCCGCGATTCCGACGGTCGCGCCGTACCTGATCCCGCGTGTCCTTCCGACGATCCGTCGCCGACACCCGCGTGTCGAGTTGCGGTTGGAGGAGCGCCAGACACGCGACCTCGTGCCGGCGCTTGTCCGCGGACAGGTGGACCTCGGGTTGCTCGCCCTGCCGATCCTCGAAGAAGGACTCGATTGGGTCGAGGTGCTCGATGATCCGTTTCTTCTCGCCCTCGACCCGGCGCATGCGATGGCCGACGCGGCGGACGTGACCGTTGAGGGTCTGGCGGGAGAGGACGTCCTCCTCCTCGAAGACGGCCACTGCCTCCGTGACCAGGCGCTCGAGATCTGCCACTCGGTCGGTGTCCAGGAGCCGGGAGCGATCCAGGCGACGAGTTTGCCCACCCTGTGTCAGATGGTCGCCGCCGGCATGGGGGTGACGCTTCTCCCCGAGAGTGCGCGGCCGGTCGAAGCACGGGCCGGGGCCGGTCTTGTCGTGCGGCGATTCGGAGGAGATCCGCCCTCGCGGCGCATCGTGCTCGCATGGAGAGCGTCTTCCCCGTCGAGCCCTCTGTATCGCGACCTCGCCGAGGCGATCGACGACGCTCTGGAGTGAGCTCCCGGACGCGACTCGGGGCCGGCGCATTGGCCGGCCCCGAGTTGAGTTGGACTGGATTGGATCAGTAGATCTCGATGAGACCCGCTGCACCCTGGCCGCCGCCGATGCACATCGTGACGACGCCGTACTTGGCGCCCCGGCGCTTGCCCTCTTGCAGGATGTGGCCGGCGCAACGGGTGCCGGTCATGCCGAAGGGGTGACCGACGGCGATCGAGCCACCGTTGACGTTGTACTTCTCGGGATCGATGCCGAGCGTGTCCCGGCTGTAGAGGCACTGGCTGGCGAAGGCCTCGTTGAGCTCCCAGATGTCGATGTCGTCGACGGTCAGGCCGTGACGCTCGAGCAGCTTCGGAACTGCGTAGACGGGGCCGATGCCCATCTCGTCTGGCTCGCAGCCTGCGACGGCCCAACCCTTGAAGGCGCCCATCGGCTCGAGGTTGCGTCGCGAGGCCTCTTCGTCGCTCATCAGCACGACGGCTGCGGCGCCGTCGGACAGCTGAGATGCGTTGCCTGCGGTGATGTAGTTGCCCTCACCGCGCACCGGCTGGAGCTTGGCCAGACCTTCGAGGGTGGTGGAGGGACGGTTGCATTCGTCGCGATCGACGGTGTAGTCGACGATCGACTCCTCGCCGGTCTCCTTGTTCACCAGCTTCATCTTGGTGTCCATGGGGACGATTTCGTCGGCGAACAGGTCGTTCTCCTGGGCCGCTGCCATCCGCATCTGGGACTGGTAGCTGAACTCGTCCTGGTACTCGCGGCTGACGTTGTAGCGCTCGGCCACGATGTCGGCAGTTTCGATCATCGCCATGTAGATCGCGGGGTACATGTCGGTGAGCTGGGGATCCATGTTCACCGCGCCGCCGAAGCCGGGGCTCGGGATCGAGATGGACTCCACACCGCCGGCGACCGCGACATCGCAGCCGTCCATCTTGATGTAGTTCGCGGCGAGGGCGATCGAGTTGAGGCCCGAGCTGCAGTGGCGCTGGATCGTGGAACCGCCGGTGCTGACCGGAAGACCGGCGAGCAGCCCGGCGAGACGACCGAGGTTGCCTGCGCCGTGGGCTCCGTTGCCGAGGTACACGTCCTCGACGGCTTCGGGCTCCACGCCGGATTTGTCGACCGCATGGCTGATCGCGTGGGCGGCCATCGACATGGCAGGGGTCTGGTTGAATCCGCCGCGCGCGGCCTTGGCCAGGCCTGTGCGGGCGTAGGAGACGAATACTGCTTCACGCATCGGTGTTGCTCCGAGTGTTCGGGGTCGGTGGCCAGCCACCCACGCTACTGGTTTCGGAGATCGGCGGCTCGCCGAGCGCGTACGGTGGCCCCCATGTCGACTGAGCCGTACTACGACCCGGAGGTTCGAGCCGCCATCGAGGCCGCCCCCACCCTCGGGACCGTGACCGGGGGGAACCTGTCCAAGATCCGCGCCAACCGGATGTTGCTCAACGAGCAGGTCCCGTTGTCGGACGAGGTGGAGCGAACCGATGTCGTCGTTCCGGGCCCGGATGGCGATCCCGAGATTCGGCTGCGAGTGCATCGGCGAAAGGGTCTCGAGGGCCCACGGCCGTGCCTGTTCTGGATCCACGGGGGCGGGTACGTTCTGGGCGCTCCCGAGCAGGACGACCTGCGTTTCGATCGGTGGTGCCAGCGGTTCGACCTGGTCGGGGTGGCGGTGCAGTACCGCCTCGCGCCCGAGAACCCCTACCCGGCTGGTGTGGAGGATTGCTACGCCGGGCTGTCGTGGGTGAAGTCACATGGGGGTGAGATCGGCGTCGACGCGGGTCGGGTGGGCATCGGCGGCCCGAGCGGCGGCGGGGGGTTGGCAGCGGCGCTCGGCCTGATGGTTCGTGATCGCGGGGACTTCGAGATCGACTATCAGATGCTGATCTACCCGATGATCGACGACACCCGCACGAGCGTCACCGCCAATTGGGACGTTCCGGTGTGGGACACGGGCTCCAACGAATTCGGTTGGACGAGCTACCTGGGCGAGCTCGCGGGCGGGGAGATTCCCACGCACGCGGCGCCCTCACGGGAGAGAGACCTGTCGGGTCTGCCGTCGACGTACATCATGACGGGGAGCCTCGACGCCTTCTGCGACGAAGACATCGACTACGCCAAGCGGCTCAATCAGTGTGGGGTGCCGGTGGAGTTCCACCTCTACCCGGGGGCGCCCCACGGTTTCGACGGCTTCGCCCCCGGTACCGCCGTCGCCCGCCAAGCCCGCGCCGACATCAACGCCTGGCTGGCCCGCCAGCTCACCCACCCTGAGTGAGCCGGGGTCAGACACGGGTCTGACCCCTAGCGACCGCTGGCGGTGGCGGCTGCGACGCTCAGCGCGGCGGGCGTGCGGGAAATCCCTGGTCACGCAGTTTCCGAACCATTGGGTGGTCTGACACGTGTCTGACCCCTAGTGCGCGCTGTCGGTGAAGTGGAGGTGACGGCGGAAGAGGGCATGGACGCGTTCCCAGTGGAGTTCGGAGGCGTCGTGGTTGTAGCGGTCGCTTCCGGGGGGTGCGTAGCCGTGTACCGCGTCTGTCAGCCAGTCGAGTGTGTAGGTCACCTCGGCCGCCCGAAGCGCGTCCTCGAACACCGGCACCTGCTCGGGCGGTGCGGTCGGGTCGTTGTCGCACCAGCCGAGGTACACCTCCGCACGCACGGTGTCGAGCCCCAGGTGCGGCGAGTCGTCGGAGTCGCGCACCATCCACGCACCGTGTATCGAGGCCACCGCAGCGACGCGCTCTGGCATGCCCCGAGCGAGCGACACGACCAGCCCGCCGCTCATGCAGAACCCGACCGCGCCGACGTCGCCGTCGCCCGCCGCCGGATCGGTCGCGGCTGTAGCGAGCAGGGCTTCGGCGTCGCTCAAGATGTTGGTTGGCGTCACGGTGTCCATCAGCTCGCGCCGGGCATGCATGTCCTCATCGCTCTGGCCGAACTCCCGGTATGGCCCGCCTCGATAGAACAAGTACGGGAGCATGACGTAGTAGCCCGCTGAAGCCAGCCGCCCGGCCATCTCGCGCAGTGCAGGTCGAATCGACGGCGCGTCCATGAGATACAGGACCACGGGGTGCGGTCCGTCGTGGCTCGGGTGATACACCCAGTTGGGCATCACGCCCTCGGGCGTCGTCACGTCCAGCTGGCGTTCGATCATGGCGGTCCCTCCCGCCACGGATGCTACGACCTCGCTCGCGGGCCGGCAGTGGGTCAGCCGGCGACGGCTGCTGCCCGATCCATCATCCGCTCGACGCGATCCACGACACGGCCGATCTCGCCCACTCCGCACAGTGCGAGGCTGGCGTCGAGCTGGCCGTCCGGTGCAGCGGCGGGCTCACCGTGGTCGGGGTCGATGGCGTTGGCCACGATGTCGGCGATATACACCCCGTGCGCAAGCCGGGTGCCTCCATCGGGCGTGTGGTGGAGCTCAACGGCCTGGCCGATGTGGGGCGGAATGCCCCAGTGGTCGCACACCATTCGGCCCACAGTGCCGTGGTGAACCTCGAACAGGTCGCGTTCGAGGTCGATCAGATCGGTGTCGGTCGCCGCGGTCAGCAGGCCAGTCGTGGACAGCCAGCCGGGCCCGAGCGCGCTCAGGACGAGCTTGCCCATGTCGTGAAGAACCGCGACGGTCGCGAGTTCGCTGCGGTCTTCGTTGGAGAAGTTGCCGCCGAGCGCAAGGCACGCCTCGACGGTGATCCGCTGGTGGCGTCTGACAGATTCCGCGTCGACGCCGTACGCCGCAGCCGAGGTCGGCAGGCTC
>Ga0114932_10004317_pt1 | contig 13400 bp, 17 predicted proteins | sample 2SBtaG_2_FD_87286 | JGI IMG/M metagenome (GOLD analysis project Ga0114932, IMG submission 87286) | Deep subsurface microbial communities from Kolumbo volcano to uncover new lineages of life (NeLLi) - 2SBTROV12_ACTIVE470 metaG | ecosystem: Environmental > Aquatic > Marine > Volcanic ...
AAGGCGGAATGAAACGCCACAACTTTGGTGGCTTGCGGGCGACACATGGTGTGTCGATTTCGCACCGGTCACACGGTTCCACCGGTCAGTGTCAGGAACCCGGCAAGGTATTCAAAGGCAAGAAAATGGCCGGTCACATGGGGGCTGCACGGGTGACCACGCAGAACCTGCAGGTGGTGCGCACGGATGTAGACCGTGGGTTGATCATGATCAAAGGGGCTGTGCCCGGTTCCAAAGGTGGATGGGTGACCGTCAAGGATGCGATCAAGAAACCAACCCCCGACAACGTGATTTTGCCCGCTGCGCTGCGTTCTGCTGCCAAAGCCGCCGCCGAGGCCGCAGAAGCCGCCGCCGCAGAAGCCGCCGCCGCCGAAGCCGCTGCCGCAGAAGCGGCCGCCGCAGAGGAACAGGCCGCAATGGAAGCCGCCGAGTCAGAGACATCCGCCGCCGAAACACCAGCAGAAGGTGAAGACAAATGAAGGCCGATGTAATCAAGCTTGACGCCAAAAAGGCCGGTTCGGTCGATTTGCCCGACGCCATCTTTGGTCTGGAGCCGCGCGCGGATATTCTTCAACGCGTCGTGCGCTATCAACTGGCGAAACGTCAGGCCGGAACCCACAAGGTGAAAACCCGTTCTGAGACCAGCTATTCGACCAAGAAAGTCGTCCGGCAAAAGGGCTCGGGCGGTGCGCGCCACGGTTCGCGCAATGCGCCGATCTTTCGCGGTGGTGGTGTTTACAAAGGCCCCACACCACGCAGCCACGGCCACGATCTGACCAAAAAGTTTCGCGCATTGGGCCTGAAACATGCATTGTCTGCCAAAGTAGCGGCAGGTGAGCTGGTTGTTCTGGATGTCGCTGAACTGAAAGACGGCAAGACCAATTCACTGGCCAAAGCTCTGAAAAAACTGGGCTGGAAGCGCACACTGGTGATCGACGGTGCCGAAGTGAACGAAAATTTTGCCCAAGCCGCCCGCAATATCGAAGGTGTCGACGTGCTGCCATCCATGGGGGCCAACGTCTATGACATCCTGCGCCGCGACACACTGGTGTTGACCAAAGCCGGTGTTCAAGCCTTGGAGGCTCGACTGAAATGAGTGCAAAAGCTGAACTTTACGACGTGATCCGTAAACCTGTGATCACCGAAAAAGCAACCATGGCGTCCGAAGCTAACGCCGTGGTGTTTGAAGTGGCGATTGCCGCCAACAAGCCGTTGATCAAAGAAGCGGTCGAAACGCTGTTTGGCGTCAAGGTGAAAGCGGTGAACACCACCATCACCAAAGGCAAAGCCAAACGCTTTAAGGGCGTTTTGGGCCGGCGCAAGGATGTGAAGAAAGCCTATGTTACCCTGGAAGAGGGTAACACGATTGATGTGAGCACGGGGCTTTAAGCTTTCCATTTGATAAACCAAAGGGTGCGCATTTTTTTTTAATGCGCATTCTTTTTTAACCGAAAAATGTTGACAAAGTTTGCCATAATCCCCATTTTTAGCGGATGGCAACCATGAACGTCTCCCTCCCTGGGCCAATGAAAGACTGGACTGAATCCCGGACTAAGGAGGGGAGTTTCGCCAATACCAGCGATTACGTCCGCCACCTGATCCGTCAGGACAAAGAGCGGGAAGAGGCGATTGCACATCTTCAAACAGAGATAGACAGGGGAATTGCCAGCGGCGAACCGGCCCCGTTTGACTTTGAAGAGTTCAAGGCGGTCAGGCGGAGGGAGCATGGCCAGCGTTAAGCTGACCGAACTTCGCCTGACCCCTGTTGCGGTAAAAGACCTGACGGACATCTGGATTTTCAAAGCCGATAAGTGGTCACTCGCGCAGGCGGATCGCTACATTGATGGGTTGCACGACACGTTTCAGGCCTTACTGGAAATGTCCAAGATTGCCCGCGAGCGGGCAGAATTCACCCCGCCGGTGCGCATTCACCCAAGCGGCCAGCATGTGGTGATATATCGGATTTCGCGGGAAATGCTTGAGGTTGTGCGGGTTCTGGACGGTCAGCAGAACTGGCAGGCGATCTTGAAGATTGGGCAGTGAGGGGGGAATGCCCCGCACGGATCGTGGGGAGGTTTTTTGAGGGATTTGAATCCACACACTTGTAGAGCAATCCACACCGGTTGCACGAAAAAGCAACATCTCTTTCACATATTTGGTTCAAATATTGCACAGTCGGCACTTTGGGCCCATATTGGTCGAAGAGGAAATCTATTCAAACATGTCTTACGATCCCAAAAAAGCGGCCCAGACCATCGCGTATTTCGCCATGCAAGATGGGAACACCATCAACATTTTGAAGGCGGTGAAATTGGTGTATCTCGCTGACCGTGAAAGCTTGTCGAAACGTGGGCACCCAATACAAGACGAAGCTCGGGTTTCGATGCCACATGGCCCGGTTAATTCTTCCACTCTGGATTATTTGAACGGTGCTTATCGAAATGATGGTGGGTGGTCAAATTACCTGCAAGACCGCGCCAATAATGACGTTGGGCTTTCCAATTTGAATATGACTTTGGACGATCTTGATTGCCTTAGTGAAGGGGATATCGGCATTCTAAATATAGTGTGGATTCAATTCGGTCAGATGGATGGTTTCGATTTAGCCGACTGGACGCACAACCACATAGTTGAGTGGCAGGACCCAAATGGTTCATCTATCCCAATTCCCTTGGATCGAATAATGACGGCTGTTGGTCTGGATAATCCTTTGGAGCGTGCGCGCGAACTGAATAGCCTAAACCGTGCTTCTGATTTACTGGCCTCACTTTGATCTATGGCTCACAGAAAAGGCACCTTGCTGCTTCCTTCTGGATCACGAAGTAACCCTGATCAAAATCATCTTCATGTTGTATGTAACGATACTTGCATCTTAGGTCTGAACTTGCTGGTTCCGGTCAGCACATTTTATGACGGTTGCGATACAACCTGCGAATTGACCGGGTTGGATCACGATTTTATCCGTCATCTATCATTCGTATTTTATGCTAAGGCAACACTGTACAAAGCTGAACAGATCGACCGAGGATATGCGATTGGACTACTTATCCCCCAACCCGACTTGGTCGAGGATGTGTTTTTACGGGTCAAAAACGGTGTGTGTTTTTCACCAGATACCCCGCATAAAATAAAGAAGTATTTTGAATGTTAGTGCGGTTTTTTGCCTTTCCCGTCTAATTGCCCAACCTCTTCTCAATCAAAACCTCCCAATCCCTTACCAGAATTGAACGCCTCTTCGGGTATTTGCCCTCGCTAACCGCCATCGACGAAACCCGATCGGTCCGAAAATGCCGGTAGTCCTGTCGCGTTTCGCACCAGGCGACGATCATACGCGAGTCATCCAGATAGGCGATGAAAAGCGGCCAGATGATTCGGTCCGTGACTGTGCCGCGCTGGTCCTGATAGACAAGCCTTAACTTCAGACGCTCGCGGATTGCCTGGCGCAGCAGCGCGCCCTCAAAACGCTCTTGAATCTTTGGCCGTGTCGATACCGCCTTGATGCCCGCATCCAGAATAATCGGGCGCAGTTCGTCGGGAATCGCGGATGTCAATTTGGTCATCAGGTCGCGGGCGGCCAGCGCCAGAGACGGATCAGCCCGTGTCGCGACCCAGGCCGACCCAAGTACGGCGGCTTCCAATTCATCGGCTGTCAGCATCAACGGCGGCATGTCATAGCCGTCGTCCAAAACATATCCTGTGCCTGCCTCACCGGTCAGTGGTACGCGTTGCGCAATCAACTCGGCCATATCGCGGTAAAGGGTGCGCAGGGAAATCTCCAGCTCATTGGCCAGACTCTTGCCGGTGACAGGTGATTTGTTGGCCCGCAGGATCTGGATAATTTGAAAAAGTCGCTCTGTACGTCGCATTTCCCGACCTTACTGACACACTACTGACACCATGCTGTCAGCAGTGTGTCGGTAGAAGGAGGTCAATGTAAACCGAATCTCAGGCAAACCGCCGGAATAAGGGGAAAACAAAATGATCCACGTTCTGAAACAGCGCACCATAAACGCCAAACCCGATGCAGTCTGGCAATTGCTGGCCGACTATATGCATGACGATGAATTCTGCCCGTTGGTTGTATCGGTTGATCCATTGACCGAAGGCAAAGACGGCATGGGTTCAAAACGGCGCAACAATTTCGCCAACGGGACGTCGATTGTTGAAGAGGTAACCGCCTGGGAAGAGGGGCGCAGCATGCGCGTTCTGATGTCGGAAATGGGGTCAATTCCCATGAAAGAGGCCTTTGCCGAGATATCAATCGAGCCCATGACTGGCGGACGCACGAAAGTGAACTGGGGCCTAAAGTTCCGCGCAAAATACGGCCCGCTTGGCTGGCTGATGGGTCAGACGATGATGCGAATGGCGCTGGGCAAGGTCATCATGGGTAACCTTGAGGGACTTGCCGAAATGGTTGCGACGCCCCAAACGGCTTTGGCTTAGGTTGCGGAGGGCTGTCAACGCCAGGTGTGCCAAAGGTGATCTTGATAGGCGTAAAGACGCCAAAAATGCGTAGGTCGCGTTGGAAGATGAAACACCATCAACGTCTCGACAGGGCTTTATGCATACCCAATTAAAAACCGAAGGGTGCGCATTTCTAACTCACCCAGCGGGCCTTTCGATGCGATTTGGCGTTGATCATTTTCGGGTGTATTCAGGATAGACCGCGCGATTTGTTAGACGCGCGCGCTCTGCCTTCTCAGAAAGTCCGCAAAAAGCGGAACTGTAAAGTCTAAGAAACCATAATCGGTACTGTAGACCATTCCCTTTTTTATGATGTTTGCTCTGGCAGGCCCGATTGATGAGATTTTTCGATTCATGGCAGAAGCAATATCCACCATTGCGTATGGCCCGTCGCCAAGTTTTGCCATTGTGTCAACAAACTGAATTTCGGATTTTGTTAGCCTATCGATCCGAACCTTAAAGAAGCCCTCGTCCAGCGATGCAATTGTTTCACCATAGGTTTCCTGCACCTCGGCAAGGTTAATTTCCGGAGCCTCCGCATGATCCCATGCTTTTGAAGCCCACTCTTGCAAGAAAAAGGGATAACCCTGAGTTTTTGTGACAATTTCCTTCAGCGCCTCATCAGTGATGACGGCGTCCTCATCTTCAATAGGAATCCGTATCGCACGAGTAGCAGAACTTTCATCCAATGCGCCTATGGCTGGGAATGCAAAAAGTCGTTCAGCATATGATTTAGCATCGCCGGCAAGCCGCGCCACCTGCGGCAATCCGGCCCCAACGAATACAACAGGCAAACCAAACTGAGACATTCGATGCATTGAAACGGTCAGGGCAGAAAGATCGTCGTTAGAGAGGTATTGGACCTCATCAAATAGCAAAAGCCAACCCTTTCCCGCAGCCTTGGCCGCTTGTCCTATTGCCTCAAAAAGATCTGGCAGATCAAATTCAAGATTACCGCTGTCGGCCAGTCCCGGCTCTGATTCAACGCCAACCTCCAAGCCGGCGATTCCCACTTTGAATATCGATGCAAAACCGCGCAAACCTTTGAGTCCGTGATTGGCGAGGTCCTTCGCGGTTTCCACAACGGACAGTGAACGCATTACTTTTCTCATTTCAGGCACAAGCAGGCGTGGAAGGCTTGTGTTTTCTGGGGACTCGATCGTCGAGGTAAGCAGGTTTTCTTCTTGTCCTATCTTCTTTATTTCATTTAATAAGACCGTTTTACCTGTGCCCCTCAGCCCCAGTAACATCTGTGATCTTGCGTGTTTGCCTGTGATTGCACGGCGACAGGCTACTTTGGCCTGCTTCAAGACATCGTCGCGTCCTGCAAGCTCTGGCGGGCGACTTCCTGCCCCTGGCGCGAAGGGATTTAAATATGGGTCCACAATTTTTTCCCGGTCAAGTTATAGTAAGATATAGTAAGATATAGCTAAAAACGCTATATCACCCTATACATTGCTAAATTTTGCAATTCCAGTGACTTTTTTTCGAAAAAACAATGCGCGTCCAAATGCCCACAGCCCCTTGCCACTCCCTTCAACCCCATCTATACCGCGCGGGTGTTTCGGCCTCGGATTCGTTCCGGGGCCGCTGACCTTTTACCACTCGCGGACCTACGGGGCCGTTCACCATAAGGGCCATCTGGCCCTGAAAGCAAAACGGAAGACAGCAACATGGCACTCAAGTCGTACAAACCAACGACGCCGGGCCAGCGTGGGCTGGTTCTGATCGACCGTTCGGAGCTTTGGAAAGGCCGCCCCGTCAAAGCCCTCACCGAGGGATTGACCAAAAAGGGCGGACGGAACAACACCGGACGGATTACGCAACGACGCAAAGGTGGCGGCGCCAAGCGCCTGTATCGCATCGTTGATTTCAAACGCAGCAAAACCGATATGCCGGCGACGGTCGAGCGGATCGAATACGACCCCAACCGCACGGCGTTCATCGCGCTGATCAAATATGACGACGGCACACAAACCTATATTCTGGCACCCCAACGGTTGGGCGTTGGCGACAAGATTATCTCCTCGGCCAAGGTCGACGTGAAACCCGGCAATGCCATGCCGTTTTCCGGGATGCCCATCGGGACAATCGTCCACAATATCGAGCTCAAGCCCGGCAAAGGCGGCCAAATCGCGCGCGCGGCGGGAACCTATGCTCAATTTGTGGGACGCGACGGCGGCTACGCTCAGATCCGTCTGTCATCGGGTGAATTGCGTCTGGTGCGACAAGAGTGTCTGGCGACAGTCGGTGCCGTTTCCAACCCCGACAATTCAAACCAGAACTACGGCAAGGCCGGTCGCATGCGCCACAAGGGCGTTCGCCCGTCGGTTCGCGGTGTGGCCATGAACCCGGTCGATCACCCGCACGGCGGTGGCGAAGGCCGCACATCCGGTGGCCGCCATCCGGTTTCTCCATGGGGCAAGCCGACCAAAGGCGCGCGCACGCGTTCCAATAAAACCACCAATAAATACATCCTGCGCTCGCGTCATGCCAAGAAGAAGGGTCGCTAGACTATGTCACGCTCTAACTGGAAAGGCCCGTTCGTCGATGCCCATGTCCTTAAAAAGGCAGAAGTCGCGCGCGAATCCGGTCGCAACGAAGTCATCAAAATCTGGTCGCGCCGCTCGACTATTCTGCCCCAGTTCGTGGGTCTGACGTTTGGCGTGTACAATGGCCGCAAACATATCCCCGTAATGATTTCCGAGGAAATGATTGGTCAGAAATTCGGCGAATATAGCCCGACCCGAACCTATTACGGTCACGCGGCCGACAAAAAAGCGAAGCGGAAATAATCATGGGCAAAGCGAAAAACCCCCGTCGCGTGGCAGATAACGAAGCCATGGCCGTCAGCCGCATGCTGCGGACCTCGCCGCAAAAGCTAAACCTGGTGGCGCAGCTGATCCGTGGCAAAAAAGTCGAAAAAGCTCTGACTGACCTGACGTTTTCCAAAAAACGCATTTCGGACGACGTGCTAAAAACCCTGCAATCGGCAATTGCCAATGCCGAAAACAATCACGGTCTGGACGTTGACGATCTGATCGTCGCCGAAGCCTGGGTTGGTAAAAACCTGACGATGAAGCGCGGTCGCCCCCGTGCCCGTGGCCGGTACGGCAAAATCCTGAAGCCTTTTGCTCAGGTCACAGTCAAAGTGCGTCAGGTAGAGGAGCAGGCATAATGGGTCAGAAAATCAATCCGATTGGTTTCCGCGTTCAGGTCAACCGCACATGGGACAGCCGCTGGTATGCTAAATCAGCCGATTTTGGCGATCTTCTGCTGGAAGACATCAAGATACGCGAATTCATCAAAAAGGAATGCGTGCAGGCCGGTGTGTCGCGGGTCATTATCGAGCGCCCGCATAAAAAATGCCGCGTCACCATCCATTCGGCCCGCCCTGGTGTGATCATCGGCAAAAAAGGCGCCGACATCGAAACGCTGCGCAAAAAACTGGCGCGGTTCACCGACAGCGAACTGCATCTCAATATCGTCGAGGTGCGCAAGCCGGAAATGGATGCGCAACTGGTCGCTGAATCCGTGGCCCAGCAAATGGAACGTCGGGTGTCTTTTCGCCGCGCCATGAAACGCGCGGTGCAAACCACCATGCGTATGGGTGCCCTTGGCATCCGGATTAACTGCGCCGGACGTCTTGGCGGCGCCGAAATCGCGCGAACCGAATGGTACCGCGAAGGTCGTGTACCGCTGCACACGCTGCGCGCGGACATCGATTACGCCACCTGCGAAGCGCTGACCGCCTATGGCATCATCGGTGTGAAGGTCTGGATTTTCAAAGGCGAGATCATGGAACATGATCCACAGGCCCGCGACCGCAAAGCCCAGGAACTGCAAGACGGAGGTGGTCGCCCGTCACGCCGCTGACGGAGACCAACCCCTGAAGGAGAATAACCATGCTTTCACCAAAGCGTACAAAATTCCGCAAAGCCTTTAAGGGCCGCATTCACGGTCTGGCCAAGGGTGGCACCGATCTGAATTTCGGCGCTTACGGCCTGAAAGCCATTGAACCCGAGCGCATCACGGCGCGCCAGATTGAAGCCGCGCGCCGCGCCATGACGCGTCACATGAAACGTCAGGGCCGCGTCTGGATCCGGATTTTCCCCGACGTGCCCGTCACCAAAAAACCCACCGAGGTTCGGATGGGCAAGGGTAAAGGTTCGGTCGAATACTGGGCGGCCAAGGTAAAACCGGGGCGCGTCATATTCGAAATCGACGGCGTGACCGAGGTCGTTGCCCGCGAAGCCCTGCGGCTGGCGGCGATGAAACTGCCGGTCAAGTGCCGGTTTGTGCAGAAGGAAGATTGGTGATTTAGCGAAAGCTAAATCAAGTGCGGTGTAGGGGAAACGAAGTTTCCTCCGGGCCGCACGCAGTTGAGATAATGAAATTTGAAACCCCTAGTCGCAAGGCTGGGGGTTTTTTATTGGCGGGGTTTATGGGGAATGGCGGCTTTGAGCCCAAACTGCTAAATCGTCAGGGAGCAGCGAGTGACTGCTATCGTGTTTTTTTTGTACCGGTTACCCAGAATTCATTTTTTCTTGAGCGCACTCTCGCAGCGAGAAAGTCCACGAACAAACGAACCCGTGCTGTATTGCGAAGATCGCGGTGAAGCAGCAGCCAGATGCTGCGATAGGGCGTCGGTTTTTGAAACGGGGCACGGATCAGGTCTGGGTTCCGGTCTCCGAGGTTGCAGGCGAGATAGGCCATGCCAAGGCCAGATGCTGCCAAGGTGATAAGCGGCACCAACTCAGAGACCCGATGTTTCAGGATTGCCTTTGGGTAATAACTTTCCTTCACCCACTGGGCGGAGGTCGCTTCTTCCGGTTCGTGCCAACCGATCAGGTGCAATCCATCACCGCCATTGTCCTTTATCCTCTCGGCAAATTCTTTCGTGCAATAGGCCGCTTGAGACATCTGGACTAATTTTCTACCCACTACGTCATCCGTCACTTCGTTCGCGATCCGAAGGGAAACGTCGGCTTCACGTCGTGTCAGATCACGAACGTCGTTTGTAAAGTTCATGTTGAGATGAATATCGGGATAAAGGTCAGCAAAATTCGCCAGATCATCCATCAGGGAGGTCATCGCCAAACCGTGGGGCATGGTGACATATACAGTACCGGAGGGTTGTGCGTCACGACCAACGATAATCCGGGAAGCAACGTTCATTTCCTCTTCGACGCGCTCTGCGTGCGGCAACAACTCTTCACCAAGCTGAGTGAGGACGAGCCCTTGCTTTGAGCGGTCGAAGAGGCGACTTCCGACGCGATCTTCCATGACCGACAGGCGCCGGGTCAGGGTGGTGTGGTTCACCAGGATACTGTCAGCACCACCACGCAACGTTCCCGTCCGTGCGACCGCTAGAAAGTACTTCAAATCGTCCCAGTTTAGGGAATGGCTTGCCTGTTTCATCATGTGCATGTGTTTCATTTTTGATGCACGGTGTCTAGTTTTTCCTATCTACAGATCAAATTTCGATCAGCATACTTTGGGCGCATCGAACACGTAACCAAGGAAACCTACCCATGAAACCGATCCAATCCGTACTGATAACCGGAGCGAATGCCGGACTTGGCCGCGAAGCCGCCCGACAATTGACGCTTCGCAACGGCATCGAAAAAATTTACCTGGCTTGCCGAAATCTGGAGAAGGCCGAGGCCGCTAAGACCGCATTGGAGGCCGAAACGGGAAAGGCCATCTTCGACATCATTCTGATGGATATGTCGGACCCCAGTTCCGTACGTTCAGCAGTCTCTGGTGTGTCTAGTCCTGTCGATGCAGTGATCCTGAATGCAGGTGGCACAGGAGGCAGAACGCCAAACGACCTCACCACTTCCGGAGTTACCAATATCTTCGCGCAAAACGTTCTTGGCCATGTTGTGCTGGTTGATGAGTTGCTTGAGCGACAGTTGGTCACTTCGACCGTGCTCTACGCTGGATCTGAGGCCGCGCGCGGAATTCCTAAGATGGGAGTCGCCAAGCCCGATATGCGATCATCTTCTGAAGAGGAATTTGCCGCCATCGCAGATGGCAGAAAGTTTGGTCCGGACGCCGACCCATTGAACATCTACGGCACCATCAAGTTGACCGGCGCGATGTGGATGGGCTCGATGGCCCGCAAACATCCTCATATCCGCTTTGTTACAATGAGCCCCGGAGGTACGACCGGCACCAATGGCATGGACGATCTGCCGTTTCTGAAGAAGGTCTTCTTTAAATACATCGGCGGCACGCTGATGCCTGTCTTCGGGATGATGCACAGCGTCGAAACTGGTGCCAAGCGGTACGTTGATGGCCTTCTGAACGCAAAGTTTGAAAGCGGGCACTTCTATGCCAGTCGCGAGGGGGCGCCCACTGGCCCAGTCATAGACCAAGCCGAGATCGACAGCACACTCGCCAACCCTGACTTCCAGGACAACGCCAACCAGGCTGTGCACCGCTTCGCGGCCTTAGCCCAACCTTAATCTCAATCTCAAAGGAGACCTTAAAATGGAACTCACACTTCAAATCCTCGTCGGCCTCGCAACAGTCATGCTTCTTGGTCTCGGCGCAATGTCAATGTTCGCCCCACGCCGCATGGTCAAAAACTTCGCCGTCGAGCCCATCGGAACGCCCGGTCTCAGCACCATCCGATCCGTGATCGGCGGGCTGTTCCTCGCCAGCGTTGCCATGCTGGTTTATGGTCTTGCGGCCGGTCAAACACTCGGCTTTATCGCCGTTGCGTTATTGCTTGGGGTCGTCGCCTTTGGTCGGGTTGTCGGGATTATCGCTGATGGTTTCGACAAGGCAGTCTTGCCCCCACTTGTTGTTGAATTGGTGATCATCTCGGTTCTGATCGCGGCATACGTACAACTTACTCTCTAGTCGAAGCGACCAGAAACGAAGCGGCAGCGGTCAAAGGCTGCCGTCTTTTTTTGCCAGCCTTCCAAGAAACTCAAACCAAAAGCCGACATTCGTTCAAAGGCAGCAAAGTCCCGCAAAGCCGAAATTGCGTAAGCCGGATCTTGAAAACCTCACTATGTTCGAAATCGACGGCGTGACCGAGGTCGTTGCCCGCGAAGCCCTGCGGCTGGCGGCGATGAAACTGCCGGTCAAGTGCCGGTTTGTGCAAAAGGAAGACTGGTAAGGCGGTGGCGGGGTGAACCCCAAGCTGGGCAAATCTGAAACCCGCAGCTGCGAACGGACGGTGATGTCGCCTTGTGCAGGGTTGTAATCCTGACGCGGGATCAACACTTATGCACCCGGCGCCTGGATATGCGTCTTCAAGGCCCCAAGTGTATCACCGCCGGAAAGTCCAATGCCCACATATTCCTACCCAGTTTTCCCACCGCACCACGGTTACATGTCTGAAAGCATTCAGCGCAAATACATTTCAGCGGCCATCGCGCAAAAGGTTCTGCCGCGCGACGGTCACAGGATGGCGCAGATTATTTCGCTTGTGGCATCAAATGACGGCGGAAAGCCCATTCAGTTCTGGCAACTTTATTCGGTGCTTGGACCCCAGCGCATTCAGGCCATCCTGAAAAATTTCTATTCCCGTGTCTTTGAAGATGAAGACTGGTTTCGCGCGGTCTTTGCGCGCGTTGGCAATGTCGATCACCACATCAGAACACAGTCGTCGATGTGGATTGACGTGATGGGCGGCGGGCACGCCTACCACGGCGCGGAATTCAGGCTGAATTTTCATCATACCCACAATGCCCTGCAGGTGATGAATGACCAAGGAGCGGCGCGCTGGGTAAAGCTGATGGTGGACGCTCTTGATGCATCAGGCGCGCATATGACAGACGATCCACGGGTCAGACCGGCCATCAACACTTTTCTGAGCTTCTTTTTTGATAAATACGCCGATGATTTCAATTTCAGCAAGGTCCGCGCGTTTGGTGAGGTCAATCCGCCGGTTCTGCGCAAAATCAATTTCATGAACATGACCACACAGGCGATCGAAGCTTTGAGCGAGCAAGACCTGCGCGAAGCGCTGACCGGACGTGGCGTGGATGTGTCAGATTATACGAGCAAACAATCATTGGTGAACAAGGCGTTGCAATTGTAAGGCGTAATTAAAGCTCCGACAGCTCCGGGTGCCTGTAAGCCTCGGGATAAGTCATCGGACGGACCGGCCCCAGCGGCACAACGTTGTTCCACGAGCGGCCAAAGTACCCCTGACGGCAGTGGATCAGCGAGTTGCTTTGCGCCACGCCGTCCATCGCATAAACCCGGCACAGCCAACGCCACAGGTGCGGGTAGTCCAGAATTTTGGCACCGTTCAGCTTCATGCGCAGGTAATAGACCGGATCATGCCGGTACAGGGTCGGAAACAGGCGCAGGTCAGCCTCGGTAAAATTCTCACCTGTCAGATAGGGGCGGTTGTCGGCGGCCAGCCGTGCCTCCAGCGTTTGCAGCGCCGCAAAATAAGCCTCAAAGGCCGCGGCGTATACCGCCTGACTGGACGAAAACCCCGCCTTATAAGCGCCGTTGTTGATGGCGACATAGATAAGATCATTCAGCGCGTCGATGTCCCGACGCAGGGCGGAGTTCCCTTTGGGGTATAAATCCGGCCGCTGTGCATCCGGCATTGAACTGCCAAGCGCACCGGCCTTTGCATTGAACATGCGAATGATGTCGGCACTTTCGTTGGCGACAATGCGCTTTGATTGCTTGTCATACAAAACCGGCACGCTTTGTTCTTTGGATCCTTCGGCCTGATAGACCTGTTTGGTCAGGCGAAACCCGTTGCCGGTGGCGGTCTCGGTTGTGCATTCAGGCAGCGGTGCGCCGGTCAGCGTTGCAATGCGCTGCGGATTGAACTCCCACAGATTTGGCCCCACGGGATCGTCCTCACCTGTGCGGTTGGGGAAGGCCACGTCCATTGTAATGCTGTCTTGCAGCCCAAGGATATTGCGCGCCAGCGTCACCCGGTGACACCA
>Ga0114932_10004319_pt1 | contig 13394 bp, 21 predicted proteins | sample 2SBtaG_2_FD_87286 | JGI IMG/M metagenome (GOLD analysis project Ga0114932, IMG submission 87286) | Deep subsurface microbial communities from Kolumbo volcano to uncover new lineages of life (NeLLi) - 2SBTROV12_ACTIVE470 metaG | ecosystem: Environmental > Aquatic > Marine > Volcanic ...
GGCCCGAATCCAAGCGGTTGGTAGTATACGCGGACCGCTTCACATTATGCGCGGCTAGCTCAGCTGGATAGAGCACTGGCCTCCGAAGCCAGGGGTCGCAGGTTCGAATCCTGCGTCGCGCGCTAATAATATCAGTACACTACCTCTGCTTGTCACGGTGACAACTCCTTGGGTGACAACAGAAGGTGACAACAATTCTCCGGATAGACGACCAGCGCCGTTTCCGGATCCGCCGCCGATCCGCCACATCGCCTATCAAGACGTTGCTGTCATTTGCTTGAACGGCCATGTCAGCACCACGTACGCCAAGCCCTGCCGACTCCTACTCTGTTTCGCCCGGATTCCCGTTGGCGCGCTTTGGGTTCGGTCGGGGATCAGGCCCCGCTGCAAGCCACGCTGTTCGCAATGCCATGCCGCCGATGTGAGCGGCGACGACCCCGTACATGAGGAGCGCGTTCAATACCAACAGGTCAAAGTCATCCATCGTCCAGCCGTGTGCGATGGAGTACGCCCCGGTGCCTAGGCCCGCCGAGCCCACCAGCACTCTGACGGTGGAGTCGACGCCCATCGGTCGCCCGTAGGACCGGGAGCGAAGAACCACAGCGACGTAGGCCACGAGCACTCCCAGAATGTACGCCTTGAACCCGGCCCCGAGCGGACCGGATGTCGCCCATTTTGAGAAGCATGCCCACGTCGACATCGCGCACATCACCTCGGGTCGTCCCGCGGCGGCTCAGAAGAGCCAGTCAAGATGCCTACGAAGGCCCCAGCAACAGCCCCCGCTGGACCTCCCAGAGCTCCCCCGACGATCGCGCCCACGATGCCTCCGGCGATCGGCGCGCCACTCCCAGGCCGGTGAACTGGCACCCGCCGTAGGGCGCGGCGGCCACAGTTGCCGCAGGATAGTAGGTCCGTGTTTGTATCGGGCCATACGTCGCGATTCTGCGTGCGGCAGGCGTCGCACATGAGAACAGAGTCCTGTTCTCCCTCCGGGTGCCGGTATTCGCTGGCCACTGGAAATCTCTCGCGCGCGTTCGATGAACGGCCCGCTCAAGCTGGCCGCTGGCCGGCCCCGTCCCACCGCAGCGTCGTCAAACAGACGTAGCGGCCGGATAGGCCGGCGTCTTGAGTCACCGAGTTGACCCTACCACATGCCGCTTCGGAGCATCGGCCAGCGTCAGCCTCCGTAACAGTTGGGGGCGTGCCGTTCACTCTGCACCGCGCTACACCGCGTCTCGGCGTTGGTGCATGAATCGCAGTTGACGGTGCTGGGGAGGACCAAGCACGTTCGCCGGCCGCGAATTGAGCTGATCTGGAGTCCGCCGATGCCGACACACAAGTCCACCCCCGGCCTGCTCGCCGAGGCCGTCGACCGGAATTGGCTGGCGATGCAGGAGGTCGTTCGAGACGCAGTCGCAACTGTTCAGCCCGACGCGCCCGTCTATATGACGATCGCCGTGGGCGCGACGGCGCTGCGGCAGCGCGGAGCCGTCCATGAGATCCTGCTGCAGATGGAGTCGACTGATGTCGAGGGGGCATACTTGGTCCTGGAGCGCCCCGCAGGGGCGTATTTGCCCGCAGACCCCATGTGGTTCGCCTGCGGTTTGGAGCTGATCGCCGGACTGGCGCTCCAGGGCAAGCGCGTTGTCGTTGGCTATGCGGGACACCCATTTCTCATGGCAGCGGCGGCGGGGGCGGCGGCAATTGGCGCAGGCAGCTGGCAGAACGTCCGTGCCTTCACGACGACGCGTTTCCAGGCGCCGAGGCCCGGCCAGATTCGGCGGCGAGCCACCTGGTATTACTGGCCGGCCGCCTTGTCTGAGTTCTCCTTGCCGTTCCTCGACATCGCCCACAACGGCGGATTCTTGAGCTCGATGGTGTCCGGCAGCGGTACCGGCAACCCGTGGTGCCAGAAGCTAGTAGCAGGCGGGCAGCCATCGACGACTGGATTCCGCGAGCCGGATTCCTTCGCCCACTATCTCGACGCGCTGCGCGGGCAAGCATCGGCGGCTCGCAGACCGACGTTCGACGCTACCATCGCTACATCGAGAAGCTTGTTGGACGTCAGCGATCGCTCGATCGTGGCCGCGGAGGCCAACGGGATATTCGGGCGCCAACGGAGCTTCGCAGATTCGTCGGATGCCTGTCGGTCCGCGCTGCTTGTGCTTGAAAGGGGGCACGGGGCGCTGCTTCGCAGGGCACGGGCGCGCCTGCCGAGGTAGCCGTGCTTGCTGCTTCCGAAACAGCGGCTCATCAGCTCTCGCGCAGGAGGCCCATCGGGCCGCCGGGCGCGGGACCGCGAGGGAATCGGCTGGCGGCGGCCGGTGCGCAGCGTGCCGCCTACGAGGCGCGCGTGTCGGGCGGACTCAGCTTGCGGCCGTCACGGGCGCTCTCAAACGTCATGGTGCCGTCCGAGTCGACATACACCACGACCGCCGTTGCCCTGATCTTGGTCGCGCGCGCTTTGAGTCGGCCCAGCTCGGTTGCGCTCGGCGACGCAGCCGCCCCCACAGCCGACGACTTCACCTGGATAATCCAGTGCGTTCCGGTCGACCAGCGCGCCTCGAGATCGGTTGCGCCCGGACCGCGACTGCCGGGGTGCAGACTGGTACTGGCAAGCCGCGTGCAAGGCCGAGGACGTGCCGACCCGGGCACTGGCGTGCGGATTCGAAACCGCGAACGCTACGACCAAGGACAGCCCGACAGCACGGACGGTTCTGGTCTGCACCGACCCCGTGTCCGCCGCTGTTCGCGACCGGCTGGTTGATGCTGCTGTTTCCGGAGCCATCCCGACACCTCTGGGGCCTCCCGCAGATGAGGACGACGCGGATCTCCTCGGGGCCATTCTTGACGACGACGGGGTAGAGAAGGTCGAGCCGTTCTTGGATGAACACGTCGCAGAGATCGCTGGCTTGCTCGGGGGAGAGGACGCGGAGGCCGAGAATGCTTGAGCTTGAGAAGAAAGCCCTCCTAGCCGCCGCCTACCGCATCCTTGTCCGGCCGGAGATGTGGCGGGTGCGGCGGTACTTCCTCCAGCGTTTGCAGGAGGTCGAGGACGGCACTTGGGGCCAACAGGGCACACGCAAGACGGCGGGTGAGGGCAACGTCATCCGGCTAGTTGCAGGTGGGAGCGGGTCGTGAACACCAAGGCCAACGACAACTACGCCAACGCGGCCTTTTCCTTGTGCCCGCCCGCGACACCCTCATCGGCAGCACCGCCGTGCCGGACATCCGCAGGGGAGAGATCATCCTTGTTGAGCAGGGTGCAGGAGGGCAGGGACGGCATGCGGAAGGTGCTGGCCCTGCTGGACGGGACGTCCGAGGACAAGGGCACCACCCGGTGTGGCTCTACCTGATGGCTGCTAGCCTCACAGGCCATGAGCAAAGCCAAAGACAAGAACCGTGAACACGGCCAGAGTTTCGCCAACTACTCCCTGTTCCAGTCGGCCTGCAACTCCGCCGTCCTCGCCCAGACGCTGAAGACGCATTGCCATACGGCGGTCATCATGTCGGTGTGTGCCCTTGAAGGCTTCATCAACGAGCTTCCGCATCGCCTTGGCGGGAGAATGGGAAGGCTGGCCGAATTGTCGGTGGGGCAGAAGACCATGCTGAACCGGGTGAACGGGATGCGAGTCGTTCTCCGAGGGGAGCCCCATTCCCCAGCGGAGAACAGCCCCACCAAGACCTACGCTGGCTGATTACCCTCCGGAACAAGCTGGTTCACCGCACACCCGACGACTTCTACACGGATGTCGATGCCGACCACCGTGACAACGTGCCGAACTACGTCTTCTATCTCATCGACAGGAAGGTCATCCCTCGCCCCAGCAACCCCAAGCACTACGTCACGGCGAAGGATCGAGCAGCGATCCCCGGCGTGGCCCTGTGGGCCTGCAAGACCGTTGCGGCAGTGCAGAACGACTTCACGACCTACCTCATCGGCCAGTTTCAGCCGGAACACCCCCTGTACGAGATGCGGGAGAGCCTTTGGAGACGGTGGGATGTTGAGGCCGCGATGGCTCGGTCACCTGTAGCGCGCCACGCTAAGAGGACCACCTGACGCCGGGTCGCGCCACGAACAAGGGACCACCCGCGCCACATCAAGGGACCACCCCTTGTGGCGCCGCTTCCTGCTTTCTGCGACGCCTTTCATCGACACCGATGGAGGGAAGATGGCGTACAGGGAGTTGTTCGTGGTCGAGGTCAAAGAAATCCTCAGGTTGTGGGTTCGCGGGTACGGGTTGCGGCGCATCGCGCGAACCACCGGGCTGGATCGAAAGACGGTCCGCCGATACGTCACCGTTGCCCGCGCGCTCGGACTTGAGCGGGGTCGCGAAGACCTTGCTCTCGATGACTTCTTTGTCGGCGAAGTCGTTTCCAGTTTGCTGCCCGGCGCAAAGTCGGCGGCCGGCTCGATGCGGAATCATTGCCGTGCTCACTCGGCCGCCATTGAAGAGTGGGTCAAGGCCGGCGCGAAGGGCCCCAAGGTCGTTCGACTCTTGACCCGAAAATCGGGCGTCATCGTGCCGCTGCGAACGATGCAGCGCTTCATCCATGTGGAGCTCGGCGCGCCCAGCCGTCGGCGCACTCTGTGGGTCGCAGACGGCGATGCGGGCGAGGAGTTGGAGATCGACTTCCTGCTGCTTGGCGAGTTCGTCGACCGTGAAACCGGCAAGAAGCGCCGGATGTACGCGTTGCTTTGCCTTGCGCCGTTCAGCCGACACCAGTTCGTGTGGCCGTGCCTGGGACAAACGCAACAGGACGTGATCGACGGGCTGGAAGCCGCGTGGCGCTTCTTTGGCGGTGTGTTCAAGGTGCTGTTGCCCGACAACATGAAGCCCATCGTCACGCGGGCCGACCCCATCGCGCCCGTTCTGAACGTGCATTTCACCGAGTACGCGCAGGACCGCGGCTTCGAAATTGACCCCGCGCGACCGCGGAAGCCTCGGGACAAGGCCCGTGTGGAACGGCAAGTTCGCTTCGTTCGCGACGACTACTTCAGCGGGGAGGATTTCGGCAGCTTGCGCGAGGCTCGCGAGGAGGCGGAGCGTTGGTGTCGGGAAACGGCCGGAATGCGCGAACATGGGACGACGCACAAGCAACCGCTTGTGTGCTTTGAGCGCGAAGAACTGCCGCTGCTCAAGCCTGTTCCGACACAACTGTACGACCAGCCTCGATGGACCACGGCGACGGTCAAACGCGACAATGTCGTCTGCATCGCCTCCGCGCTGTACTCGGTGCCGTGCAAGATCGAGGACGCCGAGCTGCGCGTCCGAATCGACCGCGCCACCGTGAAGATGTACCTGGCCAACAAGCTGGTGAAGGCGCACCCGCGGCAGGCTCCGGGGGGCTCGAGTATCGACCCTGCTGACCTTCCGGCGGGCAAGGTGGCGCTGGCGACGCGGGACGCCAGCTCCCTGCAACGCAATGCGGAATCGCTGGGACCTCACGTCGGCGAGTACGCGCGCCGGTTGCTCGCGGCACCGTTGCCGTGGATGAGGATGCGCCGTGTGTACGCGCTGCTGGGCCTGGGCAAGCGCTATGGAGGTGCGGCGGTGGACGAAGCCTGCGCCCGGGCGCTGGAGCTCGAGGTCGTCGAGGTGCCGAGGATCGCCTCAATGCTGGAGAAAGGCCTGCTCCGACGCGGCCTGCTGCACGTGCCGGCGCCACAGCCCCCGGTCGCGAACAATGTGATTTCACTACTGCGTTTTGCCCGCAATTCCAGCGAGTGGCGGATCGACAGCGGTACACCGGGAGCGCCTCCAGATGCGCAAGCTTGAGCTCAACGCTGACCTCGTTGCCGCCATGAAGAAACTACGCCTTGGCAAGATGATCCCCGTGCTACCCGAGCGGCTGCGGCAAGCACGCGAGCGGCAAATGGACCCCGAGGACCTCTTGCTGATGATCCTGTCGGACGAGACGCAGCGTCGCGAACGGCAGCGGTTCGCGCTTCGCACCAAAGTCGCCGGGCTGTCGCCGATGATGGTGTTCGACGAGTGGGACAAGACGGCCGCCATCACCTACGACAACCGCTTGCTCGACGAACTGCGAACCCTGCGGTTCGTGCAACAGCACCACCATGCACTGGTGATGGGACCAGTGGGCGTCGGCAAGACCATGTTGGCGCAAGCGCTGGGCAACTCGGCCATCCAGCGCGACTTCAAAGTGAAGTACTACGCTGCCGACGCACTCTTCAAGCTGCTCAAGGCAAGCCGGCTGGATGACACGCATACCGCAGAAATGCGTCGCCTTGTCGCGGTCGACTTGCTCATCATCGACGATTTCGCCCTGCGACGGCTGGACGTGATGGAGACGGCCGACCTGTACGAACTCGTGACCGGGCGACACCGCGGCGGCTCGATGATCATCACGAGTAATCGCACGCCTGAAGAATGGCTGGGCATGCTCGCCGACCCCATGCTCGCCCAGGCACTGGTGGATCGCTTTTCGAACAACGCCTACGACCTTGTGATCGAAGGCGAGTCCTACCGAAAGCGCCAGAAGCCGCGTCTCCAAACGCCTTCGTAGTGAGCCCTCCCCGGCTTTGCCCGGACGACCTGTGGACGGTGCCGTGCCTGGCGGGGCTGACGGCAGGCAGTAGAGCGGACTTCGCCGCCCCCCAGCGGTGCCCAGCCCCTTGGACGACTGCTCGCATCGATGGCTGCGGGGATGCGCCAGGCCTGTGTCAGCGAGCACTCGACCACAGTCACTTGGACGACTGCTCGAACGGACGGCCGCGCTGCTGCGTCACGTCTGCGTCGCGAGCACTCGACCACACCGCCCACAGGCCCTGATGCCATCAATGGGGAAAGTGGGGACTCCGCATCTGCGGGCCGAAAAACGCCGACCTCGGGGTGGTCCCTTGATGTGGCGCGACGGTGGTCCCATTGCAGTGGCGGTTGACATCACCGCTGCACGACATGTTGGTGTAGCGGATTCCGGCAGGGCAGCCCGTGTCCTGGTGGGCCCTGGGCGTGCCCAGCCCGTATTGCTAGTCTCGCGGCAACAACACGCGGGCCGGGGGAGCAATGGGAATCTTCGATGTCGTGCACACCGACGAGCTTCAAGTCGTCAAGGAGGACGGCACCCATTGGCCGAAGTTCAAGGGGAACGTCGGCAAGGGCAAAGTCTCGTTCGAGTACACCGGAAAAAGGCTGGATGCCGGTGACACGATCCTATGGTTTCAATCCGATGGGGCCACGCAGGAGTTCATCGTGGTTGACCCAGGATTCAGCGATGGACTCCGCCCAATCCCACCCAGCTACGCCGCAACCGTGAGGAAGAAAGGGCACGTCCCCAAGGCCCGCTCCCGGCCGGTTCACTCAATCCACGTCCACAACGCCGGCACCGGCAACCGGGTCAACATCGGGTCGGTGGACAACTCCGTGAACACCTACTCGGCCGAGACCAACATCTTCAACCAGCTACGGGAGGCTGCGGCGGGGCTCACAGATGCCGAAGTGCGGGTTGATGCCGACCGGCACATCACGACCATGGAGGCGGCACACGGAACAGAGGGCTTCGTCCCCGCCTACACGCGATTCATGGGATTCGCTTCCGATCACCTCGCGGTGTTCCAGCCCTTCATCCCAGCACTAGCTGCCTTGCTCGCCGGACGAGGATCGTGAGGGTGATCCGGCCGGAGCGGGCACAAACGTTGTATGTGGTTTCCGAACGGCGGGGACGGAGGAAGAGAAGTCGCTGTGCCGCCCCCGTGCTACTCCTCCAGCGGAACTACATCTGGGTGGCAGGTGAACTCCAATTGCCCGACGCCGCAGAACTCCAACTGGCAATCCCGTCCTCCGGCTGGAGCCTGCCATCTCGTACCACCGACTACGAACTCCTCAGGGTTCAACGGTTTGCAGACGTAGCCGCGGTCCTCAGAGCGGCCACGGATTTGGGGCGTGACCACTACATTGGCATTCGCGGCTTCGTGTACGACCACAGAGGGGCTCCCGGCCCTTGGCTCCTACTTGAGGTGGAGGAGGTGGAAGATCTCGGCCCGGTCATCGCCCCTGCACAGCCCATGTCCGTCAGAGACAGCACAGTGGTCGTGAACAAGGGGAATCACAACCGGGTGGCAATAGGCGACGCCTGCGTGGACGATCGGGATTGAACCCCAGTCCGCCGCAAGACCCCGCTTGGTTCTGCCTCGCAGCCTCCAGGGGCGTGCAGGGATGCGGGTGGAACCGTGCCCTGACAACCCATCAGGCACGATGTAGCGTCACCAGTCAGGGGGCCACCATGGAGTTGGGATGCGTGCCGCAACAGTCGTCTTCGTAGTCCTGTTGTTCGGCACCTCTCTTGCAGACGCCAGCCCGCCGAAGAAGCCGGTTCCTTCGGTGGACACCACACGTGTGTTGGCCGCTTTGAAGAAAAAGGGCTGGACACCCAAGAAGTTTGCCGAGAGCACCCGCAAGTTCAACGAACTGCACGGAACTGGCGGGCCGTTGCTCTGGGACTTCAAAGTGGGAGCCTAATTCCGCCTTCTACGGATGCGGTGTCCCGATCTCCAAGAAGAGGTGACCGCCACGGCACCCAGCGGTCATGTCTTCTGGAAGTCCGAGAACTGCTTGAAAAGCCGACATCCGGAGTCAGAGAGCTGGACGCCTCCCCGAGCTGCCCCTGGCGACGGTCTGTGGTTCTTGCTCGACAAGAGGGCACGGCTCGCCGGGATGGTACGGGTTCGCAGATACAGCGGTCGCAAGCAGATCCGGCGGGCTGTTCGGCTGTTCTCCTACTACTTCGACTACACCCACGGCAAACGGCAGTTGGATGACCGGAGGTGCACGTACTGGGAGGCACAGGGCACTGTTGGCCTACTGTGCCGGGAACGGGACTACACCCGCCTTGCGGCCGACGACTACCGGCTTGTCTTGGTAGCTGCCAAGTCGGTGACTTGGCGAAGGATGCACGGTTGGCCCTACTCCACGGGGTTCCGCCCGAAGCCCCGAACGTGTGGCTTCGCGAACAAGGGTTGTCCCAAGGCCCGATGACTCGGGTTGCCGGGCTGTGGGATCAGGCGAGTTCCCGAACGGCGGGCTCCGTGAGGGCGGCTTGCACGGCCCCACGATGGAACATCAGCCGCCTCCGCACCCTCACGACCGGGACAGATCCGGCACGAACAAGCCGCAGTACCGTCGATTCCGACACTCCCAGGTACTTCGCCATCTCGGTCACGTTCAGCAGCCGATCGGGCATTGGTCGCACCCCGCGATCGGTGGTCTTGTTGCACCTGTTGGAATCGTTGTTGCACATGCTGAGACCTCCCGTGATTCAAGCCCACGCACATTTCGATGGCGATAGGCTCCCAAGCGAAACGGCCAACGGGCGGGGCATGTCCGGACGGGCCAGCACCCTTCTCTGGTGAGCCGGAACTCTCCCGACCGCAGTCGGGCAAAGGGGTTGGGCAGGGGGTTATTCGTCGTTCTTGGGGCAATGCACCATCGCCAAGTGCAGCACGATGGTCACGCTGGTCGCCCCGAAGAGAAGTGTCTTCACTGCCAGCACGGCGGACTCTTCGATGTCGCCAGTGAAGACCGCCGGAGCATCACGAAGCTCGGCAAGTGCCCCGACCAGCAGGAGCACAGGAAACAACCACCTGTACAGCAGGCCCACAAACCTCCGAAACAGCGGTCGCGGCTTGTCATCGGTGTACCCCGAACGTTCCCGCACGAACAACGGCCGACCCCCGACCATCTCGCAGAGTTGCTCCTCCTGTTCGTGAAGCAAGTCGTACTGGAGGTCGATGGTCGCCGAAGTCTGGAAGTAGCGAAGAACCACGACAAGCAGAACCACCCCGAGCAAGGCACCCACCAGTGCAGGCGACACCTGTAGCTGCGAACCCAGATGCGTTTCTGCAAGCTTGGCGACCGCCTTTGGGCCAGTCTCAGGCGACGAGACTTGAAGGATGGCCAGCAGGGTCACGGCGTAGAGGTAGAGCCGGTTCCGGAGGGCCTGATACCCCTTGATGTGGGAGAAGCTGTCCTTGTAGTGGTCGTACAAGACCTCGAAGAGCTTCTCTTCAGAGACTGTCACCTCAACCTCCGACCCCAAGCTAGTCGGCATCGAGGGCGGCGATGATCTTCTTCTCGGTGAAGCCGTCCACCCATGTCGCACCGACCCCGTAGCACTCTGTTGGTGCCGCGTGCTCCTTCTTCAACTTCACGACGATGAGACGGTTACCGTTGGCAATGCTCTTGGCCACCTCGAAACTCTGCCAGTTGTTGTACCCGATCGCCTTGGAGTCCTTGTGCTTCTTCGTAGCCTCTGCCCCCACGATGACGAGAGTCCGCTTGGCCGAGTTGATCTTCTTCGTGATCGCCCCCTTGACGGTGGGGATGTCCGTTGACTTGATCTCCTTGCTGGAACGATCTCTGAAGCCGAACGAGAACTTGCGGTTCGCGTTCCATGCATCGAGCAGGTACTTCGCGTTGCGGTTCTTGTCGTAGTCGAAACTGATGAAGATGGTCTTCTTCGCCATGGCGGTACTCCGTTGGGTTTCTGCTGACTCGGGCTGAAAGAAGCCTGCATCTAGCCCGTGTCAACCCCGAACGGTCGATGACATCGACTGGAGTCCGTGAGCCGCAGAGTTGAGGCCCCGGTGGTGTGCGAAAGCAGTTGGTTCTGCACCCCCTGCTGAACAGGGGTTGTGCACCCCGTCGCTGACAGTTCGGCACGGAGGGGCTTGTGAACCCCCCAAGCACCCATCTTCGGTGAGGGCTTAGGAACGGGCCGCTACGTTCGTGTCTTCTTCGCGTCCCTCTGCTTGATGCTGTCTCGCTTCGTCGTTGGGATGGACTTGAACAGGTCGTCAACGAGCTGCTCGCTGGCGATCAGCCGTTCAACGATGATGTTGAGGAGTTTGAACAAAGGCGTCGGTTGGATGGCCTCGTTCAACACGATGTGTCCGGGGTGGATCGCCTTGCCGCCCGCCACCCTGAGAGCATCCATCGCGTTGCAGACCTTCTCGGGCAGACCGCGTGCCTTGAGGTCGCCGATGAGGTTGCTCAAGTTGCCGCTCTTCTTGCCTAGTAGCTTGAGCACCAGCGTTTCCGTTGCAAGGCGAAGCAACGCCACCGCCGCCCTGGGCGACTTCTGAGAGATGCTCTGGGCCTCCTCGTAGAGACTTCGCACATCCTCGGGCATGTCCTCATGGGGCGGCGGGCCAAGGCCGGTGTCAGGGAAGACCTGGGTCTCCAAGTACCACATCGTCAGGCCGTGACAGTTGCTACACTTCGCCAACCGAATCGTCGTGTCGGTCAAGGCGGCGTCGTCGCCAAACAACTGCACCCCATTCAGAGTCATGCCAGGGGTCGTAGCCGCCGCACCAACAGCGTCCCCGTACCCCCACAACATTTGCTGGGCCAAAACGTCACAGTGGGGGCACGTGAATGACCTTGATGGGAACGACGGTGCAACGTACTTGGCCATATCGTCCCTGCGAGTGGGGTCAGCGGCACCGTCTGTTCTACACGTCGTCGGTTTGCAGTGCCATCTCCGCGACCATCCCCTTCAAGAGCCTGCGTTGTGCCGTCGAGAGCTTGGGCCATGCGGTGACAATCTCTTGCATGCTGGGCTCTACCTCGGGCACGTCCAGTTCAACATCCACGAGATCGCCAAGCCCGATGCCGAAGTAGCGGGCGGCTCGGGAGAGCACCGTCATGCTAAGCCCTACCCGGCCGTTCTCGTGCTTGCTGAGCTCTCCAACACAACGCTCCCAACTTGGCGGAGCTTGCGAAGCTCCGGGGCATTGATCCCCCGTCCCGTTGCTGCGGAGAACGACTGGAGCAGCGTCTTGTTCCGGATGCGATCGAAGCCCCTCGGGGCTAGGGACTGCTTGATGGCCTCCATTTCCTCGCTAAGATCGAATTCGGATGACCACGTTGCTGCCACCAACAGTTCTGCCACCGTCAACTGCCGCCCCGAACTGTTGATCCGCTCGAACACCGGAGCGACTTCATCGATGTCCATGTTGCTGAGCGTGACCGCCGCGATCTTGTAGTCCTTGACCGCATTCAGAAGCCGCTCCGCGACCTCGATCAGGTGGTCAGCATCGTCTGCCGCATGAAGTCGTCCGCACTCCTTGATGAAGTCCTTGGTTTCGAGCAGCCGGTTCATGGGGAAGTGGTGCGGTGCGAGCGGAGCGTCCGTGCGATGGAAGAAGGTCTCGGTCTTGAGGTCGAACGCAACGGCCCAGTTGGATTTGGGGTTCTTGCCGTCCCAGAAGAGCACACCGCACAGAGTTGAGAGTCTCTGTTGTCCGTCGAGCAGGTAGTTGGTCGGATACTCTTCCGGTCGCTCATCTACCGCCAGATCGCCAATCGTCCGATGAGAGGCCAACTTCTCCTTGGTGAACCAGAGCAAGACGCTGGAGATGGGATAGCCCCGGTAGACGCTATCCCAGAGGTCGAGGATGTCCCCCCGCTTCCACACGAAGGGCCGCTGAAAGCGGGGGAGCTTGATGTCCGCCTCCTTGACCTTGCGGACGAGCGACTCCACTCGCAGAACGAGGCTGTTGCAAACGTCGACCGAAGGATCGTCTTTGCGGATCGAACGTGAGATCATGGAGTTGCAGTCAGTGGAGGCGTGATGGGTGGCAAGAGCGGTTCCGGCAAATCCAAGGGCGTTGACGCTTCAGGACAAGGTTCGCTCGCTCTCGGGCTGGGTCCTCGGCGGGCGACTGTTGAGGATGCGGCTGACACGCAACACGCGACCGCAGTGGTGTTCGACGATCCTGCACCCGATCGCATTCTGGTGGGGTCGATGCTGCTGGGCGAGTTCCTGCAGCTCCACGGCTACGCCTGGATCCGCGACATTGGTGAGATCGTCCGAGGACTGGACTGGTCGGCCTACGTTGCGCGATACAAACCGTCGATCAGACGGCCGTACCATCCTGCTGCGCTTGTGGGGTTAATCTGGCTGGGCCACATGCACGGGCGAACCTCGTTGCGGCAGATGGCAGATCTTGCGCGCAAAGACCTGCGGGCGTGGTGGCTTACCGGTGGAGTGATGCCGGACCATTCGACGTTGTCGCGTTTCATCAATGGGCACGCCACGGAGTTGACCGAGGCGACGTTCGAGGAGTTGACGCGCACGGTGCTGCGAACGCTCGGGAGCCGAACTGCCGAGCTGTCGATCGACGCGACGGTTGCCCAGGCTGCGTGCTCGCGGCTGCGGTTGCTCAAGCAGGAGGCTGCCGCGGAGGCCGCGCGACAGGCCCGTGCCGCTTCGGATCGGGATAGCGGCGATGCGGGGCTGCGCGCCAAGGCCCTGGCTGCGGAGCACGTGGTTGAGACAGTGACCGCTCGAAATGACCAGCGAGCCAGAAAGGGTGGCAAGAGGGCGGCGCAGATCTCACCGACCGAGCCGGACGCGGTGGTGCAGAAGCTCAA
>Ga0114932_10004320_pt1 | contig 13386 bp, 12 predicted proteins | sample 2SBtaG_2_FD_87286 | JGI IMG/M metagenome (GOLD analysis project Ga0114932, IMG submission 87286) | Deep subsurface microbial communities from Kolumbo volcano to uncover new lineages of life (NeLLi) - 2SBTROV12_ACTIVE470 metaG | ecosystem: Environmental > Aquatic > Marine > Volcanic ...
CCGGGTGATCGGGCGGAAGTCTTGCGGCCGCTGAACGATGGATTGAGCAGGAGGCCAGCCGTCGATGGGTACAAAAATACCGTTATTTAATGGCTCGCGCGACGACCGTGGCATGGGTAAACATATCCCTGGGTCCGAAATAGTAGTCCACAATCTTGAATCCGATGGGCTCCAGCATCTCCTGGGCGAATTTACGGCTTGGCAACAGCGAAGGTTCCGGCGGGTGGAGCCGAATGTTCTTGTGGAAAATGTCGTTCAAGACGAAGTGAATGAACTTCAACGCTTTCACGCTCAGACCGAACCTCGGCGGCCAAAATATGACGATCTTTCCACCGGGCTTCAGAACCCGATGAAATATCGAAAATATTTTCTTCAGTTGGTCGATTTCAAAATGCTCGACAACGCCAAGATTGTAGATGCCGTTGAAGCTGTCGTCGGCGAAAGCCATATTCAGCAGATCGCCATTAACTAAAACCGCATCACCGCTATGGAGCTTAAAATATCGCGCCAAGGCCATTGATGAGATGTCATAGGCGAAAATGTCGAAATCTTTGACCGCGTCCGAATCGACTTCGCCACCACCGCAGCCAGCATGCATTAGCTTGGCGCCACGTGGGATGTGCTTCCTCAAAAAATGATTGAGGGTCGGTTTGATGATGACATTCCGATAGAACTTTGCGGCCAACTCATACCCCAGGTTTGCCCAGCTTTCGCTTGTGTCCTTCGTCCAGTACGCTTCCCAGCCCGCCTTCATATCCGGTTCTGGTTGGGTGTCCTTCGTCACCAGATATCGATGCTTTCGGAACCGGCTGTTCGCGGCATGGGTTAGCAATTTCTTGAATCCGAAAAAGACGTCACGCAATCGCATTTTCGAGGTCCCGTAGACGCGGGCCGGTAAGGATATGGGAACCTCCTTGACCGAATATCCGTTCAGATGAAGGACATGCAAGGATTCAAAAAAGAATGCGTAATCACGCGATGTCACACGCTGGAAGACGGCGTGGGGAATGCGCTCCAGAGCATAGCATCGAAAGGCGCCGGTTGCGTCGAACGGCATGCCGAGAAGTAACCGCGTCAGCAAGTGGCCCAAATGCGTGAGGGCAATTCGATGAAGGTTCCATTCCTTGAGGCTGCCGTCGACCGCAAAACGGGTCCCGATGACGATGTCATTTTGTTCGCTGGCGGTGATGAATTGCGGGATCAAATCCGGCGAATGGGCAAAATCGCTGTCCATGGTTACGAGGAGCCGATAGTCGTGATCGTAAGCCCAGCGAATACCATCCAAATGGGCACTGCCGATCCCCAATTTGCCAGGCCGGTGAATGACATTTACCCGCGGATCCTTGTCGCAAATGGTATCGATGATCACGCCCGTGCCGTCCGGGGAATTGTCATCGATGAACAATATATCTGCCGCGGGGATGAGTTCCCGGATAAGACCATGCATGGCGCCGACATTTTCGGCTTCATTGTAGGTTGCAAGGAATATGAGAGTGTCGGAGTTCGTCACGTCGCGCTCTCTGATAATTCTGCCTCAACCATTTTTGCGGCGATATCGCTTAGTGAGTGATCGGGACGCCAGCCCGTGACCGACCTCAGTTTACGTGCATCGCCGATCAAGGCATTGCGCCGCGGCGATCGCGTGATCAGTGATCCATCTTCGACAACACGGCCTTCGGACTGCATGTCCAGGAGATCGAAAACTTCCCTGACAAAATCGCCAACGGTACGGAGTTCGCCCGTGGCAATTATGAAATCGTCCGGCGTCTCGCATTGCACGATCAATTGCATCGCCCGTACATAATCCGGTGCATAGCCCCAATCAACACCGGCGTTCAGGTTGCCGAGCACCAGACGGTCGGCTCGGCCTTGTTTGATGGCCACCGCCGTTTTGACGATCTTGCGGCTGACGAAGGAAGCCCGGCGGCGCGCTGATTCATGATTGTATAATATCCCCGAAGAGACGAAGACGTCATGCTGGTCTCTGTACAGAGCACAGACGTTCATTCCTGCGGCTTTCGAGAGGCCGTAGGCGCAAATGGGTGATATCGCGCTTTCTTCCGTTTGCGGAACGTCGGTGGGGTTGCCAAAAATCAGCGAAGACGATGCATAGAATACCCGCGGGTTCTTGTTTAATCGTCGGACGGACTCCAACAACCATGCCAACGCCAGGGTATGAACGGACAACGATTTTTCAATGGTTTCGCATGGATCTTCCGTTATGTCTTGTTCGGATGAACCGTGGTAGGCCGCCAGATGGTAGATTTCGTCAGGGGCCAGTTCATCGATCACTCGATCGATCGAGGCGCGCTCCGCCAATGAAACGGCCATTAGCTTTTTGCCCGTTCGTCCATCGATCATCGACCGGCGATCAAGGCCGTAGGTTTCCACCCCTTGATCCATGAGAAACCGGTTCAGGTAGTACCCGTCTTGGCCGGCGATGCCGGTGATCAAAGCCCGCTTAGGCATTTGTCAAAAAGATTGCCCGCGTGAAGACTGAAAGCGGCGGCTTTGGATTTCTCGGCGTCAATATTGTCTCGTGTGCATATCGTCAATTCGGGAAGCGGGAAAATTATTTTACCGCCGTTTTCAAGAAACGCTTCCTCACGAACAAGAAACTCCTGTTTGAAATGCCACGGCAGGACCAAAAAGTAGTCCGGGTCTTGTGATCGGGCTGTAGCCTCGGAAATGATTGGGATTTCCGTGCCCGGCATTCTACGGCCCCACTTTTCGGGATTGCGATCCGCCGCCGCCCGAATGTATCGGCGATCCAGATCGCAATACTGCATTAGAACATTGCCTTTCGTCGATGCGCCGTAAACGATGAATGTTTTGCTGGCGGCATGCTCCGTCTTTACGAACTCCGATAACTGCGTTTTGAATTCGATGACGCGATCTCGAAATGCCAAGTAGGGTGAAATTGTGTCCAAGCCAGCGGCCATTTCGGCCGCCAAGGATTGGGTCACTGCGGCGGTTGTTTTGAAGGATGCCGCGTCGTGGCAGGCGTGGATCTGGAAACTGCCGCCATTAACATCATTGAAGATTACATCGGCAATCCTGAGGCCGTGGGCCGACAGCAGGCGTTCGATTTGCCGGACGCCGTAATATTCCAGGTGTTCGTGACAAATTGTATCGAAAGCGTTCTGGCTTAGCATCAGCCCGACATAACTCTGCTCGAATACCCACAATCCGTCAGGGGCGAGGCAATTGGCAATGTCATTGACGAATACGTTCGGATCCGGAAGGTCGTACATCATGGCAATGGACGTGATAATTTTGGCTTTCCGTCCGCCGGCCGCGCGATCAAAGACATCACGCCCAAAAAAATCCGCGACAGTTACGATATCATCCGGATAGTACTCCTCAAATTGTGCGATCGTCGGATCGATGCCCATACGGCCACAATCTTCGGCCATGTAGTTTTTTAAAAGGGTGCCGTCATTGCTGCCAATATCGAGGATCAAATCGCCGCTCTGCAATTCGACAGTGCTCAAAATACCGGCGACCAGATCCGCCAGATGCTGGCGCATGGACTGGTTAATGCCCGAACGGTAGCCATAAGTTTCCCGAAACAGCGCGTCCAGATCGAAATTATGGCGTAACTGGGCAAGACCGCATTCGCCACAAAACATTAATTGCAATTCAGCTGCCGGCGGTGTGGGTTCGGTTTCGGAGGGAAACCGACCGGTCATGGCCAGTTCGCCGACTTTAAGAATTTCCGTAAGTTCATCGTGGCCGCAAAGGCGGCAGCTACTTATTTCAGTGGACAACAAGGTCAATTATTCCCGTATTCAATCATTTCATTTGCTGGATCGAAATATCTCGCCAAGTTTGCGGTGAATGTACTCTGGTTAAAGGGTTTCTTGCCAGTCATGGATGCAGATAAATATGAGAATCCGCAAACCAATTCGTTCCAGAATGCCGCAGAAATCAACCTGATATGAAGGTGGGCGACCTCGCCATGATTCTCAAGCGGCAGTATCCTTCAATTGAATTGCAAAGTCGAGACGCGAGTGGACCACGATCGCTGCGGGATTTCTGACGATTTTGGCTGATTGTGTCATGTCTACGTGGTTGATCGAACGTGAGCTCGACAATGTTGGCGGCTTGCGGCGCGACCTTTACGGGCAGGAAATTTGTCTGTCAAATGCGGTTGGCGTATTCTGTAAAGGATGATAGATCGCTCCTAATATTCTCATCGAAAATTCGTGAGCCGAAATCCTTGCTCATCAATCCAATGATTGAGGAACAAACACTATGTGGGACAACGACGAAGAAACCTTAATCCTCGACACTGTCGATCAGTTCCTGGAGCGCGATGTGAAGCCTTACGTTCGCGATCTGGAAGCCGGCGATGAATACCCCCAGGAAATCGCCGACAAGATGGCGGAACTGGGCCTGTTCGGGGCGACCATTTCCGCCGACTACGGCGGCCTCGGCCTGCCCGCCAGCACCTACGCGAAGATCGTCGACCGGGTCTCGGCCGTGTGGATGTCGGTGTCGGGCATTTTCAATTCGCACCTGATCATGTGCGCCGCCGTCGAACGCTTCGGCGACGAGGACATGAAGCGGGCCTATCTGCCGAAATTCGCCGCCGGCGAGATGCGGGGCGGCATCGCGTTGACCGAGCCGGACTGCGGCACCGATTTGCAGGCCGTGCGCACCCGGGCCGAAAAAGACGGTGATGATTATGTTATCGACGGCACCAAGATGTGGTGCACCAATGCGGTCAAGGGCAATGTCATGGCGGTGCTGTGCAAGACCGACCTGGAAGCGGCGGGCGCGCGGCACAAGGGCATGAGCCTGTTGCTGGTGGAGAAATCCATGGGCTACAAGGCGTCGAAACTGAAGAAGCTGGGCTACCGCGGGGTCGATACGGGCGAGGTGCAGTTCGACGCTGTCCGGGTGCCGGCCGCCAACCTGATCGGGCCCGCCGAAGGCAAGGGCCTGAACCAGATTCTGGCCGGCCTGGAGCTGGGCCGCATCAATGTGGCGGCGCGGGGCATCGGCGTCGCCCGGGCGTGTCTGGAAGAATCTGTCGCCTACGCGCAGGTCCGCAAGACCTTCGGCAAGCCGATTTGCGAACACCAGTCCATCCAGATCAAATTGGCCGACATGGCCTGCCGGGTTGAATCGGCGCGGTTGCTGACGGCCCAGGCCGCCGCCGCCTATGACCGGGGCGAACGCTGTGATCTGGAGGCCGGCATGGCGAAATTGATCGCCACCGAAGCGGCCATGGAGAATGCCCAAGAGGCGATGCGCATCCACGGCGCCTACGGCTATTCGCCGGAATACAACATCGAACGCTACTACCGCGACGCACCGCTCTTGTGCATCGGCGAGGGGACCAACGAACTGCAGCGGTTGATCATCGCCAGGCAGTTGGTTGAGCGGAGCCCAGTTTGATGGCGGGATCGGCAATCAACGGCGTGAGGTCTGGGGATGGCTGGGTTGGCCAGACCGATGTGTCCTTACAGAGATTGCTCCCAGCCGATGGCTCCCTCCGGGGGATCACATCGCGCTTACGCGGCGCCATAAGGCGCCACGGTCACGATGCGATGGTTGGCCAGACCGATGTGTGCCTGCTTTCGCTGCTACTTGCCCCTCCTTCTCCCGGACAGGTGGCGATAACATGACACTCCCCCTGGACGGCATCCGCGTCCTGACCGTCGAACAATACGGCGCCGGGCCTTTCGGCACGCAGTTCCTGGCCGACCAGGGCGCCGAGGTGATCAAGATCGAAAGCCCGGGCATGGGCGGCGATTATGCCCGCACCGTCGGGCCGCACTTCTTCAACGATGAGCATTCCCAGTTCTTCCATTCCTTCAACCGCAACAAAAAAAGCCTGAGTTTGGATATCTCCACACCGGAAGGCAAAGACGTCTTCCGCGATCTGGTGAAGACCGCCGACGCGGTGACGTCGAACATGCGCGGCGATGTGCCGGCGCGTCTGGGCATCACCTACGATGACCTGAAGGACGTCAACCCGAAGATCGTCTGCGCGCACCTGTCCGCCTACGGGCGCACCGGGTCTCGCGCCAATTGGCCCGGTTTCGACTATCTGATGCAGGCGGAGGCCGGGTATTTCTCCCTGACCGGCGAGCCCGGCACGCCGCCGGCCCGCATGGGGCTGTCCGTGGTTGATCTGATGACTGGTCTGGGCCTGGCTTATTCTGTCTCCATCGGTGTGCTGAGTGCGCGCGAAACCGGTGTCGGCCGCGATCTGGACGTCAGCCTGTTCGACATGGCCCTGTTCAATCTGTGCTATCCCGGCACCTGGTATCTGAACGGCGGCGTCAATACAGAGCGTGAGCCGCGGTCAGGCCATCCGTCGTTGGTGCCCTGCGCGCTCTATACGACCAAGGACGGCTGGATCTACATCATGTGCAACAAGGAGAAGTTCTGGCCGGTGCTGTGTGCCGCCCTTGGCCGCGGCGATTGGGCCGCCGATCCGCGCTTCGTCAATTTCGAGGTGCGCCTGGAGAACCGGGCCCTGATCCAGGATCTGCTGGACCGGGAATTGAGCCGCAAGACCACCGCCGACTGGTTGGACATCTTTGCCGGCGACGTGCCCGCCGCGCCGCTGAACGATGTCAAAGACGCCTTGGACAACCCCTTCGTCGCCGAACAGCAGCGCATTCAAACCCTGCATCTGGAAGGCCACGGCGCCATTCGATTGCTGGACAGCCCCATCAAGTCCGGTGCGTCGACGCCGGCCAATGCGGCACCGTCGTTGGGACAGCACACCGACGATCTGCTGGCCGACATCGGCTACGACGCCGACAAGCTGGCGGCCCTGAAGGCGGCGAAAGTGATCTAGCGGGTTCCCGCCGAGTTTAAATTATTTGCAAATTTCGGCACCGTGTTACGCTTCCCCGGCAGGACATTGGACGGGCAATGCCGGGACCGGGAAAGATCAAGTGAAACTGCGTCTGACCACCAAGTTGCCGGCGATGATTGCCGCCGCGACGACCTGACCGTGTTCGGTTATCGCCCCCAGGCCGTGGGCCATGGTTGACAGAACCGCAGCCAAAACCTGCCAAATTTTCGTTTGAGAGCCGGCCGGACCCCTGGGATACTGCGGCCCGTCGCAAATACCGCCGGGTGGGGAGCGTATGCGGGATCAACAATCAAATGCGGAATTCGTCAGCGGTGCGCGGTCGCGCCCACGGGCCGAATTGAACGACCGGGCGCGCCGCGCCGCGACGGGGTTCAGAACATTGGGCGTCGGCGCCGGCGACAGCGTGGCGCTTTTGCTGCGCAACGATTTCGTCTTTTTCGAAGTTACCGACGGGGCCCGGGCGCTGGGGGCCTATGCGGTGCCGGTGAACTGGCATCTGGCGCCGGCGGAAATTGAATTTCAATTGGCCGATTGCGGCGCCCGGGTGCTGGTTGGCCATGCCGACCTGTTGCGTTCTTGCGCCGATATTATACCTCCGCACATGACCGTGCTTAGCGTCGATACGCCGGCGGAGATATGTGCGGCTTATGGGGTTGGTGCCGCGGACGCGGTTGTCGCCGATGGGGCCGCCGCCTGGGACGGCTGGCTGTCGGGCTTTGATCCGTTGACCGAGCCGGCCGCCGCCGTGCCGGAAAGCATGTTCTACACGTCCGGCACCACGGGCATGCCGAAGGCCGTGAAGCGCCTGGCCCAAACGGCCGCGGACGCTGCCCATATGCTGGCGGTGCGCGACAAGACCTATGGCATCCGTGAAGGTTGCCGGGCGCTGATCGCCGGGCCGCTGTATCACGGCGCGCCCAACGCCTTCGGCATCCGGGTCAGCCACCGGGCCGCCCGCGTGGTGTTGATGCCGCGATTTGACGCCGAACAGGTGTTGGCGCTGATCGCGGAGCACCGTATCGAGATCGCCTTCCTGGTGCCGGTCATGTTCGTGCGCATGCTGAAGCTCTCAGACGAGGTGCGGGCCAGGTACGACCTGAGTTCGCTGACCCAGATCACCACCGCCGGCGCGCCGTGCCCGGTGGAGATCAAGCAACGCATGATCGAGTGGGTCGGGCCGGTGATTCACGAGTTCTACGCATCGACGGAAATCAACTACATGACCAACTGTTCGTCCGCCGATGCCCTGGCCAAGCCCGGCACCATCGGGCGGCCCGTCGACGGCGCGATCCTGAAGTTTCTGAATGAGAAGGGCGGCGAGGTGCCGACGGGTCAGCCCGGCGAAATCTACGGGCGCCTCGATCGCGGCCCGGATTTCACCTATCACAACCGCGACGAAGCGCGCCGCGCCATCGAGCGCGACGGCCTTGTCACCGCCGGCGACGTCGGCTACGTCGACGAAGACGGTTACATGTTCTTGTGTGACCGCCAAAAGGACATGGTGATTTCCGGCGGCGTCAACATTTACCCGGCCGAAATCGAGGGCGAATTGGCGGCCATGCCCGGCGTTGCGGACTGCGCCGTGTTCGGTGTTCCCGATGCGGAATTCGGCGAATCTCTGATGAGCGTTGTTCAACTGGACCCGGGGGCGGCGGTTTCGGAAGCCGACGTCCGCGACTTTCTGACATCGCGCCTGGCCGCCTTCAAAGTGCCCAGAGCCATTGAATTCCGTGACGGTTTGCCGCGCAATGATTCCGGAAAAATCTACAAACGCCGCCTGCGCGACCCCTATTGGGAAGATGTCGAACGGCGCATTTGATTGCCATTTACTCAACCAAAGTTCACCGATTAATCGTTTGAGGAATGAACCTCAAAAGCCCAGTATGTGGGCGTTCAATTATTTCACGCCGTGTCCGTTATAGGAGTTCCAAGATGAGTGCCACGCAAACAAAACCGGAAGCCACCAAGGACTTGTCCGGTGCCGACTGGATCGCCCCCGATTGCCACGGCGAAAACTTCTATGACATCGATCCGGGCTTCAAGGCGCTGTTGAAGTTCTACATGGACCCGAAGCTGCACGCCCACATGGAACCTCATTACGAACACTTGGGCGGACTGGCCGGCGGCAAGTTGGATGAATTGTCGCGCGAGGCCGACCGGCATATCCCGGTGCTGCACGCCCGCGACCGCTTCGGCCGCGACGAGGATTGGATCGAATACCATCCGTCCTACAAGGAAATGGAGCGCATGGCCTATGAGGACTTCGCGCTGAACCGCATGAGCCACGTGCCGGGTGCCTTCGATTGGCCCGAAAAGATCGGCCCGCTGGCCAAGTACGCCGTCCAGTATCTGTTCGTGCAGTCGGAATTCGGCCTCATGTGCCCGATCAGCGCCACGGAAACCTCGGCCTATTTGGTCGGCAAGTATGCGACCCCGGAGATCAAGGACCGCTACTTCCCGCGTATGACGGCGGACAAATACGACGACATGGTCACCGGTGCCCAGTTCATGACCGAACAGTCCGGCGGTTCCGACGTCGGCAACATCGAAGTCGAAGCAAGGATGGAAGACGGCGTCTGGCGCATCTACGGCGACAAGTGGTTCTGTTCGACCACCGACGGCGGCCTGATCATGCTGTTGGCGCGCTGTGAGGATTCCGGCTGGGGCTCGCGCGGCCTGTCGCTGTTCGCCGTGCCACGCACCATGGAAGACGGCAGCCGCAACGGCTACACGATCCAGCGCCTGAAGAACAAGCTGGGCTCCAAGTCCATGGCGTCCGGCGAAGTCACCTTCCACGGCGCCGAGGCCTATCTGCTGGGTGAGCAGAACCAGGGCCTCAAGCACATGCTGGACATGGTCAACCTGAGCCGCCTGTCGCACGGCGTCCGGGCCTCGGCCATGATGCGCCGGTGCCTGAACGAAACCCTGGCCGTCGCCCGCAACCGCTTCGCCTTCGGTGAGAAACTGATCAATCATCCGCTGATGCGCCGCCAGATCATGAAGACCATGCTGCCGACGGAACAGTCGCTGTCCAACTTCATGTTCACGGCGTCGATCATGGAACGCGCCAACGGGGGCGACGATGAAGCCCAGCGGGCGCTGCGTATCATGACGCCCTTGATCAAGGGCCGCATGTGCCGCGACAACGTCAAGGTGGCGACCGCCGCCATGGAAGCCCGCGGCGGCAACGGCTACATTGAGGAATGGGTCAACGCGCGCCTCGTCCGCGACGCGCACCTGGGCGTCGTTTGGGAAGGCACGTCGTCGATCGTCGCCCTTGACGTGACCAAGCGCGCGATACCCAAGAACCAGGCCCATAAGGCGCTCGGCAATGTTCTGCAAGAAGCCATCGAGGGCGAGGACCGCCTGCCCGGCCAATACCGGGGCGAGCTCTCGGCCATGGTCGACCGGGCCGTGCGTTTCGCCGGCGCGGTGGCCGAGAAGGACGAGCACGAAAGCTTCTCGCGCCAAGCCTCGAACGCGTTGTACCACGCCATGAGCGCCGTGTTGATGGCCCGTGAAGGCGTCATGATGGGTGAGGAAACGGGCGATGCCCGGCGCTTGCTCATGTCAAGGCTGGTCATGGACCACAAGCTGCGGCCCCACGATCCCATGAGCCTGGACGACGTCGGCGCCGAGGGCGCGGCGGCGGATCTGTTGCTGGACGAGGAACGCCCGACCCTGGAGCGCGCCCGCAAGGCGCTGGCGGCGTAAGCCGCCGCCGGTTAACGTCACGCCATGACGGATGAACGGCCCTTCGCCGGGCTCAAAGTTTTCGACGCCACCCAGGGCGTCGCCGGCCCGCACGGCACCATGCTGCTGGCGCTGCAGGGCGCTGACGTGATCAAGGTCGAGCCGCCGGCCGGTGACTGGGGCCGGGCCATCGGCAAGACCTATGGCGATCTCTGTGCCCACTTCATGGCCTTCAACCGGGGCAAGCGGTCCATCGTCCTCGATCTGAAATCAGACGACGGCCGGGCGGCGGCGCAGAAGCTGGCCCATGGCGCCGACATCGTGGTGGAGAGTTTCCCGCCCGGCGTCATGGCCAAGTTCGGCCTGGATTACGATCAGGTGAAGGCGGCCAATCCCAACGTCATCTATTGCTCCATCAACGGCTTCGGCCAGACCGGCCCCTACAAGGACCGCAAGGTCAGCGACACCATCATTCAGGCGTTTTCCGGGTTCATGCATGTGAACGCCGACAGCGACGGCACGCCCTGCGCGCTTAACATGATTCCCATCGATGTAATCACCGGGCTTTACGTCTTCCACGCGGTCTCATCGGCGGTCCTGAAACGCTTTCGTTTCGGCAAGGGTGCTTATATCGACTGCAACCTCATGCAGGCCGCGGCGTCGTTTCTGTCGGCGAAAATCACCGAGCATGTGTTGGAGGACGGCCAGCCGCAGCTTCTGTCGACGCCTGTTGGGACGATGACGACGGCCGACGGCTTTCTCAACGTCTCGGTGGTCAAGCAGGCGCATTACGTGGCCCTGTGCGAGGTCTTGCAGCGACCCGACCTGATCACCGACGCACGATTCATCGACCGGGCGACAAGGCTCGACAACAACGACGCGCTGCTGGCCATCGTGCACGGAGAATTCCTCAAGCGGCCAACGGCCGAGTGGATCGAGCGGCTAACGGAAGGCGGCGTCATGTTCGCCCCGGTCCGCGATTTCGACGATTTTCTGGCCGACCCGCAAGTCGCGGCCATGCAGGCCGTCGGGCGCGTGGACTACGGCGATGTCACGGATGTGCCGGTCGTCACCGTTCCCGGGATGGCGCCGCCGGCGCCGGGCAGTCCGGATGCCACGGCGCCGCATCTCGGCCAGCATACACACGCAATTCTGAGCGAGGCGGGGTATGGAGCGGCGGACATCGACGAGATGATCAAACGCCGGGCTGTCGGTTGAGCGGTGTTATCGATGACCCGATGCGGATATCAGTAAATTCCTGGGCGCACGGCCGGGTCTTCGGGTCTTCACGGGCGACGAATTGGAAGTCAGCCCGACCGCCGCCGGCTTCGCCATCGACCACCATTGGCACCCCGGTCCGGGCAAGGTGGTGTTCATGATCGCGAAGAAGGCTTAACCGCCGCATCCGCCCCGCCCATGCGGACAAGCCTTGATCCGGGTGTCTTGGGGTGATTGTGTTGGGGCATGCACAATTGGTTTCAGCGCGCCGAGATTGACAAGATCGGCCAGATCGATTCGGAACGGCTGCGCAGGCTGTACGATTACTGGTGCTCAAAGATGTCCGGCGCCGCGCGCCCCAAGTGGGGCGATCTGGATCTGATGGACATTTATGACGTGGCCCCCTTCGTTTACGTCAAGGACCCGACGCCGGATGGGCGGGACTTCTTTTACCGGTATTGGGGGACCGGATTGGTGAACAGGTTGGGCTACGAGATCAGCGGAAAACTGGCCAGCGACTACTATCACGGTGAACGGCTGGAGATGACGACGGTGAGCCATATGAACGTCTTGAACGCCGGCGAACCCTTGCTGAGTTCCGGCAACGTGATCTGGACGGATGATCGCGAACATCTAACCTATGTCGCCCTGTTCCTGCCCACCGATGGTGACACCGCCCCGTTGCGCCATCTCATGGTCGGGATGGATCTTGATCCGCATTGACGGTTTGGGACGGAAGACCTTGGCCCAATTCCCAGGAAACAGATAAACGGAATTCCGTTTCTCAACACCGGGCTCGGCGATTAAAGTCACCGGCGATCAACATTGAATGCGGAGGGACAGGAGATGACGCTGATGGATGGAAAATGCTGCATCGTCACCGGCGGGGCCGGCAGTTTGGGCCTGGCCAGCGCGAAATTGCTGGCCGGCGAAGGCGCCAAGGTCATGCTGGTCGACCGCAACGCCGATGACCTGGCCCGCGCCGCCGAGGCGCTCGGCAGCGACGACGTCCTGACCGCCGCCGCCGACGTCACCGATGCGGCCGACACCCGGGCCTATATCGCCCAAGCCATGGAGGCCTGGGGGCGGCTGGACGTGTTGTTCTCCAACGCCGGGCTCAGCGGCACCAACGCGCCGATCACCGATTATCCGGAAGACATTTTCGACAGCGTCATCGACGTCAACATCAAGGGCTCGTTCCTGGCCCTGAAATACGCCATCCCGCACATGACGTCGGGCGCCAGCATCATCGTCACGTCGAGCATCATGGGGGTCCAGGCCCGGCCCAATTCGGTCGGCTATATCACCTCGAAACACGCCCTGGTCGGCATGGTGCGCTGCGCCGCCCGCGAGGTCGCGGCGCAAAACATCCGGGTCAACATTCTGGCGCCCGGCCCCATCACAAATGATTTCCAGAACACCATCGAAGACCGCATGAGCAAGATGATGGGCATCGATGCCACCGCCATGCTCAATCAGATGATCCCCATGGGCCGGCATGCGGATGTCGAAGAGGTGGCCCGGTCCGTGCTGTTCCTGGCCTCCGATCAAAGCAGTTTTTCGACGGGCAGCGTGTTCATGGCCGACGGCGGCTTTAACGCCTGACGATGGTCGGGAGGAGCGGCCGCCGGCGC
>Ga0114932_10004322_pt1 | contig 13383 bp, 8 predicted proteins | sample 2SBtaG_2_FD_87286 | JGI IMG/M metagenome (GOLD analysis project Ga0114932, IMG submission 87286) | Deep subsurface microbial communities from Kolumbo volcano to uncover new lineages of life (NeLLi) - 2SBTROV12_ACTIVE470 metaG | ecosystem: Environmental > Aquatic > Marine > Volcanic ...
CGACCGAGGCATGATCGCGCTGGGAAAACAATCGCGACAGCCTCTGAGGCCGATCAGGCCCTCAGCCGTATCGCTGAGTTTCTCCAAGACCACAGCTAGAACCCGCGTCGCTCAGAACCCAACGCCAGCACCGGGCCGACCAGTCCCGTTGAGTCCAATGATGTGCCACAGCTGGCCTGTTTGGGTGGGCCGCGCCTTAACCTGAGCCACCGCCGGCAGGGTGGTGCGGGTTTAAGCGTGGTTTGGCCTTTGGTGAGGGCGGTGTTATCGGATGTGTTCGAGCCGGTCGTGGGATGCTGGCGGCGTGGCTGGGCGACCTACAGGGACAGTGACGTTTCTGTTCACCGATGTAGTGGGTTCGACGCGTCTGTGGGCCGCTGACTCGGAGGCGATGTCGGCGTCTCTGTTGGTCCATGACGCGGTGGTACGGGGGGCCATCGAGTCGGCGGGCGGATATGTGTTTACGACTGCGGGTGATTCGTTTGCGGCCGCGTTCGCGCGAGCTTCTGATGCGGTGGCGGCCGCGCAGCATGCGCAGGCGGAGTTGGTGGGGGTGGAGTGGCCGGGCCCGGTGCTGCGGGTACGGATCGGTATCCATCTGGGCGAGGCTGAGGAGCGGGGCGGCGACTACTTCGGTCCAGCGGTGAACACCGCTGCGCGGGTCGAGGCCGCCGGCCATGGCGGGCAGACGTTGGTTACCGAAACGGTGCGAACCGCAGCGCGAGTCCCGGCGACCGATTTGGGGGTGCACCGTCTGCGGGACGTCGATGAACCCGTCCGCCTGTTCCAGATCGGCGACGGTGCCTTCGGCCCGTTACGAGTGGCCGGCAACACCCCGGAATCGAATCTCCCAGTCCGCCCGACCCGGCTGATCGGGAGGGAGACGGAATTGGCTGCGGCTCGACGCTTGTTGGCCGCCAACCGGCTGGTGACGCTCGCCGCGGTGGGCGGTTCGGGCAAGACCCGCCTCGCCGTCGCCGTTGGTGAGGAGGAGTTGAACAATCGGTCCGGCGGGGTGTGGTTCGTGGACCTGACCGCAGTGATGAACCCTGACGATGTCCCCGCCGCGGTAGCCGGCGCGTCCGGGCTGCGGATGACCAGTGGCGATCCGGCCCGGCAGGTGATCGAGTTCTTCGCTGACAAGGCGGCCTTGGTGATCTTGGACAACTGTGAACACGTGATCGACGGGTGCGCCGACTTCGCTGAATCCTTTCTCGCAACGGCGGGAGACACGGTGTTGTTGGCCACCAGCCGCGAAGCACTCGATGTTGGTGGCGAACAGATCATGCACCTGGCCTCACTGGGCTCGGCCGGGGCGGAGGATTCGCCGGCGGTTGCATTATTTGTTGAGCGGGCGGGAGCGGTTGCACCCGAATTTGCGATGACCGACTCTGATAAGGCCATCGTGGCTGAGTTGTGCGACCGCCTCGACGGGATGCCCCTCGCCATCGAGTTGGCAGCGGCCCGAGTCACCGTCATGTCCCCGGCCGAACTGCTCGAGGGTCTAGGAGATCGGTTCAATCTGTTGTCTGGGGGGCGCCGGCGGCAACGCCAACGCACTCTCGAGGCAGCCCTGGACTGGAGCTATGAGCTTCTCGAGCCGGAGCAGCAGCGGGTGTTCCGGGCCTTGGGGGTGTTCGTTGGCGGGTTTGACCTCGATGCGGTCGCCGCCATCGCCGACCTCGAGCGGGGCGCGGCGCTGGATCTGGTGGATACGTTGGTGGCCAAGTCGTTGGTGGTACGGGCCGAGGGCGGAGACGTGTCGAGGTTCACGTTGCTCGAAACGTTGAAGGCCTACGCTGAGAACCGCCTGGTCCAGACCGGGGAAGCCGCTTCGATACAAGATCGGCACCTCCACCACTTTCACCGGCTGGCGTCGACCCGGGGCCGGACCATGACCGCGGACATCCGGGTCGGCGAACAACTCCGCTACGACCGCAGCAACCTCGACGCCGCCTTCGACTGCGCCGCCGGTAGAAATCATTGGACCCTCGCAGGGGAACTGCTGCTGGGGAGCCTGGCCGCTTACGAGAACTATGGCCACTGCAGCGAAGCCGCTGCGCTTTTTCGTCGGTGCGAACAGCCACTCAACGACGCCGACCCCGACCTCGCTGACCACCTGCGGGCGGCGATCCTGTGGGCACTGATGGTCTTGGACGACTTTCTTACCGTCGACCGGGTCGCCCAACAGCTCCTCGACTCACCCGACCCGCGGTGCCGGACCATGAGTTGCGGGGTGCTCTCCTTGGTGACGAAGTCACCGGGAAGAGCCGCCGAGTATCTCGAGCAGGGAGCCCGGGATCTCGCGGTCGCGCAATCTGAATACCCGGGCCTAAACACCGACATCGTCCACGGCAATCTCCTGGTCACAAAGGCATTCCAGCTCGCGTTCCGGGGTGACTACGCCGCCGCACTAGCCGCCATCGACGAGCACCCGGACAACCTCGCCCGCCACGACCACGTATCCGGCATGGATGTGGGCCCCAATTCACAGGCTGCGATGTGTCACCTGCTGCTAGGAGAGCCCACCAAAGCACTCGACCGGCTCGAACCTTTCACTCGGGTGAGCTACCCCTACGGCGATCATGACGAGATTCGCGCGCTTGCCTATCTGGCGCTCGGCGACCTCGCTGCCGCCCGAGAGCACGCTCGCGCCCATGCCCTTGAAGCAGCGACCGGGCGACTTAGCCGCCAATGTAACGACGCCGTGTTGGTGCTGGCCGCTCTCGCCCACGCCGAAGGAGACAATGAGGCCGCCGCCGACCTCCTCCTCCACATGGGTGTCGGGCGGACGCCGTCAACCTTTTGGTACGCGACGGACCTTGGCGAACAGGTCGGCGTCAGCGACCAATACACCAAGCACATACAACTCGTGCGGGACCCCGTTAATCAGGCCGAACACGGGTTCTCCGGCGCGCGAACGGGCATGAATACACTCCGGGCAGAGGTTGCTCGGCGGGGTTGGAGCTGACCCTACGGGCGCTATGAACTAGTGCAGCCGCCTGCTGAGGTCACCCGCCGGCACTGCCTGCACACACATCCCCATGGACTACCGCTCCTTGGACCAAGCAGGTCCCCGCATGGCCTGCGACACCCCCGCGAACTGCCGAGAGGTCCACCTGCTCCGATTGAGCGACTCGACATGCTCACTGGCCCACTCGCTCGCCGGCATGAGCGGATGTGTTGGGGTCGTGTCTTGGGGTGGTGTTAGCGGGCGGGTGTTGGTGCCGATGCGCGAGTGTGGAGTGTTTCTTTGGGGGAGGGTGGTTGTTGTGGAGTTCTTTGCTGGGTTGATCGCTGATGAGTCTGATGTTGTGACCTGGGCGCGTGAGCGCGAGGCCGAGGGTTGGCATGGCCTGAACATTTCGGATCATCTGGCTTCGAATGGTCAGTCCTATCCGCACTTGTTGGTCACATTGGCCCAGGTTGCTGCGGTCACCGAGACGGTGAAGGTGACGAGTGGCTATGCCAACACCTTGATTCGGAACCCGGTCGACTTCGCCCATGCGGCCATGACGTTGCAGCAGGCCAGCGGTGGACGCTTTGAGGCCGGCCTCGGTGCCGGGTGGGCCCAAGAAGAGGCCCACTACATGGGGATCGACTTTCCAGACGGACCGGGCCGGGCCCGGCGTTTCGAGGAGGCGGCCAGGATCGTGTCGGAAGTCCTGCGCACTGGGGGTTGCCATTTCTCGGGCGAGTTCCACACCGCCGCGCTTGACGACGTCCGCATCGATGTGGACGCGCCGCCGCCGTTCGTTGTTGCCGTGGGTGGGCCGTGGACCTGCGCGAACGTGGCCCCGCTCGCAGACCGGGTCGAGGTGGTCCCCAACGCGGTCGCTTTGCGGTCGGGCACTTTGAACCTCGCGGGGTGGGCCGACGGTACCCCCGAGCGAATCAAACAGCTCGTTGGCTGGGTCAAAGACGCCAACCCTGACGCAGCGATCGGGATCGGGTGTTTCGCCGCAGCCGGTGACAACCCGGCGGTGGAGTCGATCAGTCGAGTGTTCGGCGACGGGCCACTCAGCGGCATGGCCGGCGAACCCGCTGCGGTGGCCGACACCCTGCACAGGTTCAGCGAACTTGGCATCGACCGATGCCTCGTCATGGGACTCGTCCCGGGAACCTACGAAACACTCGCCCACGAACTCCTCTAACACCCCAACGAACCGGAATGAGCCGGGGCTGGTATGGCGGGGGTGTCGGCTCTCCCGCGGCGATAGCGGGCGCGGCAAGCACCGTGCTCGGCGCCCCTGGCGTGGGGGCAGGTCGGGACTGGCGCCGAGCGGCCTCTATCTGTCAGCGGATGAGATGGACGGTGTCCGCGCTCGGGTCGTGAGAACTTCCTGACACAGCAGACCCGCTTCCCGATGACGGTGCATTTCGTGGAACTCAGGACGATTCAGCATCGCCATGAACGCTGTGCGGCTGGGGAAGTGCATGACCACAACCTCATCCCAGTCTCCGTTGCCGATGAAGTACCGCTCAACGTCACCCATGAGCAGGCACTCGACTCCGGTATCTGCGGCTGCAGCAAGGAACGCTTCCGTGTAGCGCTGGTAGGCCGCAGCTCCTGGCTCGTCGAGGCCGTGCTCAGGGGCACCGGCGGGGTACTCGGACTTCGTGCGGAACTTCAGAAGGTTGACCTGGGCGATTGGACCGTCGTAAGGGTCGTCGCGGAACTCACGGAACTGATCACTGGTGGGCTGCAACGCCGGCATGGCGCCTCCTTGGTCAGCTTCACCTCGTCCCGGCAGGGAGGTGGGCGTGTTGCCGAGACCGTAGCCCTACGCGATCTGCCCGGTGGTTGAGCAGGTTGATCAGCCACCGTCGGCATACCGGATGGGTGATTGACCGCTCACCGGGGTCGGTGGCCGTGCAATAGCGGGCACCTCTTTGGCAGCTGCGCGACGATGACGTTGTGGCCGCCGAGATCACGCCTCCGTCTGGGACGGTGACGTTTCTGTTTACCGATATCGAGGGCTCGACTCGGCTGTGGGAGTCCGATCCGGTGGCCATGCGCGAATCGTTGGAGCGTCACGATGACATTCTGCGGTCTGCGATCGAGAGTCGTGGCGGCTACGTGTTCTCGACGGCTGGTGATGCGTTTTGCGCCGCGTTTCATACCCCCGCCGAGGCGCTCGATGCGGCTCTGGAGGCTCAGTGGTCGCTCGGGGACTCGGGGCCTTCTGGTGTTGGGTTGTTGGTGCGGATGGGTGCTCATGTTGGGGTCGCTCAGGAGCGGGGGGGCGACTACTTCGGTTCGGTTGTGAATCGTGCCGCCCGCTTGATGGGTTTGGCCCATGGAGGGCAGGTCCTGGTGTCGTCCGCTGTCGAGGAGCTGGTGCGCGATGGGTTGCCCGAGGGAGTTGGTCTGCGCAGCCTCGGCGAACACGCGTTGCGAGGGCTGTCGCGCCCTGAGTCGGTGTTTCAGCTTGTCGCCGAGGGCCTGCGGGCCGATTTCGGGCCTTTGGCCGCGGCTGGATTGGGGAATCTTCCGTCTCCGGCCACTTCTTTTGTGGGCCGCGTCGGTGAGCTGTCGGCGCTGGGCGACGTTGTTGGCGCCAAGCCGTTGGTGACGTTGTTGGGACCGGGTGGCGTTGGTAAGACGCGGTTGGCGATCGAGGCTGCCGCCGGTGCCGCGGATGAGTTCGGTGACGGGGTGTGGTTTGTGGAGCTAGCCCCGGTGTCGGACCGTGACGCTGCGGTTCATGCGGTGGCCTCGACTTTGTCCGTGTCGACCGGTGGTGAGAGCTCCCTGCTTGACGCGATCGTCGATGCGATCGCGGATCGGCGGATGCTGTTGGTGTTGGACAACTGTGAGCACGTGATCGATGCGGCACGAGAGGTTGCCGGTGCCCTTGTCGGCGGCGGCAGAGGGGTCTCGGTCCTTGCGACAAGTCGCGAGCCTCTTGGGGTCGCGGGTGAACAGGTGTGGCCGGTGGAGCCCCTGGATGCGGAGCTTGAGGCCGCTGAGCTTTTCGTCGAGCGTGCCTTGGCGGCGAACCCGTCGTTCACGCTCGGCGACGGTGACCGTGAGGCATTGGTGGAGTTGTGTGCCCAACTCGATGGCATTCCGTTGGCGGTGGAGTTGGCGGCGTCGCGTGCCCGATCGATGGCCATCGGCGACCTGGCGCGGCGAGTGGAGGATCGGTTTCGCCTGTTGCGGTCCGGTCGCCGTCAAGGGGGTGATACCGACGACCGTCAGGCCACGCTCATCGCCACGGTGGAGTGGTCCTACCGCCTCCTGGAACCTCGCGAGCAGGAACTCTTCGATCGACTGAGTGTGTTCGCAGGCGGGTTCGACCTGACCGCAGCCGAGCACGTGTGCTCGGACGACGCCATCGACGAGCTCGATGTCGCGGACCTGATCGAGGCGCTCGTAGACCGTTCGATGGTTCAAGCCGCGCACACCCAGACGGGAGTCAGGTTCGGGCTACTCGAGACACTGCGCCAGTTCGGAGACGACCGACTCCGCTCCTCCGACGCTGATGGCCCAGTGCATCAGCGTCATGCGCTCTTCTTCGCCGATCAGGCCGTTGCCCAGTGGGACCAGTGGGACGGACCTGATCAGCATCTCGCTCTGGAATGGAGTGACACAGAACTAGCCAACCTTCGCGCCGCCTTCCGCTGGGCAACAGACCACGACGACCTTCCCGCCACCGCCGCGATCGCTGCTCACACCACTCTCATGTGCTGGCCGATGCAGCTGTTCGAAGCCAGCGAGTGGACCGAGACACTGCTCGCCAACCACGACCTGTCAGGGGTTCGCTATCTCCCTCGCCTGTACGCGGCCGCTGCCATGTGCATGTACGCCGGGCGGCCCTACGACGCGATCGACTACGCCCAACGTGCGAGGGAACTCAACGCCGAGGATCACTACGACGGCCTGGAACCGCGCTGGTACGACGCCCTAGAGATCGCCGCCCAGCGCTACGTCGGCAACCTCGACCGGGTTCTCGACATGGAGCACGCTCTCGCAGACCAACCAGGCCATGCCGGGACCATGGGACTCTCCGCGCTGCTGTATGACCTGCCGTCGGCGGGTCGCAACACCGAAGCCCACACAATCGCTGACCGGGCCCTCGAAGGCGCCCGCCTCTACGGGAACCCCTTCTGGTACGCGTTCACGCTCAACTCCTACGGCAGGGTCTTCATGGAGTCGGACCCCCACCGCGCGCTCAGCGCCCTGCGCGATGGACTCGCGTACACCCGAGCCCACCGTCTCCATCACTTCGAGGCACGCATCGCAGGCGAAGTCGCACGCCTTGAAGGAGACGTCGGCGACGTCTCCGCCGCCCTCGAACTGTTCGCGACCGCGCTCACATCACTGCACAACGCCCGCAACCTGGTCAACCTGGCCGCCACGATGGGGGACCTCGTGGTCCTGCTGGAGCGACTCGGCCAACCTCAGGCCGCCGCAACGCTGCACGGAGCGGTCGCGAAGGAAGGGGGCATGGTCCGCGTTCTCGGCCTCCCGGCCACCCTCCAGCAGCTCGAGTCCGAGCTCGGGACGGAAAGATTCCACTACCACCAGCGGGCAGGCGCCGAGATGACCCTCGCCGAAGCCGTGGAATACGCCCAGCAACAGATCCACTCTCTTACCTAGCGACGCACCCAGACCCGAGACACCCTGACCCAACCAAGCGAACCTCCCGGCAAGATCGGATGGTCTGGGCATTAGTTGGGTGGCCCATGGGCGGGGGCGTTGCCGGTCGAGTTCAAAGCGAGGTGGTGGTAGGCCGTCGTGCCTGCTGGTGTTTGGCCCGGGTGGGTTGTCCAGGCTGTGTGTGGCATCGTCAAGCAGCTGCGCCTCGAGCGGGATTCAGTCGAGGGTGAGCCATCCGAGTTGACAGGTTCCTCTGATGGCGCTCGGGCACGCTGCTGGGGGGACTCGGGCTGTTCCTGGGCGTTGGTCGTGTCCGGCTCCGTCGGGTGAGTCGAGTGGGTTGGAGTCGTCGAGGACGTTCTCGACTTGGAGCCAGATGACGTTGTCGCCTGGGGTCAGCTGCTCGGCGTATTGGCTGGGGGTCCACAGGTACAGCACCACTGGCTCACCACGACTTACTCGAGAGCGCGCTTGGGTGAACATCTCGTCGTAGTTGATGCGGATCTGTTCGATGTTGGTCCAGCTGTTGAATGCGATCATCGACTCGATCACATCGTCGCAGCGCCACTCGTGCATGCAGCCGAAGATCTCTGCGTCGCCGTCGCCGTCGCTGTCGAACAGCGCAGTGAGCTCGGGGTCGTCGTTGATCTGGTCGAGGTGAGTGATCCCGAATTGCTCCGCAACGGTTTTGGTGATGACGAATCCCTGGAGCTGGTCATCAAAGACGGTGGGCGTCTGGGCTGGGCAAGCCTCGAGCACTGCGGCGACGGTGTTCTCCACCAGCGCCAGCCGATCCTCCAGGCCGCCCTCGCGACGCAGGCCGACAGCCATGAACTCGACGATGAGATCATCGTCGAGGAACTCCAGCATGCAGTCCCGATGCGCGGCAGCTGGTTCTTCGAATCCGAGGTCGCTCGCCAGCTCGATCCCCTCAAGGAATCCAGATCGCCAGAACTCGCGGATCGCGGGGGAACACTCCAACAAATCAGCCGCGACCGCGATCGCGGTTGGTTCACTCATCACGTGGACCGAAGGGAACTCGTCACTGAGCGCATGCGCGATCGTCGTGACCAACGCCGGTTCAGTGGCCGCTCCCACACAGGCCATTTCCGAATCGGTGAGCTCCCCGCCGCCGGCCTCGGCGAAAGACGACGCCACCAAGGTCCCCAGCTCCGGCCAACACTGCAGATACATGGGCGCGAGCTGCCCGGCATCGCTATCGCTGCGTTCGAACACATCGTCATCAAGGGCATCAACAAAGGTCTTGGGTCCCCCGACAGCCCTTATGCGATCGATTCCGAGCACCGCAACCTGTCCCTCGGCCAGGCAGAACGCCTGCTCCTCGGACATTGGCGTCCCGAGCTGGCTCGACAACGCCGACAACGCGAGCGCCTCCACATAGTCGGCCTCCGTTGCGACAGTAGGGTCGAGATCCGGTTCAGTCGTCGACGTTGGCGGCGCTGTCGACGCCACAACCGAACTCGACGAAGGAACCGGCTCCGACTCCGAAGTCGTCACACCAGCAACGGCCTCGGGTTCCGATGCTTCCGTGGTCTCCGGGGCCGGGGAGTCTGCTCCCCCTCCACACGACGCAGCGGCAACGGCAACGGCAACGGCCAACCCAACCGTCAAGCCGCGTACCGGGCCTCCACGCACCCCGACTCGACGCCCTGAACCCCAGCCATCACACGGCAACCGCCTGCGCAATCGCCGGACGTGTCCAAGTGATCGGAGCTTCATCCACCGACCAACGAACCCGGCGATGCGTGCCACAGGCCTCTCCCCTAACCCGCGGCGTTGAACCCATGCTAGCGGCGGTCAGATCCCCGAGACCTCCCAAGTGCGTATCCGTGGCTCAGCCACCGGTAATACCGGCATGTCCCGTGAGCGACGCTCCGCGCTGATCAGGAGCGGGCAGTAGTGAGACGCGTCTTCGAGCCGCTCAGTCGCCCCCACCGGTGTCGACCGGTGGGATCCGCACCTGTCCGCACCGCTCGCATCGCTCCCAACGGACCTCACGCCAGCGCTCCCGCCAGGTCGGCCCTGTCTTGGGAAGCCTGCGCCACCTGTGAATGTCGGTCTCCGCTGTTCCCTCGGGGTGGCAAAGGTGCCCGACCCGGTCTGTTGCGCCACAACGCGCACACGTTGCGAGGACTCGCCAGTCCCACGTCTGCTCCTTCGTAGGCCAAGAGTCGGCGAGGAAGGGATGCGCGTCGATGGCCCACCCGTGGTAGCCGGCTGCCATCCCAGGTGGCCGGCATCGCTTGAGCATCTATCCGCCCTTGTCGTAGTCCGAAGGGTCGACGAACCTGTAGCTACCCGTCGCTAGAAGCCTTCCGCAGCGTCGACACGTCTGCACACCACGATCGTCGGGGGTACCCATGTCGTGTCGCCACAGCGCAACCCCTGCGGAGGGGCGACACGGTCGAATATCCATGACGCGACTCTTCGCTCGTCCGGCTTGGGCGCCGCACACGTCACAGCCATATCGCCATCGGAAGGCGTCCCACCGCCAAGAGTGACGACCCGCGCTGCCGCAGCGACCCATGACACAACGCTAGCCAGCCGCGCCACATCGCGAGACCTGCCACGGGACCCGGCATGTGCGTATGTCCTGGGTGGAGGGCCAGTAGGCGCGTCCGGTCGCGTTATCGGGCGTTGGTCAGGCACCATCTAGCGGGCGAGGTGAGGCGATCGCGCTGCGGATTTCGGTGATGACCATGTCGATCAGGGTCGACACCGAGTCAGTGGTCAGGTCCTCAGGGTGGGGTGTCGGAAGCGCTGCGAACTCTTCGTCCGCTCCAACGAATTCAGCGAGGTGCATCCGCACTTCCCAGTCGGCACCGAGGAAGTTCTTGGCGAGCGCCTCCGCTACGCCGATGATCTCGTTCGTCCGTTCGAGATGACCGAGACGAAACAGGATCACCGCGAGCGCAACTAGCTGGCTGGCTCGGAGTCTCGCCTTTTGGGTTTCGATCATGGGGCCGAAGTCCTTCTCGACGACATCAACGGCGTCTTCGAAGTGACCGAGGCCCGCGTACGCGTTTGCTGCTGAGACCAGGTGGTTCATCTGGCTCGCTTGACCGACTACTTCGGAGTTGAGGCCCTTCAGCGCGGCAGGGAGTGCCTCTTCGAAGCGGCCGCTGGTCGAAAGCAGGGCTGCGGCGAAGTTAGGGGAGCCGCCGTCGACAAATGGTGTGATCGCACGACCCTCCTCCATCAACTCCATAGCGGATCTCAATGCTTCGCTGTCACCCTCGACCAGCAAGACATTCGTCCGGATCAATAAGGACATCCACGCCGCGTACCGAGGCGAACCTTCGACCTGTAGGCCCTTCAGGCGATCGGCGTCTTGCAGGGCGGCAGCGATGTTGCCGGAGTTGGCATTGAAGATGCCGCGGTAGAGCAGGCCCACCAGGTGCCCATCGAGCCTGGCCCCCTCCCGCTCGAGGTCATCGAACATGGCCGCTACGGCGAACGCCTGCTCGAAACCGGTTGTCTCATCACCAGCTTGGATGCGGATGTGGGCGTTGGTCGCAAGCCAGGCACCGTGGCGCTCGAGGTCGTTTGGTGCGGGCTCCGGAATTCGCTCGAGCAATGACGACGCAATCGCCCCGATATGCGGCCAGGTGCTCTGACCGCCGAAGAAAAGGCTGTAGAGCTCGTCGTGCCGGCCGCGGTGCTCAGCCCACTCCATGGCAGCGATGGCATTGTCGATCTCGGCGAGTTGTTCTACTTGAATATCCCAGATCTCCTCTTCTCGCGCCGCAAGCGCTCGTTCGACGCCGGAGAGGTTCACCATCCAGACGAGGTGTCTGTCACGTGCGGCGGGGAGTTGATCGAGGTTCACCAGCCGGTCGAGTGCGTACAACCGGACAGTCTCCAGCAACCGATAGCGGCCGGACTCCGGCGATCGCGTGACCAAAGAGCGCTCCAGCAGTGACTCCAACACGTCGATGACCGGCAGCTGGGTCGGCGTAGCGACGGCCTCAACTCCCGACAGCGGAAAGGAGCCAGAGAACACAGCAAGCTCGTTCAACAGCTGCTGCTCGTCGGCGTCGAGGAGCCCGTAGCTCCAGTCCATCATCGCCTGCAGCGTTTGTTGGCGTTGGCGACGCCGCCCCCGCCCACCGCCGAGCAGCGCGAACCGGTCGTCCAACCGACTCGCCAGCTCGTCGATCGACAGAGACGACAGCCGCGGTGCTGCCAATTCGATGGCCAATGGAATGTCATCGAGTTGGCGGCAGACCTCCTCGATCTGGTCCAGGTCTTCGTCGAGGACAACCACACCGGCAGCCGTCGCCCGACTCACGAACAACTCAACCGCCGCATCGCTCAAGTTCGGGATGCGCCACACCCACTCGCCATCGATCGCCAACGACTCCCGCGAGGTTGCCAGCACCGTTACGTCGGGAGCTCCCTCGAGAACATCCACGGCGAAATCGGCCACACCGTCAACCAGGTGCTCACAGTTATCAATGACCAACAGCGTTGGAGTCCCGGCCGTGGCTTCGTTCAACAACTTCACCGGCCCCGCAGCGTCCACGCCGAGCGAGGGAACCAGGCCCAACGCAGCGACACAACGGTTAGGCACCTGGTCGCCATCGCGTTCTGTGGTCATGTCGGCGAACCAGACCCCACCGGGAAACCGGTCAGCCAACGCAGCCGCGACCTCGACCGCGAGCCGAGTCTTACCGCACCCGCCAACACCGGTGATCGTCACCAACCGACGGTCCGACACCATCGAACGCAACTCATCGATCTCAGCCCGCCGACCGATGAAATCCGTCGACATCACCGGCAGGTTGTGCCGAGCCTTGTTGAGCGTCCGCAGTGGTGGGTGGTCTCCGTCGTCGAGCTGCCACAAACGCATCGGTTCGGACAGGTCTTTCAGTTGGTGCATCCCCAGGTCCCGACCCCTGGGGTCGGCCATCAACTCGTGGGCCACATCACTCAGTAGAACCTGGCCGGCATGCGCGACACCGTTGATCCTCGCCGTCTTGTTGACCGGCGGCCCGAAGAAGTCACCGTTGCGCTCCGCCGCGGCCCCAGCATGGATCGACACCCGGATCTCCAGGGGCCCAACGTCATCCCACTCCGCCCTGGCCAACGCGTCCGCCGCGCTCAGCGCCGCGTTCACCGCGGCGTCCGCGCCGTCGAACACAGCGATCATCCCGTCACCCGTGTGCTTGAACACCCGCCCACCGGCCGAGATCATCGAACCATGCACCAGCGCGTCATGGAGCTCGAGCGCGGCCCGCATAGCGTCGCCGTGCGCCTCCCAAGCAGCGGTAGAGCCCACAACGTCGGTCATCACGAAAACCGACACGCTCACACCGCAGCACCCCCCGAAGACACAACGATCAACCTAACCCCCACCACCTCCAGCTGAGGCAACGGCGAATCAACCAGCGGCCTGGCCCAGCAGCGTCACATCCTTCGCCACCAGAGTCCACTCCCACCACTCCCGCCCCGCGACCACACCCGCTAACACCCAAACCGCCAAGAGCCGCTCACCAGCACTACTCGTGCCGATACCGGTCGGGATCGGCCGTCGGACCGGCCGATTTGGGGTTCAGTGTCCGGTAACGCGCGGATCTGGCGTTAGCGCGTCCCGAGCCGATAACGCAGTTACCGCTCGGCCTCGGTGAGTGTCGATCACTCCCCCACGTGTGGACCCCAACCCGGGGGTCCACGTGAAGGGAGAAACAACCATGTCCACCACCGACCACTACCAACTACTGCGCACCCAAGACGTCAACGTCAACCCCACCCAC
>Ga0114932_10004324_pt1 | contig 13374 bp, 8 predicted proteins | sample 2SBtaG_2_FD_87286 | JGI IMG/M metagenome (GOLD analysis project Ga0114932, IMG submission 87286) | Deep subsurface microbial communities from Kolumbo volcano to uncover new lineages of life (NeLLi) - 2SBTROV12_ACTIVE470 metaG | ecosystem: Environmental > Aquatic > Marine > Volcanic ...
AAAGTAAGATACCAGCAAGGTTTTTTCATGATAGAAAAAGCTTGTACAAGTTGTTCTGGTTCCGGAGTAATAATCAAAGATCCCTGTGGCAAATGTAGGGGTGAAGGTAGATATGAAAAAGAGAAAAGTTTATCCGTTCACATACCAAAAGGAATCAATGATGGAGCTAAAATTAGAGTTGCAAATGAAGGAGAGGCTGGAATTCGTGGAGCCCAAGCGGGAGATTTATATATATATGTTTCTGTAAAACCTCATGAATTTTATCAAAGAGACCATGCCAATTTACACTGCACTGTCCCTGTAAAAATGGCTACTGCTGTTCTTGGTGGATTTATTGAAATTCCAACTATAGATGGAAATATAGCAAAAGTTAACATTCCTAGTGGTACTCAGTTTGGAACAAAGTTAAGAATGCAACAAAAAGGTATGCCAATAATTAATTCAACTAGATACGGAGATATTTATGTGCATGTTAACGTTGAATTACCTATAAAAATTACAGCAAAACAAAAAGAATTATTGGAAGAATTTGATGCAATCAATCAATCTGGAGCAAACCCAAAATCAGAAGGTTTTTTTGCTAAAGTTAAAAATTTTGTTTCTGATTTGAAAAAAAATAATTAAAGATTTGTACAATGCTTTCTATTGAAATTCAGGGACTGTCAAAAACTTATAAAAATGGACATCAAGCACTTAAAGAAATAAATTTAAGAGTTAAAAAAGGTCAGTTTTTAGCTTTACTAGGCAAAAACGGAGCAGGGAAGACCACTTTTGTTGAAATACTATCTTCTCTAACAAGAAAATCTACTGGCAAAGTAATAATGGATGGTAAAGATTTAGATGATAATGATGAAGATGTAAAATTAAAAGTAGGAATCGTTCCTCAAGAAATTAATCTGTCTGTTTTTGAAAAAGTAATGCAAGTTTTAATCACTCAAGCTGGATATTTTGGTATAGGTGTAGATGTAGCGATCAAAAGAGCTAAAAGATATCTAAAAGAGTTGGATTTATGGGAAAAAAGAAATCAAGCTGTTGTAACACTATCTGGTGGAATGAAAAGAAGGTTGATGATTGCAAGAGCATTAATGCATGAACCAGAAATAATATTTTTTGACGAACCTACTGCAGGAGTTGACGCTGAAGTTAGGCAAAAAATATGGAAAATAATGCAAGAATTAAATAATGAGGGCAAAACCATTATTCTCACAACCCATTATTTTGATGAAGCAGAAAGACTATGCGATAGCTTAGCTATTATTTCTAAGGGTAAAATAATAATTAATGATTCATTGAGAAAAATTTTAAATCAGTCTCCAAAGCAAAAATATATAGTTGAGGTAGAACATAAAAAAACCCTCATTATTAAGGATAAAGCAATCTCCCAACTTTCAGATTCTTTATTTGAAATTTCTATTGATTTGGAAAATTCACTTTCAAATAGTATTGAGCACATCCTTAATTGTGGAGGTAAGATAGTCAGCATTCAACCTAAAAATAATAGGTTAGAAGAATTATTTTTGAACTTAGTGGAGTAAATTTATGAATTTACAGATGAATTTCATTGGTTTTAAAACAATATTTAGAAAAGAAATTATAAGAATATTGCGCATATGGCCACAAACACTGATTCCACCAATTATTACAACCAGCCTTTATTTTATAATTTTTGGTGAAATTTTATTTAAAAATCGATTCATAACTGTTGATGGACAAGAAATTTCTTATAGCCAATATTTAATCCCTGGACTTGTAGCGATGGCAATTATCATTAATTCATACAGTAGCACATCCTCATCTTTCTTTAGTATGAAATTTCAAAAAAATGTTGAAGAACTTTTGGTTTCACCACTGCCAACATGGATTATTATATTAGGATATACTTTTGGAGGACTTTTTCGAGGAATGATAAATGGTTTTATGATACTTGTTACAGCACTTTGCTTTGAAACAGCAGATATTTATTCAAATTTTATGTGCTTTTCTATAGCGTTACTGATGTCTTTTTTCTTTTCTATAGCAGGAATTATTAATGCAATTTTCTCTAAGACATTTGATGATATCATGTGGTTCCCTTCATTTATTTTAACTCCCATGGTTTATTTAGGTGGAGTATTTTTTACCATTGAAATGCTTCCAAATTTTTGGCAAATGATTACAAAAATCAACCCTGTATACCATTTTATTGATATTTTTAGACATAGTTTACTAGGTATAGGTAAATTCAATTATTTATCCTTTACTATTATCGTGGTTTTTAATTTCATATTATTTATTTTAGCAACATATCTATTTAATAAAAAACTTCAAAAATAAATAACATTTATAAAAAATTTCAAGCTAAAGTAATAAATAAAAGGATTGATACTCAAGTTATCCTCAAAATATGAAAATAGCTTTTGTTTCTTTTATTATTAACTTTATTTTTAGTAATAAAAAAATCTGCTTCATTGCATAGAAATTTTTCTATTAATGATTTTAACCCTTTTTCAGTTTCAACTAAATCTGTGTTTAATATTTGTTTCTCAACGTTTTCTAATTTTCCACTAATATCAAAGTACTGCAGATCAACTCTATCAATGTTGTTAATATCTATATCAAATCCATTGTTGATAAATATATATTTTTCAATAGGTAGTTGAGGATATACTCCTTTAGTAACCTCATTTGCATTTGGGATATACCCAGATTTAAAATCAATTATTTTAGCTATATTTTCTTGTTGCAAAATTTCAATTCTGTCTGCGATACAGAAAATTTCTATATCGAAAGGCTCAAATCGTAAATTGAAGCTCCCCGCCTTTTCATTGAAATAATTGAACTCACCTTCATAATAAAAATTTTTATATATAGCATTAGCTATATTACTTAAACGTAGAAACCAAAATTTTGAGATTTTATATGGTATGTGTTTATACTCTACATATTTATCAAATTTTATGGAAAAATAATCACTAAATTCTTCTAAATTTTTATGCTTCTCCGATAGAGCTTTTGGTATTAGATCATGAAGTAATATTCCAAATTCCTTTTTTTCAGCCTCTCTAGCAATTTTTTCTAGCGGATTCACTTTCAGTATATATTTTGCATAATATACATATGGATTAGATATTAATTTTTCTACACCAGTAACTGAAATTTTCTTAGGCCGTTGATCAATGTCAACCTTTGCATATTCAATATCAGTATTTTTTTCAATAGGTGATTTATAAATATTTTGAAGTAATTTTCTATATTTTTCTGTAAAAATTATCGATTTTTCATTTATATTTTTAATTGCTAATAATTTTTCCAGCCATCTACAAATTTGATTTTTGGTATTAGTAGATTCTGAACAACTAAGTATTAAATCATTATTAAAAAAGGAGCTAACAAAATCATATTCCATGAACTGCATTTCAGAATCTATTGATTTTAAATTGTTTATTTGTCGAAATCCTGTGCTGAAATAATTTTGATCAAAATTTGAATCTGGAAAAATACCTTCGTTTAATCCTGCGAAAAAGATTGTATCATATTGAATATTTCTAGTCTCAAAGGTTTGCAATATAATTACAGATTTTGAATTTTCAAAATTATTAGATTTCTCATTAGATGTTAAAAGCTTATCAATAATTTTAATATATTGGCCAAAATTAAGACTGTTTTCATTTTTAAAAATTTCTAATTTTTGTTCAATTAACAACAGTAATTCATTAAACTCAGTATTATCCGAATCATTTTTAAGAAAATTAAACAGCTCTAAGTGGATTTTAAAATATTCTTGGATTGTTAAGGCAGAATTATTTAGCAATCTTTTTTTCTCTAAAAATTCACCCTCTATTTTCTGCAAAGTACTAAATTCATTTTTTTCTAAATTATTTAAATCAATAAGGTAATCAGCAATTTTATCTCTGTAAAAAAATTTTCTTAAAAATTTTAATTCAAAAATATTAATTAACTTATTATCTATTTTGCAATAATTAGATTTTAAAATGTCGAGTAATAACAAATAGTCATTTTTTTCTGTATTTAAATATAATGCTATTAGCAAAAAAAAGTGTGAATAAGCAGATTTATTAGGTACATTACTTACCAAATTTTCAGTATTAATATTCCAAAATTTTAAAGAATTTTCAATTTTTTTTGCAAGTTCGTAAGATTTTGTCTGAATAATTATATTATTCTTACCCATTTCTAATTTTTCTCTAATTACAAGGGCAATCATTTTGGCTTCTTCATTTAGATTTTTTCCACGCAGAATATTTACATTTGTTAAAAAATCTTGATCAAATTCTTCCTCAACATTATTCAGCATAATAGATGGTATAAAATAGTCTATAGGCTTTAATTTAGAGATATCTTGAACCGAATCTGCAGGAATTTTATTTCTATTTAAAAAATCATGTATGTGTTTTTGATATAAATTTTTGACACCTGTACTTTTATCAAACCCCCTGATAAAAATATAAGTATTTTTATACTTAACTAAATTGTCAATCAAGTGTTTCACATAGTTTATTTCTGTTTGAGGTAAAATAATAAAGATACAGCTATCTCCTTTATGATCCCAATTTTTAACAATTTCCCCAGCGGAGTAATTTAAAGAATTTACTTTTAAAATTGTATTTTTGATTTTTAAATAAGCTTCTAATTCCTTAATTACTTCAAAGAACAACCTTTCAATTTTTGTATTTGGAATAATTTCTTTTTGGTTATATTGATAGTAATAATACTCATCAATGCTTTTAGAAAGTTTATGAAAATCTATGGAATTTAAAAATTTTGAATCAAAATCGTGATGAATATTCTGCTTTTTGATTGTTTCTAAAATTAATAGTATTAAAATGTGCGTTTGATCATTTTTTAGAATTTGCTTCTTAAGTAAATCAATTTTGGCACCATGGATATTTTTACAAAACTTATCAAATTCCAATATATTTTCATCTATAGCAGTGAAAGTAAGTACTTGAGGAAATAATAATTTGTTATTAAAAAGTACTAATTTTTTTAGAAAAATATTTTGTATTCTTTTGTGAGGGAGAAGTACAAGATTATTTTGAGTATTATTAAAATTATTTGAAATACTTAAAGTTTTTTTAATGAATTGTTCTAAAAAATTATCACTAAAAGGAACATTAAATATTTTCCCCATATTATAGCTTATAATTTTTCTCCTGATTTCAAATATACATGCCCTAACGTAATAATTTTAGCAGACTTAGGCAAATTTATTACCCAAAATCCATCTTTATCTTCTTCTATAATTTCCACAGGAACAAATTCTACTACATCCTTATTATTGACTATTTTTACTCCAGTAAACCCATTCGTGTCAATGCTAAGGGTAGATTGAGAAATTTTATGAGCTTCAAAATCACCTACATAAACAAAAACTTTTATCAACTGACCACTTTTTAATGTGTTATTTAAATTTTTTGTAATAATTTCAGCCTCATAGGTTTTTGTTGATTCATCTGCTATTTCGCTTAGTGAAGATATCTTTGGAACAGAGATTTTTTGACCATTGACAAAAACATAAGCACCAATGCTATTTTTAATTTGATCAAATTGTTGGTAAGGTATGTCAAATTTTATTTGTCTCATCTGATTAGATATGAACTTGCCAATTTTAGAATTTACAGTAAGATAACTACTTTTTTTGACACTTATTTTATTTATAATTCCATCATAAGGAGCTCTAATAGTTGTATTATCAAAATTTAGCCAGGCTTGTTTTAATTGAGCTTTTGCCTGATAAAACTGAGCCTTTGCGTCAGCAATATTAGACTCAGATCCCAGTCCTTTTTTTGAAAGTTTTAGTGCAGATTCATACAAAACTTCCTTACTAACTAAATTCTCTTTTGCAGAGTTTAATTTATCAAGATAATCCTTTTTTTCTAAATCGATAATAGGATCATCTTTTGCTAATTGCTGACCTTCATTCACAAAAATATTTACTACCTTTCCATCTACTTCATTTATCAAGTCGATTTGATTTTTTGCCTCAACAGTTCCTGTAAAAATTAAAAATTTAGCTTTTTCAACCGCTATTGAATCAATAATTTTATAATTTGCATGTTTATTATCCTTATCAACTTTTGCTGCAGATTCCTTTCCAGAAAATACTCCGCTCAACATCCACACAATTATAATAACAAAAAATATTATAACTACTTTAAGGCTTGTTGAGAATTTTTTAAATGTACTACTTAGCATATATGCACAGATTTATTAATTATTTCAAGTGGGTATACACTATCTCTCTTTAATTCCTTTGTAAACTTGTCTTGGTCTTCCGATCTTCATTTGAGGATCCTCTATCATTTCTTTCCATTGAGAAACCCATCCAGCTGTTCTGGCTATAGCAAAAAATACAGTGAACATTTGCGCAGGAATGCCAAGCGCCCTATAAATGATTCCAGAATAAAAATCTACGTTTGGAAATAACTTTTTTTCTTTAAAATAATCATCTTTTAAAGCAATATTTTCAAGTTCAGTAGCTATATTGAGCAACTTATCACCTTTGATATTCAAATCAGACAATACCTCATGACAATATCTTTTTAAGACACCAGCTCTTGGATCATAATTTTTATAAACTCTATGACCAAAACCCATAAGCCTAAAAGAATCATTTTTATCCTTTGCCTTATCAATATATTTAGGAATATTTTCTGGCTCACCAATTTCTTCTAACATTTTAATTACCGCCTCATTGGCCCCTCCATGAGCAGGCCCCCAAAGTGAAGCAATCCCTGCACTCACAACTGCAAATGGATTGGCTCCTGATGAACCAGCTAATCTCACAGTTGAGGTTGAAGCATTTTGCTCATGATCAGCATGAAGAATTAAAAGCTTATCCAGTGCTCTAGCAACAACATTATTTACTTTATATTCCTCAGTAGGAACCCCAAACATCATTTTCAGTAAATTTGAACTAAAATCTAACTTATTATCTGGATAAACAAATGGTAATCCTACAGAATATCTATACGCCATAGCAGCAAGTGTAGGAATTTTTGCAATTATTTTGTGAATAGTTGCATCTCTTTGTTTTTCATCTTTAATATTCAGGCTTTCATGATAAAAAGCTGATAATGAACTTACTGTACCAACCATTATGGCCATAGGATGAGAATGCCTTGGAAAGCCCCTGAAAAAAAACTGTAGCTGCTCATGCACCATAGTATGGTGTTTTACAGAATTTACAAAGGTATTCTTTTCTGTTTGACTTGGTAATTCACCATATAAAAGCAAGTAGCAAACATCCATAAAGTCATTTTTTTCAGCTAATTCAGTAATATTATATCCTCTATGTTGTAACACACCAGCTTCCCCATCAATATACGTTATTGATGAATCACAAGAAGCAGTTGACATGAAACCTGGATCATAAGAAAAATAGCCGGTACTTTTATATAAATTTCTAACATCCATAGCCGAAGGACCTCTTGTTCCCTTAATAATCGGCAATTCTATCTCTTGTTTTATATTTGGCAACTTTAAAAAGGCTTTGTTTTGATTATTCATTTTTAACTACTTTACGGTAAAGGCATTAACCGATGGTATACTTGTAATATTTCTTTTTCAATACCTATTTTAGGATTTTAGCCAAGATAATCCAATACTTTTTTGAGATTAGATAAATCCATTTTTGCAAAAATTGAATCATCTCCGTGCTTTACAAGAAATCTACGTTTACTTTGGTCATAACTTTTTATGTAATGAAATTCTTGATTAGATAAGTTAAATATATATTTGAAGTCCTTATCTAGCATTCTATTAGATAAATATAATTGAGAAGCAAAATGTGGCATAATCTCTGATAAGTTATTATAAATATTTTTATCATCTATGTTTTCCTGGGTTAAAAGAATCATGGCATTATTATCAGTTAATTTTTTTAACCAGTCCAAAATTTGATTTTGAAACGCAGCTGCTTCAAATATGCTGTGTGAGTGGTTAACAACAATAATGGTTTTTTCTCCTGTTAAAAATTTTGGCAATTTAGCTAATAATAAACCTAAAAAAGGATTAAATAGCTCTGATAAATCAGCAATTGCGGCAAAATCTATACCTAAATATTTTTCATTATTAAAAACCGTTGTCTCATCCTTTTTAAAAAATTTATCAAAAAAATCAGATTTAAAAAATTTTTTATAATTAGTTTTTAGTGTTATATCATTTGAAGCTTCAATAAAATTTTCCAATAATTTCATCTTTTCATCATAATTCTCAGTATCAATTAGCTCCTTTGCCAAATTATTAAATTTTTCAATATAGTCTTTATTATTTGATCTATGCACATCATTATGAGCACAAATTTTAAGCAATAAATCAGCAAACCAATTAACTTTCCCATCATAATTATCTATATTCAATAAATCAATTTGAATTGGAGACTCTTTATCCTTTTCTAATTTTATTTTCTTCCCATTTATTGATTGTAGAAATTTATCACTTCTGCCTTCTAAATCAATATATATGATCTTTACATCAAATTTTAATGATTGTGCTAATAAGAAATGAGTTAGCGTTGTCTTACCTGTCCCTTTAGGGCCTACAATAATCGTGTTTCCATTATTTTTATAATGGAAATTAAAATGATAATACCCTCCCTTAAGAGTTCTTAATATTGTAACTGTATCTCCCCAAATGCTACCATTATAATTGCCCATACTCTTTGAATGAATGCTACTAAAAGCAGCCACAAAAGAAGTGGGTAAATAAAATGATCTGTTACTATAAAAAGTGTTACCTGGCAAATTAAAGTAAAAAATTGATTGCAGATTAAAATCTTCCCTAACTACTTTTATTCCTAAATTATTAAATTGCTCAGAAATTACTTCTATTTTTTCTTGTAGCAAATTTAAGTTATCATAATGAAACATAATGTTAATTTGCGACGAACAAAAGTCATTTATTTCCCCCTTATCTGAATTAAGCACTGTATCAATATACAAATCATTCGACATTTCCAAATTTCTGACACTTTTTAAAGCTTTTTTATAATTTTCAACATCTTTTAAAGCTTTTTTATTAGATACTAGAGTGATTAATTCAGACATAATAAATTGTGAATGACATTGAGTAATGGGCTCTAAAAATTCTGCCTCTAATGAACTCTTCAATTCAAGTGAATAAACAGCTGCAAATTTATTTTGATCTCCACTACTATTACATAAAACATTAAAATCTGTACTTATATTGAAGTCTGCTAATAATTCCGAAAAATCACACTGGTCTATTTTAATTTTTTTATTTTTAAAGTGAGTTAAATAATAGTAAAAAGATAACGGCTCTGAATAAAAAGTATCTTCCTCTTTTATTACAGTAAGGATCTTTGACGAAAATATTTTTAGATCATCTTTTATATTTTTTGTAATATTATCTAAAACATTAATAGATTTTGTTAAATGCGACTTATACTTATGTTTCAAAGTATAAGAAACTATAGAGGATAAAAAATCTGCAACATTCAAAAGTTTTAGCTTAGGTCCTTTTTTTACCAAAGTTATATACAATGTATTAACGAGTTGTCGATCCCATCCATTCTGAGCACACCACTCATTCTCAACAAGATTCACTATTGCATCTGATCCTTGGTATGGAGTAGGCATAATGTTTTTATAATCTCTAACAACATGTATATACACTGCTATGTCTGAATCCTTTACATAATTTGCAATTACCGCTCTTACATCATCTCTTAAAACCCTTTGTTGCTCATCAGAATTTTTGTCAATGAATCCTTGAATTTCTATGGTCTGAACTAAATCTGCATTTTTAGTTAAAAGGGTTGTATCATTATAATGACAAGCAATTGGAATAAAATCTGCTACCTTCTGATTAAAAGTATTTACTTTTTCTTTGCTTTTTATTTCCACTTTAATCAATATTCAGTCGTTTATAAGTTTATTTATTTCATAGATAAGGGCATATTTCAATTATATAAATAATTAAATTAGTAAATTTGGATCTATCACATCTATGAAAATTAAGTAAATACTTTAAAAACCATAACATTATCCGATGCCTTCATATAACTGAAGGACTATTAATGAAGCTACAGAAAGAATAGGAGGTTGTGATTTTATAATATATTATTATACTGATATTATGGAATATAATTGCAGGAAAATATGAGTAATAATAACAAAGACTTTGAGATTGATGATCATCACGATCTAAGAAATATATCAAATAATATGTTGGAAGAATGCTCTAATTTTGTTGAACAATACCCAGGTATAACAGATTCTCAAATGAAGATTTATGACGATAGCACTTTAGAAAACGCATCAAACAGTGAATTAAATAGTTTTTCTAGCGATATTCAAGAAAATCAAGGTCTAACGGATTCTCAAATATATTTTTTGACTTTTCATCAATATTCTTTAGTAAGTAACTATAGTTTAGTAAATAGCGATACTTCAGGTGAGCAGGAAGATAGTGTAGAAAATAATTTCAATCCAAACGAAACAGAAAATATGCATAATATTGAACTTACTTTATTTTGTTGTTGTTATAATTAGATAATACAAGTGATTTTAGACATATCTTAATTTTTCAATTTAAAACAAATAAAGATAGTTTTACTTTGCTCGCTTAGAAAATTTTGAGCTTTAAATTTATTGCATATTATTACTTTTACATCGGTTTTTCAGCATATTCATATCCTTATTTTTTATATCTTTTTCTTGATTTTTATTTGCATACCAAAGTTAGAAAGAGTAAGCATTATTCCAAAGATAAATAGATGGTTTATAATTTTTTTCACATATCATTTTATAAAAATCTACTTCTTTCTTTTTATCTTTATTTTATAATGCTTAGTAATATATGTTATTCAGCTTGTGTTTTCAGTAAAAATATGCTTCAATCCAACTTGTTAGCTTGGCTGCATACAAAGGAGGGATGGCCGAGTGGACAAAGGCAGCAGACTGTAAATCTGCCCGCATTTGCGTACGCAGGTTCGAATCCTGCTCCCTCCACCACATTTCCAATTAACACAATTAACAGCGTTAAATTCAATAGAGGGATTGTAAAAAGCAAGAATTGAGTAAAACTCAAACAACTTTATTATTTTCACTCTTTAATAATAAAAGCACAAGTATTTGGAATTTTAGTAAAGTAATAGTATACGACTATGGAGATATATATTTCAAATGCCTTTTATCATATAATCCTAGGCAAAAGGTTTATTTTTTCAACTACAATATGTTTAATTGTTGCTAAAATGTGAAGGGAAATTACACCTATCAAAATGTAAGCACTATACATATGCATAGAATGAAATATATTCGCCATCTCAGCATTTATGCTAAATATCGAAAAAACTTTAAAATTAAATATTTTAACCGAATAGCCCTTTAAATCTGACATCAAATATCCACTGACTGCCATTGTTATGGTTAATAAATACATTAAAAAATACACTGCTTTAGATAATTTAATTTCTATATGATTAAATCCTGATGGTAGCGTTGGTATTTTAGAAAGTAATCTTGTTATGATTCTTAGTAATGTTATAAACAGTATAATCATACCAAATGATTTGTGTAGATCATATAAATCATATTTATATGTACTATTAAAATTAGCCATATAGACTCCTATAGCAAGTACAGTAATTATTAAAATTGCTGATACCCAATGGAAACTTCTCATTAATACACTATATTTTTTTTGCATGATTTAAATAAATTTACATTAGTTATAAGTAGACTTGTTAAAGCCTATACCCTCCCTATAAGTATGCGCATATTTTTTACAAAGTGTCATTCACTAAAATCTAAATCTCACAATGGGAGTTTTATAAAAATACTCATAAAGTAAGAGTTTCTCTAATTGATGGATAGATTTGCAGATTCGTGAAGAATATCATTTATATTATATTTCTAAATACTTTGAATTTGACGATGCCAAATTTATACCTAAGTTTTCAATAATAGCGTTTGAGTAGTATTTTTTGCTTTTTTATCATACTTCTCTCCTGAAATCATATAGGATATTTCGTTTTCAACCTCATGTTTTTGAAGGTATCTAGCATTTAGCACTGTCTTATTAAGTTCGAATTCTTTTGTCACCTTAAAAATATTATCAGATATAGCTGCAATTTGAGGCTGATGTGTAATTAGCATCACCTGCATGCTTTTCGATAATTCTTTTAAATTAATACCAATCATTTTTGCTGTTTTACCGCCAGTACCTGAATCTATTTCATCAAAAATTATTGTCTTATTACCATAGTGACTACTTGAAACCAACTTCAAGGCTAGCATTATTCTGGAGATTTCACCACCTGAAGCAATTTTATCAATACTTTCAAAATTTTGTTCAGGATTTGTTTTGATTAATATCTGCACAATATCGATCCCCTTGGAAGTTATTGATTCTGTGGTTACTATATCAATTTTTAAATCCAGTTGCTCCATATTCAAATTTTTAGCAATATCTATAAGTTTCTTCCGAAGCTTTTGTGACGCTTGCTTCCTCATGTCACTTAATTCTTTAGCACATTTAAAATAATCTTGTTTTAAATCTACAATGCTTTTTTCAACTTGTTCAAGGTTGAAAGTCTCATCTTCTAAAATTTGCATTCTCTTCTTAGATAGCTCTATAATGCTGTGAAATTGAGATGAATCAACTTTATATTTTTTTTCAGCTTCTTTAATTTTAAAATATCTATCTTCGATTTCCTCTATATTTTCAGTATCATCAATTAAATTTTGACTTATTGTAGTTAGCTCACTATTTATGGTTTCTAACTCTAAAATAATTGACTCTAAATTTTTGTCATGGGGAATAAACACATCAGCATATTTATTTAATTGCTTATGTATCAACCATAATTCTGATATTATATTGCTATCACCTTCAATTAATTTTTTTGAAACTAACTGGCTTACATCCAGAATTTTTGAGCATTCTAATAAATTTTTTCTTTTAACAGATAGCTCTTCTAACTCATTTTCTGAAATATTTAGTTCTTCTAGTTCTTTTATCTTATTTAAAAGATATGCTTTTTCATATTCATTGTTTTGAATATTACTTTGTAATTCATTAAATTCCTTTTTTAAAAATAGAATTTTTTGATAGATATTTTTTATATTATTTAATTTGCTTGAAGCATTGATATAATTATCAAGTATTTCAATATGGGAGCCTGAATCCAGTAATTTCACTTGATTATGCTGAGAGCAGATTTCACATAAATGCTTTTCAATAGCCTTAATGTTATCAATTGTCGTCGGTTGATCATTAATAAAAATCTTATTTTTACTATCAAAACTGATAACCTTTCTGATGATCAGTGTTTTTTCATCATTATTAAGAAATCCTTTTTCAAAGAGATAATTAATAACATATTCATCATTAGAAATATCAAATTCA